>Ga0307422_1000307_pt1 | contig 28800 bp, 25 predicted proteins | sample SalMarWE160290MG_FD_202153 | JGI IMG/M metagenome (GOLD analysis project Ga0307422, IMG submission 202153) | Salt marsh sediment microbial communities from the Plum Island Ecosystem LTER, Massachusetts, United States - WE1602-90 | ecosystem: Environmental > Aquatic > Marine > Intertidal zone >...
GAAAAATATGGCGTCAGCATGTTTGTAGGTATTGGAGTTCCTATTCCTGTGCTGGATGTGGATATAGCCCGGCGCGTTTCAATCAATAACAGCCAGATCGAAACATCGGTACTTGATTATGGCATGGTAGGAACCCCAAAACTCGGTCAGGTGACCTATGAGGAACTTCGTTCGGGATTCATAAAAGTAAAAGGGAAAAAGATACGCACCGCACCGGTGTCAAGCCTGGCCAAAGCGCGTAAAATAGCCGATGAACTGAAGAAAGCTCTTCAGGAGGGACATTTTGAAATCACCTGCCCGGTACAAATGTTCCCGCAAAATACTACGTTAAACAGCCTGGAAGAAAAGGAGGCCGACCATGATTAAAAAACGCTTTATACTGAATTTTCCGCCCCAGAGTGGAGATAAACCCTTGAGTTATCACCTGGTTAAAGAGTACGATATACGGATTAATATTCTGAAAGCGGAAGTATATCCGGGAAAAAGAGGCAGCCTGTTGCTGGAGCTTCAGGGAAAAGAGGAAAACATCCAAAAAGGGGTGGATTACCTTACTGCCCATAATGTGGTTTGTGAGCCACTCGATAAAAGGATCCATTTTAAGGAGGATCAATGCATTGACTGTGGGAATTGCGCAGCGGTATGTTTTGCCGGAGCCCTGACCATGGACCCGGTAACGTGGAAGCTGAATTTTGATAAAAGCAAATGTGTGGTTTGTGAATTATGCATCACAGCCTGCCCGTTGCGGCTCTTTGAAATCGATTTCCGGTAATTGTGTATGAACCGCGAACATACCGGAAACAGTTTAACCGGGATAGGTTTTATCCGATGGAGATCTCTTACCGGGAAACCGATTTGTGGGTGGGTGTCGACCGGAAGTCGTTTGTCCCGGAGATGAAAAACCATGCCCAAAAAACAATCCTGGAATTACGGCATGCACTGGACACATATATAGGCAGATTTCCGGAGTTCGAGAAAACGTTGGTTCCATACATCCCCGGGGAGGATGCGATCCCCGGGATTCAGGAAATAGCTGCCATGGCAGCACAAGCAGGAATCGGACCCATGGCAGCGGTAGCCGGACTGTTTGCCCGTGATGTGGGGGATGAAATAATCCGGAATTTTCAGGTTGAGGAAATAGTGGTCGAAAACGGGGGTGACCTGTTTATGGTCCTGAAAGAGGATCTTTTGCTTTCCGTGGTGGCCGGTCGTTCTCCCCTGTCCGGAAAAATGGGCGTGGTGATCCCTGCCTGCCAAACACCGCTCGGCGTGTGTACTTCTGCCGGTACCGTAGGACCATCCCTGAGTTACGGGAAAGCCGATGCCGTGATGGTAGCCTGTAAAAGCCCTACACTCGCAGATGCCCTCGCAACAGCCCTGGGAAATAACGTGAAATCAGCCAGAGATATTGATTCTGTGCTGAAAATGTCGGAAGAATACCCTGAAATTCTGTCTGTCGTGATTATTTGTGAAGGAAAAATCGGAATTCGTGGTACCTTTGAGATGAAGGTTTTAAAGGAAGTTTGAAAAACAATAATGGAGAATTTAAGTTAAAGGTTTTTTCAAATTCCCCCTTTGAAAGGGGTTAGGGGGATGTGAGATGCCAGATAGAACCTCACCCCTATAATTCCGTAAACGGGATATTAGTAAAACAGGACGGAAGAAGAAGATGTGAAGGGGGATGTAAAAGAACAAATCAGGAAAGGAATGTTGGAAAAAAATATCTATAAGGAACTGGAAAAGCGGGTTTTGGTAAAGGATGGAGCTACCGGTTCCCTGATTCAGGAGTTCAACCTTTCGGAGGAGGACTACCGGGGGGAGCGGCTGAAAAGTTTTTCCTTTGACCAGAAAGGGAACAATGACATCCTTTCGTTAACCAAATCCGGTGTGGTTGAGGAGATTCACCGGCGTTACCTGGATGTTGGTGCGGACATTATACTCACAAATACCTTTAATGCCACTTCCATTTCCCAGGCTGATTATCATACCCAGGAACTGGTTTATGAGATGAATGTGGCTGCGGCCTCCATAGCCTGCCGGATTGCCAATGACTATACACGCCGGAATCCAAACAAGCCCCGGTTTGTGGCCGGCTCACTGGGGCCAACCAACAAAACCCTTTCTTTATCGCCCGATGTGAATGATCCGGGGTACCGTGCAGTTACTTTTGATGAAGTGAAGGATTCGTATCGTACCCAACTGGAAGGATTGCTGGATGGAGGCATTGACCTGATACTGATTGAAACGGTTTTTGATACCCTGAACGGCAAGGCTGCTATCCTGGCGGTTGAAGAAGCACTGGAAAAACGGGGAATCCGTATTCCTCTGATGGTTTCAGGAACCCTCACGGATGCCAGCGGTCGTACCCTCTCGGGGCAAACCCTGGAAGCTTTTCTGATCTCGGTGTCGCATACGGACCTGCTGAGCATTGGCCTGAACTGTTCATTGGGGGCAGCGGATTTGTTGCCCTACGTGAAAGAACTTGCCGGTAAAGCACCTTTTTATATCAGTTGCCACCCCAACGCCGGATTGCCCAACCACTTCGGAGGCTACGATGAAACGCCGGAAATAATGAGTGCCTATATCAGGGAGTATCTTGAGAATCAGTATGTCAATATTATTGGGGGGTGTTGCGGAACGACCCCTGACCATATCCGGGAGTTTGTCAAACTGGCGGAGAAAGCTACTCCTCATCAGAGAAATGCCCCTGATCGTGTAACCCGGTTGAGCGGGTTGGAACCGGTTACAATTTCTTCGGATTCGAATTTTGTAAATATCGGAGAACGGTGTAATGTAGCGGGTTCGCGAAAATTTGCCCGGCTTATCCGGGAGGAAAAATACGGGGAAGCGCTCGCCATTGCCCGCAACCAGGTGGAGAACGGAGCCCAGGTGATTGATGTGAGCATGGATGATGCCATGCTCGACGCCCAAAAGGAAATGATACGGTTTCTTCAGCTGTTGATGGCTGAACCTGATATTGCCCGGTTGCCTCTTATGATCGACTCCTCAAAATGGGAAGTCATTGAAGCCGGACTGAAATGTTCTCAGGGGAAAGCCATTGTTAATTCCATCAGCCTCAAAGAGGGAGAGGAGATTTTCCTGCATCGGGCCAGCCAGATTAAACGCTATGGAGCGGCTGTGATTGTTATGGCTTTTGACGAAACCGGGCAGGCAGACTGTTTGAAGCGAAGGATAGAAATAGCAGAAAGGGCGTATAACCTGCTGACAGAGAAAGTGGGCTTTCCAGCTCAGGATATCATTTTTGATACCAACGTTCTGGCTATTGGAACCGGCATGGAAGCACACAACAATTATGCGGTTGATTTTATTGAATCGGTCAGGTGGATTAAGGAGCATCTTCCGCATGCAAAAACCAGCGGCGGCATCAGCAATGTATCGTTTTCTTTCCGGGGCAATAACACTGTACGCGAAGCCATGCATTCTGTATTTCTTTATCATGCGATTCGTGCGGGGCTCGATATGGGGATTGTAAATCCGGGGATGTTGCAAATCTATGATGAAATTCCGAAGGATCTGCTGGAGAAGGTTGAAGACCTGATCCTGAACCGGCGGCCGGATGCTACGGAAAGACTGCTTCATTTTGCACAGAACATGGAGCCGGAAGGTCCCAAAGCGATGAAAAAAGATGCCTGGAGAGAACAGCCCCTGGCAGAGCGTATCATCCATTCATTGGTCAGGGGGATTCCCGATTTTGTGGATGAGGATATGGCCGAGGCAGTGAAGATCTATATCCCGGCCCTGGATATCATTGAAGGTCCCTTGATGAACGGGATGAACAGGGTCGGTGATCTGTTCGGATCAGGGAAGATGTTTCTGCCACAGGTGATCAAATCAGCCCGGGTGATGAAAAAATCCGTAGCGTACCTGTTGCCATACATGGAAGCCGATAAGGAAAAACAGAAAGTTGCGCTTAAGCAGAAAAAAGTCCTCCTGGCGACCGTAAAAGGCGATGTTCACGATATAGGGAAGAATATTGTAGGCGTGGTGCTGGGGTGTAACAATTACGAAATAATCGACCTGGGAGTGATGGTCCCCATGGATAAAATTCTTAACACAGCAGTGAATGAGAAGGTGGATGTGATCGGGTTAAGCGGTCTGATTACCCCCTCACTGGAAATGATGGTTGACGTAGCAAGGGAAATGAAACAGCGCAGACTCGACATACCCCTCCTGATAGGAGGGGCTACCACTTCCAGAATTCATACTGCAGTAAAAATTGATCCTGAATACAACCAGCCTGTAATTCATGTAAAAGATGCATCACAGGCAGTTAATGTGGTTGCGAATCTTCTTTCCGGAAAAACAGAATACAGGGATTCCATAAAAAATGAATACGAGGAAATACGGATATTCCATGAGAAGCGGAAACCAAAGGAGTATATCTCTCTGGAAGAGGCCAGAAGAAATAAATATCGGATCAACTGGACAAAAGCTTCCATTTATAAACCCAGGTTTACAGGCGTGAAAAAATTGATCGGTTTTTCATTGGAAGAATTACGGGATTATATCGACTGGACCTTCTTTTTTATTGCCTGGGATATGAAAGGGTCCTACCCGCAGATTCTGGATGACCCGGAGAAAGGGAAAGAAGCCCGGAAGCTGTATGTTGAAGCAAATGAGATGCTGGATGAGATCATTGAGAAGAGAATGCTTCAGGCTAACGGGGTTGTTGGTATCTGGCCGGCTCATTCCGAAGGCGACGATATTGTGTTGTTTGATGACGAACAGAAAACAAAGGAAATTGGGAGGTTCTATCATTTGCGTCAGCAGGAAAAGAAAAAAGAGGGTTCAAATTTGTGTCTTGCTGATTTTGTGGCTCCGGCCGAAACAGGGATCCTCGATTATTGCGGAGCTTTTGCTACGACAGCCGGTCTTGGGATAGAAAAATGGAAAGAGAGATTTCACGCCGAACACAACGATTACAAGGTGATCATGCTTGAGGCCCTGGCTGACCGGCTGAGCGAAGCTTTTGCCGAACGGCTCCACGAAAAAGTGCGGAAAACGTACTGGGGATATGTACCGGATGAAAACCTCACCAAAGAGGAGCTGTTAAAAGCCAAGTACCAGGGGATCCGTCCTGCCCTGGGGTACCCCGCATGCCCCGAGCATTCGGAAAAGGAGAACCTTTTCACGTTGCTGCGAGCCGGAGAAGTGGGTATTTCGTTAACGGAACATTTTGCCATGTATCCGAATGCCTCGGTGTGCGGAACCTATTTTGCCCATCCCGATTCCCGCTATTTCGGATTGGGAAAAGTATCCAAAGAACAGGTAGCAGAATATGCCCTGAGGAAAGGGGTCAGCGTTGAATTTGTTGAGAAATTTCTTCCGGCTAACCTTAATTATAAATAGTTTTCTTTGAAAATCTAAGATCAAACGTTAAAATTTTAGGGTATTTTTGAATCAAGCAACGTATCCATGAAGGTTATAGATATCATTACCAAAAGCAAAAAAACGGTTTTTTCCTTTGAACTGCTTCCCCCGTTAAAAGGGAACGATGCAGGGAAAATTTACCGTACGATTGAAAGCCTGCTGGATTATAATCCGCAATACATCAACCTTACTACCCACCGTGATGAGGTTGAATTCAAGGAAATGCCCGATGGGTCCATTGTGAAGCGCACTGTAAGGAAACGCCCCGGCACAGTAGCGATTGCCGCTTCCATACAGTACAAATACAACATCCCGGTTGTTCCGCATATTTTATGTGGTGGGTTTACAAAAAGCGAAACCGAGCATGTTCTCATTGATCTTCATTTCCTTGGAATCGGGAATGTACTGGCCCTGCGCGGTGACGGGATCCAAAGCCAGCATGTTTTCAAGCCTGAACCGAACGGGCATTCCAATGCCAGTGAACTGGTAGCCCAGATTGCCGATCTGAAAAAAGGGAAATACCTCGAAGAAGACCTGAAAAATACTACACCGCTTGATTTTTGCATTGGGGTGGCTGGTTATCCGGAAAAACATTTTGAAGCCCCGAATATGGATATCGACCTGGCTTTTCTGAAAAAGAAAGTGGATACCGGTGCCGACTATATTGTTACCCAGATGTTTTTTGACAACCGGGTATATTACGATTTTGTGGGCCGGTGCCGGGAAGCAGGCATTTACGTACCGATTATCCCGGGCATTAAACCGGTCAATCTGAAAAACCAGCTAACGGTACTTCCGAAAATTTTCAGCATCGACCTGCCCCAGGAACTGGCAACCGAACTGGCAAAATGCAAAGACAACAAGGATGCCCGCAAGGTAGGTACCGAATGGGCGATTTATCAGGCGAAAGATCTGGTGGCAAACAATGTCCCGTCGATGCATATTTATACCTACGGGATTTCAGACAATGTAAAAGAAATTGTGAAGGCTGTCTTTTAAGCTGGCACCCGGGGATATAAACCCCCGGAGGCAGCACCCGGAGGCTCGTATTTCTTCCATAATGTTAGTTCGATTTTATGACCGTTTCCGGTTTAAAATAACCCGCAAGAACCGTTGGGTTGTTCAAAACCTCTCTGGCTTTTTCAATGACTCTATCTTCGTCAATAGCAGCCCTGATCGCTCCTTTCTGGTAATAGTAACGGGATACGATTTCATCTTCCAGTAATTCAGAAATCTCGGGTCTGAATCTTCTGAGATCGGTTTCCAGTTCCGGAGTCAGTTTTGTTTCCAGGGCCTTAAATTCTTCGATTGCTGAATCATAGTATTTTTCTTTTGTGGCGGTTTCCATTAACTCCCTGATTGCCTTTTGGGATTGTGATTCATAATCAAAATTGTGTTCTTTTACGAAGGCAATAAATCCGGAATAGATGTCATCGGTAATTCTGAATTCTTCAGGGCTTGCTATGGTTTTATGGTTGTTTGCATACCAGGTTGCGTAGTCAAAGATTAAAAACCGGCGTACCAGTTCATAACTTAGCGTACTTAGCTGTTGGGGTTCTACAGGAACATCCGGGGCAACTCCTCCTCCGTCATAGACGATTCTTCCGTTTTTTGTTGTGTACTCTGAAATCAGGGAGTCGGGTAGCGACCCCACACTGCCATCCTCGTTTCGATGGGAATAATCAAGAACTTGTATGCATCGCCCGCTGGGGATGTAATATTTGGCTGTTGTGACTTTCAGTTTTGAGTTATAGCTGAGATCCCGGGTTGTTTGTACCAGTCCTTTGCCAAAAGTTTTGGTGCCAAACACAAGGCCCCGGTCAAGGTCCTGCATCGCACCGGCAATGATCTCAGAGGCAGAGGCGGAGTTTCGGTTTACCAGCACGGCCAGGTGGATTGTTGTGTCAAGAGGGGGGTCGCTGGCCCTGTACGTATGGTCCCATTGTTTCACTTTGCCTTTGGTGCGGACAATTACTTCACCGGCAGGGACAAAAAGGTTCATGATGCGAACTGCTTCCATTAAGAGCCCTCCGGGATTGGACCGCAGATCCAGCACCAAAGAAGTGGGTTGGTACTGGGCTTTCAGTTCCTGATAAGCCTTGCGGACTTCTCCGGAGCAGCCCGGGGTAAAATTGGATAACCGGATGTATCCTGTGGTTTCATCCAACATTCCATAATAAGGAACCGCATCCAGGGATATCTTTTCCCGGATGATCTCCACTTCAAAGAGTTTTTTCTCTCCCGGTCTTTTCAATTTCACGGTGACCGGCATTCGTGCCGGGCCTTTTAACAAATTGCTTACATCTTCAGTCGTCATATTCTCCGTTGATTTGCCGGCAACCTCAAGGATAATATCACCGGCTTTAATACCGTTTTTCTGTGCCGGGTATCCCTCATAGGGTTCTGATATGACAATCTGCCCGTTCTGTTTGCTTATAACAGCTCCTATACCCGCATATTCCCCGGTGGTATTTAAACGGAACTCTTCCATATCCTCTTCCGGAATGTAATTGGTATACGGATCCAGCGATACCAGCATCTGGTTGATACTGGTTTTGATCAGTTTGTCCGGATCGATTTCATCTACATAAAAAGTATTCAACTCGTTAAACAAGGTGTAGTAGATGTCCAGGTTCTTTGCAATGGCAAAGTTCCTCTGGTCGTTGTTAAAACTGATTAATCCGATACCGGTTACCAGGATGATCAGGATGATAAGTGATAATTTCTTACGCTTCATAACGTGTTTAAGTTATTTAAACCCACAAAAGTATAAAATCTCATCATGAATCACTACTCTTTATAGGGGGTCATTCGCGTTAAACCGTGTTAAAATTCCTGAATTAATGCGGGAACAGGTGTAATTCCTTCCCTCCGGAATCTGTTTTTGGTATATTTTTTTTGTTCGGAATAGCGATTTTACCGACCGGAATCCCTGGTTCAACGAAAAAATGAATGAATCTCCCTGGTTAATTTATAATTTTGAGTTGTAAATTACAGAATCGATCTGCTATGAAGAAAGCTGGTTTTATTTTTTTGGCTGCTGTTTTACCTGTTTTTCTGTTTACGTCCTGTATCTTTTGGGGTCCTTCGGAAAAGGGCAACGGAAAGGTGGTTGAGGAGGAACGTGCGGTTACAGGTTTTAACGGACTTAAAGCTTCCCGGGGCGTGAATGTTTATATTTCACAGGGGGAAAAGGAGAAGGTAGTTGTTGAGGCGGATGAAAATCTGCTTGATATTATTGAAACAGATGTTGATGACAGCATATTAAAAGTATCGGCACGTAGAAGGATCCGTGAATCGACTTCCCTGAAAGTTTTCGTGACCGTGCCCGTGTTAGAGGAAGTTAACGCATTTGCCGGAAGCAATGTGTATTCCGAACATGCTCTTCGTGCCGGGAATATGGATTTGTCGGCTTCTGCCGGAAGCAATATAAAACTGGAAATAACAGCCGACAAGCTGGAAGTTTCTGCATCGGCAGGAGCGAATATTTTTCTGGAAGGAACAGCCCGTGAAATCAGTGTACATGCTTCTGCCGGATCCAATGTAAAAGCGGAAGGACTGGTAACTGAAGTGTGCCAGGCAAAAGCCAGCAGCGGAGCAAATATTTTTATTACCGTGGAAAAAGAACTGGACGGGAAAGCTTCCAGTGGAGGCAACGTTATTTATTCCGGGAATCCCCAACAGATAAATAAAAACAGTTCTTCCGGAGGGAATGTAAAAAAAAGATAACAGGAAGGATCATAACACAGCAATGAATCCAGAATAATATAAAATCTAAGACGGATTGTTCCGTCTTTTTTTTTTGTCCTTTGTTTTCCGTAGCTTCCTTGTTATTTATTGTAAATTTGTATTCCGGTGAATTACTGAATGCCGGATCGATTTATATGATAGGGATAAGATTGAACTGGTTCCGAAAAATAGCATTGCTGGCCACCTTCGGCCTGTTTTTATACCACACGGGGGCTCAGAACAGCCAAACCTTCTATTTTATGGAAGATGCTCCGGGAGCTGCCCTGATGAATCCGGCATTCGCACCGGATGATGATCTGGTTTTAGGCCTTCCTGTGATCTCAGGGATCTCCATCGGATTTCATAACGATTTTAAGCTGAAGAATTTATACAGCAAAGGGAATAGCCTATTTTCCTCCGATACAGCAAAAATGGATCTAAACTCATTTTATGATGTGCTTTCCGGTCAGAATGCTGTAAACATTAAGGCTGACGCGTTGATGTTCTATTTCGGAATACGAAACAAGAAAAATCAGTATTCATTTTTTATGAATGAAAAAGCCTGGTTCCAGGGGCAGTTTGATAAAAAGCTTGTAAAGTTTTTTATGGAGGGTACAAAACCTTACTATGAAGAGGGTACGGATACGGACCTGGGCATTTTTTCTTTTGACATTATGCAATACCGGGAGTTTGGATTGGGTATATCAAGGAAGGTGACGAATAAACTTACCGGTGGAGCCGCTTTGAAAATACTATTTGGCAGGATCCATATGGAAGCTGAGGAGCTTGCTTTTCAGATACAGACATCCCCGGCAGTCGAGAAACTCTATATCAGGCCTTCGGGTGAAATATATATTTCAGGGCCTGTAAGCTATGAGAAGGATACTGTTGATCAATCGGAGCGGTTAAAAAGCGAGGTGATCCCTGCCGATTATTTTTTTAATTTCCGGAACCTGGGCGTGGCAGCTGATCTGGGCATCCGGTACCAATACAATGAAAGATTCCGTTTTTCAGCAAGTGTGACCGATTTAGGATTCCTCCATTTTTCAAAAAATAATTATCTTGTGCATGCTGCAAATAGCCTGGAGTATGAAAAAGAATCATTGACACAGGTTATAGGGCCCGAAGATTCCTATTTGTTTCGAAAAGCATTTCGCGATTCGATTCCATTTATGACGCATTCGGAATCTACGGATGCACGGGTAATACCGCTGCCTGTGAACCTATATCTGGGCGGAAATTATCGTATTGACAGGAAATGGGAGGTGGGTTTCTCCGGGAAACTTTGTATTCTCAAAAATTCTGTTTACCCTGTAGCAACCCTTGCCGCAAAGGCTTCTTTTTCGGACAATTCCACCTTGATATTTTCCAATTCCATTATCCGGGGCCGTTATATTAATCCGGGTTTTGGGTGGAGTTATACCTCCCCGATTATGCATTTTTATGTGGTTACCGACAATATAGTAGCCTTATTTTCTCCTTCTTCTGTAAAAAACTTAAATTTGCAGCTTGGAATTAATCTGTTACTGAACCATTAAATAGGAGAAGGCATGTATATAGCGGTAATAGCTTATGCGGTAAATCTTGTGAGGACGATCTTTGTCATTGCAATTATTTACTTTGTCATCCGTCTGTTTTCACGGTATATTCTACCCTACCTTATTCATAAGGGAGTAAAAAACATGCAGGAGAAAATGAAAGAACAAAACCGTGAACAACAACGTCAGGGCAGGCGCGAAGGGGATGTTACCATTGAAAGAAATCAGAGAAATCAATCCGGCAAATCCTCCCAGGAAGGCGAATATGTTGATTTTGAAGAGGTGGAGTAACAATAATTTATGCTCGTTTCGACTGCTGTTCTCAGATATTCACTTATTTTTGTCCCCGTTATTTTGAAAATCAGAAGTATGGCTCAGGAAGATATCTTCAGAAAAGTGATTGCCCATTGCAAGGAATACGGTTTTGTATTTCCTTCCAGTGATATTTATGATGGGTTGGGTGCGGTGTATGATTATGGACAGAATGGTGTAGAACTCAAGAACAACATAAAAAAATACTGGTGGGACAGCATGGTTCTGCTTCATGAAAATGTGGTAGGACTCGACTCGGCTATTTTTATGCATCCTACGGTCTGGAAAGCCTCGGGGCATGTAGATGCTTTTAACGATCCCCTCATTGACAACAAGGATTCGAAAAAAAGATACCGTGCCGATATGCTGATTGAGGATCAGCTGGCCAAATATGAAGAAAAGATCCTTAAGGAGATTGCCAAAGCAGCCCGAAGGTTTGGCGATGCGTTTGATGAAAAGCAGTTCCGTGAAACCAATCCGCGGGTACTTGCCAACCAGGAGAAATACGATACCCTGCATGAACGATTTTCCAAAGCTCTGAATGATAATGACCTTGCTGAATTAAAACAGATTATTGAAGATGAAGGAATTGTTTGCCCCATTTCGGGTACACGAAACTGGACCGGTATCAGGCAGTTTAACCTGATGTTTTCTACCGAAGTGGGATCGACATCTGAAGGAGCTTCCAGGATTTTCCTGCGTCCGGAAACTGCCCAGGGAATTTTCGTGAATTACCTCAATGTTCAGAAAACCGGGCGAATGAAAATTCCTTTTGGGATCGCTCAGATCGGAAAAGCCTTCCGCAACGAAATTGTAGCCCGCCAGTTCATCTTCCGAATGCGCGAATTTGAGCAGATGGAAATGCAGTACTTCGTTCGTCCCGGTACCGAGCTCGGGTGGTTCGAAAAATGGAAGGATATCCGCATGAAATGGCACAAAGCGCTGGGTTTTGGCGATGAGAACTACCGGTTCCATGAACACGAAAAACTGGCCCATTATGCCAACGCTGCCGTCGATGTGGAATTCAAATTCCCGTTTGGCTATAAAGAAGTAGAGGGCATCCATTCGCGCACCGATTTCGACCTTTCGCAACACCAGAAATATTCAGGCAAAAAAATTCAGTACTTCGACCCCGAAATCAACAAGTCGTATATCCCGTATGTTGTGGAAACATCCATTGGTCTGGACCGGATGTTCCTTCAGGTGATCTCAGCCTCCTATTGTGAAGAAGAGGTGGAAACCAACGGGAAAACAGATATCCGGGTGGTAATGAAAATTCCGCCGGTGCTGGCTCCCCTGAAGCTGGCTGTTCTGCCGCTGGTTAAAAAAGACGGTCTACCCGAAATATCCAGGAAGATTATCGAAACCCTGAAGTTTGATTTTAACTGCCGGTACGATGAAAAAGATTCCATCGGAAGACGATACCGTCGCCAGGATGCCATTGGAACACCCTTTTGTGTGACCGTCGATCACCAAACCACTACGGATCATACGGTTACTATCCGGTACCGCGATAGCATGGAACAGGAAAGAGTAGCCATCCCTCAAATCGGGGAAATCATTGGGAAACAGGTGCGCTTTAAAGACTTGTTAAATAAGATTCTGTAAACACCAGGTATCGGGTTGCTTTTCAATGGCTGTACTCCCTTGGAGATTCCAGTTGTTGAATGAATTTCTATTGCTCAGGGGTTAATTTTGAATACGGTGTGGTTTTTCAGTACATAGTTATCCTGGCTGATGGTACAGGTTGCTTTTCCGTTTTTGAAGTTCAGTTTGGCTCCGGCTTCGCTCATCCAGCCGGTTTGCCGGGCAGGATTACCGGTTACCAGGGCATATTGCGGAACATCCCGGGTAACTACCGCCCCGGCTCCGATGAATGCATAACAACCGATGGTGATTCCACAGAGTATCGTTGCATTGGCCCCCAGGGAGGCTCCTTTTTGAACTACCGTGGTTTTGAATTCCGCTTTTCGTTCAACCGGACTCCGGGGATTCATCACGTTGGTGAAGACAACCGAAGGACCGGCAAAAACATCGTCTTCCAGAATTACTCCTTCGTAAACAGAAACATTGTTCTGGATTTTTACTCCATTGCCAATCTGTACATTGTTCCCGATAAAAACATTTTGTCCCAGAATGCACTGTTCGCCAATAAGGGCATCCCCCATAACATGACAGAAATGCCATATTTTTGTTCCCGGGCCAATACGAGCCCCTGGTTCAATTACCGAGGTAGGATGGATAAATACACACATGGTTATCGGTTTTGTACACAAACATAATCAATGTTTAACATCTTCGGTATTTTTTTTTAGAACAAATACCCTCCGGTATTCTTTACCCTGTGCATGGCAGGGGGGAAGAAATGCAGGTTAAAGGCCGGAAGACCTGAGGATTTAAAAACAATCCTAGTAGGCTGCCTTCTCTTTGCTGTTTCTGTTTATTCCTCAAAACCCGATAATATTCCTATTTTTGTATCTGTACCTGAGAACAATGAAAAAAGTCCTGATCATAACATATTACTGGCCTCCGAGCGGAGGAGCCGGGGTTCAGCGATGGTTGAAATTTGTAAAGTACCTTCCTCAACATGGCTGGACTCCGGTTGTGTTAACCGTTGATCCTTCAAAAGCGACTTATCCCCAAATAGATGAAAGCCTTATGGGGGAAATAAGTTCTGAAATTGAAATTCATAAAACACCCACCTTTGAATTGTATACTCTTTATAAAAAGGCCTCACAAAACAAGGAAGTACCCTTTGGCGGTTTTGCCAACCAATCAAAAGATACCTTCAAGGAAAAAGTGCTGAAATGGATCCGGGGCAACTTTTTTATTCCTGATCCAAGAAGAGGATGGAAAAAATTCGCGGTGAACAAAGCAAAGGAATTGATAAAAAAGAATCATATTCATTGTGTCATTACTTCCAGTCCCCCGCATTCGACCCAGTTGATCGGATTGACATTAAAAAGAAAGTTGGGAATTAAATGGGTTGCGGATCTGCGCGATCCCTGGGTCGATATTTATTATTACAACCAATTGTATCCCTCCTTTTTTGCTACCGCGCTAAATAAAAAGTATGAGAAACGTGTATTATCCTGTGCGGATCAGGTAATAACGGTAAGCAGAGACCTTCAAAGGATCTTCAGCAGGAAAAAAGAGGGCATCGGAAATAAAATTCACGTTATTCCCAATGGCTTTGATACGGATGATTTTACGAAGACAAATGCTTTCGTGTCCAACGAAAGCCTAACAATATCGTATGTGGGGACTATTTCAGAAAAGTATACCATTCATGGATTCATAAAGGGATTGTTGATGTTGCCGGAAGAGATGCGAAAAAGACTAAAAATCAGATTTATAGGTACTCTTTCCGATGCTTTGTATCAAACCTTTTGTGATGCAGGATTTACCCATCACCTGGAGGTTATTGGATATGTTGATCATGCAAAGGCTATAGCTTACATGGTTTCATCCGACATCTTGCTGTTAATCATTCCGGATGTACCCAACAATGCAGGCATTGTTACGGGTAAATTGTTTGAATACATTGCAACGATGAAGCCGGTGTTATGCATTGGTCCGTTTGACGGGGATGCGGCGAACATATTGTCAGAGACCAATACAGGGTCCACATTTGGTTACAATGACAGCAAGGGAATTTCGGAGTTTCTGATTGAGAGATCGACATCCGGTTTCAGGGAATTCCCCAAGAAAGAAAAAATAGCAGCGTATTCACGGTTTCAACTAACCGGAGAGTTGGTTCGTATCCTGGAGTCAGGGTAGTTTATTTTTTAAGAAAGGGGTGATAATCGCCCTTACGTCCGACCGGTTTGCTGTTTCGGATCACATCGGTTAAGATGATGCTTTCTTTGGCGTCTTCTATTCCGAATCCCTTGCCGTTCAGAATATCTCTGTAGGTTGTGGTATGAAGGTCCGTAAAGCCGCCACTAAATTCGATTTCGTTTCCTTCAACCGTAATGGAACGGTAGGTACGCATGTTTTTTTCGATGGCCTGTTTTGGCAGGTCGCGGTAATCGAGGCTAAGAAACCAACGGACTCTGGCCTTTTCAAGTTGCAGAACCCCTGCTGCTTTTTCGGGATTGTACAGGTGAACCGTATTTTTTTTCACCTTTCCGAAAATCCAGGTTATCATGTCAAAAAAATGGATTCCGATATTGGTAGCGATGCCTCCCGATTTTTTAACCTCCCCTTTCCAGCTTTTCCGGTACCAATCCCCCCGGGTAGTAATGTAGGTAAGGTCAATATCGTATGTTTTGTTTCCTCCCTGTTCTATATCCTTCTTAAGTTCCAGGATGGCAGGATGATAACGCAGTTGAAGGATGGTATATACTTTTTTGCCGGTTTCGGCTTCAATGTCACTAATAATATGCATATCCCGGGGATAAATCACCAGGGGTTTTTCACAAATCGCAAAGGCCCCGTTCCGCAAGGCGGATCGTATGTGGGATGGGTGCATATAGTTTGGAGTACAGATGCTTACATAGTCAATGGCCCGGCCTTCACGTTTTAAGTCATCGATGTATTGATCCAGGTTTTCCTGTTCGAGAAAAAAAACAGCATCCGGGAAATAGCTGTCCATTCTGCCCATAACATCAAACTTGTCGGATGCACATACCAGGATATTTCCGGTTTCCTTAATCGCTCTCATGTGCCTTTCAGCGATGTATCCTGCAGCTCCTATTAACGCGAATCGTTTCACTTGTATATGATTTAAGGGTGAAAATGTTATTGGTGTAATTCCATTTTAAAAATTCAGCCACGAAAATAACGAATTATTTTGTTTGTAATGAACTCCAGTTGTTCTTCCCTAAGTTCTGTGTGCATCGGAAGAGACAGCACCGTTTTTGAGAGTTTCTCCGCCACAGGGAAATCTCCTTCTTTGTAGCCCAGATACTGATATGCTTTGTGTAAATGCAGCGGTTTTGGATAATAGATCATGGAAGGAATGCCTTCTTTTTGAAGGGAAGCTTTCAGATCATCCCTTTTTTTAGTCCGGATGGTGTATTGGTGAAAGGTATGGGTGCTGTAGGTTGCTCTTTGCGGGATCTTTATTTCTTCAAGGTCTTTTAGTTTGGAATCATAATAATCCGCTGCTTTTTGGCGTGCCTGAATATGTTTGTCCAGGTATTTCAGTTTTACTTCCAGAATGGCAGCCTGCATACTGTCCAACCTTGAATTTATTCCGATCCGGTCGTAATGGTATTTTTCTGACTGTCCGTGATTGGCAATGGACCGGATTACGGAAGCCAGCTGATTGTCGCTGCAATAAACAGCACCTCCATCGCCAAAGGCCCCCAGATTTTTTGAAGGGAAAAAAGAGTTGCATCCGATTCTTCCTGCGGTACCTGCTTTTATCCGTTTGTTGTTTTTGAAGATGTACTCTGTACCCAACGCCTGGCAGGCATCTTCAACAAGGATCAGGTTGTTTTTCCGGGCTATATGCATCATGGTTTCCAGGTTGGCACATTGACCGAACAGGTGGACGGGAAGCAATGCCCTGGTTTTTGAAGAAATGGCACTTTCAATTTTGTTTTCGTCGATATTGAATGTGCCGGGCAAGGCATCCACAAATACCGGCTTTAATCCGAGCAGAGCCAGTACTTCCACCGTGGCAATAAAGGTGAACGGGGTGGTAATGACTTCATCGCCAGGCTTTAATTCCAGGGCCATGAATGCCATTTGAAGGGCATCGGTTCCATTGCCACAGGCAATTACATGGGTGTTTAAATACGCAGAAAGCTTTTTCTCAAAATCAAGTACTTTCCCGCTTTTTATAAACCGGGTTGATTTTATAACCTCCTGAATGGCCGGATCAATTTCTTCTTTCATGGTGAGATACTGGCCATACAGGTCGGACATGTGTATTTTTTGCATAATAATATAACCGGTTGATGGTCTATAAATTGCATCTTAAAGCAATTATTCCGTAAAAGTAGTATTTTTGAAACAGAACGAAGAAAGAAAAAAAAATGCCACAAAAAACAACGATTTTAAGTAGGGAAGTTCCATCTGATACCTTTATAAACAGACAATTCTAATCGAATGAAAATTGCAATGATTCTGGATGAAGAGTATCCATTTGATCCAAGGGTTCAGAATGAGGCACTCGCTTTGCTGAAAAACGGACACTCGATTCATCTGTTTTGCTTTGATTATAAGGGATTGTCTTCCTCTGAGACAATCCATGGCATTCAGGTGAACCGGATGAAAACAACAAAACTACACAGAAAATTCTCAGCCCTGGCTTTTACCCTGCCGGTTTATAAATGGATGATAAAGGGGAAAATCAGAAAATTCCTTATGGAGGGAAATTTTGATGCAGTGCATGTTCACGATATGCGGATTGGAAATATCGTATTAAAAGCATCAAAGAACCTGCCTGTACATACGATTCTTGATTTACATGAAAACAGGCCTGAAATAATGAAATATTATGAGCATGTGAATTCTTTTCCGGGGAACGTTTTAATTTACCCTTCGATATGGAAAAAATGGGAAGAGCGATTGGTTCAAAAATATGACGAAGTTATCGTTGTAACCAATGAATCCAGGCAACACATAAGCTCAAAGTACAAAATTCCTGAAAGGAAAGTCATTGTTTTCCCCAATACCGTTTCTCCCTCTTTTTATGAGAAATACGAAGTGAATAAGGATATCATCAAACGTTTCGGAAACGATTATGTTTTACTCTATATTGGGGAAACCGGGGTACGAAGAGGATTGGAAACCGTCCTAAAGGCGATGAAGAAATTAAAACGTTCGATCCCGAATATTAAACTGGTAATTTTAGGAAAAAGCACCAACGATGCCAACCTGAAAAGAATGTCAGGGGAATACCAGATTGAGGAAAATATTTCATTTGAAGGCTTTTTGCCTATGGATTTGTTTCAAAGTTATATTCTTGCCAGCGATGTTTGTATTTCCCCCTTAACACGAAATCTACACCATGATACAACGCTGGCAAACAAAATATTCCAGTATATGTCCATGGGAGTGCCTGTCCTGGTCAGTGATTGTCCCGCACAGAAAAATATTGTACAGGCAGCTGATGCAGGATTGATTCATAAGGCAGAAGATGCAGATGCGTTTGCCTCCGGGGTGTTAAAATTTTATCACGATCCTGATTTTTCAAAACGGTGCGGGGAAAACGGAGTTTCTTTTATACGGAATTATTTTAATCTGGATATTACCTGTAAAGAATTAGTCGGCTATTATAATAATTTAAAAGTCATCAGCCATGTATGAACATTCATTTCCGGATTTGCGCTATAAAAAAACGATGCAACTTGTTTCAGAATTTATTTCTCCGGAAGAAAAGATTCTGGACCTTGGTGTACTGAACCCTTTTACAAGCATATTAACAGAGCATGGATTTAAGGCAGTTAATACAGATCAGACGGACCTTGACATCCATCCTGAGATGCTCCGTTCGTATGAAGCTGATGCGGTGCTGGCCCTTGAGATATTAGAGCATTTGGTATCCCCTTTTCCTCTACTTAAGAATCTTCCGGGGAAGAAGTTAATTGCTACGGTTCCACTGCGCTTATGGTTTGCTTCAGCCTATAGAAATGATAAGAATCCCCGGGATTGTCATTACCACGAATTTGAAGACTGGCAGTTTGACTGGCTTGTGAATAAAAGCGGTTGGAAGATAAAACACAGGGAAAAATGGATCATTCCAACAAAGATCAGAGGCATCAGACCAATCCTGCGTAATTTTGTACCCCGGATTTATGCAGTGTATGCCGAACGGTAACCCATTTATCTTTTTAACCGGCTGAGTTTTCTGTATGTTTGTAACATAAAGAGTTTCAGACGGTACCGGAGTGTATATTTGATATTTGAATTCGATTGATTGTAATGCATGTCAAATTCTTTCATTGCCTTTTCTACATTTCCGGTTGCACCGATTCTTTCCCAAAAAATTTTAAAATCTTCTTTCATCGTTTCAATGTGAACAACCTGTTTTAAACTTTTATCTTTCAGGAACATGCTGATGTTTGCGTTTACACAGTCGTAGTAATCGTTGCTGATCTGTAATTTTTTTTCGTTGTTTAGTTTTTCAACCGGTGTTTTTAAAATTCCTTCGGCAAAAGTCTTAATGATGCTGTTCCTGTCATTCCATCTTCTGTTGTGGCTTTCAACGGTTTTTGTTTTATCGCGAATCAGATGTACATAATATGCTGAATCACCGAATTTTGCATCAAGTTGTCCCAGAAACCAACTTAATCGATTATCCGATTCGATATGATTTTCGGGATATGAAAATCTTTTTTCTCCGGTTTCCCTGGATAATGTTTCATGTCCGGAGGTATAATTTGTAATATGCTTGCATGCTTTTACAAATGTCATGGAACCGCTTCTTCCTGTGCATAAAATAAAAACTCTCATTTTAACGATTTCTGAATAAGGGTAAACTAACCATTTTTTACAAATTTTAGGATACGGTTATAAATCTGAGTTAATAACAGCGTAATATCCTCTGAAATTTTAAACTTAAGAATGAAAAACAGATAAAGCAATCCTGCTATTCCACTTTTGAATAAAATATTCAGGACCAGACTGTTCAGTTCCGGCAACCATAAGTCAGCCAGGGTGATTGCCAGTATGAGTCCTGCAACAATCAAATGGTTAAAACGATAGCAAAAGAGACCTGTTTTTATTTTCAGGAAACCCATAATTGCCAGGGTTCTGAATACGAATGTCAACAGAACCGCCAGCGCTGCACCCGTAATGCCAAATCGAGGAATTAAAAACATATTCAGCAAAACAGCCACTCCAATCTGAAGAACAATAATATAGGATAATGCTTTATAATATTTCGAGGTTCCGATAATGGCTCCGCCATTGGTATTTGAAACATTGATCAATACGCCAATAGCATAAATGATCAGGACCCCTTTTCCCTGGCTGTATACATCGGGTAAAATTTCGAAAACATTGTTCAGGTTTACCATTAGCAAGGTAAGAATGAAAGACCCGATAATGGTTTGATTGATACTGGCTTTGGCGTATATTTCCTGAATATGCTTTTTGTTGTCTTCTTTCCATGCCTGTGCAATGATGGCAGTGGAAATTTTCTGAGTGGCTCTGGAAGGGATATTGATCACCGTGGCAAAAAGCGCACAAACTCCAAATATTCCAACCTGATCAAGGGAAAGGTATTGGTTGATAAAAATCTTGTCAATATTGGTAGTAAGAATTCCGCTGAACCCGTTTATCAGTCCGAATGCACTGATAACCGCTATTTCCCGGAAAAGCGGCTTTGTCAGGAAGTTGAAATCAGGCCTGAGGCTAAACTGTGATCTTTTTATCAGAACTAAAATTAACGGAATCGCGGGAAGACTCAGGGAAACAATATACCCAAAGAAAAATTGCCGGAAATTAATCCAGCTGAGTGCGAAAAAAACAACCAACAAAAGGTTAAGTAACTTATGGATAAATTCATTCCAGAAAGTACCAGTGACGGTATCATAGAGAACTTTGTTGTAATTATCAAGCAAGACAAAAAGGATCCGGAAAAAAACCAGGGGAAGCAATAATCCCAGATATTCCAGAATAAGGGGAGATTTCTCCAGATTGGATTCAATAATGTGGGGTTTGAGAACGAAAAACGCAACAATACTGAGCAGAAAACCCAGCAATCCGGTAGCCAGAGCAAGAAATAAAAAGCCGTTATTCCCTTTTGCCCTGTTTCGGAAAATTGGGAACATACGGTTTATGACGGAAGGAAATCCAAGGGTTGCGAACTGGGAAAAAAGGATTGATATCGCAGCAAAGAGTTGTATAAGACCAATTTGATCGGTTTCCATAACCTGGGGCATAATGATACCAAGGTTGATGTACCCCAGAATGAGACCCAGGTAGGACCAAAAGCTCCCCTTAATCGATTGCCTGATGATGATTCCCATATGCGTTAATCCGGTTTCAAAATTAGCAAATATGATGGATGTTGGAATAAAGAATGGTAAAATCCCTTCGTGTATGGATGGTTGTGTGTTTTTAACCAGGCAATATGAACCGGATTAACCCGTTAAAACATCTATATTTGCCTTCCGGGAACAGAATACGGATTTTATGAAAAACGAAGAATATAGCACTCTGTTGATTGAAACTGCATTGAAGGCAGGTGAAGCCATAATGCATATCTATACAACGGATTTCAATGTGGAGTACAAAACCGACCGGTCACCCATAACCCAGGCGGATCAACAGGCTCACCGGATTATTTCAAAAGAATTACTGAAAACAGATTATCCTTTGTTAAGCGAGGAGGGAAAGAATATCCCATGGACGGTTCGCAAAAACTGGAATACATTCTGGCTGGTGGATCCGTTGGATGGTACCAAAGAATTTATCAAAAAAAATGGCGAGTTTACCGTAAATATTGCCCTGATTGAACAAGGCCTTCCGGTTATGGGTATCGTTTATGCCCCGGTACCGGATATAATTTACATCGGAGAAGTGCATTCAGGAGCGTATAAAATAGAAAAAGCATCGGAAAAGGGATGCCGGGACTGGTCTTTTTCCGGATGTTCGGAGTTTGTAAAAAAACTGCCGTTACAGGGAAAAACCAACCCCTACAGGATTGTTGCCAGCCGCTCCCATATATCGCCGGAAACGAAAGCGTATATAGAAGAACAACGCCGTAAATATGGAAATATTGAAATCGTATCGAAAGGCAGTTCGTTAAAACTGTGCATGATAGCTGAGGGACGGGCGGATGTATACCCCCGTTTTGGACCCACCATGGAGTGGGATACGGCTGCCGGCCACGCAGTAGTCAGGGCCTCCGGGGCCAAAGTCGTGCAGACCGGGGCAGATGAGGAACTGGTTTACAATAAAGAGCGTTTATTAAACCCCTGGTTTATAGCTTTACGCTGATGGATAAAAGGACTTAAAAATTTATTTTTACTTTATCAACGACTGAATTTAAACGAATAAAACGAACAATTAAAAACCATGGCAGATAAAAATATCCACCCGGTTTTTCATAAGATCCTGAACCGGGAAGACAAGGAAAAGCTGCTAAATCAGCGTTCCAAAGTGATATGGTTGGTCGGGTTGTCAGGAGCCGGTAAAACAACCCTGGCCCGGAATATTGAAATGGAACTTAACGGAAGGGGATTCCTGACGCAGATACTGGATGGCGATAATATCCGCATGGGATTGAACAATAATCTAGCCTTTTCAGAGGTAGACCGGGCTGAAAATATCCGGAGAATTGCCGAGGTTTCGAAACTTTTTTTGAATTGCGGCATCATCTGCATCAATGCCTTTATTACGCCTACTGTGAAAATAAGGGAGCATGCCTTTCAGATCATCGGCAGGTCAAATGTGATCGAAATTTTTGTGAATGCACCGGTTGAAGTATGTGAACAACGGGATACCAAAGGATTGTACAGGAAGGCAAGAAAAGGGCTGATCAAAAATTTTACCGGAATTGATTCGCCCTTCGAAAACCCGGTTAATCCGGATCTGGAAATAAAAACCAATGAGATGTCTGTATCTGAATCGGTAACGAAATGCCTGGAGGTTGTATTACCGGGGATAAGGTATTGATGCGGATCCAGGGATTGCTGTCAGGTTCTCTGATCAGAGAGCTCGTTTTTCTGAAGATTTAACCGGTTTGACCCGGAAGTTCAAAACACCCTGTCATTACGTATCCATCTACCGGCAATCTGTTTGTTATGGAAATTGCAGTTTCAGCGGCAGGAGTTTTTTTCTACTTACGCTCCATATCCCTATCCGGCTTCATTTACTTTAATTATATTTGAATTTTATTTTAAAAAACAAAAACATGGCGGGAATAAAATTTCCGAAAAGTATTCTATCACATCTGATTATCGTATTGGTAATCATTGTCATTTCTATGATTTATTTTTATCCCCAGCTTGAAGGGAAAGTTCTTGAACAATCGGATATAACGCATTTCAGGGGGTCATCGAAGGAGTTAACAGATTTCCGTGAAGAGACCGGTAAGGAAGCGTTATGGACCAATGCACTGTTCAGTGGGATGCCAGGATATATGATTGCGGTGTCCTATCCGGGGAATCTGGCACGGTTCATTCAGGGAGTGATCCGCAAAGCATTCCATCCTGCCTCCATGCTGATGCTCTACATACTTGGTTTTTATATCCTTCTGTTGTCGCTCGGGGTTGGCAGGTGGCAAAGTCTGGCAGGAGCTATTGCCTATGGTTTTTCTTCCTATTTTCTGATCATAATCGGGGCGGGGCACAATACCAAAGCATATGCCATAGGGTATATGGCGCCTATGTTTGCCGGAATGCTGATGACCTTCCAGGGGAAACGCATTCCGGGATTCATTCTTTTTACACTCGGGTTATCGCTGAATATCCTTGCGAATCACCTGCAGATCACCTATTATGCTTTTATCACTGCGGTGATTCTGGTGATCGTTCAGCTGGTTTATGCCATAAAGAAAAAAGAGCTCCCGGGATTTACCGGAAGCCTGGCTTTTCTTATTCTGGGTGCTGTAATTGCCACAGGGATGAATTTTTCAAGGCTTTATGCGACCTATCAGTATTCAAAACATACCATCCGGGGGCCTTCAGAGCTGACACACAACAGGGATAATCAAACCTCCGGGCTGGATAAAGACTATGTGGTTCAGTACAGCCTGGGCATTGATGAAACGCTTACTTTTCTGATCCCGGATTATATGGGAGGCGGAAGCCAGATCAACCCGGGGGTTAATTCGGAGAGCTACAGCGTTTTGCAGCGGAACACACAAAATGCCCGGCAGAATCTCCGGGCTGTAAGCATGTACCATGGCGATCAGCCCCCCACAGCCGGACCGGTTTATCCTGGAGCCATCGTGGTTTTTCTTTTTGTTCTGGGGCTATTCCTCGTAAAAGGGCCGATTAAATGGTGGCTGGTGGCTGCCTCGTTGCTTTCGTTGTTCCTGGCCTGGGGGCAGAATTTTATGGTGCTTACCGACTTTTTCCTCCGATACGTTCCATTCTATAATAAATTCAGGGCTCCTACCATTATGCTTGTCATTGTGGAGTTTTGTGTTCCCTTGCTGGGATTCATGGGGCTCAATGAAATTCTGAAAGGGGGGGTGGATCGCAAAGATTTCTTTCGCGGATTTAAATGGGCTCTCCTTCTTACCGGGGGCATCACGTTGATTTTTGCCGTACTTCCGGGCATTGCCGGTGATTTTTCTTCCCCTGCCGATACCGGACGTTATCCCGATTGGCTGATCGATGCTGTAGTGGCTGACCGCCGGCATATGCTCCGCTCGGATGCATTTCGTTCGTTTATTTTTATCGCCCTGGCTGCAGGGGCCCTGTATGGTTGGCATCTGAAAAAACTCCAGTCAAAAGCGTTGATTGCCATCCTCGGGATTTTAATCCTGGCTGACCTTTGGTTTGTCGATAAACGGTATCTGAACAACGGCCATTTTACCAGCAAAAGACAGGTTGAGAATCCTTTTCCTGAAACGGTGGCCGACAGCGAAATTTTAAAAGATAACGATTTAAGTTACCGGGTTCTGCCTTACCGTCAGGATGCCTTTATGAATGCCCGGGCATCGTATTACCATAAAAATGTAGGCGGTTACCATGCAGCGAAACTGCGCCGTTACCAGGAATTGATTGAGAACGCTATATTTCCCGAAATGCAGCAAATGGCTACCGGCATGCAGGCCGGTAAACCTGTCGATTCGGTATTTATGTCCCTGCCGGTTTTGAACATGCTCAATACCCGCTATATCATTGTGGATACGAACCAACCCCCCTTACGAAATCCGGAAGCACTGGGCAATGCCTGGTTTATAGACACTTACAGGATTGTGGAAAATGCCGATGAGGAGATCGCTGCTGTGAAAAATTTCAACTCCGGGACGACAGCTATAATGGATAAACGGTTTGAGAAATTTGTCGGTGGTAAATCGTTCTCAAAGGATTACCGGGGAGGTATCGTACTCACAGAATATCAGCCGAATTACCTGAAATACGACTTTAATGCCGGATCAGAACAGCTGGTGGTCTTCTCCGAAATCTATTATGAGGATGGATGGAATGCCTACATCGATGAAGAGAAAGTCCCTCATTTCCGGGTAAATTATGTATTGAGAGCCCTGGTTGTACCTGCGGGAAACCATACCATTGAATTTCGGTTTGAGCCCCGATCTTACTATGTAGGAAATAAAATATCCTATGCCAGCTCTGTCTTGTTGCTGTTCATCCTTGCAGGTTATCTGGGAATGGAAATACGAAAATACCGGAGGCGGAGAAAAGAAACGGAATCCAGGGAACAGGTTGGTTAATTTTGGCATTTTACAATGTACGAAAGGCATACAAAAAGGGATCAATATTTTAAAGAGCAGGTTTACACCACCCGAAAACATGTGATCCCTTATATTGAAATGTTTAAAAAGATCACCCCTGGAACGTCGGTACTGGAAATTGGCTGCGGTGAAGGAGGAAACCTGAAACCTTTTATGGATCTTGGTTGTACGATCACCGGAATCGACCTTTCGGCCGGGAAGATTGACCTGGCCCATGAATTTTTCAGGGAACATCCCAAATACCAAAACCTTACCCTGATTTGTGCGGATATTTACCAGCGGAGCGATCTGGGGGTTTTCGATGTGGTTATTTTGCGGGATGTGATCGAACATATCCCTAACCAGGAAAAATTCATGGGGTACCTGAAGCAATTTCTTCATTCCGGAAGTGTCGTTTTTTTTGGTTTTCCACCATGGCAGAATCCCTTTGGAGGCCACCAGCAGATGTGCAAAAGCAAAATCCTTTCGAAACTGCCATGGTTCCATCTGTTGCCAGGTTTTTTATACAAAGGGGTATTAAGGCTTTTCGGGGAACCACAGAATAAAGTCCGGGGCCTCCTGGAAGTCAAAGAAACCGGAATCTCCATTGAACGGTTTGAGCGGATCCTCAAAAAATACGGCTACAAGGTTCTTAACAGAAGGCTCTATTTATTCAATCCCAATTACGAAGTGAAATTCAAACTAAGACCCAGAAAACAAAACCGTTTGGTATCTTCTGTTCCCTGGCTGCGGGATTTTTTTACTACCGCCGGCTATTACCTGATTTCAGTTGGCGATGCGTAGAATGAAAAACAAACGGCTTACAAAAGATTTTTTTATTCGTGAGGTCCTGGATGTGGCTCCGGAGCTTTTGGGGAAAGAGCTAATCAGGAAATATGAAGATGGTTCTGTCAGAAAATTTATCATCACGGAAACGGAAGCCTACCGGGGTTTCGAAGATCTGGCCTGCCATGCCAGCAAAGGTAGGACCCGTCGTTCTGAAATCATGTTCCGTACGGGAGGGAACGTTTATGTGTACCTGATTTATGGAATGTACTGGATGTTGAATTTTGTCACCGGCGGGGAAGGGGATCCATCGGCTGTACTGATCCGTGGTCTTGAAGGGATTTCCGGCCCCGGGAGGGTAGGAAGGGAGTTGCTTCTCGATCAATCTTTTTACGGAGAGTGCCTGGAAACATCGGAAAGAATATGGCTCGAAGAGAGTGGGATTGCCTTGCCTTACAGGAAAGTACCCCGGGTGGGCATTCATTATGCCGGAGAGCCCTGGGTCAGCAAACCCTGGCGGTTTGTAGCCATGCATGTTTCTGACAGCAGATCAATGTAATTCAGGAAAAGGATCATAGTCACGCCCTCATTTTGTGTAAGGGAGTGACTAAGTATCAAAATTCTTTAATAAAAAAATCTTTGTTGACAACAACATACAAGGCGGTGGTGTTTGAAAAGTAGCCTGGTTCCGGTTCGTACCAGCCTTCCAGCCTTGCCCCAAGGATAACTCCTTCGCAGAGTTCTTTTTGGATTTCATAAAAAAGCAGGATCATTTCTTTTTTCAGGTTCGTTCCGGCATACGAAGGATGAATTCCATGAACCACCTGTAGCAAATCCATTCCTTTGATCCCGAAGTATTTTTCCGCATTCCAGTAATCGAGGCCAATCCGGCCGGCTTTTGAGGTTACTGAACCGGACAGAAACAACCCACTGCCTTTATCGAAGGGGAGTTCGGCATTTTTTTTACTGTCGTTGAAAGCAGTAACGTATGCTGAGAGGTTTATTTGCCTGAAGAATCCGGTTAACGGGATATCCGTTTTCAGGCCGGTTGCAGTATTTGTCAGGGTTTGGACCCGGAGGGGGCTGGTGTCGATTTCACCTCCGCGGTGGTGGAACAATGCCTGCAGGGGAATGGAAAGGCTTATATTTTTAGAACGGAAAAGGGTTGCTTCGGCTGATATTCCGGCGGTGAAGTGTTCCTGAAAAGGGTCTCCTTCGCTGATGAATTGTTCCCAGTTCAGCCAGCCATCGAATTGGAACCGGCTGGAATAATGGAGGAGCTGAAAGCCTGCTTCGGGTTTATCGGTTAAAAAACGTTCCGGTTCCCAGAGTGGCTTGATGAGTTGGTGATTATGGCTGTTGGTAAGATTTCCGAGAATGAATTGCCAGTTTTTCAGAAAACGTATCCGGGCTGAAAACCAGGGGAGGCTGTAGGTCGCCTTTTCAGCTCCGTTAAACCGCAGGTAGTGCCACCCCAGTTCCAGCTGGATCTTTTCCGAAGGCAGGTATACCAGTTTGGGCCTGATCCAGTTGCCGGTCAGTGTATAGCCATCAACCAGGGAACTTTTAAATTCATTGTTTTTGAAGAAGCCAGTGCTTTCAAATTTCAGGTAAAGGCTTGTTGCTTTGTTGTCAACGGGCGTATTGGTTTGCAGAAAATTTTGCCCTGAAACTGTGGATACAATTCCTGCAATAATAATTCCTATGATCAACAGCCGGGGCATACACAAAAGTATTTATTTCCTGATTGTTTTTACGAATCCCATTTGTTTCAGATTTCCGAGGTCCTAAAGGTAATAAAAGAAATGAACGGGAAAACTACGAGGTAGAAAAGAGCGAAGTCCGGCATGGCCAAAAGATAGAAAAAAAGTATATTTAGTCATGCGTTTTAGAGCCGATTTGCATATACATTCTCATTTTTCAAGGGCAACAAGCAAGTTTCTGGTACCGGAGTATCTGGATTACTGGGCGGGGATCAAGGGCATCCAGGTTGTCGGAACCGGTGATTTTACCCATCCCGGATGGCTTGCGGAACTGAAAGAGAGCCTGGAATCTCCCCCCTCCGTACTTGGCGATACAACAATTCATGCCATACAATCGGGAATCTTCTATGGCTATTCCGGATTAGTCGACTGTATCATTGAAAAAACAGAACAGGAGGTGGATCACAAATTGCCTATTGTAGCAACCGGAGGACTCAGTCAGAAATTAGCCCCCTGACGAAACACATTAAAAAGGTTGATCCTATGCTGACGCTTGAAGGATTAAGGATTATTGCAACCTTGCCTGTAATTCACTGATCACATCCTTGTATGTTTTAAGAAGGCGGTCCCATTGCCTGAAATTTTCATCATCCTGGGCACTGACATTTTTCGCAATGGAGATTTCACTCACTATTTTTGCTATGTATCGCAAAGGTTCGATATTTCCTTGTTTAATAATAACACGGGTCCGCACAATGGTGCTGTTGCCAAATGCTTTTATGTGCCAGGCGGTACGCATGTAACCGGTTGACCGGTCGGTAATTTCCAGAATATCAAACTTGCTGAGGATGATCTGGCTCAGTGTTTTCCATGCGGTTTCCTCATCCATTGCGGGATTGATGGAAATAGAAAAATTCACATTGGCCTGGTCGCTTTGGATCGAGGAAGTCCAGGCTTCGTCTTCTACAAGGTTGATATGATCGGTGATCGGGAGGTTTCCCATATTGACCGTGTTGCAGTAATTTTTACGTTG
>Ga0307422_1000309_pt1 | contig 28649 bp, 20 predicted proteins | sample SalMarWE160290MG_FD_202153 | JGI IMG/M metagenome (GOLD analysis project Ga0307422, IMG submission 202153) | Salt marsh sediment microbial communities from the Plum Island Ecosystem LTER, Massachusetts, United States - WE1602-90 | ecosystem: Environmental > Aquatic > Marine > Intertidal zone >...
GACTCCCCGCTTTTGCGGGGATTCATCCTTCGTAGTATCTACTACGGAGAAGGACAGGCTTGCCCCTGCGAAGGCAGGGGGAGCGGTAAGAGATGGACGATGGACGAAGGACGAAGAACGAAAGAAAACAGAGCCGCGACCGTAAGGGAGCGGTAAACTTAAATGATGTATTAAAGGTGTGCGCATCGTACGTTCTTTGAATCGATGGGGACAAAACAGAATTGGCAAATATATTAGACAAGATAATCGCCGACAAGCGAATCGAAGTCCAGAATCGTAAACTACAACAAACTCTGGAGGAGCTTAAAGAGCAGGTTCGCTCGATGCCGAGATGCCGTAACTTCTATAAAGCAGTCACTAAGCCCAACCCTCGAGGCATAAACGTTATCGCGGAGGTCAAGAAGGCCTCGCCATCCGCCGGTATCATACGCGAAGAATTTGACGCGGTAGAAATTGCATTGATATATGAAAGGTGCGGTGCCGATGCCATCAGCGTTTTGACCGATGAAAAATACTTTCAGGGCAAACTCCAATACATCGAGCAGATAAAGCAGGCCGTGGAACTGCCGATTCTGCGGAAGGATTTTGTTATCGATATCTGGCAGGTGTATGAGTCCCGCGCTGCCGGTGCCGATGCGATACTGCTAATAGCCGATGCCATTAAACCGGGAGAATTGATGGACCTAATGATAGCTGCCGCGGAGCTGACACTAACGGTCCTTCTGGAAGTCCACGAAGCTGATACGCTATTAGCCGTCCGCAGTCTGATAGGTTTTCCAAAAAAAGGATATAGCGTTCTGGGAATCAACAATCGCGATCTCGCCACCCTGGAGGTTGACTTGAACAACACCAGCCGATTGGCCAGCCTCCTCGATAATAAAAACGAGCTGGTCACGGAAAGCGGAATAAAAACACGAGCCAATGTTGAAAAACTAAAGGATGTTGGCGTAAGAGCAGTTCTCATTGGCCAAACACTCTGCGAAAGTCCCAGCATAGAAGAAAAATTTAATGAGCTTTTTGGCACATAACCAGAGAGGATCAGGACATTATGAATATAGGACTTTATTTATTAGTCGGCTTGTTAGGCGGAGTTGCCAGTGGTATGCTCGGTATTGGAGGGGGAGTAATAATGGTGCCGGCGCTGGCCTTTCTATTTGGCTTATCCCAGCACCAGGCTCAGGGGACAACACTGGCGCTAATGGTGCCGCCTATAGGCCTGCTCGCGGCGTGGACATATTATAAAGGAGGTTTTGTCGATTTGAAAATAGCAGCTTTTGTGTGCCTTGGCTTTTTCTTTGGCGGACTACTTGGCGCAAAGTATGTTGTCGGAATGCCGGAGCCTCTTCTAAGAAAAATCTTTGGTGTAGCTCTGTTAATAATTGCGATAAAGATGATTCTGACAAAATAATCCAGCTATTTTATGGCTTACTTTAATGAGGAGATTGTTATGGATGTACATCCAAATCACACTGCTGAATCATTGAAACGTGTGTTGTTGACTACAATATTACTGCTATTTGTAAATGCAATCGGTCAGGCCCAACCGACAGGACTCTACCTTGAGGAAAGCGTTGTGGCAGGCGGGCCGGAATATTTTATGGAAGCTCGGCACGTGGTGCTCAAAGGGTCAAATTACGAGATTGGCAGGAAAATTGCTGAGATCGCCAAACGAAATAATGATCGAATAAAGCCCTCTGGTGATCCGCTGAGAAACAAGGTACAGCGAGAATATATGGAAAGGAACTATCCGATACACTATGAGCGGATGAAAGGCGTTGCCGATGCTTACGGTTTAAAAATTGAAAATAATGCTTATGACTTTTGTGAAATAGATCAATTCGCCGGAATACTTGGCTGCTCCGCGGTCTTTTATCCCGGCGGATTTACTCAAAATAAACATGATGTATTAAGTAGAAATTATGACTTTACCACTGGCAACATAGAAGGAAAACGTATCAGGAAAAACGAATTTGCGATTATGTCACGACCGTATATTTTTGAAGTATATCCGGACAAGGGTTATCCTTCTCTATATATAGCTGCTTTTGACTTATTGGGAGGTGCTCTTGATGGAATTAACCTGGAGGGATTAGCCGTAGCGACATTGGCAGACGGTGGGCCACGTGAAAATCCCGTTATGGGTCAGGATGAACATACAATCGGTTTTCATGCGCTCTTAAGTATGCGCTACCTTTTGGATTACTGCAAAGATGTTACCGAAGCCAAAGAAGCAATGTTGTATTTGAAGCACTATAATTTAGTTATTCCATGCCATTTTATAATTGCCGATAAAAGTGGACAGTCGTTTGTATTTGAATTTTCACGCCTGCGTAATACAAGTTACCTTATCGACGGCCACGGCATTCAATGTATTACAAATCATCTAACCTCAAAATACTCAAAAGCTGAAAACGCATCCGGAAAAGACCGAAACATTAAAGAAAGCATCGGGCGATTAGAGGCCCTTCGCAAAGCGTGCAGAAGAGGTGGCCCATTTAGCTTGAACGAAATAAAAAGCATAAATGCAGAAGTTGCTATACCGCCGTATATTTCCAACGACCGCGTCTATGCTCTTGGAAGGACACTTTGGCATAGCATTTACGATTTGGATGAAAGAAAACTGAGCGTCAAGTTCTATCTGGGGGAAAAGCCTGACCCCAAGGATAAAAGTAAAGCATTGCTTCGGCACTCCGATTACATCAACTTTCAACTGAGTACGAACTGAAATCAGAGCCACGACCTGAAATCAGAGCCACGACCTGAAATCAGAGCCACGACCTGAAATCAGAGCCACGACCTGAAATCAGAGCCACGACCTGAAATCAGAGCCACGACCGTTAGGGAGTGGTAAGAGGGACGAGGGACGAGGGACGAGAAAAATCAGAGCCACGACCGTTAGGGAGTGGTAAGAGGGACGATGGATGAGGGACGAGGGACGAGGGACGAGGAAAATCAGAGCGGTAAGACGAGGGATGAGGGACGAGAAAATCAGAGCCACGACCGTTAGGGAGTGGTAAGAGGGACGAGGGACGAAATAAAACAGAATACAGGAGACAGAAGATGTTTAGCCGGCACGCCTGTCGTGCCGGTTGGGACTGGCCTGTTGAGCCAGCCCGTGCATGATACTCGATGTTCAATACCTGATACTCGAGCACCTCGAATCGAGAATCGAATATCCATTAAAGTCACATCAAATTTTCACCGAAATAAAATTGGGGCGAAAGTGCAAGTAAAAAGTAAAAATGAGCGGAAAGATATACCTTATTGTCCACCATAAAGCCCGTACGGCTTCCATAACGTAAGTATAATTATCGAGACAGAAAATAAATAATGTTTATTAAAATATTAATAGTAATCTTGCAATTGTCATCCGTGATACTGGTAGTAATGCTTCCAGTTTTGGGAATTATTAATATTCTCTATAGACTATTTGCAGGACATTGGAGTTTCTTTTGGAAAAAATCATTTTGTTGCTATATTGCATTTTTAAGATGGTGTTGGGAGGCTTTATTTCGAATGCAGAAAGCTGTTGAAAAGGAGCAGGAAGTTAAAAGACAAGAAAGATTGATAAGATCATTAGAGGAAGCGAAAAGATTATAAAATTTGTGTTACCAAATAAAGAAGTGGATAATATAGATATAAAAATGAAGGAATAAACGAATGGACAAACTGACAATTGAAATCAGTTGGGCTGATTCAGGCGAAAAATGTGTAGCGAGAGCGTTCAAAAATAATGAAGAAATCGGTTTTGCAGAGTCGAAAGAGAATATAAAGGATCGGGAGGATTGGTTCACCACGTTTGGTTTTCTGGTTGAGCAATACTTGATGATAGAATCCATCAAAAAACTTCTTGGCAAAATGTACCCCAAAGCAAGCGAATATTGTAAAGTAGTTTCTATGGTTAAAAAATGACCAGCCTCCACGCCTGTTCCTTTGAGGCTGCCACTCAATGCCGTTGTCGTGCCGACAACAGCTAAACAGTTAATCCGTCGGAGGCGGACTGGATTTTGGCCCACTCGTCTTTGAGTGTGACGGTGCGGTTAAAGATGAGCTTGCCGGTGGTACTATCGGGGTCAACGCAGAAATAGCCGAGCCGTTCAAATTGAAAACGCTGTAGTGGTTTTGCATCCCTGAGCGACGGCTCAACCTTGCAATCCGTCAGGATCTCAAGAGAGTTGGGATTCAGATTGGCGGTAAAGTCCTGATCCTCTTCGACATCTTCCGGATTCTCTTTCGTGAAGAGGTTGTTGTATAAACGGACTTCGGCATCAATAGCATGACGAGCGCTGACCCAGTGCAGCGTCGCCTTGACTTTGCGTCCGTCCGGGGCGTCGCCGCCACGCGTGGCAGGGTCGTAAGTACAGTGCAGCTCAACAATCTGGCCATCGGCATTTTTAACTACATTCGTACACTTGACAAAATATGCGTATCGAAGCCTCACCTCTCGACCCGGCGCTAAGCGGTAGAATTTCTTCGGCGGCTGCTCCATAAAATCGTCCTGCTCAATGTAAAGCTGCCGTGAGAATGGAACCTTGCGTGTGCCAGCACTTGCGTCCTCCGGATTATTTATAGCTTCCATTTCTTCAATCTTATCTTCGGGATAGTTGTCAATGATGACTTTCATTGGTCGAAGAATAGCCATTACTCTCGGCGAGGTCTTATTTAGATCTTCGCGGATGCAGTGCTCTAATAGCACGATATCAATGGTACTGTTGAACTTGTTGACGCCGATGACCTTACAGAAGTTGCGGATAGATTCGGGTGAATAGCCCCGGCGGCGCAGGCCGCTGATGGTCGGCATCCGTGGGTCGTCCCAGCCTTTTACGTGGCCTTGCTGGACCAATTGCAGCAGCTTTCGCTTGCTCATTATGGTGTAAGACAAATTCAGCCGGGCGAATTCGATCTGCTGAGAGTGCCAGATACCCAACTGGTCGAGGAACCAGTCGTATAGTGGCCGATGATTTTCAAACTCCAGTGTACATACCGAATGGGTTATCTTTTCGATGGAATCTTCAAGGCCGTGCGCCCAGTCGTAGGTCGGGTAGATACACCACTTATCGCTGGTTCGGTGATGCGTTGCGTGCAGGATTCGGTACATAATCGGGTCGCGCATATTCATGTTGGGATGTGACATATCGATTTTAGCTCGCAGGGTGCGCGAGCCGTCAGTGAACTCGCCGGCTCGCATTCGCTCGAAAAGGTCGAGATTTTCTTCGACACTGCGATTGCGATAGGGACTATCCCTTCCCGGCTCGGTCAAGGTTCCGCGATACTGCCTTATCTGCTCGGCGTTTAGGTCACAGACGTAAGCCTTGCCGGCTTTGACGAGCTGGATAGCATATTGGTACATCTGCTCGAAGTAGTCCGAGGCAAAGTACAGCCGGTCGTCCCAATCAAATCCCAGCCAGCGGATGTTTTCGATTATGGAATCAACGTATTCCTGCTCTTCCTTTTCCGGGTTGGTGTCATCGAACCGCAGATTGCAGCCGACGAAGTCGGCTTTGATCCTGTTCAGGCCTTCGGCCTGGCCGCCGATTTCGGCGGCTATGCCGAAGTTCAGGTAGATACTCTTGGCGTGGCCGATGTGCAGGTAGCCGTTCGGCTCCGGCGGAAACCGCGTCGCAACCCGCCCGCCCCACTTGCCGGTCTTCAAATCGTCAGCAACTATCTGCCGAATAAAGTCAAGTTTTGGTGATGTATCATCCATACTTATCCTGCTTCGAGAGGCTCCAATTTGGGATAAAATTTCTACAAAGTATTGCGGTATATTATATTTAGTGCCCAGACAAGCGTCAAGTTACGAAGGTTTCCATTTGGAATGTCGTAGAAATATGATTTTTATTTAAATAGACCCCTCGGCTGCGCTCGGGGTGACGTTCTGTCATTTCGAGCGAAGTCGAGAAATCTGTTTTTGAGCAGATTTCTCCTCTTCGCCCCCGTGCTTTCTGCTTGCCCCTGCGTCTTACGACGCAAGGCGGGGCAGCAGGCGAAAGCAGAAATGGGGGCTTCGGTCGAAACGACGGTGAGGCTTTTCAACAGAGCAATAAAAATACTAAATATTTTGGAAAATTGATAGAGAGAAATTTATCGATGTCTTTTGTGACCCCGTACAAAACTGACAGATATAACGTCTGGCTCTTGACAATGGTTCCGGTATAACTTATCCTTATTTTTTACGTATTTTCTGGATTCAACGAGGGTTAGAATGATTGTAACGCGATTTGCTCCGTCGCCGACGGGTTATCTGCATGTAGGAGGGGCGCGTACCGCCCTTTTTAGCTGGCTGTGGGCCAGACACACCGGCGGCAAATTCATCCTGCGAATCGAAGATACGGACGTCAAACGCAATACGCCTACTGCTACACAGCAGGTTATAAACGACCTGCATTGGCTCGGCATCGGCTGGGACGAAGGCCCTGAAATCAGCGGGCCGAACGGGCCATACCTGCAATCGCAGCGCCAGCAGCAAGGCATATACGATAAATACGTCAATCAACTTCTCAATGAAGCAAAGGCCTACTACTGCTTCGATACGCCGGAAGAGCTGGAAGCTATGCGCGCGAAAGCCACGGACCAGAAACAAAACTTAGCTTACCATCGGCCAGAAAGATTCCCAAATGAAAGCGACGTTAAAAAGGCAAAAAGTGAAGGCAGACCCGTGACAGTACGTTTTGCAGTGCCACAGGATGATACAATCGTAGTTCAGGATATAGTACGCGGCGAGGTCAAATTCGCAGCCGGTGAAATCACTGATTTCATTATACAAAAAAGCGATGGATTCCCGACGTATAATTTTGCCTGCGTGGTCGATGACTATTTAATGAAGATTACGCACGTGATTCGCGGCCAGGAGCACCTCAACAACACGCCAGGCCAGCAGGCTTTATGGCAAGCACTCGGTTTTGGCCAGTTTCCTCAGTACGTTCACATGTCCGTCACCGTCAGTGACACCGGCGGCAAACTTTCCAAGCGAGAGCGCCCAAAGGCACTTCGCCAGGCAATTAAAAACACAAAAAATATCGACTTAGAGAAACTTGCTCAAGTTGGCAATATCAGCCGTGAAGAAATAGAAAGTTTCATTAAAGGCAAGACTACACCTGATATGCCCGCAATTGACGCGATGGCTGAGTACCTCGGCGTTAGCCTGCCGGAGATCAATATCGTTGATTTCTTTAGAAGCGGCTATCTGCCCGAAACAATGGTCAATTTCCTCTCGCTTTTAGGTTGGAATCCAGGCGACAATCGGGAGATTATGTCGATAGATGAGTTAATCGAGGCCTTTGAGCTTTCACGCCTGACAAAATCCAACAGTTTGTTCGATAGGCAGAAATTGATTGCCTTCAATACCGAGCATATAAAAATGACTCCGCGCGAGAAATTGCTCAGGCATTTCAATGATTACTTAAAGATAATTGCATCTCCGGTAATATCTGCTGATGATGAGCATCTTAAAAGGATTATCGATCTGTGTGAAGGTGCGAGGACTTTCGCGGATATCGAGCGCAAAAGCAGATTTCTTTTTTTAGACAACGACAAAATAAGATATGACGAAAAGGCAGTACAGAAAGTCCTGATAGCCCCCAACTTTATGTTGGGGGTTAACCCCCAGGATAAACCTGGGGGCTTACCGGATAACGGCCTTACAATGCTAAAAATCGTCCGCGATAAATTGGCGCATATGCAGGAATTTACCGAGAAGGAAATTGAGGAAATGTTGCGTTCACTTGCAAAACAGAATAACGTTGGCTTGGGTAAAGTCGCTCAGCCCTTGCGGGTAGCCCTTTGCGGAACAACAATCAGTCTGCCGATATTCGATTCGGTCCAGATGTTAGGCAAAAAAAATACTTTAGCAAGAATAGATAACACCTTGAAAGAATTTGCAATAGAAGCACCAGGAGAAAAGATTTAAAATGTCACTGCTTGTAACCGGTTCTATAGCGATTGATACGGTAAAGACGCCGCACGGTGTCAGCGAGGATTGTATCGGCGGCTCGGCTGTCTATTTTTCTATGGCCGCCGGCTTCTTTAGTCCGGTGCGTCTGGTCGGCGCTGTCGGCTCAGATTGTCCGTTTGATTTGGCTAAAGTTTTCGCTGAAAGAGATGTTGACCTGACAGGTCTGGAAATAAGAAAGAACAGCAAAACCTTCCGCTGGATCGGTTCCTATCAGGCTAATATGGATGACCGGACAACCGATTACATCGAATTAAACGTGCTTTCCGAAGAGCCGCCAAAGGTGCCTGCTTCGTTCAAAGATAGTCAATACGTATTTCTTGCCAACACAGCACCCGTGCTTCAGCTCCAGTTGCTCCAGCAGCTCCACAAGCCGATTTTTGTAGCTGCCGACACGATGGACTTCTGGATTGAAGGACACTTCGATGACTTAACTATGCTGCTGAAGAAAATCGACTGTCTAATAATTAACGAAGATGAAGCAAGGCTGTTAGCGAAGGAACACAATCTGATAAAGGCGGCGGAGAAAATTTTAGCCATGGGCGCATGGTCGGTGGTTATCAAAAAAGGCGAGTCCGGCTCGCTGGTTTGTGATGCCGGTGGAAATAAGTTTGTTCTGCCGGCCTATCCGGCTGCGGAAGTCAAAGACCCCACCGGTGCCGGCGACAGCTTTGCAGGCGGCCTTGTGGGCTACATCGCACAAACCGGCAGAACCGACTTTACAACATTGAAAACAGCAGTTGCATACGGCACAGTCGTAGCATCATTTACAATTGCCGGTTTTTCTGTGAATGGTTTGACTTCCATAGATAAAAGTGACATCGACAAAAGATTCGAGGATTTGCGAAAACTAACACGATTTTGAAATATCAAAATACGAAGCATGAAATCATAATTTCGGATTTTTAAGATATACGAGATGGTAGGGTGGGGCTTGCCCCACCATGACCTTATCGGTGGGCTAAAGCCCACCCTACCTGCTTAATAACATTTTTAGCCGACAAATAAAATGAGAGTATTTATAGCTATAGATATTGATGAGCAAATCCGAGCAGGATTAAACCGCCTACAGCAACAGTTGCAGAATAAGGCCGACACTAAAAGAAATGATGTCAAGTGGGTATCACCTAAAAATGTACATTTGACTTTAAAATTCTTGGGCGAGATTAAAGACGAGCAGGTCGTCGATGTCTGCAACATAGCCAAGGATGTTGCCGGCAGGCATAAGAGCTTTGAGCTGGCGATAGAATCGGTCGGCTGCTTCGGCGGCAGAAGCGCAAGAGTCTTATGGGTCGGCTTAGGCAAAGGCAAAGAAGGCCTGCTACAGCTTCAAAAGGACCTCGAAGAGCAATTGGCTTCGGCTGGTTGGCCTCCTGAATCAAGGGAATACACCGGCCATCTGACACTGTGCAGGGTAAAAAATCCAAAGGCAGGTGCCAGGCTCGCGGAAATAATAGAAAATTACAGAGATTTTAAGCTCGGAACGACACCTGTGGATTCGGTTCATGTTTACCAGAGCCAGTTGACTCCGAGCGGTCCTGTTTATACTGTATTAGGCAACTATAAAATGAGCTAAGAAGTAGGAGAATGGAAGATGGTAAAAACGAAAAAGGCAGAGGAAGGTTCGCAGGCAACCGGCAGAGAAGCTGCTCTACAGCGTGTTATCGCACAGATCGAAAAGCAATACGGCCAGGGCGCAATTATGCAGATGGATGAGCACAAGTACGCTAAGATCGCAGGCATCAGCACCGGCTCACTATCATTAGACATTGCTTTAGGTGGAAAGGGTATCCCGCGTGGCAGAGTCTCCGAGTTGTTCGGGCCGGAGTCGTCCGGCAAAACCACCCTGGCACTGCACATCATTGCAAACGCCCAGCGGGCGGGTGGCGTGGCAGCGTTTATCGATGCTGAGCACGCCCTTGATATAACCTGGGCCAAAAGGTTGGGCGTCGATGTCAGCAGTTTGTTGGTTAGCCAGCCCGATACCGGCGAGCAGGCGCTTGAAATTACTGAAATGCTGATCGCATCTAATTCAATCGATGTTATAGTTATAGATTCGGTTGCCGCACTGACGCCAAGAGTGGAGATTGAAGGCGAGATGAGCGACACTCAGGTGGGACTGCAGGCAAGGCTGATGAGCAAGGCAATGAGAAAGCTCACCGCTATTATCAATAAGAGCAAAACCGCTTTGGTGTTTATAAATCAAATCCGTATGAAGATCGGCGTTATGTTCGGCAATCCCGAAACCACCAGCGGCGGAAGAGCACTGAAGTTTTATAGCTCTGTGCGAATCGATCTGAGACGAGTGACAACGATAAAAGACAGCAGCGGTGCGGTCGGCAACAGAGTCAGAGCCAGAGTGGTAAAGAATAAAATCGCACCGCCCTTCCGGGACGGTGAATTCGACATTATGTTCGACTCCGGAATCAGCTACGAAGGTGATTTGCTGGACCTGGGCATCGGATGCAATGTGCTCGAAAGAAGCGGCGCATGGCTGAACTACGGCGATATTCGGCTCGGTCAGGGAAGAGAAAACGCAAAAAAGTATCTGGTGGATAATAAAGACCTGCGCGAGGAAATAAAAAACAAAATCCTTGCCGCCAAAGGAATGGCAGCGCTTAGCGGCCCGGAGATGCCAATAGTTGATTATCAAAAAGACACAAAGAAAAAAACCATCAACAACCGGGAAAGAATAAATGAAGCATAAAGTTTCAAGTGCGGCACAAATCAGGAACAGCTTCATAGATTTTTTTAAAAGTAAGGGCCATGAGTTTATCCCCAGCTCGCCGATTGTACCCATCAACGACCAGACCCTGCTTTTTGCAAACGCTGGGATGAATCAATTCAAAGATATATTCCTGGGTCTGGAGTCACCGCAATGCCGACGAGCGGTCAATAGTCAGAAGTGCCTGCGGGTAAGCGGCAAGCACAATGACCTTGAAGAGGTAGGCAAAGATACTTATCACCACACCTTTTTTGAAATGTTAGGCAACTGGTCGTTTGATGATTACTTCAAGGCTGAAGCAATCGAATGGGCCTGGGAGCTGCTTACAGACGTTTGGGGCATTGACCCGGGCCGTCTTTCGGCTACATTTTTTGCCGGCGACAAGGCGGACGGACTGCCGAGGGATGAAGAGGCGGCTGGACTTTGGACTAAAGTGACACCAATATCATCCGAGAGAGTCCTGGCATTCGGCAGGAAGGACAACTTCTGGGAAATGGGTGAGGCCGGTCCCTGCGGGCCGTGCAGCGAGATACATATCGACCTTGGGCCTGATATGTGTGACAAAAAGGATGTGCCGGGCCACAAATGCGTTGTCAATGGCGGCTGTAGTCGATTCATCGAGTTATGGAATCTGGTTTTCATACAATATAATCGCACGGAGGACGGCAAATTACTGCCCCTCGGCGCCAAATACGTTGACACCGGTGCCGGCCTGGAAAGAATCGCTGCGGTGCTGCAAAACAAAAAGAGCAATTACGACACCGATTTGTTTATGCCTGTAATCGAGAGTATCAGCCGTCTAACCAGCCACAAATACACTTCAAAGCCTGGCAATAAAACCGATAATGCTTTCAGAGTCATAGCCGACCACATTCGCACGCTTGTTTTCGCCATAACCGATGGTGCCACGCCCTCCAATGAAGGGCGTGGATACGTAATTCGCCGAATACTCCGCAGGGCTTCAAGGTTCGCAAGAGAGCTGGGAATGCACGAGCCTTTTATCTACAGACTTGTGCCAGTTGTAGCTGATTGCTTAGGTGACGCTTTTGGCGAGATAAAGGAAAGGGCCGACTACGTCTCAACAGTCATCGAATCGGAAGAGGCCAGCTTCGGCAGGACGCTGGATAGGGGCATTGAAATTTTTGGCTACGCTGCCGAGCAGGCGGCGCAAACCGCAGAGAAAACCATCAGCGGCGACGATGCTTTCCAGCTTTACGATACATACGGCTTTCCACTCGATTTGACACAGCTTATGGCTGAAGAACGGGGCTTGAAAGTAGATACATCGAAATTTGACGAACTGATGGAAGAGCAAAGACAACGCGCAAGGGCAGCCCAAAAAAGTGATTCTTTAACCGGGACCTTTGCCGATGTCGAACTTCCTGTCACCGAAGATGCGACTAAATATCTTGCGGACAATTGCGATAGTGTCATCGTCGGCTGGATTGACAGCGAAGACTTCAAGACCGAAGATAGGATTCCAGCCGATACCGAAGTCGGCCTTGTGCTCGATAAAACGTGCTTCTATGCCGAGGCCGGTGGACAGGTTGGTGACTGCGGCATCATTCAATCCGATAGGGGGAAGTTCATCGTCGAGAATACTACAAAAATAGCAAGCTGTGTAATTCACAAAGGCAAAATGGCCGAGGGAACCTTTGATAGCGGCGAAAAGGTAAGAGCAATTGTCAGCAAAGATAGATACGCCACGAAGAAAAACCACACCGCGACACATCTATTGCAGTGGGCACTGCAAGATGTATTGGGCAAATCCGTGTCACAACAGGGAAGCTACGTTGGGCCGGACTATTTGCGGTTCGATTTTACCTGCCCCAAGGCGCCCACAGCCGGGCAGCTAAGAGAGGTCGAGAATTTGGTTAGAGAGAAAATTGCCGCTGATTTGCCCGTGACGTGGACAGTGATACCAAGAAAAAAGGCTGAGAAGCTCGGTGCGATGGCACTATTCGGCGAGAAGTACGGAAACGAGGTGCGTGTAGTCGGAATCGGTGTAGAGCATGGTGACAAAATTAGTCAGGCGTTCAGCAGAGAGTTTTGTGGTGGTACGCATGTCGATAGGCTTGGCTCTATTGGCGGCTTTAAGATAATTAAAGAAGAAAGCATATCCGCCGGCGTTCGCAGAATTACAGCACTTACAGGGTCGGCGCTTACGGATTATTTTGAGAATTCAAGTGACATTGTCGAATCCCTTAGCCAGATGCTGAAAGTCCCTGCTGAGACTGTCACGAATAGAGTTGAGCATTTGCTCGCCGAGAACAAAAAGCTCGCCAAGAAGCTCAAAGCAGCCGGGACGGCAGGCGGCCCCGACACCATAGCCGAGGCCAAAAAGCTCCTTGAAAATTGCGAAAAAATTAATAGTGCTCACGTGATAATAGGCCAATTATCAAATACGCCAATCGAACGGGCCAGAGAAGCTGTGGACATGCTCAAAAAGAAGGCAAAATCCGCAGCCATAGTTCTCGGCTTTGCAGATGGTGACAAGGTAACACTTTTATCCGGCGTGACAGATGACCTCGTCAAAAAAGGTCTAAAGGCCGGTGACGTTGTCAAGGTGATTGCGCCAATAGTCGATGGTGGAGGCGGCGGACGACCGCAAATGGCGCAGGCCGGCGGCAAAAACCCGAGTAAAATCCAGGAAGCGCTAGCCAAAGCCGAAGAAATAATAAAAGAAAAACTTGTGAGCAGGTAACTGGTTAAATGGTTATTGGTTAAATAGTAAATTCAATCACCGATTACCAGCCGCCATTTATCAGTCCTCTAAAGAGGGGACAAAATGAAGATATTGGAGGAAGAGCCCCCGTTAGCGAGCGAATTTAAGCAACCTTTTATAATTAACGCTTTTCTCTACCCTATCAGTGCAGCGGGAATGATACATGTTGCAATCTTTGTAATTGTGCCTCTATTGTTTTCTTTGTTCATCAGATTATTCGAGTTGTTATTGGGGCCGTTTCTTGGTTTTGGAACTGCTGTGTTCACCGAGCCATTAACTATAATTTTTTATGTAATCTTCTATAGCTATATGTGTTACTACATCGCAGATTGTGTTTTCAATAGTTCCAAAGGTCGTCAGCGTGCTTCAAGTATCTCGATGCCGAGTCAATTTAGTTGGATTGACTTTGCATCAGAGGCGGTTATTTTAGCTGGTTGCGCAGCTATCTGTTTGTCGCCAATAGCATTATATTCAGCCATTACTAAGAGGGCCGATTTATACTTTTGGCTTTTGTCAGCTTATGGAGTCTTCTTTTTGCCGATGGCGCTGCTGAGGGGAATTATGTTTAATGCCTTTGACGCTTTGAATCCGATAGAAATCATCCGGTCGATATGCCGTGTGTTTTTACCATATTGCGGCTTGGTTCTGTTCTTTCTTGTTATTGGTGGATTTATCGCGGCAGTTTTATCGAGACTGCCGATTTGGGGATTTCTTACACAAGGCATCAAGATTTATCTGATTTTCGTTCTGGCATATCGATTAGGCTGGTTTTACTGGTGGCACAAAGATAAGCTTAATTGGGGGATATAAAAACCCCCACGTAAAATCCGTCGATCCGGCACCAGACGGACGTGGGGGCTAAACAAGTAAAACTTTCTTGTTCAGAACAACAAATACGTAAGCATCAATCCTGCTGTCGGATTCTTATGCTTCTTGCATGGGCGTCGAGCCCTTCAGCCTCTGCTAAGCGGATGATATCCTCTGCACACTCAGCCAGCTTTTCTTTGTCGTATTCGATGATGCTTGTTGACTTAATAAAATCATTAGCACTAAGAGCGCTGAAGAATCTTGCCGTCAGTCCCGTTGGAAGTGTATGGCTCGGACCAGCCCAATAATCGCCGACAGCAACAGGCGAATATTCACCTATAAAAATTGCACCAGCATTGTGGATTTGTTCCGCATTTTTTTTACTTTCATCGCCGCACTGAATCTCAAGATGCTCTGGGGCAAAATCATTTGCCTCATTGATTACTTTCTCAATATTCTCAAAAACTGCTATAGCGCTGTATTTTTTCAGACATTTAATTGTCTCTTCAGCACGATTCAAATGTTGCACTTGATGTTTCAGCTCATTTAGCACTTTCTCTGCTAAATCCTGAGAGTTTGTAAATAACACTGCACTTCCAGGTGCATGTTCTGCCTGACTGAGCATATCGGCTGCTATCCATGCAGGCTTAGCGCTATCATCTGCAATTATCAGCACTTCACTCGGCCCAGCTATCGAATCGATGCCAACAATTCCAGAGACCTCTCGCTTGGCGGTTTGTACCCACTGATTGCCGGGCCCCACGATTTTGTCAACTCTAAGGATGGTGTCAACAGTACCAAATGCCAACGCTGCTATAGCCTGGGCACCGCCGATTCTGAAGACTTCGTCGATATCAAGCTCACGACAAACAGCCAGAATAACAGGATGGATGCTACCTTTGTGCCTAGGTGGTGAAACAATTGAGATGTACTTTACACCAGCCACCTGTGCCGGTACTGCTGTCATTATCACCGTTGATGGCAGCGGGGCAGATGCTCCGGGGACACAGATACCAACCCGCTCTATCGGTGTATATTTGATTCCAGTACCCTTAAAACCACCAATAAAAATCTTTTTCTGATATTCTCTAACATTCTTAATAGCTTTTTGCAGCGATGCAAGAAGGTCCTTGTCGATTTCCTTGTAAGCCTTATCGATATCCTGCTGGGTTACTCGAAACTGTTCAGGCCGCAGCTTAACACGATCAAATTTCTCCGTGAATCTTGACAACGCTTCAGCCCCGTTCCGCTCGACTTCGCTAAGAATCTCAATAACCTGCTTGCGTCTGTTATCGCTGGCTAAAAACCATGCTTCGCGCATTATATTGATACGAAGTTCACCTAATCGTTTCTCAAAATCCACCTGTCGATAGGTAATGAGGATTTTGTCGAGTTCGTGGGACACGGTTGGGCCTTTCCAAACCACAATACTAACCTCCCAGTGCCGTAAGGCCGCTGGGATGGCTGGCGCCACATCTTAACGATAAACTGGGGGGCTAAACATTTTTTATCTGCCGAGGTTGCCGTGGCTGTAAGCTCTGGTTGCCCTGTGTAAAAGCAGAAATTTTTCTCCCCTATATTCGGTAACAATCCCTGCTATATTGAAACGGACCTGGTCCGGCTCGACAGATTGTACCTGCTCAGCAAGCTCCAAAGTCCGGCAAGGCAGCAGCCGAAATGTATCACCTGTACTTGTAGCACTTCGGCCAAGAGCATCAATAACAAAAACGTATTGCGTAATTGCTTCGGCGCGATGTATGTCACGTGTGACGCACGGCGAGATAAAACCCGTTCTGTTCGACAAAACATAATTACGCGTAATCTGTAATCGCCTAACAGCAGTTGCAGCGGCGGTCCTTTCAGACTGCTCGCGCCCCGCAGAAGGCAAAGTCGGCCTATTTCTGAGCTTTTCCAATATCTCTTTGGGTATTCCTAATTCATCGTTTGCAATACCAATCCGTCTCTGACCGGGTTGATCTTTTTCTTCAGTTTGCTGCGACGTCAATGAATCCAGCGATTTGGATTCGCTAAGGGGCAAAAAATCAATTGGAAATATAAAATTCCTGCCCTTGTATTTTGTGACTCTGGCCCAGAGCCTATAGCTTTCAGTCCGTCGCGGCGGGTCGTTTGCGTCAGCAACCATCTTTTCCAGTGCGGACGATGGGAGCAGCTCTAATCTCGCGGCGATGCCGGCTCGGTCGTTGCTGTTGATAACCGCCATATCAAATTCAAAGAACCATACTTCCGTTCCCCGCTTTTGCGGGGACGATTTTACTCCTGCCAAAGCAGGAGCAGGTGTGAGCTTGCCCCGCCGTAAGGCGTCCTCCGTGAGGAGTCCCAAGGACTGTGGACCGCGCAGGCTGGGGTCGTTGATATCTTTCCTGATTAATTTACCATCAACACCTCTCAAGATAAAGCCGTCCGGCAGCTCCAAGGCTCGCCGGGGCGAAAAAGTTCTGCCGGGTATGCCTGCACCAAGAGCCAACACCACCGAGACTACATTTATAAAAACAACCAAAATCAACAATGTATGTTTCTTATCCATTTGCAGACCTGTTCAGGCCCGTCCGCCACATTCAGGTGCCGACTGCTATCAGGGTCATCTATCGCAATCAAATTTACCAAAGGCTTCCAAAATTCTCCTACCAGTATAATCGGTTTACCCGATTCGAGAAAGCCTTTGTTTTTCAATTCCCAGACCTTAGCCAGCTCCAGCAGTGTTCCTGTTCCGCCGGGCAGTACAACATACGCCTGTCCCAGCTTTATCAAGGTATCGAGCCGTTCGTCAAGAGAGCCTGTAACAATCGTGCGAGTGGTATATTTATTGGCTGTGCTGCTCTTAAAGGCTGAGCAGGTTACGCCTATGATTTTTCCGCCAGCCTCGGCTGCTCCTTTAGCGGCGGCCTCCATCGTCCCGCCGTAACCGCCGTTGGCTATTGTAAAACCTGCTTGTACCAAAACTCTGCCCGTCTCGTATGCTATAGTATAAGCCGAATCGCCGGCTTTAGCCCTGCCGGTGCCAAAAACGGATATAATTTTCTCATTCATTTGTTTTTTTCACGTATATAATTCAAAAGTCCGGCAGAAAGCAAAATTTCCCTGTCTCTGCTGGAAAGATTTAACCTGCCGATAAATTCAAACGAGTTGGTTTGGTCGATGATCTTGACCTCATCGCTGCTCTTAATTGCATCCAGCAAATTATTGATTATTATTTCGTCATCAGGTTTTATTTTGTCATAATCGGTCGCCAAAGGCAAATCGATTGGCACGATACAAAAGTTAATTAAATTGGCTTTATGAATTCGCTCAATACTCTTAGCTAAAACTGCCCGAACGCCCAGATACATCGGACAAAGTGCCGCGTGCTCTCTCGATGAGCCTTGTCCGTAGCTTTCACCTGCTACGATAACACCGGCTATGCCTTTTTGCTTTAGCTCAAGGCTGCGCTCGGCGAACGTAGGTTTACCCTGCTCATTAAAACAGTTGAAAACCACCTTGGCATATACCGGCACATTAGAGCGCAGTTTCAAAAAAGTACCAGCCGGCATAATATGGTCGGTCGTCACCTTATCGCCGCACTTGATCAGCACCCTTGCACGCAGCTTCTTCGGCAGCGACGGAGGAACCTCCGGAACAACAATAGTCGGTGCTCTTAGGACCTTTGCCTTCGCAGCCTGTTTGTCACTCAAAGGCGGCTCTATCATACCGTCGTCTATTATAAACTCATCCGGCAGGCTTATTTTCGGATATTCGATTCCAAACTGCTTTGGCAAGTCACGTGGATCGGTAATTCGGCCGGTCAGAACCGAAGCTACCGCCGTCTCCGGACTTACTAAATAGACCTGATCGCCTTTTGTGCCACTTCTGCCGGAAAAGTTCCTGTTGAATGTGCGCAGACTTATTATATTCTCAGCCGGTGAAAAGCCCATGCCGATGCACGGCCCACAGCCGGTTTCGAGAATACGAGCACCGGCTGAAATCACATCCGCCAGTGCCCCGTTTTTCGCCAGCATATTCAGTACTTCTCTACTGCCCGGTGCAATTGCAAATTCGACCATATTATTTATACGCCTGCTCTTGAGCACTTCCGCTACCATCATTAAATCAGCAAAGCTTGAATTCGTGCAGCTTCCTATCGCAACCTGTCCTGTTTTAGCGCCTGCGATTTCCTTTACCGTCTTGACTTTGTCCGGCGAAGACGGACAGGCAGCCATCGGCTCAAGCTCTGATAGGTCAATTTCGATGACACGGTCATACTTTATATCAGCATCAGCCGCTAAGGGCTGATAATCTTTTTCCCGCTTCTGAGCAGCGAGGAACCTTCTGGTCTGTTCATCACTGGGAAATATGCTTGTTGTTACGCCTAATTCCGCTCCCATATTGGTTATGGTGGCACGCTGTGGAACAGACAGTGTTGAAGCGCCTCCTCCGAAGTATTCAACCATCCAGCCCACATTTCCTTTTGTAGTCAAGATGCTGAGCAGTTTTAGAATCACATCCTTTGCCGCCACCCAATCGTTAAGTTTTCCGGTAAGTTTAACTCCTAAGACTTTCGGACAGGCCAGATAGAATGGCCCACCGGCCATTGCTGCTGCCACATCCAGGCCACCGGCACCGATACCGAGCATACCAATACCGCCGGCGGTTGGAGTATGCGAGTCGCTGCCCAATAGAGTCATGCCAGGCTTTCCGAACCGCTCCAGATGAACCTGGTGACAGATACCGTTTCCTGCACGTGAATGATAAACCCCATACTTTGCAGCAGCACTTTGCAGATATAAATGGTCGTTATGATTCTCCGGGCCAAAACCGGCCATATTATGGTCAATATAGCTCACAGAAAGGTCGGTTTTAACTCTGCCTGCTCCCATAGATTCGTAAAGCAAAAAAGCTGTTGTGCCCGTTGCATCCTGGGTCAGCGTTTGGTCGATCCTGATGCCAATCTGCTCGCCGGCAGCGAGCTTGCCGTCAACTAAATGCTCTGTAAGTATCTTATAGGTAAGTGACCATCCCAATTTTTTTCTCCTTGTAAATCGATGCCTTAATGTATCACAAACATCCCATAAAGACAAATCCGATTTCTGTATATATACGAGTGCAAATACAATACAAAACAAGCGGTAAAAACCCCCGGTAAAACCGAAAGCTAAATATGTCGTTTATTTAGCCCAGCGTTTTACGAAGGGTTATTTTATACGTTTCACACGGGATTGTTTTTAGAATGGTATAAGAGTGATAAATGATTTGAGCAACCTTTCCCTTAGGGACGGCGAAGTGATTTATTTGCGACAAGTTATGGCTACGTAGCCCCTCGGGCTCTTGGACCGATGAAATACATAGATAAAAAACTGCGAGAGCGGAAAAAGCAATTTATGATGCCTCAACTACCAACAGGCAAAGTTCTCTTAATTCTTTAAGCTTACTATCGATATCTTCCTCGGATAAATCATCAACTGCTTCAAAATAATAATTCTCAAACACTCCCGTGACGTTTGCTAACCATGTGGGATCTTCTGGTGAATAATCAAGATACATATAATCGTCATCGTAAACTGCATCCCAAAGTATGCCCTCTGCAAGAATCTCCACCTCATCAATCCATTTCTCTATATCATCGCACGTAGATGCAAGTGTGCATTGCCCTGCTGTTGTCTTTCTGGCATCGATCACCTTTGCTCTCCAGTTAGAACCAAGCGCAGGCTCATCAATTTCAACAGCTATTAAGTTGATCAAATGCTCGAATACCGATGCAATAGCACCCTCAGCTACCTCTGTTAGTTTAACGCACAGAACGTCCGTTCTCAATAAGCCGTTCCCGATGGTGGATAAAACAGAAATCTTTTGCCCGATAGTAAGCTCGTCAAAAATTTGAACACCTATGTAACAGTTATTAAATGGTCTAAGTTTTATTTCTTCCACTAAATTTAACAAGGCCTCAGCAAATAGTGTGGCTTCAGCACCTTCAAGCGCTCGCTCACCGTACGCTGTCCACCACACTGTAATCTCCTTATATCTTAAAAATTGAACATTCCGTTTTTAACCATAACTGATCCTTTCGGGCTTGTCAGCTATTAAAACTATCCCTGAAAGCGTGCTTTCTTTAGGTGCAATCATCAACTCGTGAGCACTAGTCGCCCATTTTCCCCGAATACCTAATCTTTTTTCATCCATTAACAAAGGTAGCACTGCCAATGCTATCAACGTATCGTGAAGACGGGGTCACAAGAACTGTGTCTTCTGCCTTTTCAGCAACCCTCCAGATTTCTATTATGACATTTTTTCTCTTATATAAAAATTGTGGGGATTGCGTAATTTCTGCTTGATGAATTATATTCAATATAGATTCCTCGTTATTCATCAATAAGAACTCTACATGTTCGGGAAAAGCTCATAAAAAACTGAAACAAAGAAAACCGCTGGCGTGAAAAATTAACAAGTTTGTTGTTAATTCACAAATTTCAGTATGGTTTTTTTATATTTCGAGGACGCTCGGCAAAACAAAAAGGGCCGCGGTGGAAAGTCATCGCAGCCCCTGAATTCGTCTGACTTTATTATTTATTTAAGTTAAGCTTTCCGTTTGCGCAGAAAAATCAGTCCGCCAAGCCCCAGCAGGCACACAGTAGCCGGCTCTGGAACCTGAGCTATATAGTCCTGCTTTCCGGCGTTGACAAAGGCCATAAGTTCCGCCTTCGGTCCGGTACCGTCTAATGCATGTAACCAGTTATTAGCGACGGTTGAGTCAATATACTGGGCCTTGAAACCATGTGAACCATAGGAGCCGTCATCTGTGACATCCCAGCCCAGCGGAGATGTCGGCAAGTCCTCATATATGATTTCCCATATAGCTGCGGCAAAGGCCTCAGCCTTGCTTTTTTCCTCGCTTGAATATGGTCCGCCGTCGGCCCAAGCTGAGTCATAGAATCTGCCCCACAGCTCAGAAATATAATCGGATTTATCGGTTCCTACCAGGCCACCCATAAAGCTGTTGTTGACCTCATCCAGCGCAACCACATCATATGTCAGCGTACTGCTGCTGGCCCATTGATGTAACTCGATGCAGAAGGCGCCGATCTGGCCATTCGGCCAAATATTTCCCTGGCCTGTACCGTCGGTTTTATCGAGCATATAAACACCGCCATGAACACTTTCGCCGCTGTGTCCACCGCCCCAAACTTTAACATAACCATTCGCTCCATAACCGTCATGTGCTATATCCACAGTACCAACAGGACCAGCTTTTGTTATGCATGGTAAGGCCAGAAACACTACGGCACAAAGAATCGTTGCTGTTTTAGGCATCTTCATTTTGCACCCCCCTAAAATGTACAATTTGTGTAGATTTAAATCCGGCAACTAAACTTAAACACGTCGATAGTAACCGAATTCCTCCGTGTACTTAATTGGTGGAGATTGAAATACCCCCCATTCCGATTACAACCACCCCCGGTAGCGATTATGGCATTAGTATATTGTTTTAGCCCACGAAAGTCAAGATAATTTGGACAGTGACATCAAGTATAAACAAAATTTTTTCGCCATTTCCCTTAAGGAGCGGAAAATAGAATAATTATAGGGTCTAACTTAGTTTTGGATTGATAATTTGTTCTCCTTTTCATTAAAGTTTTTACGGCGGTTAGCAACAAGCTCGCCGGAAGTGTAGAAATTTGCACAATTATCCCGCAACCTTTAGAACACTTATATTTTGTTGTTGCCCTTTTAGCTGCTGGCGGCTTTAATAATATTGGCCGTGCTAAGCGGGGTGCTAGCGGTACCCTGTACTCGCAATCCGCTACAGCGAGGCTGAATTCTTTTCCGAGGGTTGATTGAGATGGGACACTGTTGTCATAAGTGATGTTGACAGCCGGGTTCCATGCAAACGAACGGCGTGAACCTGGTCAGGCCGGGAACGGAGCAGCCATAAACGTTAGCTCGTTGTGCTGTGGAGCAACCCAGCTCGAGTTGGCTGTGGCAGCAAACCCATCAAAACCAACTCGAAGAAAAGTGCACGGCCATTTTAACAAAATATTCGGCAAAATGGTTAGACGGCACACTGTTGTCTATTTCAAGTTAAAAAAAGGAGAAGATTGTGAAAATAAGAATTAGTATTGCGATGTTGGTATTGGGCTTTTTTGTTGTGATGCCGGTTAATGCAGCAGAGAAAGGCACCACAAAAGATGTTAACGAACCTGAAATCGCCGTCCAGGCTGCTGACGAGAAAGCCGAAGTATTTAAGACGGAAATGGACAAGGTCAGCTACATAATAGGGACGCAAATAGGCGAGAATCTGAAGAAAGCCGAGATTGATGTTAATCTTGAATTGCTTATACAGGGACTCAAAGACACTCTCAAAGGCAAGGAGCCGGCGCTTAGTCAGGCCTATATGCAGAAGGTTTACTCTGATTGGCAACAGCGTATGAGGGCCAAACAGGTCGCCAGGCAGAAAAAGGAGGCTGCTGAAAACCTGGCCGCAGGCACTGCGTTTCTTGAAGCGAACAAGGCAAAGCAAGGCGTAAAGGTTCTGCCGAGCGGTCTGCAGTACAAGGTGATAACCGAAGGGACGGGCAATACTCCCACGGCGGACGATAAAGTGAAGACTCACTACCGCGGCACTTTGATTGATGGCACTGAGTTTGACAGTTCTTATAAGCGGAATGAGCCTGCCGAGTTCCGCGTTAAGGGTGTAATAAAAGGTTGGACGGAAGCTTTGCAGCTTATGAAAGAAGGCGGCAAGTGGGAGCTTTATATACCCGCTAATCTCGCTTATGGCCAGCGCGGAAGGCCCGGCATACCGCCCAATTCCACTCTTGTTTTCGAGATTGAGCTGATTGAAATCGTCAAGCCGGCTGAAGCGACTAAAGAGGTTAAGTAGAAAATATAGAAATGTAGGGTGCTTAAGCCCACCGAATCAAAACTTTATTTATAGTTTATGTAAAGCTTCAGTATCTTTGTCGAGATACGCTTCACGCTTCACTTGTGCCTAAGGTACGAGATACGAACTCATTATCAATCACAACTCATCAAAATCGACTCGAAGAAAAGTGCACGGCCATTTTAACAAAATATTCGGCAAAGAGGGTTGTTAGCTGGCACATCCGTTGTGCCGGTCGTTTGAAAAACAGCAATTAGCCGGCACCCCTGCGGTGCCGGTTTGACGGGCCGGGCAAAGTTCTTGCGGAAAAAATACCAACTTACCAGAATGAAATAATAAACGCATTTCGTTGAATTTCAGCCGATTCATAGAGATGGTGTATGAGAAGATTTTATGTCCAGCTTAGGAATTGCTTTTCTTGGAGAAGATCATATTTGAACATTGCAACAATACATTAGTGACACTTTCCACTCAGATTGTCATAGTGTTTAAGAATACGGTCAAAGGTACTTGAGCCATCAAATATTCCCTGTTGCTCCTTACGAACTCCGCTGAAAGTGGATAGAACATACTCGACATCTTCACGCCCAATTCCATAGAGCAAGAAGAATGCGGCATCAAGCTGTGCCTGCAAATCAAGACGCTCAGCAGGATTCCATTTGTGCACTAATGGCTTAAAGCCTGTGGCTTCAGCCAATGGTTTCATATCATTACTCGTACAAGTCAACTTCAGAACACGTTCACTAATCCACTTCTCTAAAGTCTTTCGCTTATCCCAGGGACAACGCTCAAAGTAGAAGTCTGGCGTGAAGATAGGAAGTTGTTCAACAATAAAGAAATTTAAATGTACACCTCCAACTTTGTGACGCGCAACAAAATCCATAGCGAAGCTATTAAGATTTGCCAAAATACAGCTTTGGGCTCTTAATGATACATTGTCTCCTGTTAAAATCAGTGGGGAAGAATTAAGCACAGCCACGTGCGGAATAAATGCCGCTATCATCGTCCGAACATTTGTTGGGCTAGTGACATCCTTGAAGGCAATGTATGCGGGTTGAATTCTATTTTCCAAGCATTTATTCACTTTTTCTTCATAAACCCACCACCTGGATTCTGTTGCAAATTCAGGGTTCTGGTGTTCAACAAGGGTTGTAGCAGTCGTTTGACCTTGACGCATCCAGTTAGCGTCCTTGACTAATACACTTGCAGCACGATGGTCATACATCTGTATCATCTTTGCTTCGTAGAGAGGCAGAAAAATCTTTTTCCCCTTTTTCCAAATAGAACCCTGCCGTTTGAATTTGGCAGCCTTTAGTTGTTCGGCCACGCTGAAGATTTCGGCATCGTTGGTTTGGTCGAACATTCTGAGGAATTTGATGTCCCAGGGGTTTCCACCTTCTTTGCGTCTCCTGTCTCGTAATACAGGTATGCGTTGATAAATAGCTTTTGTCAACTCAGCATCGTGGTTCGAGCGAAAGACTGGACATGTTTCTGTGTTTGGATTCAGAAGTTTAAAGTCTTTGCTGTATAGTGAAATATGACGATTTTGGTCTTTTAGTTCTTCCATCCTGTGAGCGAAGAAAACGAAATCAGCCTCTGTAGTTTTTCTTTCCGATCCACCAAAAAGAAGAACGCAAAATTTGTACGAGCGATGGACATCAGGAAAGAATGGTGCTTTGTTTTCGAAATCATATAAACCAATTAAAGATTTGTTGTTTGTCAATTCAGCAAAAAATTCTTTGTTTGTTTTATCCGTAGCGATACCTGTAGGCACCAAGAGACCTACTCTGCCTGAGAGGGTGACAATATTCCAGGCAAGTTCTGCAAAGACTGCATAAGTGTTTATGTCACCTTTGCCGGTTAGAGGAAAGCGTGTACAATTGCGAACGTAGTCGAGCGTTATTTCGGCTGAGTCCTTGGCCTGAGCATATCGCTGGTGTAGTTCAGGGTTAGTCTTCTTGAGTTTAGCGATAAGCTTTCGTCTCGTTGCGGCATCAACGGCTGTTGCAATGGTGGTCATAATAGAATCGAAGAATTCTCTTTCTTGAAGTTTTATTCGTTCCCAGGGTGGGTTGCCTATGACACAATCGAATCCTGGATTGTCGCGCGTGAAGACTTCGGGAAATATTTTTTCCCACTGCATAGCATGTGGGTCAACAGTATGGTCGGTGACAAGGCTGTTGCCGCATATTATATTCTTCGATAAATCAGCAAGGGATTTGCCTTTCTGTGCGGAGCGAAGCCACAATGCTAATTGCGTGATTTCAACTGCTTCAGGCGATAGGTCAACGCCGAAAAGATTATCGTTCAGAATAAAACCGGAGACTTTTTCTCTTAGCTTTTCAGCCTGGGTAGAATTGTGAAATTCAAGGATATCAATTAAGTCTTGATATTTTTCTTCGAGTATTTCATAGACTTTGATGAGAAATGCACCGCTGCCACAGGCTGGGTCAACGATTTTTATCTGACGCAGAGCATCAATGGATTCAAGGGCAAAACGCACAACCTTTCCATCGCTTTTGGTGGTGTCAATATCGTTTCGGTCTATGTTGTATTGTGCTGCAATAGTATCAATTTTTTCATCGGCTATTTTGGCCACAGTGTTGTTTGTGATGAATTCCGTGAACTCGGGTGGTGTGTAATAGATTCCGCCTTTTTTACGTTCGGCTGATTTTTTCATCTTGGGAGATATTACCTCTATAGCTTTTGATTCAAACAAGCCGCCGAGGCGGATTTTTTCTATGTCGTTGATAGACTTTTCAAAGAGGTGTCCAAGCACATCAACGTTGACTTCATAGCGGAAATCATAATCTCCTATGCTTTTAAAAAAGTTGGTCCAATCATCATCGAGGTCGAGCCCGTCAACTTCATCATCTTTTCGGAACAATCCGCCATCATACGGTGAAATGCCTCGCTGCTCGTTTCCTTCATCGATACTGCGAAAAAGGTCGATGAAATTTCGCCACTTGGGATTTGTGACACGATGGAAAGGAGCAACCTGGCTCCATGCTTTATATAGTGATTTATCCGGCAGCAACTCACGGTCTTCACAGAAAGCTATGAAGACTATTCGGTCTATGAGCTTCTGGGCGATTTTGATGGCATTATCCAAAGGCTTATTATGAAGCTCGCTGGTTAAGTGATGGATAAGACGGAGCCTGTTTTGGTGGTAATCTTCATAGAGTTCATCTCCTACCTCCCGCTGGCGTTTATTGCTGCGTTCCAAAAGCATGTCTGCTCGCGGAACTTGGCCAAGTGTCGTGGGAAGAAGACCTCCTCGCTCAAAAAGATAATAGAATTGCAGGAAATTGCCTTTTTTACAAAGGTCTTGAAGCGTAAACAACTCGTAAGCTCTTGGTGTTTGATTTCGATGATAGAGACGAAAGCTCACAAAGTTGCATACGATGCCCCAAGGACATTCAGTTAAAAAGTTAAGATAATCCCAGCATTGCTGGACGGGTGTGCGGCCGTTGAACCTGTCTCGGTCCACATTAACGGTGGGACCTTTAAGTTCGATTATAGCACGTGGAGGACGATTTTTACACGATTCGAACATTCCAATAGCAGCATCTGCTTCGCCACCGTTAACGTAAAACTTAGGTTTCAAGTTCCATTCTTGCTTGCCCTCGGAAAACAACGTATATCCCAGAGCTTCGCCGAAAATCTGGGTCAGAAACTCTCCTTCGAGCGTTGTCTCTTTTTCTTTTTCAAGTTTGCCGCTTGTTTCTAGTTCAGCCCATCTGAGAATTATCTCGTATGCGTTGTCCTGTGCTGCACTTCTCAGGCGGTTATCCTGTGATTCTTCCTTTAAGTGGTTAGGTATGAACAACGGTCGCTTGCGCCGATTATCTCCATAGCGAGCCGTGTTTGTCTCTGGAAATAATTCTCCTTGTTTAGCAGCCATAGTGCTTCATCAGTAAACTAAATAATAGTAGTAATCGTTATAAGTAAATTCACGTTTTTATTCTACATGCAATTTAAGAACAGGCAACTAAAAAAGAGAAAGCTACGGGTGCACCTTAAAGAACAGAAAGAAAAACAGAAATTCTATATGAAAGGCAGGAAAGAAGAAGGGGGCTTCTTATGATGTAACTGATGCTTGCACGTCATCGGCGGAATCCTACCATAAAACCTTCCTGAATTGGTTCGAAGGATGGCATGGCTAAATATTTGGAATAAAAATAGATTGCCACGTCGGCCAGGAGACGGCCTCCTCGCAATGACGTCGGTGGATGGAGGGCAGAAGACAGAGGACAGATACCGGAGAACAGATTGACTGTCTTGAGAATCAAGCAATTATCTTATTCCAACGATCCTTTTAATAACTCTTTAGAACTCAATAGTGCTGCCAAGCCATGTAGTCTTAAGACTACATGAATATTATCTAAGTCGGTGCTATTTCATCACATCCTATGTTCTCGCCGTGCTGCGCACGTCGCAGCAGGTCTTTGTAATTTCCCTCTTATTCAACCCGTGAGATAAAACTCTTACGGGTTTAGCTGGTAATACGGTTATTTATCTCACGGGTTTATTCCTTTCTTTCACCTTTATTCTATTTTAACTATCAATCTCATAATAGTCACGTACGTAAAGCGCGTACGTAAAGCGCGTACGTAAAGCGCGTACGTAAAGCGCGTACGTAAAGCTCATACGTAAAGCGCGTACGCGCTTTACGTATATGGTTTTGAGCATCAAGTATCAAGAGTCCGCCGTCAGGCGTCCTGTGGAGAGCAACAAGAAAAAATTTCACTTGAAAATTAACACTTAATATTGTATAATGTGACACCAAATTTAGTATTTAGTATTTAGCATTTAGTATAGCATGTCACGGTTAGCGGATATTAAAAACAGATGACGGAAGACGGCTTGTCCTTCGTAGCACGCCTGCCCAGCCCGTTCTCCGTAGTCCCTAAGGGACGAAGGGTGAAAGTGTACGGCGGGCAGGCTTTAGCGAAGATGGAAGGACAGAAGTTTATCCACCTCTGGCGGAACATAAAATAGCAAAATCTTCACCCAAATGGCGTAATGGGCTTGGCCATCCCTGTCGGGAGCCATCCCCTAAGATTATGTGGGAATATGAAAATGGTGCGAGGTTTCGCACCCTACGTTTTATAATGCCGTAAGGCATGGCCAAGTCCATTGTCGAGAATCCTCTACAAACCTGCTGCGACGAGCGCCTGTCGCGACGAGTCGCAGACACAGCGGGCAGCACGGCGAGTCGGCCCTATTTTTATGCAAAACAAAGCCAATTTGCTTAAGGACAAAATTAATGAAAAGTTCTTTGACACAAAGGATTAGGAAAATATACGACTTCGCAGACCTGCTGGAAAACAAACCCAAACAAAGCCAATCTCGAATGCGTGGAATTAGCCTTGCTTTTTTCAACTGTATTTGGTAAGCTGCTGAAACTTAGAGTTTTACCCGCCGGAGGCGGGCTTGGAACTGCAGCGAGTCGAAAATTCTTGAATTCCTGAATAAAGGAGATTCTATGAAAGTCCTATTTATCTGTTTATTGACGTTTTTGCTTATCTCCATGGCCTCTGCAGCGGCTCAACAGAGCGACTCGAATGAA
>Ga0307422_1000310_pt1 | contig 28626 bp, 27 predicted proteins | sample SalMarWE160290MG_FD_202153 | JGI IMG/M metagenome (GOLD analysis project Ga0307422, IMG submission 202153) | Salt marsh sediment microbial communities from the Plum Island Ecosystem LTER, Massachusetts, United States - WE1602-90 | ecosystem: Environmental > Aquatic > Marine > Intertidal zone >...
TCCTGGATTTTAACCAGGCGTACAACCCATGGTGTGTATATAGCGAGGCTTATACCTGTCCCTTCGTGCCGCCGGACAACTGGCTGGAGGTTGCGATTATGGCCGGGGAAAAGAATTACCCATTAAAAAAGTAGGGGATAAAGGTGGTGATACCTATCGACACCGACGAGAAAAGGGTCAACAATGATGACCACACAGGCAGCGTGGAACGTCAAAGGGTGAGATGAGCGCACACAATGACAAGACAGAGATGGAGGAAAAACGGGAAATAATAGAAACATTGAGAGCGGATGGATATTCCGATCGCGTTATCGACCACTGGTTAAACCCTAAAAACTTGGGACGGATGGAACATTACGATGGGCATTCCGGAAAAATCACCAGTTCCTGCGGGGACTCCATGTGGATCTGGCTCAAAGTCAAGGGCGGGGTAATCCAAAAGGCCACCTATCTCAGCGATGTCTGTATAGGGGCTGTTTCTTCGGGTAGCATGGTAACTGAGCTGGCACGGGGTAAAACGATACGGGAGGCCTTGGGGGTTTCGTCCAACGACATCCTGAAGGCCCTGGGGGGACTACCTGAAGCCTTTGTCCATTGTGCAGCCCTAGCTGAGATGGCATTCAAAGCAGCAATTAGAGATTACAAGGCTTACGACACAACCCCTTGGAAGAGGCTTTACGAACAAAAATATTAGATGACACCCTGTGCAAAAAGGCACGGGGGATTGAGGTGTTAGACCATGACAGAAGAAAAGGATCTCAAAGAGAAGATAAAAAAGATTTACGAGGTACTACCAAAATTAGATGACCAGCGATGCGGATTTAAAACGTGTGGGGCATTTGCCAAGGCGGTAGCCGAAGGAAAGGCCCCCTGTTATGGATGTGTTACTGGAGGACCGGAGGTGGCTGCTAAGGTATGTGAAATCATGGGAGCCAGCATCCCTGCATCTGCACAAGCGCCTCCCTCCGTTGGCCCCTTCCCCGGATTTTATCGAGCCGGTTTCAGTGGAGGGTGGGGCATGGCCATGAACGGCGGTCGAGGAAGAGGCCTGGGCAGAGGTCTGCCGGGAGGTCGTCGCATGGGCTGGGGTCGAAGGATGGGTCACGGTCGATGGGGAAGATAAATAAGAGCACCCTTAATCGTGGGAGGCCTGGAGAAAAAATCAGCTGTTGCCCTCGGTTTAAGGGGTTGCCCCCACATTCCCCGCAGAGAAACTGTTCTCTGTACACATGTGCTGAGTTAACGTATCTTTGATCAATGGAGGTAGCTCAATGAAAATATTGATTTGTGGGAAGGGTGGCTGTGGAAAGAGTACCATTGTGACCCTTGTGGCCAAGGAGTTGGCGGCAAGAAACCATAAGGTGCTGGTGATTGACAATGATGAGTCGAATATTGGCCTTCACAGCCGCTTAGGAATGCAAAAACCTGAAGATTTTATGAATTACTTTGGGGGCAAAAAGGTGCTCTTTAAAAAAACCGAAGAGTTGAAGGACCAATGGACGTTAGAGAACGTGCCCGGAGATTATTTAACCGAAAAAGGGAATATTCAACTGTTATCGATGGGGAAAATTTATCAGTTCGGTGAAGGATGTGCCTGTCCAATCAATGCCCTGTCTTCGAAGTTTCTAGAGGTACTCACTTTAGGAGACGAAGAATTTCTGGTTGCAGATACCGACGCTGGCATAGAGCACTTTGGGAGAGGGGTGGAAAAGGGGGTGGATATCCTGTTGGTCGTCATCGACCCCTCCCGAGAATCAACACTCTTGGCAACGAAGATAGCAGAGCTGGGGCGGCAGATTGATAAGCCTGTCTATTACATATTGAATCGGATTGCCGACCAAGAAACACAGGAATTCCTTTTGGAGTCAATAGAGAGGCAAAAGGTGATCGCTATTATTCCTGAAGTTAAGGAAATATTTAGCTCTGGGCTGGCTGGTAAAGAGTTTACCATGGATGTTGATGGTATTAAGAAAATCGTTGATAAGCTGGAATCAATAAAGAAGGAAAAAAACAAGGCCCGGTAGAAAAGAGAAGCCAGACAACAGGATGCTGTACGGATACACATAAGGGGAGCAACTGGAAATGAATGCTCATCGGCAAGACCCCCGAGAAATGACCGATGAAAAAGCAATGAGATGGATGCAGGATTTGATTACCCGCTTAACAGACGAGAAGGGGACCTCGGGAAATGCGTGTAATTTCGAGGCCATAAAACTTCCTATTCAGAGGAAGATCTTGCATGCTTTAACGGAAAGGGCCTTAAGCATAGATGAGCTCTCTGAAAGACTCGGACTCGGAGGCACGTCACTGAGGTATCATCTCAATTACCTTACGAGCGCGTATTTCATACACACGGAAAGTAACAGGGTTGATTTAACACCGGGAGGGGTCTCTGTAGTAAGAAGTGATAGACAGAGAGGTAAGCAATTGAGTTAACTTTATGTAATCCAGAGGGGATAACAAGGAAAAGGGACATAAAGAATACAACGACATACCCATAGGGGTTCAACCAAATCTAACAAGGACAGGAGGTAACAAGATGTGTCTCGCAAATGTTTATAAAAATGGAAACATGGATGAATCACTCCTCAGCGAGGTCGCTTATCTTAAGTTGGAGGACGACCACATAGAAGTAGAAACCCTGCTGGGGGAAAACAAGGTCTTTCGGGGAAAAGTAAGAGAAATAGATTTTCTGAATTCCAAAATTGTTATGGAAGAAACGACTGAGTAAGAGAGATTGGACCCAAATCTCCATGTGGGGGGTAATATCATGGCAGCCAATAAATATACCTCGCGAGGACTTACTGTTCAGAAGGAAGAGGCCATTGACACTGCTGTGCTTGAAGCCGCCTCCTTTGACTATTCCGGGTCAACCACGGAGGTGGTGTACGAAACCGAGGAATTTACGTTCGTTTGTCCCTGGAGCGGCTTGCCTGATTTCGCCCGGCTCGTGATACGCTATATCCCGGACCGCTCCTTGGTTGAGCTCAAATCCCTCAAGTACTACCTTACCTCCTATCGAAACGTGGGAATATTGCAGGAGCATGCCGTAAACCGCATCCTCCGCGACCTCGTACAATTGTTGGAACCTGTCTCTATGACGGTGGAAGCAGATTACAGGGTGCGTGGCGGACTGAAGACCAGAGCCGTGGCTCAATACGATAGAAAATCTACTACTCCGGCAGACAACCTTTAACAGTGGAGTGATGGAACTTTTTTTGTATGATTCGCCAACGTTCAACGATTTCCTGCAACATCATCCCCACGAGGCAGGAGAGGTAAGGTTCTTGGAATCGATTGTCCAAGAAGGGATGAACGTCATCGATATCGGCGCAAATAGAGGTATCACGACGGTGGCCATAGCAAAGAGATTAAAAGGAGGTAAGCTCTATTCTTTTGAGCCAGTTCCTGAGTACTTCGACACCCTGAGAAAAAATATATCTTCTCATAGATTAGACAATGTTACGGCTTATAAACAAGCGGTAACCGACCAGGTGGGAAGCGTCAACTTTTATCACCAGGGACTTTCCAGTGGGATCATTTCCGAAGGAGGAGCCAAGAAAATTGAGGTTTCCACCACTACGGTGGATCGATTTTTACATGAGGAGAAAATAAAAAGGATAGATCTGATCAATATGGATTGCGAGGGCAGTGAACTTTTGGTCTTGAGGGGCGCCGAAGAGGCCCTCCGGAGAAACAACATCAAGATATTCTGCGAGATCCATCACGATTTCTTGAAACAGCTGGGACAATCCATCGGAGATCTTGTCACGTACCTCCACCGCTTGGAATTTGAGGTGTACAGTGTTTCTTTGAATGATTTGGAGGTGGGGAATAATTTTGACACCTGCGACTATGTTTACGCCTACAATCAATGAGGGGCAAGAGGATATAGCGATTCATCCTCTGCACAGGATCATAAATCAGGAGATAACGCAAGATAACATGGAAGGGGTGGAGAAAAGATGAAGATCACCATTGTTTATGATAACGAAAGTTATGGGAAAGGCCTCCAGGCAGATTGGGGATTTTCTTGCCTCGTGGAGGTTGAAGGTGTCCCCAAAATCCTTTTTGACACCGGGGCAGATGGCAAAATACTTCTTGCTAACATGGAAAGGCTTCATATCGATCCACAGGATATCGGGGAGGTCTTTATCTCTCACGGTCATTTCGATCACATCGGTGGCCTCTCAGCCTTCCTGAAGGAAAACAGCGACGTCAAGCTTTACGTTCCTGCCTCGGTTGTGGGGGCGGCCTATGGAGCACGGGAGATTACGGAGGTTAAAGAGTCCCTTCAAATCCATGAGAATGTCTTCACTACCGGTGAACTCGATCATATAGAGCAGTCCCTGGCAGTCAAGACGGAACAGGGGGTAGTGGTAATTGTGGGCTGCTCCCACCCCAAAATGACGCATATCCTGAAGGCAGCCTCACAATTCGGCACGGTGTATGCCATCATCGGGGGACTCCATGGATTTAAACAGTTTGATCTGTTTGAGGGTTTCGGGCTAATCTGCCCATCACATTGTACGCAACACAAACAAGAACTCAGGTCTCTCTATCCGGACCACTATACTGACGGCGGGGTTGGGAGGACAATCCAGATTTGACCGTCACTGTTCGAGAGGATACACTGCCTCGTGGGGGCACATCTCTATACACCTCCCGCAATCCTCACAGAATCCGAAGATAACGAAGGGAGGGTCGTACGGCTCCTCTTGTTTGAAGAGTTTCCTCGGGCATTCCCCTACGATAAGACATACCCCCTCTACGCAACTCTCCGGGTGGCACCGCTTATAGTCCACAGCCACCCTCTGTTTTTCGATGATGACCACCCTAGGCTGAAGCGGGTGGAGAGCTAAACCGAAGCTTGGCCAATATCTCCTGCACCCCTTTTTTGAGAGGTGAATCCTCGGGAAGTTCCCTTATTGGTTTTCCCGACGCCTCAAATTCCCCTATGTAAGGATCTTCGGGGATGCTCTCCAGCAACTCGATCTTTCCCTCCTGCAGGAGATTTTCCAAAGTGGGGGTGAGCTCTCCGGTTACCCGATTGAGAATCAGATAGATCCTCTTGACATTGATCCCCAGATCATGAATCAACTGTTGAGTCCTGATTGCCGCTCGCACGCCGGGAACGGTGGGATTGGAGATAATGAGCAAGGTATCCACATCGGCGGTAGTCTGCCGACTGACGTGCTCCATTCCGGCCTCATTATCGATGACCACAAACCGATACTGCTTGGAGAGGCGATCCAGGGTAGAGCGGAGCATATGATTGACAGCGCAATAGCAGCCTGTCCCCTCGGACCTCCCCATGGCCAACAGATCGAGCCCCTTTGATTCCACCACGCCTTCCCTTATCTTAGTATCAAGCCATTCCTGCTTGGGGATACCGGGGTCAAACCCCTCCTTGTATATCTTGTCTTCCATATACTCACGTATCCCGCCGATGGTATTAGTCTGGTCGTCCAAGGGGAGATCAAGGGCCATGTGTAGGTTGGTGGCAGGATCACCGTCAACGGCCAGGACAGGTGGACTTTCTTCCGCCAGAAAGTCGGCGAGGAGAGCGGAGATTGCTGTCTTCCCCGTCCCCCCCTTTCCGGCTACGGCTAACGTAGTGGGCATCTACACATTCTTTCTTAGGTCTTGGCAGCCCCTTCTTTTACCTGTTTCGCAAACCCGGGGAGCCACGCAGGTATCCCCGCCGCTTCTCCGGGCCCGACGATGGCCTCCCACTCAAAGCCGAGGGACTCCTCTGTCTCCCCTTTAATCCGGGCACACTTCCCTGGGATTACGAGCTTTCTATGTTTCACCTGGTCCGATATACCTGACTCCTTGAAGACCTTGGCGATCACGTCTCCGTTAAACTTCCCCGCTGCCCAGGCAGTCAGGGGACCAAGTCCCTCCGAATCAGTCACCGCAAGCCATGCGGAGACCTTGCTGTTGGCTATCTGGGTAGAGACCAGAAAGTAGGTCAAGGCCCAATTGCTGGTGACCAACACGGGAGAATATTCGTCGGGAGAACCAACCTCGTAGACCTTTGCTTCCACCGCCATGGGGATCCTGGGGTCGGTGTAGATATTGAGTCGCTCCACCAGCAAAGGAAAGAGAGTGGAACGGTCGAAATCAGACAGGATCATCATCCCAGCAAATTTGATGATAAATGTAGAGGCAACCACCGCCTCTTCTACTCCCCCTTTGGCATAATGGAAGGGAAAGACCACCGATGGATAGCCCAGGGGTCTAAACTCCTCCTTTATCGCCGCCCGCCTGAGAAGGGTCTGGTCCTTAATCGCATCGAGGAGGGCCTTGGAACCTGCATCGAGGACAACCTCGTCAATCTTCTCATCCTTTAATTTGGTAGTCAGAGGTACGAGCTCGGCTATTCCTTCGGCACGAATCCCTATGGGGGTGGGTTTTTCCTTTATCTTGGGAATTACTGCATCGATGTTCTCCTTGGTAACGGGATACAACAGGGGCCTCTTATCGGCACAGATATCGTAGGCCTCAAAGAGGGTATCTGTATCCTCACAGATCAACATCGAGGGGAGGTCGGTTGCAGCAGAGACCTTCTTGACCAGGGCCAAAAACTTTGAGGGATCACCGGAAGCATACTGCAAGGCCAGCAGGTCGGCCTTGAGGGTAAGGCCTATCCAGGTAAACTGGAACTCCTCGATCTTCTTTATCTTTTCCTCCACGGTAGCATCATCATCCGTATCTGCGATCAATAGGCCAATCCCGGTAGGATGCTTGTACGTCTTTTCATGCCGGTATACTATCTCTTCATCCCCTATCTTCAACTCATTCTCACCGGTCCCCACGGTGACCAACTTCATCAATGGGGCGAGGGCTTCTTCAAGCTCTGCCTTTACCTCTGGTGCAAGGTGGGGACACTTGTCCAGGGTGGTCCCTCCAGAAGCAAGCTTCATGGCGAAGGCAAAACAGGTGGGAAACCCGCAATCGCGGCAGGGCTTTTTATTGGGCAAAAGCTTCACAATTTGCGAACCAGATAATGGCATTTTATATTCCTCCCCTTTGTAGTATTTTTACTCAGGGATCTCAACCTCCCCCAGAAGCCAGGGGTGTTGGTGTTCGTCCAACCACGCCAACAGTTCATCAGTGTTGGTGACATCTTCCTCAGTCGCTATCTTGTCGTAGAGCCCTTTGGCTTCAAGGACCTCCTTGTATCTTTCCTTGATCTCCTTGGGCATCCACACCATTCTGTGAAGCCCTCCATCCTTCTGGATGAACTTAGCGGACCGTATTTGCTCCAGGCCTGTACCGAGTCTCCCTTCGACCTGCCTCCCCCCTGAGGTGTCGCCAGCCATATGGGAAAAGGTCTCCCCGATCACGGTCTCACCCTTGTAGTCCCTATGGACTAACCCAAAGGCGTCCGCCTCAGGGATATAATACACGATGGCCTCAAAACAGCCACACGAGGTGTGGGGATGCTCAAAGGCGCTGTAAAGGTAGACCCGGTCGACCCCACCGAGGGACCTCTCCTTCACGGTCGCATTGACCCCGGTATATTCGCCCTTCACCTCGTCTACCAGATCTCCCTTGGGGATGGCGAATATCGGCCCCTCTGGGTCTATCTTGGCGGCTGCCCTGCCATCGAACCAGTTTATGGCCCCGCAGTTGGCGATCCGGTTGGGGGTGATGACGGAGACATGGGTGGGGGCAAAACTCTGGCAGAGGACACAGCCATAGAATGTATCCACATCCTCGTCGTTCAGTTGCCTGGCCCGCTCGTCCCTGACCTCCCATTTCTCCTTGACCTCGGGCAAGACCTTCGCTATCTCAGCGGGGTCGGTGATGATGGTGACCTGGATCTTTTCGATGATGGCCAGTTCTGAAGTATAGAGGAATATTAATACCTCCCCGTACTCTTGAAACGAGTTCCACCCCTTCTCGGCACACTCCTTGTTCAGGCGCATCCACATCGCATCCCGCTGGTTCATGTGATACCAACACTCGATAAAGTTGGTAAACATATGGATCCGTCGCTCCAGGATGCCCATGGCGTCTTCCTCCAACTCTGCCCCGGCCACCTCGATCACGATCCCTATGGGATAACTGCCCCCCTCCTCGAACTCATTGAGGTCGGGGCCGATGATTGCCACCTTCTCGTTTTCGATCTCATTCGCGTCTTTGAGCCTCACGTGTTCGAATTTGGTGTCGACCTTCGGGCCGCCAAACTCAAGCCACAGCTCTTCCTTTCTTATTACCTCACCTTCATATTGAGGACCGATATCCGAATGCCAATCCATCGTCATACCTCCTTCGCCAATACTTTTTATTATTTTATCCTGCAGATTGTAAACCCTTGATGAGAGAGTCCAAAAACTCCTTCCACTTTTCGTCTTTCCTTATATTGTTCAGGGAGAAATTTGCATTGGGGAAGTAGTACTTATCCAAGGTCATCGTCTTGAGGTGTTTATAGGCATAGTGTTTTAATACCGAAAGACACTGTTCTTGAAAATCACTCCGTATCCCGAAGAAGATCACCAGATCGTGATTGCCTTCCCCCTGCACACCCTTCCAATCGGGATCTTTCAGGGCATTGACGATCTCCACCGCGTCATAGACACTATCGGGGGTGACCTCGAGCTCCGTCAACTTCCCCTTGAGGTGTGCCGTGGCGCAGAGGGGGATGTTGGCGGCCTTGGCTATATCGAGGCCGTATTCCAATACGGACCTGCCGTTAAGAGACCATTGCAAAAGTTGAGCGCCGAGGACAAGCAGCGGCCGCTCCGCCTTTGCAATAAGCTTAGCGAACTGACCGGGATCCTCCAGGATCGTGGCGCTCTTTGTCCCGGTTAGGATATTTACCCTATGTAATGGTATCGTCGCCATTGTCTCACCTCCTTAATGAATGACTGAATCGATGGAAACCTTCGACGGATAGGTCCCAATGAATGTGGGCAGGCCAACCGGCTCCCTCTGTTTCCAGCCGATCTTCTCTAAATAGGGCGTAACCTCTTTTCTGTAAACGAGGGGGATGTCCGCTACTCGCCGGATAAACAAGTGAAGATCTTCAGGAAGGCCGCCCCCCATATACTTTTTGTACAAGGAGATGTAGTGATTGAGCTTGACTCCCCTCCCTTGCGGCGTGTCGTTCTTCCTGATGCAGAGTTTGGGGATCATCACCATGGCCTTCTCCTTCGTCTCGGCGACGTAGGCCAAGTGTTCAGGGGAGGGCTCCCCCGTATCCGTCAGCTCTCTTGTCCGGGCGTCCATCACCGTCCAATCATCCTCCTCCTTTCTTGAAAGGAAGAGCCTCCTGTATTTGGACGAATGGGGGCCCAGTACTACCGGGATACCCAGCCTGTTGAACCCCGTGCCGATAGAGGCGGCCTTTTGGCTCATCGCCCCCCAGGCCACCCCGCAGGCACCTACTCGGTTAAACACATAGTCGGCTATCACCTCATAGTTTGCCCGCAGGGGCAGGCTCGCGAATATGTTGGCTATCTTGATGGCCGCCCCAGAGATATGGGCATTGGACACACAAGATCCGATGTTCACTACTCCTCCGGCATCGAAGTCCGGCGGGTATTTCTCGTAGACGGTCAGCCCATCCTTGTCCTTCCACATCCCTGCGACCATGGCCGCGCATCCGGTGAGCACGACGATATACTTCCTTCGCGCGAATTCGTCCACCATCTTCGCCACGTCCTCTATATCGGGATAATTGGAACACCCTACGAAGGCGATGACGCCGGGGATCGTCCCGAGGGTTATAGGCGCACCTACCTTTCTGATCTCTGTATCCATGACGGCCCCTCGCCCGGCCCTCACCTTCCAGGTCTCTGTGCCCGCCGCCACCTGCATGATCTTAAAGATGGGAACATTCTGAGGACATTCGCGCTCGCACTTGCCGCAGCCGAGGCAGAGATTAAAGAGCTTCTTCATGGGTTCAAAGTCGCCCTTTGCCATCGCCGATATCCCGTCTCCGATGGAAAAGAGATTCGGGCACACCGATTCACAGATGCCGCACTGGGTACACTTTTCGGCAAGTTTCTTCGCCTCCTCCTCAGTAACGAGCTCCTTCTTCCTCTGGGGGGCGATCTTCATCGCCACCTCCACCGCTACCTCGGCCGCCTTGTCAGGCTCCAAGATGGCGAAGTGCTCTTTGTTCTCCATCATCCTCTTGATGATCTCGTTCGTGTCCTCATCCGAGGCATCCTCTAGCCCGTACATGGCCTTGTCCAGGGTGGCGATGAGGGCAGACCCCACATTTGAGGCCTCCTCCGGCATATTGGTATTGATGCACTGCTCATCGGTCATGATCACATCCGCGATCCCCGACCTCACGAAGAAGAGCTGTCGGGAAAGAGGACCGACGACCTTCGCCTTGTCGGAATATCTGGTCGTCTCCAGGGCAGTGCAGCAGATCCCACAGACCTCCACCTTGTCTTCAAGCCCCTTTTCCCGCAGATGGTCTATGACCACGGTGGAGGTGGCGGGATTATGGCCCACCACCAAGATCACCGGTTTGGACTTGTCTATGGAGCCCCACCCCATCTCCACCAGGGGGGTGTCGGCGACCGAGGTCGGGAAGTCGAACCCCACGATCTGGGCAATATCAGCCACCTCCATCCCTACGTGATCGAGCATACTGGCATGGAGCGCCTTCGACTCATAGTCCAGCGCACTACCTTCCTGCCCGAAGTGGGTTGAATCAAGCAGATGGGCGATTTCCTTATAGACATATTCTATGGCGTGTTTGAGGTCGCCCAAGGTCTCCGGTTTCAACCCCGTGACCGTCCTGATATTCGGGGCCTCCACCTCAATAAAGGTGCCCATATCTATCTTTTTGTCCGGTCCGTGTCTGTCTATCAGGTATTCAAGGATGTGACCGGCATGGGCGGCATGGGCCGAGCACCCCATCAGACAGGCCAAGAGGATTATTCTGCCTTGCTGAGCACTTATATCGAGACCGCAGGCGCCCCTCCTCCCTTGGGTGAGGTCGCATTTGCCGTAGGTACAGAGACAACATAAGTCACAAAAGGGGGCATAGAAGGGAGGATACGTCTTGAGCAGCCTCATGTCCCAACTTCTAAGATCGGTGATTTCGGGCATGGGCGTGGGGCCCACCGGCTCCCAGTCGTCCTCCGCCTTGATGAGCTCCCTGATTTCCTCCTCCTTCTTGCTCAATTTCTTAACTAAACCCTTCATATCGCTCTTTTCTTTATCTTTCTCCTGCTTATCTACCATTTTGGACTACCTCCAATCATATATTTACTCTTAAATTAGAATAAATTTAAATCTAACCTTTGTCAACCCCGGTTACGCCCCTTACTAAATTCATGGTATCGGGGTGCCTCACGATCAAGATATTCGCCCCAGCCACGAGGAAGGAGAGGGCCGTTATCCCTTCCCATACCAGGGCCTGTTCTTTATTCTCTTGTGCCTGTCTGGTCTTCCAGCACTCTGACCCCAGATCGGCTATTAAGGGCATTTGGGTCATTTCATCTTTAAAGATCACCCCAGCCTGTTTCACCCGCTCCATCAAGCTAAAGGTATATTCAAACCCATATCCGAGGGCAGACGATAAGGGGTCTATCACGATCTTATCCAAGGGACAGAACTTACTGAGCCTGACGTTGAGTTCCTTCAACAGATTGATGTCCACCGGCGTCTGGGCGATTAAGGTATGGCCATGATCCAACGCCACCTGGGCGACCGTTTCATAGTTCTCCTTTAAGATAGGTCCCAACAGAAAGTTCATCCCACTACAGGCCTCGGCCACCTTGGGAAGGACCAATGCATCTTTGTCGGCGTCCGCCGAGCCATAGATGATCAGTGGGCAGTTTATCGCCTCTGCCACCTTTTTGGCCGTCTCGGCCGCCTGCTCAGGGGGACTGTCCTTCACTGAGGGATCGGTACTCACCAACCTGAGGCAAACCGCATCTGGCCCGTACCCTTCGCACTTTTTTGCCCACGCTATGGGGTCTGAGATGACATCCTTGTAAGGTTCGATTCCCCATTCAGGCCAATCTTCCGGCTCCATGTCCCATAGTTCTAAGGCGAACTTAGGGGGATGGGGGTAAGAGCCTTCATCAAATGAATGCAGGGGGAGCATGTTTTCCCCCCCCAGCTTAATGGCCTTCTCCCCTTTCCCTATGGTTATTTCCCTCACTATCCCGGGGTAAGAATCAATTGGCGCTCTATATTCCATCGTCCACACTCCTCCTTTTTAAGGATTAGCTCTCCAGCCAGGCGTCAGAGTAAAGCGTCTTGCCAAGGATGACCTCTGTCGTCTTGACATAATCTTTTTCCTCCTTGGAAAGAGAGGAAAGATCTATCGTCTCATCATCCATTACCTTATGGATCAAATCGGTGATCTCGGGCATCTCGCCCCTTACCAAACGAACAAATTCCTTGTCAAGGACATCGGCAATGGCCGAATAAAGTCCGTTTTTTTGGAGCATGACCCCGAACACCTGGTTGAGAAGGGGCCGCAACTCCATAGGGGCCCCGTTGGATACGTTGGAAAGTCCCACCGTCGACTTCACGCCGGGGAGGAGATCAGGAAGGATCTGTATAAACTCCAGATTTGCCCGTGCATGGCGCTGTCCTTCACCGGCCGTACTGATCGGCAGGATGATGGGATCAACCCATATGCTTTCGTTTGGTATCCCGATATTATTGGCATGTTCCACCACCTCAAGGATACTCGAGACCCGCTCGTCGACATCCGGTGGCATCCCATAATCGGCTATGACGGATACGACCACATCGCAGTCATACTTCTTGGCCAGAGGGAGCATCTGTTCTTTACTCTCGGTCTTGTTCGAAGCGGAGTTCAACAGCGCTCTCTTTTTGCATGCCTTTAACCCGGCTTCCATGGCCACGGGGTTCATGGTATCTATGGAAAGCGGGAGATCGACAGCCTCCTGAACCGCATTCACTATCCACTGCATCATCTCTTCGGGGTCCTTTCTTGCTGGCCCAACGTTTAAATCGATGTAGTCCGCTTCGGCTTCGGCCTGAGCTACAGCCAAGTTTTGGATAACCTTTGGGTTTCTCTCTTTTACCGCGTCATTCACCGTCTTGGCGATTACATGAATACTCTCCCCTATCAAGATCATGAGCAGGTTACCTCCTATTTTGTCCCGATTTTCACAAATACTACCGTTACAAAGACGGATAAGTCAAGTATTTTTTGCCCCATAAGCTAACTGACAAACCTTTCCCTCAGAAGGCTGCTGATTTCCCTCGTCCCCTCATACACCTTTTTCGCCTCAGCCATGCTCAGCAGGCCTGTACCACAACTGGGGGTGATCAGAGATCCCCGAGAGAGCACGTCCTCAGCTATGCCATCCTCCTTGAGTTGAATAATACCCGCTGCCAACTTCTCGAACAATTCCCCAATAACAGCCTTGCCGAGGGCCTCGGCCTCTGTGGGGATGATCCCCCACCCTACTGTCCCTCCCCTTTCAAAAAATGCCTTTACTTCCTCCGCATACAAAATGAAACTTGAGAGGTGATTATAGGCGTCGAAGTCAATGATGTCCAATCCCACCTCCATAATCATGGGCCAATCCGTATTGCCGCAGATATGAACACCCGCATATCCCTGGAGTCCTTGGATCGCCTTCCCCAAGGCATCCACCACGATTTCTTTATACAGGTTCATATAGGGACTCCCATAGGCACTGAGGATCGGTTCATCGAAGAAGATGATGCTTGTGGCCTCCGGCAATGCCTTCTTGAACAGGCGTTCCTGCCACCTGGCCTTCATGGAGACCAGCTTTACAATCATATCTCGAAGGCCCTCATCGAAAAGAGACAACTTCCCCTCTTCCTCTTGCAGGGAAAGCCCTAAGGTGACGGGACCCGTGACCTGACCTTTTATAAAGGAAACGTCATGGCCCTTCACCAGCTCCAAAAATCTGTAAAGGCCCTGTGCCTTTTCCGGTGGTATGGCAAAGTAATCGAGATCCTCCTCCTCGTACCGGGAGAAAAACTCGTTCCATTCCTCAAGGGGCTCATAAGCACTACGCAAGAAGGGTTTCCCGCCTTCCTTTACCAATCCCGGCATGCCGTCGAGGAATTGATTGATCATGTCCTCTTGCGGACCCAACTTCGGAAGCTGAGGCCAATGAGGCGCCTCAGGCATATAAGAAAAGACAACCTCACACGCACCTTCTGGGTCCTGATGAGGGAGGCTGCCGACGCCGGTGGTCATAAAATGAAAACCTTCTTTCATCTCACTCCTCCATATCTTCCGTCCATTGACAAGGAGACATCAATCCTTTCTCGCTTCTTCTTTAACATACAATGCCCCCACCGGGCATACCTCCACGCACTCCCCACAGCCGGTACACTCGGTCTCACCGAGGGGCCGCCCCAGGAAGGTGACAAGTCTCATCTCAAACCCCCGATATGCAAACTCAAAGGGGATCTGGCCCACTTTTTCCTTACACATCCACACACACCTCCCACAGCGGATGCATTTATTGGGATCAAATACAATGTGAGGGTGGCTGTCATCCACGGGCAACTCCTCGCGGGGGAAGGGACGAAAGTTCTTTGGTTTCTTCACCTTCATGGAAATGGACAGTTGGAGAAACTCACATTTCCCCTTTTTGACGCAGTCCTTACACTCCAGGGGGTGATCGGCCAGCAGGAGCTCCATGGCCCTCCTGCGCAGGGCCACTGCCCGCTCCCCATCCGTACGGACCACCATCCCCTCCCTGACAGGCTCGACGCAGGAGGCAACCACCCCCTGCCCCTCCACCTCCACCAGACAGAGGCGACAGGTGCCCAGGGGTGGGTGGGCCTCCCTGATGGCACAGAGGTGGGGTATCTCTATACCCGCATCAAGCGCGGCCCACAGGATCTTCGCCCCTTCCTTGGCCCTTATGCGCTTCCCATCAATGGTGAGCTCTACCCAGCCTTCCTCACCCACCTACTTCCTCCTTCACCTGTTCCTCCTCGTGTTCCTCCACGGGTTCGGCAGGGGTCACCTTGACCACGGCATCATATTCAGGGGGACATACCTCCAAACACGTCCCGCATTTTACGCATTTGTCTTGTAAGACCTTTTTCTTCCTCGTCTTTTCGTCGGTCACCACAGCCTCTGTGGGACAGGTCAGCACACAGTGTTCACATCCCCTTTCACACTTGTCGGGGAGTATAATATAGGAAATAAGGTCCTTGCAAACCAAGGCGGGACAGCGTCCCTCCTTGACATGGGCCTCATACTCATCGCGGAAATAACGCAGCGTGGTCAGTACCGGATTGGCGGCGCTGCCGCCCAGGTTGCACAGACACCCCTCTGCCACATCATGGGCCAAGCTCTCAAGCAAATCGATGTCTTCTATCTCCCCCTTCCCCTTCACAAAATCCTCCAAGATGAGGAGCATCTGCATAACCCCCAACCTCCCCATGGTACATTTGCCGCAGCATTCGCGGCTGAGGAAATCGACAAAAAATCGGGCCGTTTCCACCATACAGTTATTCTCGTCCAGGACGATCATCCCGCCTGAACCCATGATGGCCCCTGCCTCCTGCAGGGAGTCGTAGTCCACGGGGAGATCCAGGGCGCTCTCCGAGAGGCATCCTCCGGCAGGCCCCCCGATCTGGACGGCCTTAAACCGTCTCCCCTCAGGGACTCCACCACCCACATCAAAGATAACCTCCCGCAGGGTGGTCCCCATGGGGACCTCTACCAGCCCGATCTGTTCCACCCGCCCCGCCAGGGCAAAGACCGCGGTCCCCGTGCTGTTGGGGGTCCCTATGTGGCTGAACCACTCTCCCCCCTGCTGTATGATGTACCGTATCAGGCTCAACGTCTTTACATTGTCCACCACCGTCGGTTCTTCATAGAGCCCGTACTCGGTAGGGTAGGGAGGTCGGGGTCTGGCCATACCCCGTTCTCCCTCGATGGATGCGATCATCGCGGTCTCCTCACCACACACAAAGGCCCCGGCACCCCGTACGATCTCTATATCAAAGGAAAATCCAGAACCAAAGATGTCCTCGCCGAGAAGACCATATTCCCGCGCTTGCGCCAGGGCATGGGTGAGTTGCTCCAGGACGAGCGGATATTCCATCCGTGTATACACAAAACCTTTGTGGGCACCGACGGCGTACGCAGAAATAATCATTCCCTCTATCACCGAATGGGGATCGCTTTCCAAGACCACTCTATCCATAAAGGCCCCGGGGTCCCCTTCGTCTGCGTTGCAGATGATGTACCTGACCTCACTTTTCATCTGCCGGCAGAGGTTCCATTTAAGGTCTGTCGGAAACCCGGCCCCTCCCCTTCCCCGAAGTTTGGCCTTGCCCACCTCACCTATGATCTCATCCGGCGACATACCAAGGGCCTTCTGCAGTGAACGATACCCACCACGGGCAATATAGTGGTCGATATCGCGCGGATCTATATAGCCACAATTGTTCAAGATCAATCGCTTCTCCGTCTCAAATCTGAGCATCTCAGGTATGTAAGGGGCTCCCTCTTCGGTAAGGTCCACGGTCCCCAATGCGAAATCCAGACACGGGTCGTCCCCCAAGATGAATCTCTCAACTAAACGCTTGACCTCTTGATCGGTCACATTTTTATAGCAAATAGGAGGGAGTCCTGATTCTGGTTTGCTGACGATCACCAACGGTTCTGCGAAACACAATCCCATACAACCCACCTCAGTTATGGGGGCCTCGATCCCCTCCTTTGTCAACTTTTGACGAAAATCTGCAAGGGTATCCAGGGCCCCGGCAGCCCTTCCGCAGGTGGGCGTCCCGATGCGAATATGCACTGGTGATGCCTCCAAGGCCTCCCACTTATCCGTGGCCTCTTGGCAAATGTCCTCCCACCTCTTATTCATCATCCTCTGTGTCCTTTGAATTCCTGGCGTCCTTGTCCCTCACCCCTGCCAGGACCTCTGTTACCCGATACGGCGTCATTTTAGGGTGGACGGCATCATTGATTAATACCACAGGGGCCTTTGTGCAACAGCCGATGCACCCCACTCTATCCAATGAGTATTGCAGGTCCGGTGTTACCCCCCCTACCTCTACATCCAGTTCTCTCTCAAAGCCATCCAAGATCAACTGTCCACCCATGGTATGACACGCAGTACCCATACACACAACGATGTGGTATTTCCCGAGGGGGACAAAACGAAATTGATTATAAAAGGTGGCAACGCCGAAGACTTCCGCTTCGGAGATATCTATATGGCGCGCCGCCGCTTTCATGGCATCCTCTGGGAGGTAACCCAGCTTCTGTTGCACGGCTTGCAGGATCCGTATCAGGTATCTCCGGTCTTGGGGGAAGGAGGAAAAGACTTCCTCCAGGGCTGCGGCCTCTTCATTGTCTTGAGGATCCATATTCTCTCTTTGTATCCCTTCTGCGAGACCATCGGATCTCTTCAAAACTATACATGCTTGATACCGGTCGATGTCTCGAAATACCCTCAACGCTTAGGTCAACATCTTAGTAATTCGTTAATCATTCAAGCCTGAATTTACAAGGTCCTTTATAATAACACAAGGTTAAAAGAACCCCCTGTTTTTCGCCATCCATACTCAGGTTGTCGTCCTCCCAAAAAGGCCTTCTTCAAGGCAAAAACAAAAGAGGGATTCATTCAATCCCCCTTTCGCCAAAAAACGTCGCCTCTCAAAACCCTTTTTCTTCTCACCCTCTGTATCGCATTGCTTAAACGTGCCAATCCTGAATCTAGGTCACACCAGCCGCCAGCTTGGCCGCCTTAACGGTATTGAGCATCAGCATGGTGATGGTCATGGGACCAACCCCGCCGGGGACCGGGGTGATGGCGCCGGCCTTGTTCTGCACCTCTTCAAAGTCCACGTCCCCGGCCAATTTTGCCTTCCCCTCCGGGGTCTTGCCGATGCGGTTCACCCCTACATCGATCACCACCGCCCCTTCCTTGACCATATCCGCCGTTATGGCCTTGGGGCGACCGGCCGCCACGATGAGGATGTCCGCCCGTTTTGTATGAAAGGCCATATCCTTGGTACGGGTGTGGCACACGGTCACGGTGGCGTTGGCATGGGGTAACTTCTGCATGAGGATGGCGGCGATGGGTTTGCCCACGATATTGCTGCGCCCCACTACCACGACCTCTGCACCCTCAATCTGGGTCCCGGAACGAATCAGCAGTTGCCAGATCCCGTGGGGGGTACAGGGGAGAAAATCGGGTTCCCCGATCAGGAGCTTTCCCACATTCACGGGGTGAAAACCATCCACGTCTTTTTTAGGGTCGATGGCATAGAGGACCTTCGTCTCGTCGATATGCTTGGGCAGGGGCAACTGAACCAGGATGCCGTGTATCTTGGGATCTTTGTTGTATTTCGCGATGAGTGTGAGGAGGGCTTCCTCGGTGATATCCGGCGGTTGGTTGTCTTGGACGGAATAAAACCCTAATTCCTTGGAGGTCCGCTGCTTGGCCGTCACATAACTCTGCGAGGCCGGATCCTCTCCCACCAAGATGGTGACCAACCCCGGTACTATCTTATGCTGTGCCTTGAGCTCTTCAACCTCTTTTGTAAGTTCCTCGCGGATTTCCTTCGCTACTTCTGAACCCTTGATGAGCTTCGCCGCCATAGGCCTCCCCTCCTCTTATAGTATCACTTAATTTAAGCCTTTTTGTTGAGAATAAAGGAAGGAAGTTCCTTCCTTCACAAGAAAGGCAACTTAAAATATTTTCCCTCCCTTGTCAAGCCTTACTTTGGAATTTTTGGGATGAATCGGGAAAAGGCCTTCAGTGGTACGCCTCTGCACAAGGCCCCTTTTGGATTGACAAAGATGGAGTCTTGAATCTGCTATAAATTTGTGATAATTTGAACAAGAATGCCGTATGATATGCACTAAAATAAAATAAGGAAGGTGAAAATGAGTAAATTTGATGCTATCTATGATGACTATATGGAGCGACGCAGGGCCGTCCTGGCGATGGGGGGTGAGAAGGCCTTGGCAAAGCGTCGGGAAAAGGGACAAACCCATGCGCGTGAGAGGATCGATATGCTCCTTGACCCCGGCACCTTTGTGGAAATCGGCACCTACATGAGACATCGCCAATACGCGTTCGGCATGGCCGATAAGCTCATACCCGCAGAGGGTGTCGTTACCGGCTATGGGACGGTAGACGGCAGGAACATCATGGTGGTCTCTGAAGACTTTACGGCCATGGCCGGCACCTTTGGTGAGTATCACGGCAAAAAGTTCGTGTGGGCCTTGGATTTCGCCAAGGAGAAGGGGTGGCCCTTTGTGGGAATCAATGACTCCGGCGGAGCCCGTCTCCAGGAGGGGATGGACACGTTGGAGTCCTACGGGTGGACCTTCCGCGCCCAGATCCTCGCCTCGGGGATCGTACCCCAGATCGGCCTCCTCCTCGGCCCCTGCCTCGGCGGACAGGCCTATCACCCCATCATGAACGACTTTCTCATCCAGAGCAAGACAACCGGTTTCATGGGTATCGCCGGCCCCGCCTTCGTCAAGACCCAGACCGGCGAGGACATCACCCTCGAAAAGCTGGCCGGGTGGGAGGCCCATGCGGTGAAGTCAGGGGGCACCCATGTGGTCGGCGAGGATGACAAGGAGTGCATCGAACTGACCAGAGGGCTCTTGTCCTACCTCCCCTCCAACAACAGAGAAAAACCGCCGACTATGGAGACCGGTGATGATCCGAACAGGGAGATTCCCGAGCTCGATGAGTTTCTCCCCGATCCGAACCTCCGCACCCCCTATACTATGTATCCCCTCATCGACATGGTGGTGGACAAGGGGAGCTTCTATGAAATACACAAGTACTTTGCCCGCAACCTCATCGTGGGGTTCGCTCGCTTCAACGGCAGGGTGGCCGGGATCGTGGCGAATCAACCCACGGTATTGATGGGAGGGCTGGACTGCGACGCCTCTGACAAGCTGGCGCGGTTTGTCCGCTTCTGCGACCTATTCAATATACCGCTGGTGACCTTCGTAGATTGCCCCGCCTTCTGGATCGGCTCCCCGCATGAATGGAAGGGCATCCTGCGCCACGGGGCAAAGACACTCTTTGCCTGGGCGGACGCAACCGTCCCTCTCATCTCCGTGATCATCGGCAAGTCATATGCGGGGGCGCACTACGCCATGCTCGACAAGAGCATCGGGGCGGACCTCGTCCTTGCCTGGCCAACCGCCAAGATAAACATCGTGGGGGCGGAGACCGCGGCGAGCGTCATCTTTGCCAGGGAAATCAAAGAGTCGGCGAATCCGAAAGAAACCGCTCAGAAACGAATCGAGGAGTACCGGACCACATACGAGCACCCCTATCAGCCTGCGGAGAGGGGATATGTGGACGACGTCATCATGCCCCATGATACGAGGAAGCACGTCTGCCGCGCCCTCGAGGTGCTGGAGAACAAGCAGGTGGCCAGGCCCTGGAGGAAGTACTCTAATATCAATTTGTAGGTCCTTCGACAGACACGCGAAGATGATCGCAAGGAAAGGGTGAGTTAGTTCTTGCAAAAGCCAAACCTAAAACTGGCTGTGGCCCTCATCGTGTTTGCCGTCTGTGTGGTGGGTATCCTGGCGTACGTCTCCGTCCTGGGGGAAAACCATCAGATAGACAGAATAATCACGAGCTATTTCAATAAGTTAAAAGACGGGATGTATCTTGAGGCCTGTGACAACTTCGCGCCAAACTTTCAAGATGAGCGGTTTTCAAGTACCGTGCGCCCGTTGACAGCGGCAATGGCCCGACTGGACGACGATTTTGAGGCCGGACGGCTGGATGAGGGGGTCTATCGAGAGGAACAAAAGGCGCTCAAGGAGCGCATCCAGGCGATATTGGATGAGCAACGCTTGAACTTCAACTTCTTCTTAGAATTGTCCCTCCTGAAGTACTACAACCTCATCGATCAGGACGATTATAAGGTTGAACTGAAGAGAAGCAATTTTTGGATTCCTTTTATCAGCGACGATTCGGTACACGTAAGTATTTTGCTTAAGCAAAAGGGGGATAAAGAGATCCTTGATGTCCTCTCAAGCGACCACAGCGGAAAGCTCATCGACAACCTCATCGTGGTGGGGCGGGAGAAGAGAAGATGGAAAATAAGGCGATTCGCTATCGCTGATTCCGCTATCGCGGGCATTTATAATGATTTACGGCAGGACATCGATGTGAATAAGTATGTAGCCATGACCTCCGATGGATTGCGCTTCCAAAATGCCGAAATTGATTTCAAGGCCTTAACCCCCATTGATAAACGCCTGCTGAAATTCAGCCTCTATAAGATACAGCAGGTATTGGGTGTACCCCCTAAAAAGACCGAGGGGTTCCCCATGCCCTAAAAAAGCAGGGTTCTCTTCTCCGAGGGGACGAACCGGATTAATCGCAAGGTAGCCGGAAGGATACCTCTCAAAGCCGAGTGTCTTGCATTAAACTCCTCCTTTGCATAAAACAAGGGTTGTTATCGTGCTGAAAAAAATAGGCATCCTTTTCGTCCTCGTATTCACCCTCCTCGGCTGTGGCATTCGGACTCAGGTCCCCCTTCCGGAAGGGCCGGAAGGACCTCGCCGCGTCAATCAGGTAACCATCGCTGCCATCGGCGATATCATGGTCCACGGCGCCCAACTAAAGTCGGCGTGGGATGCGGAGCACGATAACTACGATTTTGAGCCGGTCTTCTCGCCGGTCAAAGACCTCCTCGCTGCCGCCGACGTGACCGTCGGCAATTTAGAGACCACCCTACCCGGTAAGGAAAAGCTGTACAGGGGGTATCCCCGCTTCGGCACCCCCGACGCCCTTGTGGCAGCCCTGCACGGGGCCGGCATAGATATACTCACCACGGCCAACAATCACGCCTGCGATACGGGCAAACGAGGGGTGGTCCGAACGATCAAGGTCTTGGATGCCTACGGCATCCTACATGCCGGGACCTATCGCAACAAATCGGAATATGAAAACCAACGCATTCTGATGGTTGAACGCAACCGCATCAGGCTTGCCTTTATCAGCTATACGTATGGGCTCAACGGCATGCCCATCCCCAAGGGGACATATGTAAACCTCATCGATAAGCAGCAGATGGCGGAAGACATCAAACTGGCGAGGGAGCAATGCCCGGACGTTATCATCGTCCTCATCCACTGGGGCACGGAATATGAAGGCTACCCTAATCAGTTTCAAAAAAAGATGGCTGCGTTTCTCTTCTCCGAAGGGGCCGATATTGTCTTAGGGAGTCACCCCCACGTCGTGCAGCCCTTTGAGCTCAAGCCAATCACCGACAAATACGGCGATACGAAACCGCGCCTGGTGATATATTCGCTGGGGAATTTCGTGTCCAATCAGCGGGATCGATACCGCGACGGGGGCATTATTTTTAACTTTACTATTAAAAAGGATAAAGGCACGGCACTGGCCATTACAGACGTGCGCTACACTCCCACGTGGGTCTATCGTACAGCAGATAAAAATCAATTTTATATTTTGCCCATTCCACGATATCTCACAAACGATCAGCCGTTACCCCTGCCGGACGACGCCTATCAAAAGATGTTGACCTTTTATAGGGATACGCAATTACATTTGCAAGCAAGCCCCATCCAGATAAAAACAGATGAAGCTCCTCTTGATTAAAGGTAAGTAATAGAGAGGAATTTCAGGCACGACAGATGGTGAACGAGTTGTGGTACAAAGACGGACTTCAATTCGAATGCCTACGGTGCGGGAACTGCTGCAGCGGATTCTCCGGCACCGTGCGGCTCAGCGATGAGGAGATCGCCGCCCTCGCCCGCCGTCTCGGTCTCACCGAAGCGGAGTTTCGGAAGGGCTACACGCGTACCATAGGGGGTGGGGCGATCAGCCTCATCGAAAAACCGAGCAAGGACTGCATCTTCTTTGACCAAGAGCAGGGGTGCGCGGTGTACGCGGACCGCCCCCGACAGTGCCGGACATGGCCGTTCTGGCGTTCAAACGTTTATTCACCCGATTCGTGGAAACGAGGGGCCAAGAGATGCCCCGGTATAGACAGGGGCCGGTTGTATACAGCCGAGCTTATCAAGGAAACGAGCGAGAACGACGGCAGCTCGGGCAGCACTTCGTGATGCGGATTTTACTTTTGACTTTTGGGGCAAGATTGCCTATGATGGCCCAGGATGTAGGGGGTGCAGTCCCGCACCGCTTAGTAACAAAATATGATTGGCGGCCCCGCACCTCAATATGATTTTTGTGGACAACGGGGTCCCGCAAGCGGGAGATGTTGCAGAGTGACAGGCATGAAACAAGAGGGTTGGGGGAGATTGAAGGGAAGCAAGAGAAGGGTCTCCAAAGACCCTATTTTGTTTGTGGAGCCCCACCAACGAGCACATAACAGCAGACGCAACGCCAGTGTGGGGCGATATCCCGGCAAGAGTTATGACTAATGTGGCCGGGGGAGAGGTTGGCAAGAAAAGAGCCAAGAATAAAGACTGCCCCCCAATTCATCTCATAGATGATACGTTTAACTCCCCTGCTTGCGAAGAGTAATAAAAACATCCTCTTCCGTGAAGCATTATGATAAAGTTTTTATCACCTCTCGTATTAATATTATTGCTCTGTCTTTCCTGTAGTCACAAACAGCCTTACCATTTCAGCGATAATCTGGAGTGCCTAGAATGCAAGGTGGGTCCGGTTTTGCCTGAAGGAGACCTATTATTTTGCATACTCGGTCATGAGGAAAGACCTTATGGAATCATGCCTGCCGTATTTCTGCGACAAAAGGATGGGACGAAAAAGGAAATATGGCGAGATAAGGACCGTGGGTTTAACCCTTGGCGGATAGAGGTGGTAGAGATCGATGATGACCCTGAACCAGAAATAGCTCTCGGGGTGTACAAAAAAACGAGAAGGGACCCTCATCTGGCGAAAAGAATCTTTATCTACGATTGGACCGGTTACTGTCTGTCACCGAAGTGGCTGGGGTCACGCCTCGCGCTGCCGATGGAGGACTTCAAGTTCGTCAGACCGGCCGGGGAAAGGCACCATCAGTTGGTTGCCCTGGAACAAACACCTAATTCCCGGCTTATCAGGAAATACCGCTGGAGCGGATTCGGTTTTATCGCCATTGAAACCGTCTCATGCGTCGAGAAAAACGGTGGGGTAGATAAATTGTATGTCCTTTTTAAAAACCTGTAACAAGGAGGAGGGAAGATGAAACAGATCATAGTATGCCTTGCCTTGTTGAGCATTTTTTTGACCCTTCCGGCACTTGCCCGAGAGAGCTGGGAACCACCGCGCATAGACTTTCAGCAAGACCTCAGTGGAAAGTCCCTGAGCGAGCTGAGAATACTCAGGAATACCGTCTATGCCCTGCATGGCTACGATTTTAAGCAGCAAGAGATGCATGACTACTTCTGGAATCTACCGTGGTATCAGCATATTCGCCGCAACATGGAAAAAACCGGCAAGCAATATTCCGATGATATGCTTTCACCGGAAGAGCGGCAATTTATTAAACGGGTCTTGGCCAAAGAACAAGAGCTCACCAAGAAGGCGAAACAGTCGCAAAGACCGGGACAGCTCTACAGCCTCGATCTCATCAACAATATGCGTCAGTTTCCGCGATTCGCCGGGGCATCGAGGCAGATGCTGGAAGATAATGGTTTTCTGGTGAGGCCTGCCAAGCATGAGCAGTTCTTTTACATCTACGGTGAGAACGACTATCGGTATATCCCCAACTTTATTACATCAGACTCGGTTTTGCAGCTCTACCATATTTTTTTCGATTTCTCCCTCCGCCACATCGAGCAAGAAAAGCTCCTCCTTGCAGCAACTACCTTGTCGAGCAAGATGCTGGAACGGGCTCAATATACATACAATAACACGAAAGAGGCACAGGTAAAAAAGGCCGCGGAGATGCTCATCGTCTACTTCGCGGTGGCCAAGGGCCTTTTTACCGGTGTCCCTCCTGTAGTTCCACAGGGGCTTGCGGCGCGGGTCCAGGGGGAACTGAATCTGATCAAGGCCCATGCCGGCCGCAGTGTGTCCCCGTGCTTCGGGCATAAAATGGATTATTCCCAGTTCATACCCCGGGGTCACTATACCAGGTCAAATGAACTCACGAGGTTTTTCCTCGGGATGATGTGGTTCGGCCAGTCGATATTCGATCTGCAATCCGATGACCATATACAAGCAATAGAGCTGTCCACCTACTACCTCCTCTACTACGACATCAACGATCCCCTGTGGGGCAAGGGCCGACTGAAAGGACTCTGGGAGACAATCTATGAACCGACGACCTTCTACGTCGGCCTGGCCGACGACCTATCCCCTGAACACGTACAGCAGGCAATGAGGGAGGTCTACGGAGAAAAGGTATTCCGGGTATCGCAACTCGCCGATGATGACAAACTTCAAAAAATACAAAAACGCCTGATAGAGCTCAACCCGATGAAGATCGAGACGGCCTATATCGATATGCCCAATGTCGGGGTGAGGTTCATGGGGCAGCGCTATATGCCCGACAGCGAGATCTTCCAGCGGTTGACAAAATACGACGAGCGGAACTTCCCCAAAGGGCTCGATCTCTTCGCAGTCTTTAACGTACCGGAGGCGATAGAGCTCCTCGATACGCACTACCAAGAGCCTGCCCGGTGGTCTGAGTATCTGCCGGAGCGGGAGAAATTGACCAAGGAATTTGCAGCACGCCCCCCTTCGGATTGGGAGCAAAACCTCTATTGGAGCTGGCTGGATTCCCTCCGCGTGCTGCTCAAGCCAGCTCATCCCAAGGCCCCGCCCTTCGCCCATTCCGAGGCATGGGGATACAAGCAGCTGTACACCGCCTTGGCGAGCTGGGCGGAGTTGCGCCACGATACGATCCTCTATGTCAAACCAATCGGTGCCGAGGGCGGCGATGGGGAAGAACCTCCCAAGGTTCACGGCTATGTCGAGCCGGTGCCGGACTTTTTCGCTCGGTTGGGGAGATTGCTCAAACAGAGCGAAGAGGGATTGCGCAAGAGGAACCTGCTGACCAGCAGATTTGAGGACACTTCAAGACGGATGGGTGATCTCCTCGGTTTTCTCGAGGGGATAGCCCGAAAGGAGGTAACTGGCGAAAAGGTCACTGACAAGGAATACGAAGAGATCCGCGTGTATGGCACTGTGCTGGAAGACCTCACGACAAAAATGTTGGGTGACGAATATAGTCGCTGGTTTTCGCTGTCAGGCCCTGATCGCAATGTGGCTGTGGTGGCCGACATCGCAACTTCTCTATCGGAGGCGCTCGAGGAGGGGGTTGGTACTGTAGATGAGATATTCGTCATTGTAGAATGCGATGGAGTGCCCACCCTCACGAGGGGCGGGGTGTTCTCCTACTATGAGTTTACATGGCCGGTGAGCAATAGGCTGACTGATGAGCGATGGCAACAGATGTTAAAAGAAGACAAGGCCCCGGCCCGACCGGACTGGATCGATCGTTTCCTGGTCCCTGAACTGTGCCCCAAGATGCCGAATATGTAATTGCTTTTCCGAAAGATGCTTAAAGGGTTTTTGCCGAACCCTTTTATCATCGTAGTACTGACGGGCTCTTCCCGCGATGCGTTTTCACACAAAAGAGGGGGCGCCCATTAATAGGCGCCCCCTTTGATTGGAGTCCCTGCTTCACCTTTTTACTCATCATCACTCCTCCCCTGCCACGGCGCAACCCTAAACCCCTTTTTCATTCCCCATTGAACCCATTCCCGTTTACTGGTATCTTAGTGGAATCCCCGCTAAAAAAAGAGAAAGGATAGGGGATGTCCCTGAAGAGAACCCTTTGGTTCATCGCTTTAATGGTATTCATTTTTGTGGTGGTACTGTTCCTGGCCCGCAGCAGTATTTGGGAGCTGCGGGCCAGGGCTGAGGAGGGGTTTACCAAACAGCGATTGGTGGAACTTCAGGAGGCGGCCACTGGGGAGCAGGCTTTCCCAGGCCCCCTCTATCGCGTGACCTTTGAGAAGGAGTTCATTCCCCTGGGAAAGACCAATCCCCTGCCCCAGCACGAGGCTGAGACGATACTCTTATCACTGTCTTCCACCCCTGGGGGCCTTCGCCAGGGGGATCAGTACTGGGTCTATCTCCATCTGAAGAATGGCAATTACCTCCTCTCCAGCACCCCCTATGAGGAGGTCATCGCCTGGACATCGGGGTTTGAGGCGCGGGAGATCAGGAACGCCGTCCTCGTCATGGTGGCCTTCGGGCTCCTGGCCCTAGTTTGGATGTGGGCGGACCGGCGGGCCGTGACGGCGGTCCAAAAGGCCCGGATGGTGGAGGAGTTGGAGCAAAAGGTCCAGGAGAGGACCGAGACCCTGAAGAGGATGAACCGCCTGGCCAGGCTGGGGGAGTTCTCCGCCAGCCTGGCCCATGAGATCCGCAACCCCCTCGGCTCCCTGGTGACCGCGGCCAAGCTGCTGCCCGATGCCACGGGGGGGGAAGAGGAGGCGCTGGTGGGGGTGATCAAGCGCGAGTCTGCTCGGCTGGACCGCTTCCTGGCCGATTTCCTCGATTACTCCAAGGACGCTCAGTCCCGGATCAGGATGAACCCCCTGCACCCCATCGTACAGCGCGCCGTGGAAGGGGTGACCAGGGGAGAGGAGTTTCAGCACGTGCGGGCCACCTATCGCCTGGACCCCCAGGTAAAGAATATGCCCTGCGACCCGGAGCAGCTGGAGCAGGTCTTTTGGAATATCGCCCTCAACGGGGCCCAGGCCATGGGGGGCAAAGGCGAGCTGGTGGTCTCCACCCGTCGCAACGGGCGCTGGGCCGAGGTATCCTTCCAGGACACGGGTCCGGGGATCCCCCCGGATAAGAGGGAACAGATCTTCGAGCCCTTTTACACCCAGCGGCGCACGGGGACCGGATTGGGGCTCTCCATCGCCAGCAGGATCGTGGAGGCCCACGGAGGTTTTATCCAGGTGACGAGCGACGCCCGCTCCTGGACCCTCTTCACCATCTCCCTCCCCCTGCAGGAAGAAGGATGACGGATACAGCACACATCTTGGTGGTGGACGACGAGCCCTCCATGAGGACGACCCTCTCCATTCTCTTGAAGCGGGAGGGGTACCGGGTCTCGCAGGCCGGTAAGGGCGCTGAGGCGCTGGGGATGCTGGAGCAAGGGGAGTACGACATGGTCCTCACCGACCTCAAGATGGAGGGGATGGACGGGATAGAGCTCCTGCGCCGTATCAAGGCCGCCGCCCCCCACACCGAGGTCCTCATCTTTACCGCCTACGGGACGGTGAAATCCGCCGTGGAGGCGATGCGGCTCGGTGCCTATGACTACATCGGCAAACCCTTCGATGAGGAAGAGCTACTCCTGAAGGTGGCCAGGGCCCTGGAGCGCAAGGCCCTGGTTAGGGAGGTGCGGGACCTGCGGGCGGAGTTGCAAGGACAGGGGGGGCGAGGAAAAATCATCGCCGCCAGCAAGCAGATGCGGGAGGTCTTGGCGACGGTGGACCAGGTAGCCCCCACCGAGGCCACCGTCCTCATCGAGGGCGAAAGCGGCACGGGGAAGGAGCTCATCGCCCGGGCCGTCCACCGGGGCAGCCCCCGCAGCGATTGCCCCTTTATCCCCGTCAACTGCAGCGCCCTTCCGGACACCCTCTTGGAGAGCGAGCTGTTCGGCTATGAAAAGGGGGCCTTCACCGGGGCGGAC
>Ga0307422_1000311_pt1 | contig 28549 bp, 16 predicted proteins | sample SalMarWE160290MG_FD_202153 | JGI IMG/M metagenome (GOLD analysis project Ga0307422, IMG submission 202153) | Salt marsh sediment microbial communities from the Plum Island Ecosystem LTER, Massachusetts, United States - WE1602-90 | ecosystem: Environmental > Aquatic > Marine > Intertidal zone >...
CCGGAGAAGCATGCCCCTCAACGGTTACAGGAGCAATAGCACCCCGTGCAGAGCAAGGCATGGATGAATCAGTTGCCACATTTTTGACATACGGCAAAGCACTCAACCGCTCTAATAAATCCCGACTAAACTGAAACCGCTGTGCCTTTTCTATCCCCCCCATACCAACGTTGAAAGTGACCAGGTTTTCTCGATTGAATCCGATATTGGCCGATGAAAGCCGCATCATACTGCGAATCATCAGTACCATACCGATGGATAAAACAAGTGCCACGGCAATCTGACCGGAAATTAGCATGTTAGAGAACCTTCCATTGTGCTCTGATGAGCTTCGTCGTTCCGTCAGGACATTTGCCAGACGGGACCGCTGTATAAACCGGAATGGAGCGATACCAAGGAATATCCCCACCAACAAAGAAATGCCCAAGCCAAAGAGAAGCACTTGTGGATTGACGCGTACAGAATCCACCATAGGGACAAAATCGGCAATCTTTACCCTGAAAACAGCAATAGTCCAGACGGTGACAATCAAGCCTGTGACACCGCCGGCCAGTGACAGCAGAATACTTTCTGTAGTGAACTGGCGAAGTAAACGCAGCTTATTGGCACCGAGGGCACTGCGGACGGCCACTTCTTTGTCCCGTGACGACGCTCTGGCCAGACATAAATTGGCTACATTCGCACATACAATCAACAAGATAAATCCCACTATACCATAAAGAATCCACAGAGTAGTTCGTACGTCACGCACAACCATATCACGCAGACCATACATCAGAACTTCGCTGTCGCCTGTTCCGTATGCTTCAGTAAGGCGCTTTTGCAGCATATTTAACAAAGGCAGCGCCTGTTCTATCGTCAATCCTGCTTTTAGACGCCCTGCCGCGAAAAGCCAACAATAACTTCTATTAGTCAATTGTTCACCTGTTGGATTCAAAACAGTCCATATCTGAGCATCTCCAATAGACTCGGGATAGTGGAAACCGCGAGGCAGCACTCCGGCAATCGTATATGTCTCAATGTGAGGCAGTACTCCATTAATTGTATATGTATCATAATGTAGTGTGACTGCGCGGCCCAGAATATCTTTCTCTTGCCCAAAGCGGCTTCGCCAAAAATCATAACTGATAACAGCAACAGACTCTTTGTTTTGCTGCTCATCCGCCTTTGTGAAAGTTCTTCCAAGATAGGCAGATACTCCGAGCAACGAAAAGAAATCGCCGCTAACCATTGCACCGTCAATTTTGCTTACGCCTTCATCATCCTCGATTAAATCAAATCGAGACCGAGTATAAGCAGCAAATTCATCAAATACTTGGTTTTGCTCCCTCCAATCCAGAAAACCAGGATACGAAAAGCCGGTTGTCATCCCAAACTGTTTGTCGTGCTGTCGAACAACTACCAAACAATCCGAATCCTCGAACGGTAACGGCCGTAATAGAACAGCATTGACCACACTGAACATGGTTATATTCGCACTGATTCCAATCGCCAGTGTCAGTGCAGCTATAAAAGTAAATCCGGGACTTTTTCGCAATTGGCGAAAGCCATATTTGATGTCGTTAATTAGTGTTGTCATATTTTGACTCCATCAGTATTCTGTTCTCTGTTTCCTGTATTCTGTTCTCATTCATATCTAAGTGCTTCCATAGGATCGACTTTGGCAGCACGGCGAGCAGGAAGCCATACGACCGATATAGAGACAAGAATCAACAGAACCAGTGCTCCTGCCAAGGTCATTGGATCATAAGGTTTAATACCGAAGAGATAGCTTCGGATAAGTCGCGATGTCACCAGTACCAGAGGAATACCTATCGCCGCTCCAATAAGGACAAGCAGTATCGCGCTGCGCAGCACAGAGAAACCTACGTCCCAGGGCTGTACGCCGAGGGCCATGCGAATACCAATCTCGCCGGTTCTTTGCGTCGTGTAGTACGACATGAGTCCGAACAAGCCAATACATGACAAAAGCACCGCCAGTAAGGCAAGGGACATCGCCAATACTGCAAAGCATCTTTCACTCGCAATGGATTCGTCGAGCTGGATCGCCTGGGTCTTGATATCGGTCATGGGGACATTTGGATTAATATCGGCTATGATTTGGCGGATAGCCGGGACAAGAGATAATGGCCCCGAAGCTGTGTGTACTTGATAAATGAGGCGCCCGCTTTCGGTATGTTTACGATATGGAAAAAATACCGTGGATTCTACTGGCATTTTGAGGTCATAGTACTTGGTATCACCACACACACCTACAATACGGTAGTCGCTTCCACGAATATGCAGGATTTTATCAATCGGATTCTCGCCGGCAAAAGCGCTTTGCGCAAATTTTCTATTAATAAGGATAACCTTATCTGATCCGGTGTGATCGACCGCACTGAAGTTACGACCGGCCAGTAACGGAATCCCCATAGTGGAAAAAAACGAATCACTGACATTGAGTATCAAGATATGGTGTCTCTCCAACCGATTTGGCAGGTCAATCGAAGTTTCATTCCTAAAACGGTTAAGCAGTCGCTGGTTGGAATTCGCAACGTCCAATACACCCGGAAAGGCAGCAATAGAAGATCGTATCTGCTCATGGAAGTTTACCATTTGTTGACCTTCCATATCCGCCTTGCTTGAATCCAAATTGAACAAAAGGATATTTTTAGTGTTGAAGCCGGTCTCTACCTGATAAAGATTTATTAATGTACGCATAAAAAGACCTGCCCCTGCCAGCAATAACAGAGCGAGTGCGGTTTGTATCGAGACCATCCATTTGCCTAATCGCATACGGGACAATGCGCTCGACGAACGTTCCCTAAGTGAGACTATTGGATCAATACGGCTATAGCGCCATGCAGGTAATAGACCAAACAACAACGCCGATCCGACACAAATCAATATGGTAAAACCAAGTATCGTTACATCCAGGCTCAAATCCACGATTACCTGCGATGGCCACAATATGTTAAAGAGGAACTGCTTTCCCCACGTGGCGAGCAATAACCCCCCGGCCGCACCGGCCAGGGCAATAAGAAGGCTTTCAATTAATCCCTGACGAACCAGACGCCATGAACCTGCACCAAGAGCAGCTCGAACAGCCACTTCCTGCTGCCTTGAAGCTCCGCGCGCCAGCAACAATGAAGCCAGGTTGGCACATGCCGCTAACAAAACAATACTTACAATACCCATTAGTATCGGCAGCGATTTTCCTATATTTTGTCGCGACCCAAGCGGCCCGTGACTGCCGTCCTCAATCACCACACGCACCGGTTTGTCTGAATCGCTCAGGGCTAGATCTGTAACGGCTCGGTTAAGCACGGCCCCCAGAGAAGCTTGAAACTTTTCATCTCCGACGCCGGGTGACATTCGGGCCATGACCTGGACCCACCAGATATTATCAGCGGTCAGGGGGCAATGCGGCCGAACTAAAGCCTGAGCCGACATAGGGACATAGAAATCACTTCTGTTTCCGGCCGATAGCCCGAGGAAATTTTCAGGAAGAACTCCGATGATGGTGAAGCAATGCTGATTAAGTGTCACGGCCTGCCCAATGACACCGGGATCGCTGTTGAAACATCGCCGCCAGATAGCAGAGGAAATAACCGTAACCTGTTCTGCCTGCGGCTGATCATGTTCCGGCAGGATGGTCCGGCCGATTTGTGCTTCCAAACCCAATCCTTCGAAGAAATTGCCGGAGACAATCATGCCCTGGGCTGTGAATGTTTCTTCCCCGGAGATAACTGTTAGAGGATCAAATCCATCAAATTCCGAGAATGCAAACACCTCTGCAAGACCGGCCGCCTGCTCTCGCAGCGTACCATAGAGCGGATAAGAAACCACGTTGCCCATAGTCTCTCCGGCAGGCGTACACATGACACGACAATGCGTAAAATTAGCGTTGATGCCGCCCACCCAAGTAAGCACGCGTAACTGCGCGGCATCGCGTACGGGCAGCGTCTTAAGCATCAGGGCGTTGTACAAACTGAATACCGAAGTAATAGCTCCAATGGCCAGTGCCAATGACATGATAGCAATAGCCGTAAAGCCCGGACTCTTGCGGAGTTGTCTAAAGCCATATTTTATGTCGTTGATTAAGGAATTCATTTCAGCTCCAGTTTTTAATTTATAATTCTTGGTTCACAGTTCGTAGTTGACAATCCTGTCTTCTGTCCTTACTCATAACGCAGTGTCTCCATGGGATCTATTCGTGTGGCACGGATAGCCGGAAGAAGACAAGCCAGAAATGCTGAACCGGCGACTACGCTCAGTCCGACCAGAAGTGAACAGGGATTCCAGGGGCTGATATCGAAAAGTATCGAACGCAAAGCAAAAGATAGAAGGGCAGTGAAAATAAATCCGATTGTAAGTCCAACGACTACCCAGAGACCGGCTTGACGGAGTACAAACTCGAGGATATGGTGACATAGTGCTCCCAAGGCGATACGTACACCAATTTCACGATTTCGCTGCAAGACGTTATAGGATAAGGTTCCGTATATTCCGACCACTGTAAGTATCAAAGCCGCGATCATAAATACGTTGATTAATTGAGTATATAAGCGGCGTCCGCTGATAGATGTATTAACAACATCCTTCATAGTACGAATATTAGCCAGAGGCAGATCGCTATCAATGGCACTGAGTTCTTCCCGGATCATTGGGACAAGGTTGCGTGCATTCCCGGTCGTTCGTAACACCAGCGTAACACCAGCCTCGTGGCGGCGTGCATACGGGAAATACAATTCTGGTATCACCGGATGTTCTGCGCCCAATTGACGAATGTCTCCGACAACTCCTATAACCTGAGCCTTGAACCATGGAGCTGGTGCATTACTGATTATATGTTTGCCGAGCGGATTTTCACCCGGCCAGAATGTTTCTGCCAAAGTCTGGTTTACAGCAACGCCTACAAATTCGTCACTTGCATCGTCGGATTCAGGCGGCCTGCCTTGAAGGATCGGTACCCCCATTACCGCAAAGTAGTCCGATGTAATAAGAGAATTTTCCACCATCGGTCGGACAACGGTGGGATCATAGACTTGTCCTTCCACGAGCACATCAAAACTGATTCCTCCCTCTAATGGCATTTTGGTGGTTATAGCCACATGCTGCACGGAAGGAAGGCTCCGGATACGTTCGAAGAGGTGGTCCCAAAACTGTTGACGGGTTTGGCCTTCAGCATAACGCTGGCCCAGTAAGGTGACTTCCGCAGCGAGAACCTGATCAGAACCAAGGTTTTGATTACTCTCTAACACTTTGAGATAACTTGACGACAGCAGAACCGCGCCGTTTGCCAAGACCACCGACAAGGCAATCTGGGCAATAACCAAATGCCGCAGGAAACGGTGTCGAATATGCGAGCCGGTCTGTGATCTTCCAGCCTCGTTCAGCGTCTTCGCTACACAGGTTCGCGCCGCTGTTAGCACCGGCAGAAGTCCAAACAACAAGATGGTAACAAGCGATAATCCAAAACAGAAAACAAGAACTGTACCGTCCACATGCATTGCCGCTCTTCGTGCTCCGATGGCCAGTAGTGGAGGCATTAGATGCTGCATACCTTTTAATCCCCATATAGCCAAAATCACCCCTGTTAAGCTTCCAAACAGGGCAAGTATGAGTCCCTCTGAAAGCAGAAGTCGAATCACATTACTCCGTGTCGCTCCGAGCGCCAGACGTACTCCGAATTCTTCCTCACGCTGCGTACCACGTGTCAGTAGCATACCGGCGACATTAGCACACGCGACGAGCAGCAGCAGAGCAACAGCGGTAAAAAGAATGACCGAACCAGAGACTGTACGTTGTGTGATTTGTCGCCAAAGCGAGCGAACCAGAAATGGTTTATGAAGATTTGAATCGGGGTAATCTTTGGCCAGTCTGGCCCCGATGGCCTTGATTTCGGTGTTAGCCGTCTCAAGCGTCATTCCATGCTTTAACCGTCCCACACATAACAGCCAGTGATTACTGCGGTAACTGTTTTCGAGTGCCAGGGGGACCCAGACATCGCAATCGTACCCGTCATACCAGGGAGAGTGGAATTCGAAATTATCCGGCATTACACCAACAATCTTAACCTCTCGCTCATCCAGTCGAATCGTTCGATCAACCGCCTCCATATCACCACCGAACACACGCATCCAGAGCGAGTGACTGATCACAGCAACAGGTTCGGCCCCAGATAACTCATCGGTCTCGTCAAGCCAGCGTCCAATGATTGGTGGCATCCCTAACGTACGCAAAACGCCGGCCGTGCAACGGACAGCGTACACTGGTTCCGGAGGATCGGTTCCCAAATTCAAACGTGTAGGACTATAAGCACCAATCTCGGCAAATGAGGTGTTTTGCTCCTGGATATCGAGAAAGTCAGGTGCCGAAAGCGGCTGGTCGTGGTTTGACCAGATATAAGCGATTTTATTAGGATTAGGATAGGGGAATGGATCAAGTACCAATGCATTAAACGCTCCGAATATGGTTACCGTAGCACCGATCCCGAGCCCGAGCGTTAAAACTGTTATAACAGTGAAGCCGGGATTCTTTCGCAATTGTCGAATGGCGTATTTTATATCGTTGATTAAAGTACTCATTTTTCCTCTTCATTCATGATTCATTATTCGTATCTCAACACCTCCATCGGATCGACCTTAGCTGCCCGACGTGCCGGGATGCTTGTTGCCAATATAAGTGCTGATAGTAATCCGATGTATTTTAATTGTGCTTTCATTTTCATTTCGCGCTCTCCTGTGGAGTGTGGGTCTTAAGACGCTGTTCCTGAACGATCTTCGCTTTCAGCTCTTCGATGATTCCCGCGCTCACCCAAAAAACGTCCTGGTTGTAATCAGGAGTCCAGCGCGTGAAGAACAAATGCTTGCCGTCAGGGCTAAGTCCTGGCGAAGATTCTTGACCCCGAGTATTTATTGGCTCTCCCATATTAATCGGTTCAGACCATGTATCTTCGTTAATATCACGGAAACTGATATACAAATCGCCGTGGTCGTCGAGACTGCCTAGGCGGTTCAACCACCAGAATACTTCATTACCGTCAGGAGAAAATCCCAGGGCGCTGTGCTCCATGTAAATGGTTGAAACAATCCCCAGCGCAAAAACCACAGGTGTATCTCCCGGAGGAGTTTGCCCCAAATAGTCTCCATATAAATCAGTAAGTTTTTGTGCATCTTGTGCGTAGCCTGATTGTGGAGCTGTTATTAAATAAATGAATAGTATAAATGTTTTCATAGGATGCTCCTTATTCAAAAAACATAATTCGTTATTTGAGATTCATTATTCTTTATTCATACCTCAACACCTCCATCGGATCGGTCTTGAAGGCATCCCGGAAACTGCTTAACATACATCTCATTGCCTTCAACATTCAATAAGTTGTCTACACGGCATGCACGCTTTGCCAACTCGCCTATCTCCGCAGCCGCTCACACTTTAACCAAGCGTATGATCACTGCCATCTAATCTCCTTTAATCTTGCCGTATAAACACCTACTAAGTAATATCCGCCTAACGCTTAATTCAGCCGCCGAGGCAGGAGGTCGGCTGGAATTTTTTTATTAGCCGGATTTTCTATTTTCTTCATTAGCAATTCTTATGATAACATCTGAGCTTTCTTCGACATCATTTTCTGTTGTTCTCCAAGACGATACGCTAATTCTCATAGCTGTCTTTCCTTGCCATTCTGTTCCTCCACACCAACAAGTGCCATCTTCTTGAATTCTCTGAATTACTCGCTTTGTTGTTTTCGAATCGCCAAAAGATACCAAAACCTGGTTTAATACAACATCATTAAGAACCCGATACCCGGCAGCGGACAATTTATTGGCAAACGAGGTTGCCTTATCACAACTCGATTCAATCAGGCTTGCCAAACCTTTTTTTCCCAAGGACCGCAATGCCGCCCATATTTCAATACCACGAGCTCGCCTTGATAGCTCCGGGACATAACGAAAGGGTTCCCGATTGATACCTGAAATCAAGTATGCAGCATCAGTTGACATAGATGAAATAAGATGCTCTTTATTTCTCACCAAAACTATGCCACTGTCGTAGGGAACGTTAAGCCATTTGTGTGCATCCATAGCCCAAGAATCCGCTTTATGAATGCCTTCGACCAAGTGTGCATACCTTGGAGAGACAGCAGCCCAAAGACCGAAAGCACCATCTACATGAACCCATGTATTTGATAAAGAGGCAATTTCACAAATTTCGGCAATCGGATCAAAAGCACCTGTATTCACATTTCCTGCTTGAATGCAAAAAATTGTCAGCTCTGAATATTTTGGAATTAGATTCGCTTTCATTCTTCCCTGGTTGTCAACGGGAACTTTTGTTATATTATTTCGACCCAGACCAAGCATACTCAAAGCTTTTAAAACGCTAACATGCACCTCCTCCCCGACAATTACTTGTATTGGAGGAGCATTAAAAAGCCCGTCGTTTTCCACATCCCAGCCTGCCCTTTTAAGCAACGCATGACGAGCAGCAGCAAGCCCCGTGAAGTTTGCTAAAGTTGCACCTGTTACAAACCCTACTTCTACTTCCTCCGGGAGTTTTAAAAGACTAACAAGCCACTTCCGACAAATGGTTTCAACGAACGAAGAGATGGGCGATGCGACTTCAATTCCAGCGTTTTGATCCCAAACTCCGGCTAATAGATTTGCGGCCAATGGAGCAGGCGATGCGCCTCCAATTACAAAGCCAAAATATCTATTACCAGCGCTTGCCACGGTAGCTGGAGATCCAAATTCATCCAATTCATTTATAACCTCCAAAGGTTCAATAGAATGATCTTGAAGAGGTATATCTAAACATTTCATTCTTTCAATATCTTCCAGTGCGGGAAAGACCTTCCTGCTGCCAATCGACTTGAGATAATCCTTTGCTTTGTCTGAAAAAGCATCAATCATTTTGTCCATATACTGTTTCCCTTGGATTTTTACCTGATCCGACTAACAATACAGTCGACTCAAGTGCCAGGATCAGTTCGTAGCACAGGTAAAGTCTGGACTTTTCACCAGCTTGCGAAAGCCGTATCGTATATCCTGCCAAATAGTACTCATGATTTAGCTTACCCTTCCCAATAATTGTTCGGGTGTGACTTCTCCGTCCATCCAGCCGTCTTTAAGCTTAATGATCCTTCGACCGTATGCGGCGTATTTGTCATTGTGTGTCACCTGGATGATAGTTGTGCCTTCTCTATTGAGCTTTTTGAATAGGTCCATAATTTCCTCACCTTGCGATGAATGCAGGTTACCCGTTGGCTCATCCGCCAGAATCAGTTTGGGACTGGCTACCACGGCACGAGCTATGCCCACGAGCTGCTGCTGGCCGCCGGAGAGCTGGCTGGGATACAGGTCCTTCTTGCCCACGATACCAAATCGGTCCAGGGTGTCACATACGATTGCGGCACGTTCCGAGCTTTTTACATTTCGATAGGACAACGGCGTATCCAGATTCTCATACACCGTCAAGCTGTCAAGTAGATTGAAGGCCTGGAATACAAAACCAACATACTGTCGGTTCAGGGCCATACGCTCTTTAGGCTTGAGCTCGTGTACGGCCCGGCCGTCAAGATAATACTCGCCCTCCCAGTCGTGGTCGAGCATACCAAGAATATTAAGTAATGTAGTTTTCCCCGCTGCCGACGGGCCCATAATGGTCACAAATTCGCCTTCGTCAATGTCCAAATTAATTTGACGCAGCACATAAGTGAATCCCGCCTTAGTCTTGTAGCATTTTTCAATATTTTTCAATTGAATCATAAGAAAGCACTCCAAAAAATATTTTTAAAATAATCATTTATTGGTAATCATTCATTATTCGTACCTCAGTGCCTCCATCGGATCGACCTTAGCTGCTCGTCGTGCAGGTAGCCAAGTGGCGAGCAAAGCAGCGACGACAAGCGGAAACGAGGCAACGGCAAGCACGGCAATATCATTAGAGGACACTCGCAGAAGCATACTGGATAGAAGACGCCCGGCGGCCAGCGATAGCAGCACACCAACGCCAAGGCCGATAGCAATCTGCACGGCACCCTGTCTAATAAAAACGGCGAATATCTGTCGTGGCTGGCCGCCAAGCGCCATGCGAATGCCGATCTCCCGCGTGCGGCGTGCAACAGCAAATGCCTTCACGCCATAAACACCTACCACTGCGAGCAGCAGTGCAATAACACCAAAGGTGCCAAACAGCGCCGAAACGAACCGCATCGACCATAGCTCCACGTTGCCGTTCATGATTGCCGTGAAGGGTACCAGTCGAACCAAAGGAATTCTCGCGTCAAGCGAGTAGATTTCCTTTCTGACCTGCTCGCTCAATGTTCCCGATTCCACCGCATCTGTGACCTTGCCTCGAAGGTGCACGAACACATGCTGCGGGGATCGCTTCGCAAGGGGCAAGAACAGGCGCGGCGGCGGGCCCTCGGAGAATACGTTATGCCAGTGGGCGGAGACAACGCCGACAATTTCCATTGGCTCCGACGCCGTTTCATCCTGACCGCGAGTGCGTTCGATGTATCTGCCGACGGGATCTTCGCCGGGGAAGAGCGCGGCCGCCATGCGTTCGTCGATGATTACTACTTGCGGCCCCTCAGGATGGCGCCATTCAAGGTCGGTGAAATCACGGCCACGCAGCAGCTTCACTCCGATTGTATCAAAATAGTTCGTGGAAATAGAGGCCAACCTTCCGCGCGCACGCCGCGGGCCCTCGCTGGAACTGTCGTCAACCGCCGAGACATCAAAGTTATTGTCCACATGTCCGAAAGGAATATGTGAGGTCAGCGCCACCTCGCGTACTGCGGGATGCACGGCCAGTGTATCTACAATGGCTTCAACCGAGGTTCGCACACTCGCGTCTTCGCGGTCAACAAGGGAGTAGTCGATCTCAGCAACCAGATCGCCCTCGGGAGTAAATCCGGGATTGAGTCGGGCGGCGGAGTACGCAGCCCGGTAGAATAATCCAGCGCTGAAAAGCAGAGCCAGAGAGAGGGAGAGCTGGGCCATCAACAAGCAATACCTTCCTGAAAACAAGCGCCCCCACCGGTCCGTTGTGGTCCGGGCCGAATGATGCAGCGAAAGATTTCCCCGTCTGATTTCCCGGGTGACATGCAATGCCGGACCAATGGCGAAAACCATTGTCGCGGCCATGCAAAAACCCAGGGTGGCCAATAGGACCCGAATATCCGGCGTTGCATCCAGTACCAGAGCGAATCCCAAAGAGGCCAAGCTTGAACTGCCCATCAGCGAATCGAGCAGAAGTGCGTTACCCCAGTAGCTGAGTAGCAGTCCGACGGCACCACCCATCAAAGCGATTATCAATCCTTCGCCGAACAGAATCCGTACGACCCGCCAACGGGATGCGCCCAATGCCAGACGCACTGCAAGCTCCTGGGATCGTGTAACGTTCCGGGCCAAAAACATATTGGCGAGATTCAGACACGCCACCAGAAGCACCACGGCCGCCATGCCGAGTAGCAACGCTCCGAAAAGGCGGAGCGGACCATCCGACGACGGCTCCGTGGACATGTTGAATCGCGAGCGAGGTCCGATTTCCAAAGTGCGGGGTCCGTCAGCAGCGTCAGCCGTAATCATCAAAAGGCGCTCAGCAAGGGCCGGTAAGCGAGCCTGAGCAGCTTCAAGTGTTAGCCCTGTCTGAAGACGCCCGATGACGAGCAACGTGAAGTTGGATGGATTAGCAAGATCGCTGTCGTTGCGCCCCTGGCCAAAAGCTCTACTCATGCGGGAGGCCATGCCCATGGGTAACCAAATGTCAGGTGCGAACATAGCATTGCCACCACTGAATCCTGCAGGAGTCACCCCAACTATGGTCCAGGGCTCACCGTTGATCGAAACGTCAAAGGCGGTGAATTCACGACTGTCTGTCAAGCTTTTCCACAGAGTGTGGCTCACCACCGCGACGGGATTATTCGCATTCGGCCTTGATTCTTCAGGCAGAAAGAAACGCCCCGCCGCTGGTGTCACCCCAAGCATGGAAAAATAGTTATCCGATACGATGAAGCTGAATCTCCGCCGCATTTCTGAGTCGGCATGTGCTCCGACACCCACTGCTGCGAATCGAAACGCTGCGACGTCGGCAAACACTTCATGAGATTCGCGGAGCAGTGAGAACTCGGAAAATGAAAATGGCCGGTAGCTGTGATCTGCCGCCGCCCGCGAGGTGGTGACATTTACCACCTCGTCCGGTCGCAGAGGGATTAGAGGCCGGATAAACATCGCATTGAAGATCGTGAAGACACCGGAGTTGACGCCTACCGCCAGTGCAAGCGAAAGAACAGCCACTATCGTAAAACCGGGAGACTTACGTAATTGTCTAAAAGCAAATTTTATATCGTTCCAGAAAGAGCTCATTATGACACCTCAAAGCCGCTTCGTCTAAGCTCTGCAGTTTCCTGCTCTTTTCGGGCTTTCTGTTCATCTTCAACCACACGCCCGTCGAACAAGTGAATAGTACGCTGTGAATGCTTGGCATAGCGGGGATCGTGCGTCACCATGCAGATGGTCGAACCTGCTTTATGAAGGTCCGAAAGCATTTCCATAACGATATCGCCGTTGGCCGAATCCAGGTTACCTGTCGGCTCATCGGCCAAAAGAATGGACGGCTCTGTGACAATGGCTCTCGCTACAGCCACACGCTGCTGCTGACCCCCGGATAGCTGGCTGGGATAGTGTTTCATACGGTGCGCCATTGAGACTTTTTCCAGAGCGGCCTGCACGCGCTCTTTCCGTTTGGCTTTTGGCATCTTCTGATATGTTAACGGCAATTCTACATTTTCATAAACCGTCAAATCACCAATCAGATTGAAGCTCTGGAAGATAAAACCCACTTCCCGGTTACGGATGCGAGCCCTTTGCGATGCAGATAAATCGGCAACATGGCTATCATTTAGCTGATAGTTACCTTCAGTGGGTGAATCCAGAAGACCCAGAATAGACAGCAAAGTGGACTTGCCGCAACCCGATGGTCCGGCGATTGCGATGTATTCACCCTTCTGGATCTTCAAATGAACTCCGGAAAGTGCATGGGTTTCCACCTCCTCGGTGACAAAGACCTTGTGAAGGTCTTCTACGTTGATAAGTATTTCGTTTGATTCGCTCATATTAATACTCCTAACAACCTAATGGTCCAATGCAATTTACAATAACACATTATCTTGAATTTATTATGACTGCTTTGTTTTATTTATTCATATCTAAGCGCCTCCATCGGATCGATCTTGGTTGCCCGACGGGCCGGTATATAGCAGGCTAGCAAGGTGACAGCCACCAACAACAACGGAACCACGGCAAAGGTCACCGGATCAAGGGGTTTCACCTGGTAAAGCATGAACTCTATAATCCGGGTAACAGCCAATGCCCCAAGGATACCGATGGCAATACCTATGCCGGCCAGCAGGCACCCTTTCTTGAGAATCAAGCCAAGCACATTGCCGCGTTGAGCGCCCAGAGCGATGCGGATTCCAATCTCCTGCTGACGCAAATTCACTGCGTAGGCCATCACACCATATACACCCAGCGAAGCCAGTAACAAAGCCGTCACAGAGAAAAAACCGTTGAGCAGCAGCGAAAACCGCTCACGCCAAATGGTATCATTAATGCGTCCCTGCAAGGTACAAAAGTCTGAAACCGGAACCGTTTTGTCCAGGTTCGCTACAAGTTCTCTGATTGCCTTGACCTGACTCATAGGTTCAACATCAGTTTTTACTGTAAACATCGCCCCAAAGGGTGGAAACTGTGCATTCAGGACCGACATTTCCGGCTTAATGTCTTCCTGAATGGTCATTTGTTTGGCATCGGCAACGATTCCGACAATTTCATAAGAAGAGGGAGTGTTTCCTCCGACACCAGAATCGATATCGAGGCGCGTTCCCAACGGATTCTGATCGGGCCAGAAACGTTGAACCATGGTTTCATTGACAATCATCTTCCCAACCGTTCCCTGTGTGTCGCGTTCATTGAAGAAACGTCCCTTTACCAGTTTCGTACCGATGGTCTTGAAGTAATCAGGGGAAACCGCCTGGGAACATGCTTCACGTTGGACGTCGGCTGGCGTCGAAAGACCGTCTTTCACTGAAAAGCCAGTCATGTTCCAACTGGCAGTAAAGGACAAACGACTGGTTGATCCGACTGCACACACTCCTGGAAGAGCTTGCAGTTCAGATTCCATACGATTCAGGAATTCACTGCGTGTTCGATTCTCTGGGAACTGATCACGCGGCAACCAAACTTGAAAGGTCAGAACGTTCTCTGGCTTCATACCAAGATCGGTTCGCATCAATGAAACAAAACTTCGTCCAAGTAAACCCGCTCCCACCAATAGCACCAAGGCCATGGAAATCTGGATCACCACCAGGGCATCCTGAAGGACTCGATAACGGGAACTCGTGGATCGCCCCGCACTGTTTTGAAGTACAGGCAGGACTTCGCAACCCAGCAAACGAATCGCCGGCGCCAAACTAAACAGCACGCAGGACAGCAAACAGGCCAAAGCCGTAAAAGCCAGGACTCGACCATCCAGTGCAAGCTCGTGCATCCAGGGAATATGGTCACCCAGCCAGGCGAACAACAGTTGGTTCCCCCCAAAAGCCAGCAAAATCCCCAATGTCCCTCCCAAGATCACCAATAGTAATGACTCGATAAACACCTGCTGCACGAGTCGCCATCTTCCTGCGCCCAAAGCAGCACGGACAGCTATCTCTCTGTCTCGGCTCGAACTCTTGGTCAATAATAGATTCGCGACATTGACACACACGATCATCAACAGACATCCCACCGCGGCGAAAAGAATCCACACGGTTGTATCAACATCCTTAACCAGATCATCGCGCAACGAGACAATACGAACACCCTCATCTTTGCCTCCATATTGAGTCGCCATGTGTGTGGCAATCCCCTCCATCTCCGCTTGGGCCTGGGACACCGTAACGCCCGGTTTCAGTTTCGCCACAACCGTTCCTATATGACTGTTTGGCTGGGTAAATCGATCCTTGATTATGCTAAGAGACAACCAACATTGGGTCCCCTCAAAGCCTTCACAAAAAGAGGGGTGGAAGTCCGCCGGCAGAACGCCGATCACCGTACAATGAGCAGGGCTGCCCTCTATGAAGTCATTGGCTACCGCGATTTGACGACCTATGATGTTCGGATCGGCCGCAAATCGACTTTGCCATAAATCGTACGACAAAAGTAATGTCAAGTCACCATTGGGCCTGTCCTCTTCAGCGGTAAATATCCGCCCTAGAACAGGTTTAACGTCCAATGCAGAAAACAACGTTGAGGAGGCTTTCAACATTTTTACTCGGGGAGCCCTTTCCCCAAGCAAAACAGTTAAAGGAACATAATTCACCAATCCCAGAGATTCGAAGGATTGACTCTGTTTCTGCCAATCCAGGAGATCAGGAATGGATAAAGGGGTACGAAATCTTTTATGTGTCGGCTCAGTAAATACCCTCACCAAACGATCCGAATCAGGGTATGGCAAGGGATCTAGTAGAACCGTATTGACTACACTGAACATGGACGTGTTGGCTCCGATACCCAAGGCCAGAGTCAGTACGACAATGAGCGTGAAGCCGGGATTCTTTCGCAATTGTCGAAAGCCGTATTTGACGTCGTTAATTAAAGTACTCATCTATTATAATTCCTTCTGTATGCTGTCTTATATATTCCGCTTTCTGTCTTACTCATACCTCAGTGCCTCCATCGGATCAATTTTCGCTGCGCGCCTGGCTGGAAACCATGCTGCCAAGACGGCGACTGTAATTACCAGAAGTATGGAGAAGACAATATTAATTGGATCATACGGATTCACACCAAACAAGACACTTCGCAGGATTCGCACAAAAACCAAAGCCACGGGTATTCCAACAATCAATCCGAAACCTGCCAGCCAAAAAGCGTTGCGGATGACTGGCCAAGCAACATCTTTAGGTCGGGCACCGAGTGCCATGCGCACTCCGATTTCACCAGTACGGCGGGACACCATAAACGCAAGCAGGCCGTAAAGTCCGATGCAGGATAACAGGATGCCCAGAAATGCGAGGCCGCCGCACAAATAGGTAAAGATGCGTTCCGAAGTAATAGAGTTCTTGAAGAGCTGTAACTGCGTGGATACGTTTTCCAGTGGGATAGTACGGTCCAGGTCAGCCACGATCTTGCGTACGGTCGGAACCAGGGTAAGCGGCTCACCTGCAGTACGTACTTCAAAGAACATGGACCCCGGCATCGCTTGTCTATGCGAGAAATACAGAGTGGGTTCGACATCGCGTTGCACACACTCGTATTTTGCATTCGCACAGAGACCTACAATTTGATAATTTCTGTTGTCACCCATACGGATGGATTGATTTAAGGGATCCTCATTTGGAAAATAGGTCCGTACAAAGGCCTCATTAACGATGACAACCCCAGGGCCAGACGGTGTATCGGTTCGTTCAAAGCTGCGTCCTCGTAGCAACGGGATACCTATGGTTTCAAAAAAGGCTTCACTTACATTAAGATTATCTGCCATCATATCCTGATTCTGTTGTGTTCGCCCGGGAATAGAAAAACCGTTAGCAGCACGACATCCTCCCAAGAGGCTATCGCTGGAAAGAGCAACACTCCTTACTCCCGGAAGACCGGAGATATTGGCTTCGACCTGATCATAGAACTTAACGGAATTGGCATCCTTATATCCGGCCTGGGAAGGATTCACACCAAAGACCAGTATCCTGTCGGTGCTGAATCCGAGGTCAGTGCGGTATAGATTAATCAGTGTTTGCAGCAACAGGCCGGTGCCCACCACCAGCAAAACCGACAAACTTACCTGGGCCGCGACCAATACCTTGCCCAAATGCAGGCCCGGAACGCCCAATGCCCTTTGGCCTTTGAGGCCTGAACACAAATCTACACGTGTGACGCGCAGGGCCGGGAGCAGGCCGAACAACAAAGACGTCACCACAGCCGCACCCAATGTGAACAGCAGCACACGCAGATCCATGCCTATGGAAAGATGGAAACTCTCTAAAGTGTCAGGGACAAAGCCTAATAAGATGGCCTTAATCCAAATCGCCAACAGCAAACCAAGACCGGCCCCGACCAGAGACAGAACTAGGCTCTCGGTGAGTAACTGTCGAATCAGGCGTGCTCGACCTGCGCCCATGGCCGCCCTTATGGTCAATTCTTGTCGACGTGCCGCACCTCTAGCCAACAACAGTCCCGCCAAATTGGCACAGGCAATTATCAAAACCAATCCCACAGCGAGCATCAAAACTGTAAGGCCCAAGGCGATTTGCTTACGCATGCCCAAGAGTCCCCGACTGCCGTCCACTAAGAGGATGTGCGGATCGTCCATGTGCGATCCTTGCCCCGGTGCCAAAAGTGTTTGTAAAAACAGGCCTTCCATTGTCGCTTTGACCTGAGTCTCATCAGCCTGGGATTCCAGACGAACCATAATGTTGACCCACCAATGGTCACGAGCCTCGATATCATGACTTGGACTTAGTAGATGTTGAACGGACATAGGCACATATATCTGGGCCATATCGCCAATTTGCGGGCCACAGTAGGTACGGGGCATAACGCCTATAATCGTGAATTGATGCCCATTTATGGCCATCATCTGACCGATGACTCCCGGGTCAAGATTGTATTCTTTCCCCCAAAAGTGATAGGTAATAAGTGCTACAGGTTCTGCTTCTGGTGACTCGTCACTGGGGTCGATTGTGCGACCTATCAAGGCTTGGGCTCCGTATCCTTCGAAGAAGTCGCCGGAGACCATCATGGCATCGGTGGTGGTAGCGCCTTGAGGCCCTACCACTGTTAATCCGTTCAATCCAAAAAAGGCAAACACATCGGAGCACCCTTTCACCTGTTCCTTAAAGTCGCGATACAGAGGATAAGGAAAAGAATTATAAACCTGAGCCCCACTGCTATCCATGGCGCCGTCGGCGGCTCCTCCAGTCCAATAAGACAACGATACATTATGGCCGCCCCAATTCACGATGCGTAGTTCATGAGGGTTCCGCACAGGCAACGAGCGCATCCACACCGCGTTGAGCATACTGAAGATTGCTGTGTTGACGCCAATGCCAAGAGCCAGTGATAAAACAGCCACTACCGTAAAGCCGGGAGATTTACGTAACTGTCTTGCGGCATATTTAATATCATTAATTAAAGTACTCATTTCTTAACCTCACTAAACAATTTATACCACCAGCATAATCATTTTTTATTGCTTTTTGTCTTCTGAATTATGTCTTTTGCCGCAGTCAACGCATCATCAGTTTTTACGGATACATCCGGAATCACACCGGTTCCTTCCCAATTGGTTTTGGTTTTTACATGAGACAGCCGATTGACAGGCAGGACCATCATAATGCCGTGGCCGATACTGATTGTATCCGTGATATGGGCTGCACCGGCTGAGGTTTCACCAACAATTTTAGCTCTGCCGATTTTTTGCAGGCCGTATGCAAACATCTCGCCGCTGGAAAAAGTTTTGGAACTGGTCAGGATATAAACCGGCACGTCCGGCATGCGCTTCCCGGCAACATCGGTGCAGGTACGAAACTCATTTATTTTATTTTCTTCACGATTGTATAATTCATAGAGGAGCACCGATTCTTCTCCACCAAACAAGTAACTAATCATATACATCACAGTCTCAGGCGACCCACCGAAGTCGCAGAAGCAGAATCCCAAATCAAGAATTATTGCCGAACAATCCTTAAAGGATTTCATAGTTTTGTCGATCGCCTTGTTTATTTCAGGCACCATTTCGGGTGAAATAAACTCACGAATGTCCAAATAGCCGATATTACCTTCCATAACCTTGGCGTTTATCAATCCGTAGTTCATGAGTTTGAGCATCTGCTGCATAATTTTCTTTTGTTGTTGTTCATCCAGCTTGGTCCCGTTAGGAGCCTTGATCGTGATATAGGAGGGTATCGGTCCAAAACCGGCCACCGACTGGTTATTCAACTGCAATTGTTTATCACCGGTGGCTTCATGCATGTCCGCAATCAAGGCCTTCATCAACAAAGCCTTCGTCTCAAGAGCGTCATAGGCTTGTTTCTCCTTTTTTTGCACGATGGTCTGAGCCGCTTTCTGCCCAAGATTCGGATCAACATAGCGATTGACCAATTGGTCAACGACATTGTCGATTATTTCACTGCGTTCTGTTGCAGTGATATCCTGTGCTGAGGCAGAACAGAAACCCATCGACACAAATAGAACAATGATAATGGTCTTTCGTTTTTTCATCTGTTTGTTCTCCTAATGAATTAAATACAAAAATTATCAATTGCCACAATTTTTTTACTCGTATCGCAACGTCTCCATCGGGTTGGTCCTGGCCGCTCGACGAGCCGGGATATAGCAGGCCAACATCGAAACAATGGTAATTATTATCGGGGCCAGGACGAAGGTCACAGGATCGGTGGTACTGACTTCATACAAATAGCCGGCCAAAAACCGTGTCAGGCCAATCGAACCGGCGATGCCGATGACCAAGCCAATGGCCAGCAACAGCAGGCCATGTTTGAGTACCATGGCCAGAATACTTGTCTTTTGTGCGCCCAATGCCATGCGAATACCAATGTCTCGGGTTTGCCGGGCTACGGCATAGGAGACCACACCGTAGATGCCGATGACGATGAGCAGTAGTGCAATGCAGGCAAAGACCGTCAAAAAGGCAGTCGTGAATCGCTCCTGACTGATACATTTGTCCATTTCTGCTTTAAAGGTACTGACATTGTAGAGCGGTAGTGTCGAATCAATATCTTTAAGTATAGCCCTGGCCTGCTCGATAACAGGCCCTGGACCGGAGGCTGTTCGAACCACAACATTTAAATTACAACCAACAAAAAGCCCAAAAAAACGCGTAATCATCGGGTACCTATCAAATGGGAAAAACAAATGGCTGGGCTTATCCATCTTAATATTGCCCTGAATCATATCAGCCGTAACACCGATCACCCTGTTCTGCTGCCCGAAAAAACTCAACTGTCTTCCGATGGGATCCTGCTCCGGCCAAAACAAACGGGCCAGACTTTCGTTTACGACGACGACCGCTTCCTGCTTCAGGCACTCTTGAGGCGAGAAACCGCGCCCCTTCAGGATAGGTATTTGCAGCGTCCTGAAGTAATCAGCGCTAACGCTGTGATAAGTGGCACTAATGGGCTTTTCATCGGGAGGCATATATCCCTCAGTGGTGACATTGGAGGTGATCATCCCGGGAAAACAAGGCATAGATGAATCTGTGGATACGCCTTTGACATAAGGTAGGACACTCAGTCGTTCCAGTAATTCCTGGCTGAGTTGATAGCGTTGCGTTGCATCTTTTTCCCTCGTTCCGATCATAAAGGTCACCAGGTTTTCGCGATCGAACCCAACATCCGCGGAGGAAAGCCGCAACATACTGCGAATCATCAAAACCATACCGCTGGATAAAACCAGTGCCATGGCAATCTGGGCGGCAATCAGCAGGTTGGAGAGCCGGGCGTGGTGTCCTGACGAGCCTCGTGATTCTGTCAGTACATTGGCCGGGCGAGACCTCTGTATATGCCAGAAGGAGGTAATGCCGAGAAATATCCCGACCAATAAGGAAACGCCCAAACCGAAAATAAGTTCCTGCGGATCGATATGTATTGAGCCCGCCATAGGGACAATGTCGGCAATCTTAACTTTGAAGACAGCTAGCGTCCAGACAGAGATAATCAAACCCGTGACGCCGCCGATCAGCGACAACAAAATACTTTCTGTAGTGAATTGGCGAAACAGACGCAGCTTATTAGCGCCGAGGGCACTGCGAACAGCCATTTCCTTATGTCTTGATGAAGCCTTGGCAAGACATAAGTTAACTACATTCGCGCACACGATTAAAAGGATGAATCCCACAATCCCTGCAAGTACCCATAAGGTGGTTCGTACACTGCTTACTACCGTATCACGCAGGCCAACCATCAATATTTCACTATTGTCTGATCCAGATGCTTGAGCCATTTGTTTGTGTTTTTCTTTCATTAAAAATAGTGCCTGTTCTATTGAGAGACCTGCCTTGAGACGTCCCGCTGTTCGAAGCCAACAAAAGCTTCTATTGGTCAATTGGTCTCCGGTAGGATTCAGGATGGTCCATATGCGGGCGTTCCCAATAGATTCGGGGTAATGGAAACCGTGGGGTAGTACTCCAACGATTGTATAGAACTTATCTTCTATTGTGATCGTTCTACCTAAAATCTCTTTGTCTTGCCCAAAGTGGCTTTGCCAGAAATCATGACTTATAATAGCTACAGGTTCAGTATTTTGCTGTTCGTCCGACTTTGTGATGGTTCTTCCCAGATAGGCAGATACCTTGAGCATGGAAAAGAATTCGCCGCTGACTTGTGCACCATCAATCTTGCGGGCGCCGTCACGCTCAACCAGCTCGAATAGGGCCGCAGTATAAGCCGCAAAATCCTCAAATATCTGATTTTGTTCTCTCCAATCCAAAAAATCAGGATAGGAAAAGGTGGGTGACGTACCCTGCTGGACAACGACCAAGCGGTCTGAATTTTCAAACGGCAGCGGCCGCAATAGAACTGCATTGACCACACTGAACATAGTAATGTTCGCACTTATTCCTATCCCCAGTGTCAACACCGCTACGATAGTGAAGCCGGGATTCTTTCGCATTTGCCGAATACCATATTTAATATCGTTGATTAAAGTACTCATTTATAATTCCTTCTATATACTGTCTTCTGTTTTCTGTCTCACTCATACCTCAGCGCCTCCATGGGATCGATTCGCGTGGCACGCAGCGCCGGCAGGATACAGGCCAGGCATGCGGCACCACCGACAACACCCAGTCCGAGCAGCAACGACAAAGGACTCCATGGGCTGATATTGAAAACCATCGAACGCAATAAAAAGGAGACTGCCGCCGTCAGTGCCAGGCCAACGCCAAGTCCGGCAACGACCCAGAGACCGGCCTGGCGAAACACAAATCGAATGATGTGATGACGCAGAGCACCCACGGCAATACGAACGCCTATCTCCTGTTTTCGCTGCAGGAGATTGTAAGAGAGTGTGCCGTAAATGCCAACCATCGCGAGTATCAGTGTTGTAACCATGAAAACGTTAATGAGGCTGGTGGAAAGCCGACGATCACTGACTGAGGCATTCAGGACGTCCTTCATCTTTCGCACATTGGCTATTGCCAAATCGGGATTGAGTATGACCAATTCGTTTCGTATTGCCGGAACCAATGTACTGGCGTCACCACTTGCGCGCACAATCAGGAATACCCTTGATGGCGTGCGGAAGGCATAAGATATATACATTTCGGGCAGGGGTGGATGTTCTGAGCCGAACTGGCGCACGTCTTCCACAATCCCAATGACCTCGGCATAGAGCGGAGGATTCGGAGCATTGGGTCGAATTCGTCTTCCAATGACTTCTTCACCCTTCCAGTAGTGTTGGGCCATTGCACGGTTGATGACTACGCCAATGGCTTCACTCTTCGCATCGGTTGGTTCAGGTGCACGGCCTTCCAGCATTGTAAGTCCCATGGCGGCAAAATAATCGGGTGAGATGAAAGATTGCTCTATGGGTTGCCGTTGCACAGCAGGATCGTAAACCTCATCATCTACCAGAAAGCCGGCATTGCTTCCACCCTCCAAAGGCATCTTACTGGTTATGGCGACTTTCTGTACGCCGGGCAGCCCTCCAATACGTTCGAACAACTGGTCACAGAACGCCAACTTGGCCTCGTTCTCGTTATATTGATCACCCTTCAGTGATATTTCGGCTGATATAACCTGTTCGGTATCCAATATCTCATTGCTCTTAAAAACATTGAGGTAGCTTGCGAAAAGCAGGATGCCGCCGTTGGCCAGTACCACGGCGACGGCAATCTGGGCCACCATCAACTGACGAAGAAAACGATGGCGTATTCGGGAACCCGTATGCGAACGTCCGCCTGCCTTTAAAGTTTCCACAATCGATGTCCTGGCCGCAGTCAGCGCCGGAAGCAAACCGGCCACCATAGCGCTCAGAAACGCAAGACCGATTGCAAACATCAGAACCCTGCCATTAATCTGGATAGCCGCACGCCGGGCTCCGATAATCAGCGCCGGTGGAATGAGGTTGCGCAAAGCAGTGATGCCCCCCAAAGCAAAGACAATCCCGGTCGCACTACCCAGCAGGCCAAGCAGCACAGTTTCAACGAGCAGCAAACGCACTACAGCCATACGCGAAGCGCCAAGCGCAAGGCGTACGCTGAATTCGTCCTGCCTTTGTGTGCCACGGGCCAACAGCATACTGGCGACATTCGCACAGGCAACCAGGAGTAAAAGAGTGACTGCACCCAAAAACATACGCATCCTTGATGCTGTGTTGCTGGTCATCTGGTCCCGCAGGGAGACCAACTGCATGACCTTGCCGGTATTGGTATTCGGATAGGTCTGGGCCAATCGTGCGCCAATCGTCTTGATCTCGGCGTCTGCGGCATTGACACTCACGCCTGCTTTTAGGCGAGCGATGCCCAGCAGCCAGTGGTTTCCTCTTCCCCGTTCCTTGATATCGAATGCAAAAGGCGTCCATAGTTCGTACTCTTGTCCCCTGTACCATGGTGACGAGAATTCGAAGTCGGCGGGCATAACACCCACGATGGTTGTCGCTTGCCCGTTGAGTTTCATGGTTTTTCCGATGACCTGGGGATCGGCGGCAAAGGATCGTGTCCACAATGCATGACTGATCACAACCACCGGTTCGGCGCCGGGCTGATCGTCCGACTCGTTGAGCAGGCGTCCAAGCAGCGGGTGCATACCGAGAACACACAGAACACCGGATGTACAGCGAACTCCGTACAGGGATTCGGGTTTTTCGGCACCGAAGTTCAGACGATCCGGATGGTATACACCCATATCCGCAAAAGATGTCATCTGTTCCTTAATATCGAAGTAATCCAACGCCGACAGCGACCAATTCTGCCGATTCCAGACATAGACTATTTTGTCGGATTCCGGGTATGGAAACGGATCGAGTACCAGCGCATTAAACACGCTGAACAGCGATGTTGTTGCTCCGATACCGAGTCCAAGAGTCAGTACCGCCAGGAGAGTGAAACCGGGACTCTTTCGCAATTGCCGAATAGAATATTTTATATCATTCAAGAGGGTTGTCATTTTTCAGCTCCGAGTTAAATTCAGTTTTCAGTTTCTAATATAAAATTTTCCTATTTGAGCCGAATCCTATCATGTTCATCCCACTGCGACATATCCGAGAGTATGATTTCATCGCCGGGTGTCAAACCTTCTACGACTTCTATCGTACTTACCGAGCTGCGTCCGAGCTGGACGCGTGTACGGACTGCGTATTTACCGTCTTCGATAAGTTTGAATAATTCTATGGTGCTTTCACTGGATGCAAAAACCGGTCGGCCCACATATATGATGTCGTTCAAGCGTTCGATTTCTATAACACCAACTACAGATAAATCCGGCCTGGCTCCTTCGGGTAAATCGCCGTTTAAGGTGATATCCACTGTTACATTGCCTTCCATGACCGTCGGGTCGATTCGAGATACCATACCGGCAACTGTTCCATTATATGTATCTATTTCCGAAGACAGGCCAATTCGTACATCACGAGCCTGTACTTCTGGAACTTTTAACTGTGCCTTAAGACGTTTGGGATTGGTAATCCTGGCCAGTATCGTACCGGCCGATACCGACTGTCCTAACTCAATTTTATCTCTTACAGAAGCCAAAACCCCCGATGTACCTGCACGAACATTTAAAGAGTCAATCTGATTCTTCCTGAGATTAAACAAGGATTCGGCCTGATGTAAGGCAGCCTCCGACTCGGCCAACTGAGCAGGAATAGTCTGGTCACGAAACATTGCAAGACGCCTTTTGTTGAACTCGAGCAGTTTTCCCTGCTCCTCAACACGAGCTTTGGAAAGCTGAAACTGAAGTTCGGAAATCAGGTCCTCATCATATTGTTTTTTATCCACCTGTGCGCGAAGCTCATACTCCCTGAGAGTGGCTTCCATCTGAGCGAGGTTCGCCTCCATGCCCAGCAATTGATCCTGAAGCTGGGTTTTCCGGGAATCCAATTGTGCCTTAGCTGAATTGAGTTGAGACTGGGCATCCAGCCACTGGAGTTCCAGCTCGGGATTACTCAGTTCCAATATTACGGTATTGGCATCCACCACAGCGCCAGGTTCTACCAGAATACGCGTCACACGACCGCCAACCGCTGCAGGAACAACGAGTACATCCTCCGATACCAGTGTTCCGACGCCTCTAACCTGACGTAACATCGGACCACGCTTTACAACATCGATCCACTGCGTACGCCTGTCCACAGAAGGTGCAGCCGGTTCCAGACGAGAAAGACCCAGAGTCGCCAGAGCCAGTATGACTACGGCTAATGTGATATAAAGTCCTCTGCGAATCCAGCGTTTTCGTTTTATATTTTTTCGTTGTATATCCATGCCGTCTTATTTAGCAATAGCCATGCCAGATATTTATATTAATGAAATCCCCTATAACGACCAAATAACGGTGTTTTTTCATATATGCAGGTCAAGGAACGAATTTGATTGTGTTCGGTTCTGCGTGCCCTGCGCCCGATAATGGACAATTTCTTGGTGGCACGTTCTAAAACATAATCATAGCAAAATAAAGCTGTTAGGATTTTATGAATGGATTTCAATGAATTGTCTTTTATCAGTTATAGGCTGGTAATACTAAATAAGAGGGGTATTTAGTGTTAACCAAAAGAAGCATTGTATTTGTATATAGTTCCATTCGTATATTCCTTACCAACTTATAGCCCATATTAAGTATAGTCGCAGCACAACTTAAATTATTACATTCTTATAATGTTTGATATGTATTTAACTTGCGGAAGATGGCGAGATACTTATTGCTTTATTTGTGAAACATTGATTTGTCCCAAGGTTTAGGTATCAAGTGCGTCAATAATTTCTGTTGCCTCGGGCCGGCTGGATTTATCTGGTGAATTATAATGGTTTACATCAACTCTATAGAAATATTTTATTCGAAAGGATTATATCCGGGCTTCTTGTATAATTTGTCCTGCTTGTTCATAATCTCAGGTTTATAGACTTTTTCAGGCCAATCAGTTGAATCAATCTCCTCAAGTACCACCGAAATCGATTTTTCACTACACTGTACTATGGATAATACATCCTTGACGATAGCATTTGTTAGTTTTTGTTTCACATCTTCGGACCTGCCCGGGTACATTTTGATATTGATATGCGGCATTACTATTCTCCTTTGTGTAGATTATATCGGTGCAATAGGTAGCCAGAGGCTGGCTCGGCAACCATTGCCTTCTGCTCGATTTTCAAGTGTGAGATATCCCCCATGAGCCTCAACGATTTGACGGCTCAAGGCCAAGCCGATTCCTGATCCCTTGACCTTGGTAGTGAAGAAAGGCACAAAAACATCACTGGTTTCGTCTAAGCCTGGGCCGTTATCATCAATCCATACATGCAGATGTCGGTCTTCGACTCTCCATCCCACCTTAACTTCACCATTCCCATCTGAATTGCTCTCAAGGCTGGCTTCCACAGCGTTGGTAACCAGGTTAATCAGTAATTGGTCCAGTTGACCTCGGTCAGCTTCAATAGTCAAATCCGGCCCCGGTTCAACGATAACCTTCAGGCGCGTTTCCAGGTTAATTACGTGTTGAATCCATATACGCACATTCACTTTATCGAATACAGGATCGGGCAAACGTGTCAGCTTCGTATATGACGCAATGAATCTACTCAATTCTTCGGAACGGGAGGCAATAATCTCCAGGCCTTCCTTCACATCCTTTTGCGATTGATTTTCAGACGAGTTTTGCTTGATTCGAGCCTGAAGAGTCTCAGCTACCGACTGTATAGGTGTGAGTGAATTATTAATCTCATGACGCACAATCTGTATCAATCTCTTCCAGGCCAGGCGCTCTTCCTCATGGAGAGTGCGCGTCAGGTCGGATAGAAAGATTAATTGATGCGATAAGCCTTTTTCTCGGTATGTTGTCCGGCGTAATTCCCATCGGCGAACACCTACCGGCAGCGCCAAATCTACCGTCCGCGGAGTCGCTCCTTCCAGACAGCCCTCAAGTCCCAGGCTTTCCGCGTGATGACCGAGGATATCTTCACCAATCTTTCCCAATATCTGCTGGCCGCTGTCATTGACAAGACAAAGACGCCCTTCCAGATCAAATCCAAACATAGCGACATCTATCTGTGCCAGTGTTTTGCGCAGCAAAGCAGTAGCTTCAACTGCCCCGAAACGCTGCTCCTGCAGGGAGCGTGTAAGCGCATTTACCTCCAAAATCAATTCACCGAGGGCATCTTCACGACTTGCCCCACGAATACGCAGGGAATAGTCACCTTCTCGCAGTGCCTCAAGAAGATTCGATAGTGTACGCAGAGGATAAACAATCCTGGCCTTGAGACCAAAAGCAAATCCCATCCACAATAGTAGAATCATGACAGTTAATGTCACTTTTGCCTGAACAGAGTAATCGCCCGTCCACAGAAACCACATTGCTATCAGGAACCCCGCAAGTCCACTGGCTAATGACCGGATCAGGATTTGGCGTTCGAATCTCATCTTACTGTATCTGGTATTTCTCCAGACGTCGATATAATGCACCACGACTAAGTCCGAGGGCCATGGCAGCCTTGCTGACGTCACCATCGAATTGGATCATTGCCTTGCGAATGGCCCGACGCTCCATTTCCTCAATCGTTATATTTCCGAGCCGATGTTCGTCGTCCGACTTTGTGGCCAGACCGAGTTCGTGTGAATGTATGAGTTTATCCTGCGCCATAAGGACGGCGCGCTCGATTGCATGGTCGAGTTCGCGTACGTTGCCGGGCCAGCGATAGGCACACAAAGCCTGCATAGCCGCCGTATCGAAACCCGAAATAGACTTGCGATACTTTCTGACATAACCGCCAAGAAAGTGCATAGCTAAAAGTGGAATGTCATCTTTACGTTCCCGCAAAGGAGGCACGTGAATTTCAACCGTATTTAGTCGGTAGAGTAAATCCTGACGAAAATCACCCGAAGCGATTTCCGTCGATAAGTCCGCATTCGTAGCAGAAAGCACACGTACATCAACATGATGAGTTTTGGATGAACCGATAGGCTCAAATTCCCCACTCTCAAGAACTCGCAAAAGTTTCGACTGTAGCTTTACCGGGATGGCGGCAATCTCATCCAGAAACAACGTACCTTCGTCAGACAGCTTAAACCGCCCCAAACGATCCGACTTAGCGTCAGTAAAAGCACCGGCGACATGACCGAACAACTCGCTTTCGAAGACGGTCTCCGGTATGCTGGCCGTATTAACGGTAACCATAGTCTTGTTTTTTCGACCGGATGCTGCATGCAGAGCATTAGCGACTACACCCTTTCCACTTCCGTTCTCACCGGTTATAAGTACATTAGCGTCGGAAGGTCCTACTTTGGCTATGGCTTCTAACACAGGTTTCATTGCGTGTGATTCGGCAATCAGCGATTCAGAACTCTCATTCCTAA
>Ga0307422_1000312_pt1 | contig 28525 bp, 24 predicted proteins | sample SalMarWE160290MG_FD_202153 | JGI IMG/M metagenome (GOLD analysis project Ga0307422, IMG submission 202153) | Salt marsh sediment microbial communities from the Plum Island Ecosystem LTER, Massachusetts, United States - WE1602-90 | ecosystem: Environmental > Aquatic > Marine > Intertidal zone >...
GGGGGTGAACGGTTTGGCTACATAATCCATCGCTCCCCGTTTCAGTGCCTCCGTTGCACGGCCGACGGTCGGGTAACCGCTGATCATCACTATCGCCGAATCGGGTGAACGGCGTTCGAGTTCCTCCATGATGTACATTCCATCAAATCCCGGCATTTTCCAGTCGCACAGAATCACGTCAAAGAAAGAATCTGCAACAAGCCTGAGCCCTTCGGGCGGGCTGGTGGTACACGACACTTGAAAACCCTCGGCGGAAAATATCCTGCGGCACGATTCCAGGACAACGTCTTCATCATCGATGATGAGCATCCTGTCTGCCATACTGTACCTCGCTTTTCTACCAGATTTCGGCGCTCAGCCGCTGTTCAAGCCAGCGCCTTTGGGTCGGCGTAAGCTGGCCGACATATTTCTCTATCCATTCTATGTCTCCCGTGAGGAGAGCGAGCTTTTCAGGACCGGTAAGATTGTATTCATCGAGGGCTTCTGCCCCTTTATAGAGCAAGTTATAGATGAATTCACTGTCGGAATTGGCTCGTTCAAGGACCTTGATAACCTCCTCTTTATGAATGAGGGCCTGTTCCTCAACTGGAAGGGTTGCGGCCTTATGAACCGCCGCATTCACGACCTCGACAATCTTCTCAGGGGTAAATGGTTTTTCCAGATACTCCATTGCCCCTAATTGCATGGCCTGAACAGCTGATTGGACTGTGGCGTAACCCGTAATCATAACCACCGGCAGTGAAGGCTTGGCCCGTTTAATGTCGCGGAGGACCCGCATGCCTCCAATATCCGGCATACGAATATCAGTTAGAACGACATCGTAGTGTCTGTTCAGGGCCCTGTCGAGCCCCTCACGACCGCTCAACGACACCTCTACTTCGCAGTCTTCATCTTTCAGTATCTTGTTGATACTGTCCAACACTATCTGTTCGTCATCAATCACCAAAACTCTTTTTGTTTTCATGATCTTCCCCCTTTTGGAGTACCTCGTGGACTATTTTCAGCAACTCATCAGGCGTGAAAGGTTTGGCTATAAATTCCTCTGCCCCCAAGTGCAACCCCTCAGCGATCGTCTCAGGCGTTGGATACCCGCTCATAACCACGATAGGTACCTCCGGCCACTGTTTTTTAACCGCACGAATGAGATACATACCATCTCGTTCCGGCATCTTCACATCGATAAGCAAAATATCAAATGCGTTATTCTCCATCGCCGTTAATGCCTGATCTGCGCTTGGTACAAAACTGACCTCAAAGCCCTCCGCCTCGAACACCCGCTTGCAGCTGTCAAGCACAATGGGATCGTCATCAACGATGAGTATCTTTACGTTCACTACTCACTCCCCCTAACGGCAACCAAACAGTAAAAGTACTCCCCTTACCAACCTCGCTCTGGACCCAAATGGTTCCCCCATGGTGTTGGACGATGCCATAGGAAATGGCCAGTCCAAGACCTGTGCCCTGGCCTACATCCTTAGTAGAAAAGAAGGGATCGAACAATTTGTCAAGGTGTTCGGCCGATATGCCGCATCCTGTATCTCTGACCGTAATCTCTACGCCCTGCGGATCCGCGGCGTTGCCGGAAATGCCGATACCAGTAGTTACCGCGATCGTATCATCCTGCTGCGTGGCGTCGAGGGCATTGAGCAGCACATTGAACAGAACGCTCTGTATTTGATTGGCATCAAGGGTAATGAGCGGGAGCCCTTCGTCTAGGTTGCATTGCAAATCTATTCCTTTTACAAGCGCCTGGTTTTTCATCATGGAAACAACCGATTCTACAAGCTGATTGATGGCTGTCAGTTCAGGGTTTAGTGCCGTTTGCCTCGAAAAATCCAAAAGGTTCTTGACTATTTTGCGCACCCGCTCTGTCTGTTGGGCAATGATCTCCAGATCGGAGCGCATATCCTTCTTAATGTCTTTACGCTGCAACAACATGTGCGTAAATGTCAATACCCCCGTGAGTGGATTGTTTATCTCGTGGGCTACCCCGGCTGCCAGCCTTCCGATACTCGCCTGTTTTTCTGACTGCAGTAGCTTTATTTCACTCTCTGCTTTCAGGCGCCTATCGCGCTCTTGAAGCGAGGTGAGCATGTCCGCGAAGGTTTTCTGGAGCACCCCTATCTCACTCGATGAAATAGGTCCTACCGTAGGCGAGAAATTGCCTTGCGAAACTTCCGTGCTTGCCTTTATCAACCGATGCACCGGCCGCAAGATGACGCTTTGTAAAAAGTATCCTAGCCCGATTGCCAAAGCTATGCCGGCTATAGTCAAGAGGACAAAGACTGAAAGGGCCTTCCTTCGGATATCTACATATTTTGCCTCCAATACGCCTACGTAGAGCATACCCACTCTTTCGCCAAAGATGTCCGTGATAGGCTCATAGGCAGTAATGTACCAGTCACTCACGACGAAGGCGCGGCCCGTCCACTTTTCCCCCGCTTGTAATACCTGTTCTCCGACCTCTTTCGAGGCCCGCGTTCCAATGGCCCGCTCTTTGCCGGGAGTGAGGACATTAGTGGAGACACGGATATCTTCAAAAAAGATAGTTGCTGTTCCGATGTTGCGGCCCTTGTAGATCTCTTGCTGAAAAACGGTATCGCGTACCTGGTCAACGATCGAAAAATTTCGATTAAGAAGAACCCCCCCATAGAGAATACCGATCAACCGCGTACCTTCAAGAACCGGAATGGCGGCTGCGAGCGCCATTCCTGCAGTTTCCTCCCCTTCGGCCCTCGGGGCGGCCCGCGGGGTAGGAAGAAGTCGAATTACGGCTTGATCAGCGAGTCCGGGATTTTCAGCCAAGAGAAATTTTCTACTCAAGACCACGGTTCCCGAAATGGATACCCGTTTTCGCCGGGCTAGGTTTGCTATGGGATTAGGAACCTGAGTTTTTTTTGTCGGGATATGATGAGGTCCGATTCGGCAGAGCGCTGTACCTTCCTTCGTAACGATACCGGCGAAATCCAGTTCGCCGTAGCGGGCTAACCGCCTGAGCCGATTGACAAGCCCGGAAGTGTCTTGCATCTTAAGCTCGGAGCGAAATCCCGATCCCAGCGCCGTCGTGTCAAGGACGACTTCTACCCCCCTAATTCGATTATGATAAATCTCTCGGGCGGTGTTCAGGTCCAAGCGGATGCGGTTCGTTGCCTCGTTGAGGACCGCTTTATAAAGGAGTCGTCCGCCGACTATCAGAGAGACAGCGCCCAACAAAAAGGACACTCCAAGAAAGCTGATAATGAGTTTTGATCGAATTGAAGAAAACATGACAGCCCTTGGAACCTACACGCTCTTCTTCGTAAGCAACGGGAACGCTCTACTGGCTACCCAACGCCTCAAACCCAGAAGCTTGATTTCATCATTCATATATCACTACAGAGACATGAGAAGCAACATGCACCCCCTAACGCAGAATCTGAATCACGCTTGTTCCTACACAAAAGGCGTTTGCAGTATGTGCTGTACTCGGTCCACAGAGCACTCATTCGTTCTGCTCGCTGCCGTCTCAACGACAGCGTTTGACTCCTCTGCCGACTGAAGCATCCCACCTCCTGGTGTATATCAGACCTGTGATCCGGTACTGAGCGCACTATTCCTGCTTTAGGAGAATCTTGTGTCCTAAGAGGTTGATCTCCTGGATGGAGGCCTCTATCTTTTTCTCCTCGCCGAAGAGACTGACGAGCCGTAACGTTGTTCCCTCAGGGATAATAGTGGCGATGTCGGCCATGACCTCTTCTTCTTTACCGTCTTTGAGGATATAGGCCGTAGACTGGCACATACTCGACCTCCTTTTTTTGTAAGTCAGCTAGATTGTTGATCAAACCTTATATAAGGTAGCCTTCTCAGGGATAAAAAGCAAATGTAAAACTCCCTATTTAATAGCCAGGGCGCCTCGGGCACGCCGCCGCCATCTCCCTATCTTCGCCATCAGGGATGAGGCGCGGCACAACATCCTCCCCCAAAAGGGGGTACTCGTCTTGCGGGCATCGGGGTGGATGAAGCAGAAGCGGCGGCACTTTATCTCCTGCAACCTCCGTTGAAATTCTCCGCCCCTATCCGCGCCCAGATCAGGGAAGTAGCCAGGTATATGGTAGCCGAAGGCGCTAAACCCCTCCCCTTCCTCTTTATGATAGCGGTAAAAATCCGCAAAGTTCTTGAGCGTCGTCTCTACCCCGAATTTTTCCGGATGCAGATGCCACGGCGCCCCCGGCTCCATTTGGATGGTGAAGGTCCTGATCCCCTGGACATTGGGGAAGTGCCTTCGGATGCGGGCGATGAGCTGGGCGGTCTCCTCCAGGTCCGCTTCGTGCTCATAGGGAAGACCGATGGCAAAAAAGAGATCTACCTTTACCCCCTTTTCCCTCGTGTACTCCAGACACTCCCACAGTTCCTGATTCGTATAGGAATATCCCTTGTTGAGCCGGCGCACCTCCTCCGAGCCGCTCTCCGGAGACAGGGCAAGGAGGGACCGGGGGCCAAAGGTCCGGGCAAACGCATCGATGAACTCCTTGGTGGGGAGCCCGTAAGATTCGAAGAAGCACTCCACCTTAAGTCGCTCCTCCCGGATTCGCGAGAAGAGTTCGAGATAGTAGTCCGGTCGGCGGGGATAGGGGTCAAAACAGACGTGCATGGTCTCGTATCCCCAACGCAGGGCCGCTTTGATAGAATCCATCACCCCCTCTATATCCCTGAAGATTACCCCCCGGCGTCCGGCAATGAGCCGCTGGGCATCCCTCCCGCCCCCGCACCACGTGCAGTTGACCGGGCAGCCCCTCCCGATCATCAGGTCGAGCATGGGGGTCTTGAGGGAGAAAAAGAGGCGATTTCTCTCTTTGGAGAACCCCTTCACAAAAAAGGGCATGAGGATCCAATCGATGTAGGTCCGGTGATTTTTCAACAGGGCGAAATTGGTGAAGCACAAACCATTCACGATCTCCTGAGAAGCCACATAATCCAATGGATTCTCGACGATTCCTTCCTCGTTCCTCCACGTGAGATTGGGTGTTGTCGCAAGGTCACCCCCCCTGATCACCGCCTCGGCCAGCTGGAGGAGGGGCACCTCTCCCTCACCCCTGATGACGGCGTCCACCCAGGGGAAGTACTCCATGATCTCTCGGTGATAGAAGCCGGCGGTCATGCCCCCCAGGAGTATAAAGACCTCTGGAAAGGCCTCCTTGATCCTCCGGGCCCATTCCAACACCTCGTAGGATTGGGGGTGCCAAAAGAGTGACAGGGCCACGATTCGGGGCTTCTTCTGGGCGATATAATCGAGGAGGGAAAACCCCTTGTCCTCTATCCACTCCACCCCCAGGTGGACGACCTCGGTCTCGTACCCCTCGCGACAGAGGAGATCGGCCAAGGCCAAGACCCCCATGGGCATGTAATTGACAAAAGTGTACTCGCCGATGGGGCGGTAGTAGTTGTCAAATTTAGGGCAATGGACAAAGAGGCAATCCACGGTTACTTCCTCTGTTCCTCCATAATCATGTCGGCGACAAACCTCCCTGAGAGGGCCGCCCCCACGATACCATGCGACGGGCGGGTGTAGTGGCCCGCCAGATAGAGCCCCCTCAGAGGGGTCTTGTTGGCCGGCCTCCCCACCCCGATCTGACCGGGCGTCGGGGCGAGGCCATAGGTAGCCCCTTTCTCGTTGGCGGTATACCGCTCCAAGGTGCAAGGGGTGGCGGCCTCGATGACTTTGCTACGCTCGGAGAGACCGGGGATATACCTGGTCTCCACCAGGCGGATGAGCCGCTGTACTACTTCATCTTTTATAGTACGATAACGGGATCGATCATGCCACCCCCACCTATCGCTGAACCCATACGGAGCCGGGGTCATGATGCGCACGATGTGATGCCCGCGAGGGGCGAGGGAGGAATCGAGGAGGGTGGGTATGGTGACGATCACCGAGGGGTCATCGGGCATCGCCCCCTGCATCAATTGTCCATATTCCACCTCTGCATCCCTCGGACTTATATAGGTAAAATAGGGGAAAACCCTACGATCCAAATCCATTTTTACACCCAGATATACCAAAAATGAGGAGAGGGAGTATTCCAAACCATGGACCACACTGGAGACCCGTTTTCTATATTCCTCGGCCAACAACTCACAGAGTGCTCGGCGGATGTTGATGGCGGCCACCACCCGCTGGGCCGGAAAGAAATCCCTCTTGCGGGTGATGACCCCTTGCACCCCGCTACTCTTCACCTCAATCCGCTCCACCTCCGTCTTGAGTCTCACCTCACCTCCACCTTCCACAAAGGCCCGCTCCAATGCCTGGGGGATAACACCCATGCCTCCCTGCGGATACCACACCCCCTGGGCCAGGACCTTGGTGATGAGGGTCGCGGTAAATAACAAAGAAAGGCGAGAGGGGGGAAGATGGGCGGGGAGGGTGGAGAGGACCTGTTTGATCCCTGCGCCCTGAAAGTGTTGATCCAAGATCGCCCCTAACGAGGTGTGCTGATACCTGATGAGGTGCCAGAAAAAGAAGGGAAAGAGGATCGTGTGCCACCACGTGCGCCCTTCAAAGCGATTGATCTCTTCCCCTATCTTTCCGATCAACGCAAAGTACTGCTCAAGGCCCCTCCGCTCGTGGGGGAAGAGCTTTCTTACCCCGCTGATATACGCCTCAAAGCCCCCTTGCAAGTTGAGATCGAGGGTGAAATCGGGGTAGATGTTCCGGGCGGTCTCAACGCCGAGAAAGCGCAGATATGGCAGGGCACCTGCTTGCTCCAAGATCGTATAAAACTCCTCCCCCTCCTCACAACCGCCGAGAAAGGCACCGGTGGCATCAAAGGTGAATGGACCCCTCTTAAAGGAGGTCACATACCCGCCGGTCCTTTCCCCCTGCTCCAGGAGCAATACCCTTAACCCCCGCCTGACCAAGAGGGCCCCGGCCGTTAGTCCCCCGATCCCCCCGCCGATGACGATTACATCGTATGTCATCCGCATAACCCCAGGGCAAAGATGAAAAAGATCAGGCTAGCGACCCCCCACACCACACCGACAGGTCCATAGAGGAGTCGATAAACCTTCTTCAGCTCCGCCTTAAAATAGTCCTTGGTCAAAACCAGACACAGATGCAGGGGGGAGAGCAACACGCCACAATAGCCGCTGGCATAGGCAAGCATGAGATAAACGAGCAGATTATCCCCTCCCTTGATGATGGGCACGAGGATAGGAAAGGCAACCCCCACAAAGGCGATGGTCACCCCCGTCATGAGACCGATGGAAAAGGGGAGCACCACCAATAAGACAAGGGGGGGGACGCCCAGCTGACACAGGCCGCTGTGGAAACCATCTACCGCATGGGTGACCTCCAGCATCTGCTGGAAGTAGATGACCATGACCACGGTGATCAAGACCTGTGCGGACGTCAGCGTGCGCACGATGATCCCTTTGATCTTCCTCCATACGCCCCTCGAGCGCAGGAGTTCTATGCCGATGGCCACCAAGAGAGAGTACGCCAATTCCACCCGCAGAATAATGACCATGAACAAAACCACCAGCAGGGGAAAAAGGGAGGAAGCTATTCCCTTGATACCTCTCCACCACCCCGTGCCCGCCCTACCCTCCTTCCCCTTTCCCACGCCGCGGAACCCGAAGTAAACGCCCCCTCCAATGGCCGCCAGGGTCAGGGGAAAATGATAGGCAGCAATTTGCCTGAGGGATACTCCCAACAGGGCTGAGGCCAGGATTACCCCGGGGTAGGTGGGGAGAAAATACTCCCAGATATGGCGAAACCAGTAGTTGAGAAAGGTCCGCCGCTCGGGGGAGAGCCGCAAGGCATCGGACGCCTCGACCACCAAGGGGGCCGAGACCAGGGCGCCCCCCATGATGGGCATCAACCCTATCATCGCGGGCAACAAGGCCACGACCGCCCGCAGGTCGCCGGTGACGGCATGGAAGGAATCGATCATCTTACGCATCCCTCCGGTCTCCTTCATGATCTCACTGAGCACCAGTATAAAAAAGAGGGCCAGAACGAGGTATATGGCCGTGGGCTCTATGATTGCACGGAAGAACTGTCCCCCTATCATGACTAGCGGGAGCCTGTACACCAACCCGAGGGCAACCCCGCCGATGCACAGGGTAACCCACAGCTCCACCCTTCGCACCAAGAGTAAGACAATGAGGGCGAAGACAAGACCTATCCTCAACAGTTCCATCGCTCTTCCTTATGTGCACATATCGTTGACTTCATCAGGCCTTTGCCATAATATAGGCGGGTCGTAGCGTTTTCAAGATTAATTTTGAGATTAATATGAAAAAGGCAACGCCATGACAGAAAGACAATATCTCATCGACGACATCACGGTTACGGATTCCTGGAGGCTCTTTAGGATCCTCTCCGAATTCGTAGACGGCTTCGAGACCCTTGCGGAGGTTCAACCCGCGGTGAGCATCTTCGGCTCAAAGAGCATGAGCCCCGGCAATCCCACCTATGAAAAGGCGCTGCAGGTGGCACAGCTCCTGGCGGAACATGGCTTTACCGTCATCACCGGCGGTGGGTCAGGAATCATGGAGGCCTCCAATAAAGGGGCTATGGAGGGGGGTGGGAAGTCCGTGGGGCTCAATATAGACCTCCCCACCGAAGAACCGCCCAACGCCTACACGAACATCCGCCTGAACTTCCGCTACTTCTTCGTGCGGAAGGTGATGTTCATCAAATATGCTATGGCCTATATCATCTTCCCCGGCGGGTTCGGAACCCTCGACGAACTCTTTGAGGCAATCACCCTCATACAGACAACAAAGATCAAGCCCTTTCCCGTCATCCTCGTGGAGCGAGATTATTGGCAGGGATTGTTGGATTGGCTCAAGGGCACCCTACTGAAGGCACGGTACATCTCCCCCCAAGACCTGGAGATCATGCAGGTCATTGACGACCCTTCGGAAATCGTCAAATACATCAAACGGACGATCATCATCTGAGCCCCCCCGCAGGAATAAGCTCGAGAAACTGTCGCAAGATCCGGGCCGTTGCCCCCCAGATGACGTGCCCACCACAGTGATAGGTTGATACCCGCTCGGTCCGCTCTTGGTACGTCATGTACTCCTCTGTTAAAACCCCCTCTGTTAAAAAACCCGCCAGGGGGAGGATAATGATCTCTTCGGTCTCATCAGGAGAGGGGACAAAGGTATAGGGATAAGGAATGAGACCCACAAAGGGTGAGACGACGAAGTCGGAGAGGGTCCTTACCTCATCCAGGGCCCCCACCAGCGCCACATCCTGCGGCTTGAGGCCGATCTCCTCATGGGCCTCCCTGAGGGCGGTGGCCACAATATCTTCATCAGAGTCGTCGTAGTTGCCTCCGGGGAATGAGATCTCCCCCTTATGATGCTTTACCCTATCGGTCCTCTTGGTAAAGAGGATGTGGTATGACGTATCCTTCATGAACAAGGGGAGCAAAACCGCGGCCTGGGCAAGGCCAGATTCCACCACTACCCGCTTGACCTCACGACGCGCCAGAATCTCTGTAATGCTCCGAATCACATCATCTGTAGTAGGATCAGGGCGTGACATATGACCAGTACATCCCCCTCACAATGCGTTCCAGGATATAATCTTATCGGACAAAAGTAAAGCTCTCCTTGACATCCTTTGGAGGAATGATACACCGTGAAAGATAATAGAGAAACATTGAAACAGAGGGGAATAGTTGTTATAATAGAGTAAATTTGTGAAGAGGAGACATGGAAAGCCTCGTATGAAGAATTCGCACGAAAAAGTCCCAGATCAGAAAGAATTGGAACAGGAACTCAACACCTATCTGGAGAAGAAATACGGCGATAGGGTAAAACTGGTGGTCTCCACCCTCATCCCCAAGATCTCCCCTGCGCAAGAGGGCGACAAAGAAAAAACAGCGGACAAGGGAGCACCTCAGATTAACTTCGACATGAAACCCGAAGAGCTCATCTCCTATCTCAACTCTTTCATCGTCAGACAGGATGAGGCCAAAGAGATCTTGGCCACGAAGATCTGCACACACTATAACAAGATAAAATTCATGGCCCACAAGGGAGGCGGCTCTGATCAGGGAGTCGGCAAGATCAAGAACAATATCATCATGGCTGGCCCCACGGGCGTGGGGAAGACCTACATGATAAAGCTCATAGCCCAGAAGATCGGGGTCCCCTTCGTAAAAGGAGACGCCACCAAGTTCAGTGAGACCGGTTATGTGGGAGGTGACGTGGAGGATCTGCTGCGTGACCTGGTCTACGAAGTCAACGGCGACATTGAGCGCGCCCAATATGGGATTGTATACATCGATGAGATAGACAAGATCGCGAGCAGCGACAATATCATCGGCCCTGATGTCTCGAGAACCGGAGTGCAACGGGCCTTGTTAAAACCGATGGAAGAAACGGAGGTGGACCTCCGGGTTCCGCATGATCCCATCTCCCAGATGGAGGCCATCGAAAAATATCGCCGCACCGGCAAACGGGAAAAAAAGACCATCAACACCAGAAATATCCTCTTTATCGTCAGTGGCGCCTTTAATGGTTTGGAGGACATCATCAAAAAGCGGGTGCACAAAGAGGGTATCGGTTTTGGGGCAGAGGTCAAATCCAAGGACGAAAAGATTGAATACCTCAAGCAGGTATCTGCCAAGGACCTCATCGCTTACGGATTTGAATCGGAGTTTATCGGACGTCTCCCCGTAGTTACCTGCTTCCACCCCTTGGAGGCCCATGATCTCTACGAGATCCTGAAAAACCCCCACAGCCCTATTATAAGCAGCAAAAAGAGGGACTTTCAGTCATACGGCATCGACCTTCAGTTTGAGGATGAGGCCTTGCAGGAAATGGCACACATGGCCTATCAAGAACGCACCGGCGCTCGAGGGTTGATCAGCGCCATTGAAAAGGTCCTCTTGAAATTCGAGAGGAAACTCCCCTCCACCGATATCACGGAACTCGTGGTAACGGTAGAGATGGTCCAGGATCCAGGAGAGGAGCTCAAGAAGCTACTCGATGATCCTCAGGACGAAAAGCGGCTCAGGCGATACCACGAGCTCGTGGCCCACGAACGAGAAGAGGTCTGGAACTATATCAAGGACCGCAAGGCCGAATTCCTGAACCGATACGGGGCCATCTTTACCGACCCTCGTTTGGACCTCGTCGTGGATCGGGTGATCGAAAAAGAGACGGATGTAAACTCCGCCTTTGAGGAAGTCCTCTCCACCTATTACCAGATCAGGGGGTTTGAAAAGTCCTTCTGGGAGCGGCACGGCATCGAGATCACGCTTGATGACGAGGCCGTGGACCTCCTGCTGGCCTGGATCGTGAGGGAGGAGAGAAATACCAAGGAAATACTTACCTCATTAGATAATTTCTTTGAACCTGCCTTAAAGCTGATCAGGGATAAGACAGGGGTCGAGGCATTCTCCATCCCCGTAGAGGGGGTTGAAAATCCTGAGACCTACTTTGATAATTTAGTCAAGGATGCCTACGTGCACAAACGATAGGGATCGATCATGAAAGACTACTATACTATCCTGGGCGTCAACAAAAACGCCACCGCAGACGAGATAAAAAAGGCCTATCGCCAGTTGGCCCTCAAGTACCACCCGGACAGGAACAAGGGCGATAAAGAGGCGGAAGAACGTTTTAAGGAGATCAACGAGGCCTATGCCGTGCTCAGCAATGAAGAGAAGAAACGCCAATACGATATGTTCGGGGCGGAGGGGTTCCGCCAACGATACTCCCAGGAGGACATCTTCCAGGGCTTCGACATAGGGGATATCCTGAAGGATTCCGGCTTCGGCACCTCGGACATATTCAGCGTCCTCTTCGGCGGTGGCGGCGGGAGGGGAAGAGGGGTGCGGTATACCACCTTTACCGGTCCCTTCGGCCAGCATGCCCCAGGCGCAGGCGGTCCTTACTACGCAGACTATGGTGCCCGTGGGAGGGCACGACCCTCTCAGGGAAGGGATATGGTCTCTGATCTTACCATTACCCTGGAGGAGGCGGCCAAGGGAACGGAAAAACTCATCTCCCTCCGAAGGAACGGCAAGGCCGAAAAGATCTCGGTCAAGATCCCCCCGGGCATCGATACGGGGAAAAAATTGAGGATAGCGGGGAAGGGGGAACAGGGAGCAGGTGGAGGCCCTGCCGGGAATCTCTTCGTGCGCGTGAATGTACAAAACCATCCCCTCTTCCGCAGAGAAGGGGATGATATCTCCGTCGATCGAGAGATACAGTTTAGTGAGGCCGCCCTGGGGACGAGTATCGAGGTCCCCACCCTCAATGGGATCAAAAAGGTGAAGGTCCCGGCCGGCACCTCAGGGAATACACGATTGCGGTTAAAGGGAGAGGGGATCCCCCATCTGAAGGGAAAGGGCAAAGGTGACGCCTATGTCCGTATCGTTATCAAAGTCCCCAAAAAATTGACCGCCAAACAGAAGGAATTGGTCGAGGGTTTGTCCAAAGAAGGTCTTTAGCTATCGCCCTTAGGCGATAGCTAAAGAGGGTATCTTTCCCCTCATAAATATGGGACAATATCAGTAAGGTTCCGTGGCAGGAAAAATGGTGCGAGGAGAAAAGGCGATAGTCAGCATGAGGATATTGGGGCTGATCTTCGACCCCAATCTCAACACCACGGTGATAGTCCTCCTGGACCCAAAAGGGGAACGGGTGCTCCCCATCTGGATCGGGCCGATGGAGGGAAATGCCATTGCCATAGGGATGGAAAAGGTGAATACCCCCCGGCCCATGACCCACGACCTCATAAAGAACCTCCTCGATGAATTCCAGGTTGAGGTAAAGAAGGTGATCGTCACCGACCTCAAAGATGATACCTTTTACGCCGTGATCCATCTGAGCATCGATGGCAAAGAAATGGAGATCGATTCGCGTCCCAGCGACGCCATCGCCCTGGCCGTCAGGGCGGAGGCCCCTATCTATTGCGCCGAACGGGTCATGGACGCGGCAGACGATCTGGGACTGCTCAAACAGCGCAGCGATTTCGATAAATCCGAGGATTTGCAAAAGTGGCTGGAAGACCTCAGACCCGATGATTTCGGGAAGTATAAGATGTAGTCTCTACCTGATGTGGAAGACCATTATCCTTCCCCTCTTTCCTTTTAAAACATCCCCTCTCTTTAATGATCTCTCTCCAGCTTTCGGTCAATTTGTTATTGACGCATACACACGTCTTTCCTATACTTTTACTTTCTCTCCCAGAGAGCGACATATCAACCCTTTTGACTACATTGCGATAACAACGGAAAGGAGGAGGGATGGAGTTCTTTTCTTTCAGTAAAGACGAAAATGCCTACAAAGAGAAAGTAGAACGATTGTCACGGGAAAAGCTGAGGCCGCTGGCTCAGAAATATGGTGAAACCGATGAGGTGCCACAGGAAATCGTAGATGCGATGATTGAAGAGGGGGTTTTCCGGATCCTCTTCCCGAAGGAATACGGTGGCGACGGCGTAAGCGCGGTAAAACTGTGCATTGCTCGAGAGACATTCGCCCAGTTTTCTGTGGTAGCCGATGTGACCCTGGCCATGCAGGGTCTCGGTGGATACCCTATCGTTTTGGCCGGCTCCGAGGAACAAAAAAATAAATATCTACCTCGGTTGGCCAAAGGGGAGTTGCTTTCTACGTATGCCCTCACCGAGCCGGGGACGGGATCGGATGTGGCCAACATAGAGACCACCGCAGTCAGGGATGGTGACCATTATGTCCTCAACGGAACAAAGCGCTTTATTTCCAATGGATACCGGGCGGACATGGGGGTCGCCTTCGTCAAAACGGATATTGAAAAAGGGAACAAGGGAATTTCGGCCTTTATTTACGAAAAGGGGATTGAGGGGCTGAGCGTCAAAAGGCGTATCAAGCTTATGGCGCTCCATGACTTAGTGGAGCTGGAATTCAAGGACTGCCGCATCCCCGCCGCAAATCTGCTGGGCAATGAGAACGAGGGCTTTAAGATAGCCATGCAAACCCTGGACTTGCTGAGGATGGCCGTGGGCGCCGCCGCCGTGGGGACGGCCCGTGCCGCCCTCGATCTGTCCATTCGCTTTTCTCTGAGGAGAAAGACGTTTGGCCAACCTATCTCCAGTTACCAGGGCATCTCCTTCAAACTTGCAGAAATGGCAACGGATTTGGAGGCGGCGCGATTTCTGGTTTATCGGGCCGCCGACCTGAAGGACAAAGGGGCCGGTCGGGTGACCAAAGAATCGTCCATGGCCAAGTATTATGCCACCGAAATGGCCGGCAGGGTCGTGGATATGGCTGTTCAGATTCACGGCGGATTAGGGGTGACGAGAGGCATGGATGTGGAGAGACTCTTTCGCGAGGCTCGAGCCCCCCGGGTATACGAAGGAACGACCGAGATTCAAAAACTGGTGATAGCCAATACCATCCTCCGGGAGGCGAGGGAAAAGGAGGGCACCCAATGACAATGATCATTGACACCCACTATCACATGATGCCGCAACTCGGCTCCAGGGCCTCCCGGTCCGTAGCACGGTGGCCCTTTTTGCACGCGAAAAAAATGGGCCTCGATATAGACTTCGATAAATTGGCCGAAGAGGTCAAAAATACCTATGCAGACCCCACGGGTGAAAGGCTTATTGCGAGGATGGATGCGGCGGGGATCGATGTCACAGCCTTCTGCGCCGTAGACAATTCCTCCCTGCGGCGTAATACCTACGAAATCGTCAAAGATTTGAATCAGAGGATAGCTGCCATTGCCGACCAGTCTCCATCCCGTCTTATGGCCTTTGCAGGCATTGATCCACGAAGACCGGAAGCCCTTGATTTGCTTGAATATTGTATAGACGAACTCGGCATGAAAGGCCTGAAGATTCACCCGGATCACGGCTACTATCCAAACAGTCCTGAGGTCTATCGCATGTTGGAGTTCCTTCAGGAGAAGGGGGGTATCCTCCTGACCCACACCGGCCCTGCTGCTCCACCCGACAAGGCGGGTAAGTATACCCACCCCCTGCTCTTGGATGAAGTGGCGGTAGATTTTCCAGATTTGGTAATCATCGCCGCCCATATGGGGCAGTACTGGTGGCGCGAATGGGCGGGCTCGGCCTACTACCAGCCGAATCTCTACGGAGACTTGGCCGAATGGCAGATCCTGGCCAAGCGGAATCTCACGTTCTTTCGGAGAGAGCTGAGAACAATTATAGATATCTGCGGCGCGGAAAAGATCCTCTTTGGTTCTGACGGCCCCGTCTTTGAACCCATCACACCGGTCAAGGAATGGATAGAGACGCTGAAATCCCTGCCAGGGGATTCAAGCGACGGCATCAAGTTCACCACGGAGGAGATTGACGCCATTCTCGGGGGCAATGCCCAACGTATCCTAAAAATATAACAATCACCTACGGGGTTAGACTTGCCTATTGATATTTGAACTCTCTTCCGTTAATGTTGTAAATATCTTGAATATCTTGTCCGTCACCATCATGAAATCATCCGCTTCAATCGAATGTCAACTAACGACTGCTGAACCCTTGTGGCGATATTCCACTGCCGCCTTTTTATTCGCTGCAAGACCGCATGCCAAGGAACGAATGTCAATAGACAAGTCTGACCCTGACCCGTTTCCGACAAGTCTGACCCTGACCCGTTTCCCTCAGTGATAATGGACGCACGAGAGCAATCCGTGGAGCTTACCGTATAATTTTGACTGCGAGCTGATAAGCGGTACAACGGGTTTACTTTTGGGGCGGGATTGCCTATGATGGGGGCGTGAAGACGTAAGGGTTGGGAGAAGACATGATTTTAAACCGTGCTGCACTGGAAGAATTTGAAAAGGAACTGATCAGGTCGGAGAAGGTCGACCTGCACAAAAATCTTGCCATCCTCGATGCCCTCTATGACGAGGCTGTTGCCCTCGGTGTTTTTCCGCTGGAAGACCCCCTTGACGGATTCGACGTTGACCTCAAGATCGCTCGGGTCGTGAACAGTGTTCCAGAAGCTCCTGACAAAGATAGCGAATGAGTTAGAGAGGCTACGCCTAACGTACATGGTAATCGGCGGCCAGGCCATACTGCTCTATGGAGAGCCGCGATTAACCAAGGATATCGACATAACGCTGGGCGTGGGCGTTGAGGGGTTGGCGCAGATCACAGACCTCGTACGTGGACTTTCGCTCAAGGTCCTGGTTGATGATCCCGAAGGCTTTGTGAATAACACGATGGTGCTCCCCGTGATAGAGGAGGCGACCGGCATCAGGGTCGATTTTATCTTCTCGCATTCCCCCTACGAACAGCAGGCGATTGCGAGGGCACGTGAAGTACCATTCGGTGCAAGCACCGTGAGATTTGCCTCCCTTGAAGATGTGGTAATCCATAAGGTCATCGCCGGTAGGGGGAGGGATATCGAAGACGTACGCTCCATACTCTTGAAAAACCCTGGTTATGATGCTGACTATATAACCAGGTGGCTGAAGGAATTCGACCAGTCGCTGCAGGAGGACTTCTCAGGAGTCTTCCGTAAGATCGTCGGCGAGATTGCGTAAAAACACCGATTTTTGTACTCAGTGCCAAAGACGAGGTAGGGTTTACTTTTGGGGCGGGATTGCCTATGATGGGGGCGTGAATTTAGAGGGTTTATAAGGGGTTATAAAAATACCAACACCAGGCACGTATGTGTAGTAAGCAGGAAGGTTACACACGTGAAGTCGCACAGTGGGAATTCACGGTTAAGGCTCAACTGCTACCAGCTCAATCATCAAGAGGCAGCATCTTTGATATCGCACAATGCGATGTCAAAGTGTCTACAAGAGGGTTGCGGGGGATGTCCCAAACCACTTTGTATAAAAAATATCAATGGTGGGATGTCGCGGAGTGACAAAGGAAGGCAAGACAAGGGTCTCCAAAGGCCCTTTTTTATTTTGAATAAAAATCTCAAAGAAGAAACTCTGTATGAAACCGGAAGAAAAATCACGGCAGCAGATTGATCAACTATTAGAAGCAGCAGGATGGGAGGTGCAAGACCTCCGGGAGTTAAATCTCGGTGCTTCTTTAGGTGTTGCTGTTCGTGAGTTTCCTCTCAAGACGGGGTCTGCCGACTATCTTCTCTTTGTTGATAGGAAGGCCGTAGGGGCAGTTGAGGCAAAGCCGCAGGGTACGACGCTCAGCGGGGTTGCTGATCAGTCTGCAAAATACTTGGCCGGTGTTCCTGCGGATATTCCCCATGTGGCGGAACCGCTCCCCTTTGCATACGAAAGCACAGGCATTGAAACATTCTTCAGAGATGTGCGCGATGAAGATCCCCGCTCACGGCGGGTATTTGCCTTTCACAGGCCAGAAACACTCGGCGAATGGCTCTCCCAAGAAGATACCCTGCGAACACGACTCAAGCACTTGCCTGTGTTGATCACGGAAGGTTTGCGGGATTGTCAGGTCGACGCTATCAAAAACCTGGAACAATCCTTTGCCGATTCGAGACCAAAGGCACTTATTCAGATGGCTTCAGGGGGAGGAAAGACTTTTACCGCAGTCAGCTTCGTTTACCGACTGATAAAGTTCGCCAAGGCCACGCGCGTTCTCTTTCTGGTGGATAGGGGCAATTTGGGGCGCCAGACGCGAAACGAATTTCAGCAGTATGTAACCTCTGATGACGGTAGAAAATTTACGGAACTGTATAACATCCAGCACCTCACATCAAACACCCTTGACCCTGTGAGCCGTGTCTGCATCACTACCATCCAGAGGCTGTACTCAATGCTCAAGGGCGAAGCTGAATTTGAGCCGGAACTTGAGGAACAATCCATCTTTGAGGTATCCCCTTATGGAGAAGCACCCAAAGAGGTGGCCTACAATCCCCAAATCCCCATTGAGACCTTTGATTTTATCGTTACCGATGAATGTCACAGGTCAATATATCACCTCTGGCGTCAGGTGCTTGAATACTTCGATGCCTTTATCATCGGTTTGACTGCCACCCCTTCCAAGCAAACATTAGGCTTTTTTGACCAAAATCTCGTGATGGAATACAGCCATGATCGGGCGGTCGCAGACGGTGTCAATGTGGGTTATGACGTCTACCGCATCCAAACCGAGGTTACAGAGAAAGGGAGCAAGGTTGAAGCCGGGTTCTACGTAGACAAACGGGACAAGCAGACGAGAAAAACAAGATGGGAACAGCTTGATGAAGAGTTGGAATACGCCCCTGTTCAATTAGACCGGGATGTCGTAGCCCCTGACCAGATAAGAATCATCATAAAAACATTCAAGGAAAATCTCTTCACGGATTTATTCCCAGGAAGAACAGAGGTTCCCAAAACCCTGATTTTTGCCAAGGACGATTCGCACGCTGAAGATATTGTCCATATTGCCAGGGAGGAATTTGGCAAAGGGAACGACTTCTGCAAAAAAATAACCTATAAGACTACGGGAGACAAACCAGAGGACTTAATTGCCAGTTTCCGTAACGCATACAACCCACGGATTGCGGTCACGGTTGATATGATCTCCACGGGGACAGATATTCGCCCTTTGGAGTGCCTTGTTTTTATGCGGAACGTCAAATCACGGGTCTACTTTGAGCAGATGAAAGGAAGAGGCACACGGGTTATCTTATCAACCGATTTCAAAGCTGTTACCCCAGATGCTTCGAACAAGACGCACTTTATCATTATAGATGCTGTTGGTGTTTGTGAAAATGACAAGACCGATTCACGCCCCCTGGAGAAAAAGAGGAGTATCCCCTTTGACAAACTTATTCAGTTAGTGGCCCTGGGAAACAGGGACGGGGATATTCTCACCTCTCTGGCTGGAAGGCTTGCTCGGCTGGATAGAGAAATAGGTGAGCAAGACAGAAAAGAGATTGAAGACTCGTCAGGTGGAAAGGCTTTCAAGGAGGTTATCAATAACCTGCTTGATGCGGTAGACCCTGATAAAAAGATCGAAAAGGCAAAGGCTATTTTCAAAACGGAAAACCCAACGGATGGCCAGGTTAAAAAAGCCTCTGATGAGCTTGTCAAACAAGCCTGCATCCCATTTGATAGTGCATCTTTCAGAAACACGCTCGTCACCGTCAAGCAGAGAAATGAGCAGATCATCGATACCGTCAGCAAAGACAAGGTGATTTTTTCTGGCTTTGATGAGAAGGCGAAAGAAAAGGCACGCTCAATTGTGGATACCTTTAAAAGATTTATTGAAGAAAACAAAGATGAACTGACTGCGATCCAGCTAATTTATAAGAAACCATATGGGCAACGCCATCTTACCTATGAAGAAATCAAACAAATTGCAGATTCTATAAAGAAACCCCCCTATAACCTCACGCCGGACCTTATATGGCAGGCTTACGGGCAATTGGAAAAATCGAAGGTAAAAGGAGCAGGCCCTCAAAAACTCTTGACCAATATAATCTCTCTCATTCGATTTGCCATGGGGCAAAGTGATATTCTTGAACCTTTCGCTGACTTAGTAGACCGAAGGTTTAATGAATGGCTGGCACAGCAAGAAGGGTTAGTAAATAGATTTACGCCGGAACAGATGGAATGGCTGGCGATGATAAAAGAACATATCGCCACTTCTCTGTCCATGGGAATGGATGATTTTGAGTATGCTCCATTCTATGAAAAAGGTGGAGCGGTGAAAATTCATCAACTGTTCGGGCAGCAACTGAACGGTATTTTACAGGAACTCAATGAAAGGCTTGCGGCATAATGGAAGACAGATTGAATGAACTTCCAAAAGGCTGGGCAACGGCAAGGATAATTGATCTTATAGAAAAGGAAGGGGTTTTTATAGATGGAGATTGGATTGAAACCAAAGACCAAGACCCGAATGGAGACGTTAGGCTCATTCAACTTGCCGACATCGGTGATGGGTTCTATCGAAATAAATCCAGCCGCTTCTTAACAAAAGAAAAGGCACGGCAACTTAATTGCACATTTCTTCAACCAAATGACGTCCTAATTGCTCGAATGCCAGACCCATTAGGAAGAGCTTGCATATTCCCTGGCGACGACAAACCTTGTATTACAGCGGTGGACGTTTGTATCGTACGTCCAAGTTCGAGAATTGCTAATAATCGTTGGCTGATGCATGCGGTAAACGCTGTTCAATTTCGGGCTGGTATAGAAAGTCTACAAAGTGGTTCAACTCGCAAACGGATTTCAAGAAGTAATCTTGCAGCATTATTTTTGCCACTACCCCCTCTTCCCGAACAGCACCGCATTGTTGCCAAAATCGAAGAACTCTTTACCAGACTGGATGCTGGCGTAGAAGCTTTAAAGAAGATAAAGGCTCAACTCAAAAGCTACCGTCAGGCTGTATTGAAATATGCCTTTGAAGGCAAGCTGACAAATAGAAACATGGTGGAAGGGCAATTGCCTGATGGGTGGGTGTGGGAGAAAATAAAAGAAATAACTTCGGTTTTGGGTGATGGATTACACGGTACGCCACTTTATTCGGAATCAGGTGAATATTATTTCATTAATGGAAATAATTTGTCGGATGGGAGAATCGAAATTAAGGAAAACACAAAGCGTGTCACTATTGAAGAATATAAAAAATACAAAAAGCCTTTAAATGAAAATACCATATTTGTTTCAATAAATGGGACACTTGGGAATACAGCTTTTTACAACGGAGAAAAGGTTATTTTAGGTAAAAGTGCCTGCTATTTTAATATTCTGAATACAGTTGATAAGCAATATGTCAGATATTGTATAACAAGTCAGCGTTTCATAGACTATGCATATAAGCACGCAACGGGGAGCACAATAAAAAATCTTGGACTCAAAGCGATGAGGGAGTTTGAAATTCCATTACCACCGACTATTGAAGAACAAAAACACATCGTAAGCGAAATCGAATCCCGTCTGTCGGTCTGCAATAAAATTGAAGAGAGCATTGACCAAAGCCTAAAACAATCAGAAAAATTGCGCCAGAGCATTTTGAAGCGGGCATTTGAAGGGAAGTTAGTCCCACGAGACCCCACCGATGAGCCAGCAGAAAAGTTACTGGAAAGAATCAAGGAGGAAAAGGCGAAGCAAGAAGCGGAAAACAGGAGAGAAAAGAAGCATCGAAACAAAAACTCAAAACAGATGGAGTTAATCTAGGATGGCAACGGAATCCTCTACTATCGTTCAACGGCTCTGGAATTACTGCAACGTCCTTCGTGATGACGGTGTGAGTTATGGCGATTATGTCGAGCAGTTGACCTATCTCCTATTCCTGAAAATGGCAGATGAGCAGACAAAACCGCCATTCAGTAAACCCTCGACCATTCCCAAAGGGCTTGACTGGCAAAGCCTTGTCGAAAAGGACGGAGATGCCTTGGAGGTTCATTACCGTCACATCCTCGAAAGCCTCGGCAAGGGAAAAGGGCTGCTTGGGGTCATCTTTAGGAAGTCGCAGAATAAGATACAGGACCCCGCAAAGCTCAAGCGTCTGATTGAACTCATCAACGATGAGACATGGGTTGGTCTGGACATTGATGTGAAGGGCGAGATTTACGAGGGCTTATTGCAAAAAAATGCCGAGGACGTAAAAGGAGGGGCAGGTCAGTATTTTACTCCAAGACCTCTCATCAAGGCTATGGTTGAGGTAATACGACCAGAGCCAGGGATGACTATTTATGACCCTGCCTGTGGGACAGGGGGTTTTCTTTGGACATCCCATGATTACATTTCCAAGAATTATTCCCTCGATAAAAACCAAAAAAAGTTTTTGAAATTTAATACCCTTACGGGCAAGGATATTGTCGATGGCGTTGCCAGACTTTGCATGATGAACCTTTACCTTCATGGGATTGGGGGAGACGAAAGCCCTATAGGGGTTGGAGATTCTCTCATCTCCGATCCAGGAGACCGTTTTGATATTGTCCTCACCAATCCCCCGTTTGGGAAAAAGAGCAGTATCACCATCGTCAATGGCGAGGGGAAAGCTGATAGAGAGACCCTGGTTTATGAACGGCAGGATTTCTGGGCTACCACCTCAAACAAGCAATTAAATTTCCTCCAGCACGTAAAAACGATTACGGAGATTAACGGGAAAGTCGCCATCGTTGTCCCTGACAATGTTCTTTTTGAAGGCGGCGCTGGCGAAACGGTCAGGAAGAAATTGCTTGCCGAATGCGATGTCCACACCCTTTTGCGGCTTCCTACGGGTGTATTTTACGCCCAGGGGGTGAAGGCCAATGTTCTTTTCTTCGACAGAAAACCGGCCAGCGAAAAGCCCTGGACAGAAAAACTTTGGATTTATGATTTGAGGACGAATAAGCACTTCACCCTTAAAACAAACCCCTTACGGCATGAAGACCTTCAGGATTTTATCAAGTGTTACAACCCGGAAAACCGATTCAACAGAGAACAGACGGATCGATTCAAGGCATTTACATATGATGAACTGATGCAAAGGGACAAGGTAAGCCTTGATATTTTCTGGTTGAAAGACGAAAGTCTTGAAGATTCTGAAAATCTCCCATCCCCCGATATACTTGCACGGGAAATCGTAGAAAATTTGGAGTCAGCTTTAGAGCAATTTAATGGCATTTATGAGGATTTAAGAAACAGTTGATTGCATACACAGCAAATTAAAGGAGTTGTTTTTATGAAAAAAAGGACAAAATCTCTAAGACAGGAATTACCTCCTTGCACACTATTTCTGGACGACATTGAAGAAATTATACAAAAAATGAAAGCTGTTACCTCCGATATAAAATTTGCCAATAAAGACTATGAATTCGACTCATTAAAAGAACTTATTAAAAATAGTGGAAACAAGATAAAAGAACTTGACATCAGTGGCTATGGCATATCAGTTGATATAGAAAAGCACAGAATTTCCATCTATGTCTCAGGATATAAAGAGAAAGATATAGGTATTTTCTATACTTTGAGAGAATTTTTGAAGAATAAAGCGGGTTGGTTAAGAAGATTTTTAAGACCGTGGAGATGGTGGCTTATCTTTTGGTTTTCCCTGATGGGGATAGGTATTATTTGTGTTATTATCAAAAATGTACCTGAATTAAAAATGTTTGTTGATATTTTCTCAATAATCCTTGGTCTGATGTTATTCTGTTGGGTTATATCACTTCTACTTATGTGGAAAGGGTCAACTATTTATCTTGAGCGAAGGCACAAGGTAAGCAAGTTTTGGGAAAGGAATCGTGATACTATTATTGTGGGAATAATCACGGCAATCATTGGTGGAATAGTGGTTGGTATTATTACGTACTTCTTAAAACCGTAGTTTCATTATTGTTTGGTCGAAGAATAGGGGGTCACCTATGAAAAAGGCTGTCAAGTAAGAGGTTGTACGCTTCCAGAGAATGAAAGGTCATCTAAAAAAGCTGGCTTTATCACAATAACGGCGGCAGGGATTCCGTCTTGACCACCCTGAGCAGACAGGTCTCTTCAGGCGTGAGTTCGAGGATATGCTGGATGATCTCAGTGGGCCGTACCCCCCCCTCTTTTTTGATCCCCATCTCTATGACGAAATCCGCTTTAAAGAGTTCTTTGACAGAGGGTATGCCATCCTGAATTGAATACGATGGTTCATAGGATGCACGTCGCACCACCTGGAGCCCCTCAATATAGGCCAGGGCGTTCATCTCCCTCACTCCCTTCTTCTTCTCCTGGACGAGTACAAGCGCTTCCTTCTGAAGGGTCTCGTAAAGCCGATCGCGCACCTCCTCTTCTGAAAACACCCTCCCCATTGCCTCCAGCGATATGAGAAAGCGGTCCGCTTCAAATACGGTGGGCAACGGTCTCCCCTTTGACGCCATCTCAGAGCAATGGATGATCCGCAATCCAGGGGGAAGCTCTCTGTTCAATCGCTCCTGAAACTCCTGTGCATTCATATAGCGGATGAGGTCGAGATCCATAAATTCGGCCAGACTCTCCGTGCCCACGGGGAGCGGATTGGTAAACGATATCTTGGGCAGGGGATGAAACCCCTCGGAGAACCGCATGGGGATCGCGGCCCGGCGGGCCGCCCTCACAAAGACATCGACCATCTCCAGGTGGCCGAGGAACCTGGCCGCCCCCACCTTGACAAACTGAGAACGGATCTTCTTCACCCACGGCCTTGTGCGCACTTGCTCCCGCGAGGACAATAACGGGGGGGGAGAAAAGGAAGCATCTGAAAGGATCATCTTGATCTCCTTGTCGCAGACGCCGCACTGGCGGCACTCTCCCCCGCGGCAATCAGGGGTGATGAGCCCCTGGCGAGCACGCTCTCGTTCATCCTTCAGAAATCCCTCCTCCACCCCGCAATGGAGATGACCCCACGGGAGTCGCTCAGCGGGACGCCTCGTGCGGCAGGCGTAAAAGGTGGGGTCGAGGCCGCACTCGGCGAAGACCTTCTCCCACTCCTGCCATTTCAGGTGTTCCGTCCAGCCGTCGAACCGACAGCCTCGCTCATGCGCCTTCAGCAAGACCTCCCCCAGCCGCCGGTCACCCCTGGCAAAGACCCCCTCCAAGAGGCTCATCCTGGCGTCATGCCACTTCAGTCTCAGACCCCTCCCCTTCAACGCATCCTTGAGGTAGTGCTGCTTTTCCTCAACTTCCTCCAGGGGCGCTTGGGATTCCCATTGAAAGGGGGTGTGGGGCTTGGGGACAAAGGTGGAGATACTGACGTTCACATTCCCCCCCCTCTTCCCCCTGCCCCCCTGGCGGGCGATCCGCTGCGAGAGGGCGACGATCCCCGCCAGATCGTCCTCCCTTTCGGAGGGTAGCCCCGCCATATAGTAGAGCTTGATCAGATTCCAACCCGCATCAAAGACCTGGGCCGCGGTCTCCAACAGCTCTTTTTCGTCGGTGATCTTGTTGATGACCCCCTGCAACCGCTCGGTGGCCGCCTCGGGTGCCAGGGTGAAACCGGTCTTGCGCACCCTCTTGATCTCTTCGATGAGTTCCCTCGTCAGGGTACCCACCCGCAGGGATGGCAGGGAGATGGCCACCCGCTCCTGTTGGTATCTCCTCATGAGGGCCTCCAAGAGGGGGGAGATGCAGGTATAGTCACCCGTGCTCAGGGAGAGAAGTGAGATCTCCTCATACCCCGTCCGCTTCAGGGATTGATCGATGGTCTCCAACAGGAGGCGGGGGTCCCGCTCCCGCACGGGACGGTAGATATAGCCCGCCTGGCAAAACCTGCACCCCCTGGTGCATCCCCTCGTTACCTCCACACTCAATCGATCATGGATCACCTTCATAAAGGGGACCACCGGGGCCAGGGGATAGTAGCACTCATTGAGATCGAGGACCGTCCTTTTGCGCACCCCCTGATACTGTGCCATCAGGGGGTTGATCGCTTCGATGGCGCCGTCGGAGAGATAACTGACCTGAAAAAAGGAGGGGACGTAGACCCCCTCGATGGAGGCGAGTTTCCGTAAGAGGGTATCCTTGTCGCCCCCATCCGCCTTCCCTTGTCTGATCAGATCGATCACCTCTAAGGTGACCTCTTCCCCGTCGCCCAAGACAAAGGCGTCGAAGAAATCCGCCAGGGGCTCCGGGTTGAAGGCGCACGGCCCTCCCCCGATGACCAGGGGCATATCCGCCCCCCGCTCCCGCGCCAGCAGGGGCATCTGGGCGAGGGAAAGGATATTCAGGACGTTGGTATAGCAGAGCTCGTATTGCAGGGAAAAGCCGACCACGTCGAATGCACGCAGCGGGGTGCCGGACTCCAGTGTGCCGAGGGGGAGGTCACGCGAGCGCAGCAACGCCTCCATATCAAACCACGGGCTGAATACCCGCTCGCACACGACCCCCTCCTGGGCGTTGAGCAAACCGTACAAGATCTGGATTCCGAGATGCGACATGCCGATCTCGTAGGCATCGGGAAAGACCAGGGCGAAGCGCACATTGGCCCGATCACCTGACTTGCGGCAGGCGTTCACCTCGCCCCCTACATAGCGAGAGGGTCTGCTCACTAATGGCAAAAGGTCTTTTGTCATAACATTACTCTCTCCTCGCATGATATATGCCGCTAGAACCATTGTCAACGAAGCCCCCTCTTGAAGCAAAATCTCCCCTTGAAAAGAAGCGGTGTGATATATATGTTGTTAGTAATACAAAAAATAAGAGGAGGTACAATACATGTCTGAAGCAATGCCCTCACACATTAACGATGCGGACTTCGAGCAAGAGGTCATCAAGGCCGATGTACCTGTGCTGGTGGATTTCTGGGCGCCGTGGTGTGGCCCCTGCCACATGGTCACCCCTATGTTGGAGGAGCTGGCCCAAGAGTTTAGCGCCAAAGTAAAGATTGCCAAGATGAACGTGGACGAAAACCCCCAAACCCCGCCGCTGTACGGCATCCGTGCCATACCCACCCTCATCCTCTTCAGGGAGGGAGAGGTAGTGGAACAGATCACCGGTGTGGTACCCAAGGACCAGTTGAAGTCCAAGCTGGAAAACGTGGCGTAAGGCCGATGATTCAACTACTGTAAGGCATGTGCGCGCGGGACAGGGCGATACGGCGGATGGCGGCGGCGTGAATCCCGCCTTTGGGGTGACTGGAGCGGAAATCCGCTTAACTCCAAAAATTCCTTTCTTTTTCCATTAACCGGATTCCGCTCAGCTTGGTCGTTGGAGTGAAGAGATTTATGACGCCATCAAAAATCAATTTGACGGAAAAGTTTGCCAGGCTGCCGGATGAAGATTATGCCGTGCGAATCATCGCTAAAATGAACGATTACGAGTTCAAGATCGTGAGGTTCAAAGGCAAGTTTGTTTGGCATAGCCATCCGGATACGGATGAAACCTTCATCATCTTGAAAGGCACGATGCTGATGAATTTCAGAGATAAGGTGGTTGAATTAAATGCAGGAGAAATGATCGTCATCCCCAAGGGCGTGGAGCACAAACCGGCATCCAAGGACGGATACGAAGCACTGCTCATTGAGCCTGAAGGTGTTCCCAATACTGGTGACGCTGAAAGTGAGATGACGATCAAAAAAATAGAATGGATATAGGCCCCTTAACTATGGCATCCGTGCCATCCCCACCCTCATCATCTTTAAGGGGGGAGAGATTGTGGAGCAGATCACCGGCGTGGTACCCAAGGACCAGTTGAAGTCAAAGTTAGAAAAGATAGTTTAAGACTTACGGCGAGATGTGATTCTGGTGGAACGCAGAAATACGATCGTTGGGGTACCCTAACAATACGATGAATGCGGACGTGGTTGTCTCCAGCCGTCCTGTTGACTTTTCCGTACTGTTGTCGTATCGTGCTGGGGGTTGGGGCTTGCGCCCGGTCGCAGGCTCCGCCTTTTTTCGGGAGAGGGCTTCGGACTTCGTTTATGGCGACTGACCCCATCGTGAGATGGCCGATGAGATAAACGAAACGCTGAGAGCGTTTTTTCGCTTGCTAATTAATATGATATTTTTGTATTATGCCACGCTCAAATGGTGGAATCGGATAACACCGAGAGGGACGAAGCGGCACCGCAGAAAATAATCTACATTACACCTGTTGGTAAGGCATTATGAGCAAAAATATATATTCGATAATTGTTGGAACCGGTAGCTATATCCCCACAAAAAGGGTTCCCAATGAAGATTTTCTCGGCAATGAATTCTATGATTCAGACGGAAAATTATTCGATAAGACCAATGACGAGATTATCGAAAAGTTTGAGAAGATAACCGGAATTAAAGAAAGAAGATATGTGACTGATGATCTGGTTACGTCGGATATCGCGTATTATGCGGCACAGGATGCATTGGAATCATCAGGAATTGACCGCGAAAGCCTTGATTATATCATTGTTGCCCACAACTTCGGAGATGTCAAAACAGATAATAGGCGATCGGATTTTACACCCAGCCTTGCCTCCAGGGTAAAACATAAGTTGGAGATCGAAAATCCCTACACCATAGCGTATGATCTCCCCTTCGGCTGTCCGGGGTGGGTGCAGGGGATGATACAAACTGATTACTATATAAAGTCAGGAGATGCACAGAGGGCCCTCGTTATCGGTGCAGAGGCGCTTTCCAGGATCGCCGATCCCCACGACAGGGATAGTATGATCTATGCCGACGGCGCAGGAGCGACCATCGTCGAGGGCATGACAAGCGAAGAACCTGTTGGAATACTGTCGCATGCAGGACGGACTGATACGCGTGAGCACGCCTACATGCTCTGGATGGATAAATCACATAGTCCGCACTATACAAAAAACAATCTATTCCTCAAAATGCAAGGCCACAAGCTGTATGAGTATGCGCTTAAGAATGTGCCGCGCACCGTCAAACAGAGCCTCGACAAGGCAGGTCTATCCATCAATGATGTACACAAGATCCTTATACATCAGGCCAATGAAAAGATGGACGAGGCAATATTACAACGTTTGTTCGGTTTATATGGGGCAACGGAAATACCACCTGATGTCATGCCCATGTGCATCTCCTGGCTGGGCAATAGCTCTGTTGCAACCATACCAACCCTCCTTGACCTCGTGTGTAAAGAGAACATAGAAAACCATACGTGGGAACAAGGGCATATTATCGTCTTTACGTCGGTAGGGGCGGGGATGAATATCAACGCTATGGTATATAAGATTCCTTGATATGGTCTACCCTTAA
>Ga0307422_1000313_pt1 | contig 28443 bp, 26 predicted proteins | sample SalMarWE160290MG_FD_202153 | JGI IMG/M metagenome (GOLD analysis project Ga0307422, IMG submission 202153) | Salt marsh sediment microbial communities from the Plum Island Ecosystem LTER, Massachusetts, United States - WE1602-90 | ecosystem: Environmental > Aquatic > Marine > Intertidal zone >...
ATCCTGGAGCTTATTAAAAACATCCCATAAAAAACCCGGGGATTCCGGGCTATTTTTCTTAGAGGCCCCATTTTACCCCCAAAAACAAGCTCTAAGGCCTTGAAATGGGGCAAGAAATGACTTAATTATCAGGTAATGTGGCTTTTAATTCGGTCCGACCCGGATTTGGACCCGGATTTGACGGCGTTGCAAAAAGTGCATTTCGGGATGGTTAGCAGGGACGGGCATTTTTTGCAATGCTTGCTTTCTAGGGGGGTGACAGGCGGTAAGCCAAAAGATAACGCCACTAAAGATTACTGACCGGTTGTTTTTTGGTTTACCGCCTGGCACAGAAGGGCCAGGTAGCCTCGCGGGAGAGCCACAAACCAGCGAGTATATAACATAAGACGTTTTTATACGACCTCGCATGGGGCAAAGGGAGCTCGTATAAAAACTCTTATGTTACTTACGAGCGATCATGGGTTTGCTGAATGCCCCTGACTGAACCAGGGGCGCAATGGAGTGAGGGAAGGGGCATGAGGCAAGACCAATTAGTTCATACAGTTATTTTTTAAGATTCTTTAAGTTTGCCGGATCCCGGCTTGTATGAAAAATATCAAGGATTGTTACAGATTCTTCAGTTACTTCATAGATGATTTTATAACTCCACTTTACTTTATAACGATTGTCTCCGGGCTCATCTTTTAAAAATGGATCTTCTGCAAATTTGTGAGGTATGAAACCAATGTTTTTAACTTCATCCCTGATCCCTTCACGTACTTTTCTGGCTTGTTCTATGGATTCCCTTTTCTTGATAGTATTGTAAATACTACGTAAAGAAGCTTTCGCTTCATCATCCCAGATTACTTTGTAACGCTTCTTTACCATTGTTCCATCTCTTTATCCAGATCCTCCTGTGTCGTATAGTAACCGGCCTTTACACGTTCTTTTGAATTTCTGATCCTGGTTTTATAGTCTTCAACATCCATTGGAGTACCCGGAAGAGTGTAGTCTTCATCGCTTTCATAGTTTGTGGCAATAGCATGGAGAAGCCGTAAAAAACGCTCATTTCCTTTGTCTACATATCGATGAAGTTCTTGCTTTAATTGAGTTGTATTCATAATGTTCGGGATCATTGTTTCGACAAATTTAATAATTAATAATCATATATTTTATTTTAGTGGATGGTATATATTCAATTCTTCCTGCAGATCTTTCAGGTTAGTCAGCTGGTACCGTTCGGTGGTGCTGACGTGTTTATGGCCGGCTTTATCAAAAACACCGGTTTTATTTTTATCTGGTACCGGTTTACGCTCCTGGATCAGGTGAAGCAGTATCTCCGGGTCATGGCCCTGCACCAGGCTGTTGATGTCCTCGTCCCTGGGAGTGTTTATGGCGGTTATTTTTACCTCCGGCCTGAGCTGGCTGAGAGATTCAGAAAGTTTTAATATAGCCTTTTCCCCGGCGTTGTCGCCATCAAAAAACAGGATTACCTCGCCGAGCTCTGCCAGCTCCTGTATAGCTTTTTTGATTTCATCTGTAAAACCATTGGTACCAAAAAGGCTGATCACTTCAAACTGGTCTGTGATCTCCTGTTGCTGCCTGAGGGTGGCACAGTCAATGAAAGATTCGGTAAGGATCAGCTTTTTGGTGCCGGGGTGGGGATAGCCCGGATAAATTCCCTGGTGGTGGCCGTTCAGGTAAAAATGTCTGGCCGCGTTGTTATTGATAATAGAACGTCCGTAAAGGTCAATAACCTGGCCTTTTTCATTTCGGGTAAAAAACAAAAGGCAGTTTTTAAACTTTGTAACCAGGGTTCCCTGGCGTGATTTACGAAGGATGCCCAGTTGCAGCCCGCTTTCCTGCAGCTGGCTGTTCCAGCCCTTGCCAAAGTCAGGGCCCATATAACCGACATCCAGACCGGCAGGATCGATCCCCCGGCCTTTTATATACTGCCGGGCCTTGTCCACCCGTTTAAAGCCGGCCCTGCTGTCACCGGCGATCTTTCCCATTACAGCCAGCCGGGGTAGAAGGTTTTTTTCATTTGTTTGTTCCATGGGTTTTGTATTTATGCTGTGCAGCGGATCTGCCAGGGTTTTTGCTTTTTCAATGGCCTGGTGTTTGGATAGCTTTTCAAACAGTTCGATAAACTGGATCTGGTCCCCGGTGGCACCACAGCCAAAGCAATGGAAGGTGTTTGTTTTGGTGTAGATCTTCAGGCTGGGGGTGTGGTCATCGTGTAAGGGACAGCGGATGAAGTCGTTCTTGTCGGGTTTGAGGTTGTAATGACTTAGGACGGTGAGGATATCTAATCGGGTTTTAATATCGGGTATTTCCATGGTGGAAAAAATTTTATAAAATTTTTAATGCTACTTATTGGTCGCAAATGTAATTTATTGATCTTTATAAAGCGAATTTTTTAGGTTTTGTTTTATACGTTTAGGTAGTGTATATTTGTAAAAACAAGCAATAATAAGTCAAAAGCAATACGTTTAGGTATGACACTTGGAGAACATATCATGTTGTTACGAAAGCAGAAGGGATTTTCTCAGGCTGCACTGGGCAAGGCAATCGGAACATCCGGAGATATTATTGGAAGGTACGAACGCGATATTATGACTCCATCCATAGATGTAATTATTAAAATTGCCGATACCCTGGGGGTTTCTATTGATTATCTGGTGGGGAAAACCAATCTTGAGCTGGACAGCAATACATTAAAGCGGCTTGAGGATATTTCAACATTATCCGAAGAAAATAAATCATTTATATTCCGGATGATCGATATGGCTTTGCGGGATTTGAAGACCCGGCAGGCTTATGCTAACAAGTAAAATTCGATATAATGGACTTACAGTATATAACCGATAGGAAAGGCCAGAAAAATGCCGTGCAGGTACCCATGAAAGACTGGGAAAAGATACAGAAGGACTTGGAGGAACTGGAACGTTTAAGGAACAAAAAGCTTTTTATGACTGAGCTTGCCGAGGCCGTTGAAGAGATGAAACAAATCAAGCAAGGAAAAAAGCAAGCCCGAAGCGTTGAAGATTTTCTGGATGAGCTTTAAGGTAAAATCCATACCTGTTTTTGAGCGGCAGGCCAAACGCCTGAAGAAAAAGTTTCCTTCGCTTAAGAAAGAAATTCAAACGCTCATTCATGAACTGAAAGAAGAACCAACCAAAGGTGTTTTTATCGGGCATAATTGTTATAAGATACGCCTTGCCATAACCAGCAAGGGAAAAGGTAAATCAGGCGGGGGCCGTGTGATCACCCATGTTATTTTCAAAGAGGATATTGTTTACCTGCTTACGATATACGATAAATCCGAACTTGAAAACTTTACCGATAAAGAAATCCTGGAGCTTATTAAAAACATCCCATAAAAAACCCGGGGATTCCGGGCTATTTTTCTTAGAGGCCCCATTTTACCCCCAAAAAACAAGCTCTAAGGCCTTGAAATGGGGCAAGAAATGACTTAATTATCAGGTAATGTGGCTTTTAATTCGGTCCGACCCGGATTTGGAAATTTAAATCAGCATGTTTTTTAATAGAAAATATTCCAGGGCATTATGGGATCTATCATCATAAGAAAGATGCCCCTGATGCTGTTTTTGAGAAGATTGAAAATACTTTATTGCATGGTTTTGATTCAGTGGCATGGAAAAAGGCTAAGGATAAAGGAGAAATTGCTAATAGTAATAATGAATATATAAAGTATGATCTGGAAGTTATTACTGCTGATTTTCTTATTGATAACATTGAGAATTCATTTTATGCCTGGGAGAATTTCGTATGGTGCAAAGACATGGATTTTAATATTTTCAAGCACCAAATTTTGCCTTACAGGGTTGACAAGGAGCCGTTAATGAATTTAAGGGAACATTTTTTGGACAGGTTTTCATGGTTGGTTGATAGTATGGAAAACAACAATGATATGAAACGTGCCTTTGAATTGGTATATAATAAATTTTATCATTTTACTGATAAACACAGGGGGTGGGGATATGGAAATGTACAGAATTTATATGATGTGGTTAGGCTCAGCGAAGGTTTGTGTTATCATACAACGCTTTTAAAAACTCATATTACGCGTTCACTGGGAATTATCTGCTTATTTGACGAGACACCGCACTGGGCCAACAGAAGCAGCAGTCATAGTTGGAATGCGTTTGTAAACCGGGATGGTGTTCTGATGACAATGAGTGATAATAAAGTCCTTGAAGAACAAGAATTTATTCCATCAGCAAGATTTAATATAATGAATCCGCGTGACAGTCTGTTGCCGGAAGAATTATTGGTATATCCCATTAAGAAAGTTGCAAAAGTTTACAGGAAATCGTTCACTGTAAATCCCAGGTCCGTTTTTTACAGTAATTTTAATAAAAATCAAATTTCCTCATCAATAGATGATTTGTATCAGATTGATGTGACTGAAGATTATTTGGAATGTAATGATGTTAAAATTCAGTCTTCAAACAGATACGATGATCAACCGGCATATATATGTGTAATTGACCGGGGAAATATTATTCCGGTTGACTGGGGAATTATACAGAATGGTGAAGTTGTGTTTAATAGTATTGGTAATGATATTTTATATTTGGCAGTACTTATCACCGATGACCAATATCATCCGCTTTCATATCCCTTTATTCTTAAGAAAGATGGATCTATCCGGTATATTAAATGTAATGATGAAGAAAAAGAATCGATCAGATTATTTAGAAAGTATCCTTTGTTTGGTAATATTCTGAATTATGCAAATCAATTATATAAGGGCAGGTTTCAGGGCAGCAATAAAGAGGATTTTTCAGATGCTTCAGATTTATTTATTATTAATAAAACATTTCTTTTACCTGTTGAATTCGTGATTGAGGATAATAATGAATACAGGTATTTAAGGTATCTTCCGGATACGATCACGAATGGAGATATAGGTAATATTTCTTTTTATTATGATTCCGGCAGAGTACAAAAGGAAGTATCGGGAGAATATATTTTTAAATTCGAAGGACAACTTGACAGGCATGTTTCAAAAGCCTTTGACGGGGATCCGGCCACATTTTACAGCAGTAATGAAAAAGGAACATGGATTGGACTTGATCTGGGAGAGGGAAATGAAAAAAAGATAACAAAAATAAGATTCAATCCTCGTACAGATACAAACTATATTATACCGGGAAAAGATTATGAATTGTTTTACTGGGATGAAGGTTGGAAATCTTTGGGCAGGAAGGTTGCTTCCGGTATGCACATGGATTACAAGTATGTGCCCGCAGATGCGTTGTTCTGGTTACATTGCCATAGCGGGGGTAAGGAGGAACGGCCGTTTACCATCGAAGATGGTGTTCAGGTGTGGTGGTGATGAAAACAGGAAAATTTCTGTATCTATCATCTTTTTTCTTTATGATCTGGTATAAATTTTCTATTTTTACAGTTCTGTCCTGCCAGAAATAATCCTGCGTTTAATAATTTTTTTTCTGTAATGAATTTTAATAATGAATAAGAAAATTAAATTAATTCTGATCTTATTACTTGGGGTCGGTATTTTGTTTGTATTGTTCTATTCTTTTCGTTACCTGATATCACGCAGGCATACTGTTGGTGAAATTTCCACATCACATGTTGATGTTGGGCCCGTGGAAACATGCCTTGAAGGAGAAGGTGTTGTGGAACCGGAGAACGAAGTGTTGATGTTAAGCCCCACATCCGGTATTATTAAAAGAATATACCGTGAAGCAGGAAGTAGTGTGAAGGCCGGGGAGGTGATACTCGTTCTGGATGGTTCGGAGATAGAAGAACAGATCGAAAGGCTTACCGACCAGCTTGCTGTTATGCGAAATAACCTGGATAAGAATAGGCTGAACGCGCGGAGCATCAGGATAGATCTTGATTATAACCTGGAGGTGAAAAAATTGAAGATAACATCAATAAAATCTGAACTTACTGATCAGAAAGAATTGCTGGAGGTCGGAGGGATAAGTCCGGCCCGCCACGAAAAAACAAATCAGGAGCTGGCACTTGCTGAAAAGGAACTGAAGATGGTAAGGGAAAAGAATTCGGTAAGGCTGAACCAACTTGAAGTTGAGGAGAAAGGTCTGTTGTTGGAGATCGGAATGCACGAAAAACAACTGGCCGAACGGCAGAAACTGCTGAAAAAAATGGTGGTAAAAGCACCCTCCGAAGGGATAATTATGAATGTGAACGGACGGCTGGGTGAGAAAGTCAACGCCGACCAACTGCTTGTAAGAATGTCAAATCTCAGCAGTTTTAAGGTTAAGGGTTCGATAGAAGATAAGTATGCCGATATGGTGAAAACAGGAGGAAGTGTTTACGTGCTGATAGATAAAGAAAGCCTGAAAGGATCGATTGGCAGGATACAGCCGGTTATTGAGGATAAGCAGGTACAGTTTGATGTGTTCCTGGAAAAGAGTGATTACAGAATGTTGCGTCCCAACCTTGATGTAAAGCTTAGGATAGTTGCAGAACACAAAGACAGTACCCTTCGCATCAGAAACTGTTCGGGAATTGAAGGTAATGCAGTACAAAATGCTTTTCTGCTTAAAGGAGACAAGGCTATAAGGCAGGAGATCACTACCGGCCTCAAAGGAAATGTTTATACAGAACTGCTTTCAGGAGCCGATACCGGTGATGTGTTTATTATTACAGATATGTCGGCATATAAAAGAAAAAATGAGGTGGATATTTCAAGTCAGGATTAAAGAGGATGATCGTGAAAGAGCGAGGATAGTCAGCAGGATAGCAAATGGGGGAATGAAACATTTATAAATGGAATTGTGGGAGTAATTGTGTTTTAGCAAACCTATGCGGGATAAATGTTCTATGGAACATATGAATATTATTAATTCAGATTTATTATAATACGGGAATGATATGATGAAGTTTGTTTTTGGTCTTGTACTGCCGGTTATATCGTTTACCTTATCAGCCGGACAAACAAATGCCGATCAAAAGGATTCATTATCACTCAGTCTGGCCAATGTTGTTGACCTGGCTGTAAGGCAGTCGTCTGCAGTAAAATATGCTCAAAATACGAACGTAAACTATTTCTGGAGGTGGAAAAATTTTCAAACCCGTTTTCGCCCCCGGCTTATGCTGACCGGTGACCTGCCTGATTACACGCAAACCACAACACCCGTAACACAGCCTGACGGGAGCATTGAATTCAGGCAGGTATCGAATGCCCAGGCTTCGGCTAAGTTGGCATTGAACCAGTCTATTGCTTTTTCAGGAACACAGATATATGCGGCAACAGCCCTTTACAGGATACAGGATTTTAATAATAATACTTTGAGTTTTTCGGGGACACCCTTTGAAATTGGATTTACTCAGCCTGTATTTTCATATAACTGGATGAGATGGTCAAAGCAAACAGAACCACTTATTTATGAGGAAGCGCAGAAAAATTATGTAGAGACTATCGAGGAGATATCCAGGGATGCTGCCTGGAGATTTTTCAATTACCTGAAAATACTGACAAATTACAGGCTGGCTGAGAATAATCTTAAAAACAGCAGGGTTAACCTGCAGATCGCGGAGACCAAACAGAAGCTGGGACAAATTTCGGAAAACGATTTTGCCAGGATACAGTTGTCAGTTTACAATGCACAAAAGGCATTGAACATGGCCAATATGGAACTAAAGAATGCGGATTTCGAACTTAAATCATACATCAGCCTTGATCAGGAAACAGAGCTTAATCTGATCATGCCATTGAACATAACCTTTTTTGATATAGATCCTGAAAAAGCATTGAAGGAAGCGCGTGCTAACAGAAAGGAGACACCCCGTTATCAGCGCCGTTTAATACAGGCTGACCAGGAGCTTACACAGGCGAGGCGGAATACAGGGCTGGGGGCAGTGTTGACCGGAAGTTACGGGATGTCAAACAGTGCTGAATTTATGGCTGGTGTTTATGACCAACCGAAACAACAGCGCATGTTACGATTATCAATGAGTGTACCCATTCTTGACTGGGGCAGGTCTGCTTCCCAGGTGAAGCTTGCCGAATCGAGGCGTGAACTGGAGATCTTCGATGTGGAAAAGGACAGAGAAGATTTCGAGCGTGAGGTTTTCGTGCAGGTTGAGCAGTTCAGCCTTCTTGAAGATCAGTTGAAGACAGCTAAAGAAGCAGATAAGGTGGCTGAAAACGGATATCTGATATCTCTGCGTAAATTTCAGAATGGTGAGATAAGTATTACGGATCTGAATATCTCACTTTCAGAAAGGGAGAGCGCCCGAAGGGATTACATATCATCGCTCGAGGACTACTGGATAGCTTATTATAATCTGCGGATCCTGACACTTTATGATTTTGAGATGAAGCGAAAGATCTCTTATAATAACCCTATGCTGGATAGAGGTGATGGAGCAAAGACGGATATTAGTAACCAGTGAACGGTTTCGGTTTAATTTGTAAAACCGTATTTTTGTTTCAGATGAAGATACACCTTATTATATTCAGGTTTATCATTGGTTGGGCTGAAATGGTTGAGCAGATATGATAACAGGTATATATGCATTTCCTTGTTTTCTTCACATTTATCGAGAATTTTATCTGAGGCTGCGATTAATTCTCCCGGGGTTTGCGGGATCACGTGATTTATGTAATGTGAAATGCGGTTTCCCAGCAAATGAGTACGAATAAGTCCTGAATTATTAAGGTTGATGTTATCAAGATAATGGTCTTTGTAATATTCTATCCGTTCTGTCCAGTTAAGTGAATCCTGGCCGTGGATATTTTGCCGGTTAATTTTAGTGTCGGGAATCTCAGGCGGCCTGGTCATTTGAAGGTAATCGCCCAAAAGCCTTCCGCTATATAAGTTAGTTAGCGAGTCAACAATAATCAGGTTTTCATCTTTCAGGGTTTTGATCTTTTGTCTTATACTTAGTTCTTCCTCCCTGCCCGTGGAAGTCTTTTTTAATGTTTGCTGCATGTTATTTATTTTACGATTGGAAAGGTAGTGATGAGTTAAATAATAATGAAAGGCCATGCTTTGCTTATCTCCGCCAATGACCATGTTATTAATTGCCAGGCTGTTAAAAGAAATGTTCAGGTCATTATTACCCGTTATCATAAACTCAAAGGAAAGCGAGTCATTAAATACCAGCAGATAAATACCGGGTTGAATATCACTGTTTGTATATCGTGTAACACCATCACCATTAAAGAACAGGGTGTCTTCAAGAAATATACCCGAATGATAGTAATAGGCCAGTTGCACCAAATCTGAACTGCCTTGTTTGCAGTGAATCTCAATATCAATAGCTGATGCTTGATTTTTAACTGACAATAAGAAAATTCCGGTAATAAACAGACGAAATAAAAGACTGATCATAATAAATACTTTTTTCGTTTAAGTTACACTAACTTTTTTAAATAAGTCAAGTATAACCATAATATCCTGTATTTAAAATTCATCAGGTTCAGGGCAGATACAAAGCGTCAAAAAATGAAGATTGAGCCCGGTGAGGCTAATAATACAGGTTATGCTAATATGCTATGGTACAGTATAAAATATACCTGTGACCACTGCGAAGTAAAAAAAATGTGTTTTTATACAATATTGTAAAATATCTTACGTTATTAATAGTTACATAGTATTTCAATGAACCCTTAATTGCCTGCTGCAACAATGTTGTCTGTACTTATACCTGTATACAATTTTGATGTTACCGATCTGGTCAACGTCCTTAACAAGCAATGCCTGAACGCCGGTATTTCTTACGAAATTATCCTTCTTGATGATGCTTCCGATGAAACTTTTAAAAAAGGGAACAGGAAGCTGAAATCAGTGCGCAATGTTATATACCGGGAACTGGACAAGAATATCGGGCGGTCGAAGATAAGGAATAAATTGGCGGTTTTGGCAAGTTATCCATATCTGCTTTTTCTTGATTGTGATTCAAAGATAGGGAGACGTGATTTTATCGAAAATTATCTGTCTAATTGCAATGGACGCGGGGTTGTTTGCGGAGGATTGAACTATTCAATGCTAAAACCTGAGATGGATGATCAGTATTTGAGATGGACATATGGACATTACCGGGAATATAAATCAGTATGTGAACGCCAAAAAAATCCGAATGCATCATTCTCTTCTTTTAATTTTTTGATTTCAAAATCTATTTTTGATAGAATCCGGTTCAATGAAGACCTGAAGAGTTATGGACATGAGGATACCCTGTTTGGTTATGAATTAATGAAAAATAATATTATTATTAAGCATATTGAAAATCCGGTAATTCATATTGGTCTTGAGACAAACGAGCAATTTATCGAAAAAACCAGAGAAGGTATTAAAAACCTGAAAAGGATTATGAAGATTAACGGCAATGAAAAACGACTGATGCGTGATATTACCATATTATGGTATTATAAGTTGTTTAAAAAATTAAGATTGAGAAAGCTGGCTGAATTTATTTACAGAAAAGCAGAAAAGAAATTATATAATAACCTCACCGGCAAACAGCCGAAGCTTCTGTATTTTGATCTTTATAAACTTGGATACCTGTGTTCGCTGAATGGGGAAATAAAATAGAAAGCTGAAAGTCGAAAGTCGAAAGCTGAAAGGAAAAGAGCTCGAAGCTCGAAGCTCGAAGGGAAAAGCCGAACGTAGAACAAAGTTGTATAAGAAAATTTACTTTTAATAGGAAGAGCTGAAAGTCGAAAGTCGAATGCTGAAAGGAAAATAGCTCGAAGCTCGAAGGGAAAAGCCGAACGTAGAACAAAGTTGTATAAGAAAATTTACTTTAATAGGAAGAGCTGAAAGTCGAAAGTCGAAAGCTGAAAGGAAAAGAGCTCGAAGCTCGAAGCTCGAAGGGAAAAGCCGAACGTAGAACAAAGTTGTATAAGAAAATTTACTTTTAATAGGAAGAGCTGAAAGTCGAAAGTCGAAAGTCGAAAGCTGAAAGCAGGAAGAGGAAAAGCTGAAAGTCTAAAGCTAAAAGGGAAAGAGTTCGAAACCGGAAGCCGGAAGGGAAAAAGTCGAAAGCTGAAAGGGAAAGAGCTCGAAGTTAGAAGCTCGAAGAGGAAAAGCTGAACGTAAAATAAAGTTATATGAATAGAAAGAGCTGGTAGGTGGAAGCAAAAATCATGCACGCGCTGCAAACACTAAATATATTAATAGTCAGCACAATACAGCAACTAATTGTTTGTCAGGTGCAAGTGTTTTAACTCATATTAATAAAATCATTTGCACTTATTAAGGATAATATTTCACAAGAATATATTTTATTTAAGTTATTAGTAATTAATTTGTTATTTCGTTTAATCAAAGTTGGTGGTAGTTGTTCACCTGTTGTTTATTTTTAATGGTGTTCACGAGCTCTCCCGCTTGGGCGGGATCGGTTGTTATCTCGCGAATTAATAATTTAATAAGGTGCTCGGTGAACCCTCACCAATAATTAGGTTATTAAAATATTCATGTCCTTTTATTCCCCCCTTTATTCATTTTAATTGTGTTCATGAGCTCGCTTCGCTCGGTTGTCTTTGTACCTTTTTAAATTTATCCCCTTAATGGTGAGGGTTTTGTTAGTCTGTAGCACATGATCAATCGCGTTGGCTGTAGCTCGCGGTATCCTTATACAGCTTCGCTTTGCCGCCTTGTATCTGATGCGCTACAGACTTTTTCAGCAGACACTAATTATGTTTTAAGAACAGGTCTGATAAAAAAACCACTTTTGGCCGTTCATTCCTCATCTTCAAATATTATCTTTGTGGCTTAAAATTTTAACAGGTTTTGAAAATATGAGTCTCGAAAGATTATTAGCTGTTTCGGTAAGAGATGCGGTTTTGCAATTATATGGCAGTTCAATTAATGAGGAAAGCATTCAGATCCAAAAGACAAGGAAGGATTTCAATGGAGATATTACGGTAGTGGTATTTCCCTTTCAGAAGATATCAAAAAAGGGACCCGAACAAACAGCTAATGATATCGGCCTCTACCTTGAGGGGACTGTAAACGAAGTAGAAGGTTTTTCCGTGATAAAAGGATTCCTTAATTTAAATATCAGCACTTCCTTTTATATCCAACAATTGAATGAGGCTGCCAGGACAGGATACTCCAAAAAGGCATCTGTGGCAAGGGATATACAGACGTACATGGTGGAATATTCTTCGCCAAATACAAATAAACCTCTTCATCTCGGACATGTAAGGAACAACCTGCTGGGTTTTGCTGTCTCCAATCTTTTGGAAGCTAACGGGAAAAAGGTGGTGAAAACAAATATTGTGAATGACCGCGGAATACACATCTGTAAATCCATGCTGGCCTGGAAGAAATGGGGTAATGGCGAGACACCGGAATCTTCTGGAAAAAAGGGTGATCACCTGGTTGGTGATTATTATGTGAAGTTTGACCAGGAGTATAAAAAACAGATAGCTGAAATGCATGGTAAAGGGATGTCCAGGGAAGAAGCTGAACAAAAGGCCCCGGTCATAGAAGAAGCCAGGGAACTGTTGCGTAAATGGGAAGCCGGTGACCCCGAAACGGTTGATCTGTGGAAAACCATGAACGAATGGGTTTATGATGGCTTTAATATTACATATGAGCGGCTTGGTGTAAATTTTGATAAGATCTATTACGAGTCTGATACTTATATTGTTGGTCGTGATATCGTTATGGAGGGCCTTGAAAAGGGTGTTTTTTACCGGCATGATGACAGTTCGGTATGGGTAAGCCTGAAGGATGAAGGACTGGATGAAAAAATACTGTTGCGGAGTGATGGTACTTCGGTATACATGACCCAGGATATAGGTACGGCGCAGCTTAGGCAGAACGATTACCAGCCGGATAAAATGATATATGTGGTGGGCAACGAGCAGGAACACCATTTCAGGGTTCTGTCTATCGTTCTGGATAAACTCGGTTTTTCATGGGCAAAAGATCTATATCATTTGTCGTACGGTATGGTGGAACTACCGGAAGGCAAGATGAAATCGCGTGAAGGAACAGTGGTTGATGCCGATGACCTGATAGATGAAATGATCGAAACGGCCAGGGAAATGTCTAAGGAACTGGGTAAGCTGGAAGGGATGACCTGTGAGGAGAAGGAAAATATTTTCAGGATCATTGGGCTTGGTGCATTAAAGTACTTTATTTTAAAAGTCGATCCTTCAAAGAATATGACCTTTGATCCGCGTGAATCCATTGATTTTAATGGAAATACAGGGCCCTTCATTCAGTATACTTATGCCCGTATTTGTTCGGTATTCAGAAAAGCCGGTGAATTGGGGATAAAAATGCCCGGAATGGTTGAACCCACTGTAAAAATGAACGAAAAAGAAAAGACCCTGTTAAAATTGATATACGATTACCCCTTTGTGGTGAGGGAAGCCGGAAATAGCTATAACCCTGCATTGGTTGCCAATTATATTTTTGAACTTGTGAAGGAGTATAACCAGTTTTATCATGATTATACGATATTAAAAGAGGAAGATAAGGCAGTAAGGGATTGCAGGCTGATGCTGTCAAAACAAACAGCGGAAATTGTTCGGACAGCAATGGGATTACTAGGGATTGAAGTTCCTGAGAGAATGTAATTGTGAAGTATGATAAAAATTTTGACACGATATGTTTGAAAATTTAAGTGATCGCCTGGAAAGGTCTTTTAAACTGTTAAAAGGCCAGGGAATAATTACCGAGATCAATGTGGCGGAAACACTCAAGGAGGTCCGCCGGGCACTGCTTGATGCCGATGTAAATTATAAGATAGCAAAGAGTTTTACCGATACGGTAAAGGAAAAAGCATTGGGATCAAAAATCCTTACAGCAGTGAAGCCTGGCCAGATGATGGTGAAGATCGTTCATGATGAGTTGGCTGAATTGATGGGGAAGGAAAATGTGGATGTCAATATTAAAGGTAATCCTGCTGTTATTTTGATCTCCGGCCTACAGGGGTCGGGTAAAACAACCTTTTGCGGTAAGCTGGCTAATCATTTGAAAAACAAACGGGGTAAAAGCCCGATGCTTATAGCCGGTGACATATACCGTCCCGCTGCAATTGAACAGTTGAAGGTGCTGGGTGAACAGATCAATGTACCCGTTTTTCTGGAAGAAGATCATAAGGATCCTGTGAAAATTGCCAAACAGGGGATCAAAGAAGCCCGCCGCTCGGGACATGACCTGGTGATTATTGATACGGCAGGCCGTTTGGCTATTGATGAGCAGATGATGAACGAGATCGCAGCGATCAAAAAAGGCGTCGATCCTCATGAAACATTATTTGTTGTGGATTCAATGACTGGACAGGATGCTGTAAACACGGCAAAAGAGTTTAATAGACGCCTGGATTTTGACGGTGTTGTACTTACAAAGCTTGACGGGGATACCCGGGGCGGTGCAGCACTTTCTATCCGCTCTGTGGTCGATAAACCCATAAAGTTTATCAGTGCGGGAGAAAAGCCTGAATCTATTGAATTGTTCCATCCTTCGCGTATGGCTGACAGGATTCTTGGCATGGGAGATATTGTTTCGCTTGTGGAAAAAGCACAAGAGCAGTTCGATGTGGATGAGGCAAGGAAAATGCAAAAGAAGATTGCCAAAAACCAGTTCAATCTGAATGATTTTGTAAAGCAGATCCAGCAGATCAAAAAAATGGGAAATATTAAAGATCTGGCCGGTATGATTCCCGGAGTCGGTAAAGCAATTAAAAATATGGATATTGATGATGATGCTTTTAAGGGTATTGAGGCTATTATTTATTCTATGACTCCCGAAGAAAGGAATGATCCTTCATTGCTTAACGGGTCGCGAAGAAAGCGGATTGCTGCCGGTAGCGGGACAGATGTGCAGGATGTTAACCGACTGGTGAAACAGTTTGATGAAACGCGTAAGATGATGAAGATGATGTCGGGGGGTAAGAATATGCAGAGGATGATGAGTAGTATGAAGGGGAGGATGTAGAGTATGTGTTGGGCACGCGTTGCAAAGGTACGCCAGCGATATGGAATGGTATATATTAGGAACGCGTTGCAAACGCGCGCCGGCTGTGGCGACAAGTTATTTTGATAAATATTAAACAATAAATACCTGTAATAAATGCAACTTATTGACGGAAAAAAAGTAGCTGCTGATATTAAGACCGAGATAGCAAAACAAGTCGGGAAGATCGTGTCCAAAGGGGATAAGGCTCCACACCTGGCTGCCGTGCTGGTGGGCCATGACGGGGCAAGTGAGACATATGTGGATCTTAAAGTTAAGGACTGTAAAGCGGTCGGATTCAGGTCGAGCCTTATCAGGCATGATGAAAATGTAAAAGAAGAAGAATTGCTTGCCACGGTTCATGATCTTAACAATGATCCTGAGATCGATGGTTTTATTGTTCAGTTGCCATTACCCGCGCATATTTCCGAGCAAAAAGTGATTGAGGCTATTGACCCGAAAAAAGACGTGGATGGTTTTCATCCTATGAATCTTGGCAGGGTCGTGATTGGGCTTCCTGCTTTTGTTTCTGCCACTCCGGCAGGTATAATGGAACTTATTGAGCGGTATGATATTGAAACATCCGGTAAATATTGTGTGGTTATAGGCCGCAGTAATATTGTAGGGCGTCCCGTGAGTATTCTGTTATCAAGAAAGGCTGTTCCCGGAAACGCAACGGTAACCGTATGTCATAGCCGGACTAAAAATATTAAGGATATTACACGACAGGCTGATATTCTTATTTCTGCTCTCGGTAGCCCCGGGTTTGTTACAGCTGATATGGTTAAAGATGGAGTTGTTGTCATTGATGTCGGTACAACCCGGGTTAAATCTGATAAGACTAAATCGGGTTGGAAGCTGAAAGGTGATATTAATTTTGATGAAGTGTCTCCAAAAGCAAGCCTGATTACTCCGGTGCCCGGAGGTGTAGGCCCTATGACAAGGGTGGCACTGCTTAAAAATACCCTGCTTGCTGCTGAAGGTAAAATTTATGGTTAAGCAATTTTTTTATTTCCGGCACTTGGTTTATATCGGAAATTCTATAATTTTAATAAATTGCCCTGCTGATGGATTTTTTAAATAATCTGTTCCAAAGCAAGTTAATCCGATTTAGTTGCCTATGGCTCTTTAATAAAGATAAGTGTAACTTAATCGTAAACAGATTAATAAATGATATTTTTGAACTAATCAGGTAATATAATGCGTACCCGGATATTTAATAATGCCATTTTGCTACTGGTGATTATCCAATTGATATTTTCATGTCACAAGCCTGAAAAACAAACCGGACAATCACCAAAGTGGACAAGCACAGATCCTTCAACCATTCCTTTCCGTGTGCGCCAGCAAAAATATTTGCGCAGTAATTTGCTGATAAACGGTTCTTTTGAAAGCGGCCGCAAGTATACAATTGATACGATTGATTTTAGCTTTACAATTGACGGATGGCAAAAATCGGGTGACCATGTAGATTGGGTGGATATAACAAAAGACAGCTTATATAAAAAGAATGAGGTTTTCCAGGGTAACCATGCTATAAAGATCCATCGGGAAAAGGCAAATGAAACTGACATTGAGGGTGAAGGGGTTATATCTGAGTTTATCAAGGTTATTCCGGGTAACTACCTGCTTAATTTCCATGTAAGGCTCGAAAATATTGAGTCACCGACACTTCGTCTGGGAACCAAATTGTATGATGCAATTGATATCCGGCTAAAGTATTTTGATAAAAACAGGATTGCCATTTCAGGAGATCAGTATATCCCTGTTATAGATAAAAAAATCAATTCATCGATTAAATGGCTTTCATTTGCTAATTTGTGGGCTGTGGATAAAATGGAATGGACCAGGGTTGTTGGAAAATCTCACGATTTTACAATAAGCAGCGGTGATATTCCTGATGAAGCCCGTTATGTTAAGGTTTTTCTCGGATTGAAAGGTACAGGTACTATGTGGATCGATCAGGCAGAACTTTACTATACATCTGTTAACTTTTCTCCCCTTGAGCAACTGGAATCCATGCTTGACACTTCTTTTTCGAAGTATGACATGCTGATCCCCACGCCAAAACACCTTAAAAAGCTGGAATCAATCCGGTTTTTTTCGGATACGTCAGAACTTTCGGGGCTTCCTGTAATTCTTGTCCCTGAATATACTGATAATATAACTCGTTTGGCTGCAGAAATTATTCGTAACAAAATTCTGGACAATTATCACGGTATTCATAATTCTCCCGCGAAAGATCCGGTTTATGAAATACGAACCAGGATAAGTCAGGAAGAACTTGCAAAAAGCAAACTTGTATTCAGCATAGGAAAGAATCATCTTTCTGCAAAATTTGCTGCTATTTTACCTTATGATAAGATCGCGGATTTAGAACAGGCATATTTTATAAGTACACAAACTGATCTGCCAAATGTCGTATTTCTATCAGGGAATGATCCCGGGGATAATCTTAATGCAGCATACACGGCAATTCAGCTGTTCGATAATATGGAGTTTATCTTTCATAATGCCCGTATTATTGATTATCCTGATTTTTTTAGCAGGAATGTCATTGTCCGTGTTCCCTGCCCTCAATCTGATAATACGCTATGGGGGGATTTAATAAAGAATCTTGCAAAGGTTAAGCTGAATGGTTTTTATCTGAATATGAAAAGTAGTCCTGTAAATAAAAAATCAATAAATGAATTAGGAAAAGCAGGAGACCTTATTAATAAATATTCAGGCGTTGGTTGTAATGCGATTATTACATGGCCGGGCTTTTTTGCAATGACTCAATCACCAGATAATTCATCATTCAGTCTTACCGATATTTCTGATCATATCAAGCCTGCGGACATTCCACGGATCTTTTCTGCAGGAATAGATAATATCGCCTTTTCTTCATTTCTGTTTTTTAATCCGTATTTTGTGAATTACAGTAGCATTCGGGAGGTATTACCGGCAACAACGTCAGATAGTTTTTATCAGATTGCTGAAGCTGCAAAAAACTATGATGGTAATAATAAAGGCATTGAACTGCTACCCGTCTGGTTTAATAATAAGGTGATTGATCTTGGCGGCGGGAAAGGAGAACTGTATTTTAACGAATTGACTGATAAATATGATAATCTTTCCCTGTTGTGGACCGGCAATGATGTTTTTACAAGCAATCTGAGCATACTTGATGTTAAGCGTTTTGAAGGAATCAGTAATACATCCCCGGTTCTTTTAGATAATACATTAATGATTAGTAATGTAAATCAAAATGTATTAATGGAACGTAATTTATACCCGGGCAAGATCCGTAGTGGAAGTCTTTTTTCACCATACAGAAATAATTATTTTGCAGAAGCAATCGGAATGTTGAAAGGAAGAAAAGTAATTTTGAATTATCAATCTGATAATGAATTTGATGTAATACGAATGATCACTGCTGCCGATTATTATTGGAATACTAAGGATTATGATCCGTGGTTTGCATTGGTAAAGGTATTGATCGGTCGTTATGGCATCAATGTGGCAAAAGAACTGCTTTTGTTTGACCGGCATTATAAGAATATTCAGGCTATGGGAATTGAATTTCAACACGACAGAAATATCCAGAGGTTACAAAGAAGATCTGTAAATGAATTTAAACTTATAAATGAAAATATAGATTATATATCCGGAATTTTGGGTAAGGACCATAAACTTGTACTGGATATGATCAGGCATAGAGGTAAACTGACAGTAAATATGGATCAAATGGTAAACTAGTATTTCATGTTGTAAATACTGATCCAAACTATCAATGCAGGAATAATTATTAACATTATTTATGAATAACAGGTTGATTTATAAAAGAATATTTAATAAACGACGACTTGTTAAAAATAATGATGTTGATTAAAGTAAAGATTTTATTATATTTGTTATCATTTTACTGGAAATAAAGACAATATTATTTCGAAATGAATGAAGATAGCTTCAATGGTTTTGATGAAGAAGAATTTTCTTATACAATTGACCGGTACCGGGAGATGTTGAAGAGGAACAAGCCAGGTTTTTTTGATGTATTTGAATTTGAAAATATCATTGAGTATTTCCTTGATCATAAAAATTTTGATAGTGCAAAATCTGCTGCACAACTTGGTTTGCAGCAGCATCCCTCAGCTACCAGCATTCAGTTAAAGTATGCCAATATTTTAATTGAGAACGGAAAACCTTCCGAAGGCCTTTCAATTATACGAAGAATTGAAATGCTGGAAAACTCAAACTTCGAGCTTTTTTTATTTAAGGGTTTGGCATATAATATGTTAGACCGGCAGGATTTGGCAACCCCGGCATTTGAAAAAGCAATTCAACTGGCATCAGATAACCGTAATGAAGTTGTCTATACAATAGCTCAATCATACTTGCAATTGAATAACCTGTCCAAAGCGATCAAATATCTGAAACTTGCTTATGAGCTGGAGCCTGACAATATTCTGTATCTGTATGAACTTGCTTTATGCTATGAACGGGGCGGTGAATTTCATAAAAGTATAAGCTGTTGCCTGAAGTACATTGACAATGACCCTTTTTCAGAAAATATCTGGTTTAATCTTGGAATGTTGTATTCATCCGTGAATTCAAACAAGAAAGCACTGGAGGCATATGATTTTGCTATTGCCATTAATCCCAAATATATTTCTGCTTATTTTAATAAAGCAAGTATATTCATAAATACCGAAGAATACCATAAAGCTGTAGATGTATACAAGGAAATGATAAAACTGGAGGAGGATAATGCCTATGTTTATTTATATCTCGCCGAATGTTATGAAAAATTAAATGATTATAAAAAGGCCGTAAGATACTATAAAATAGCCTTGCGTTATGATAATCAGTTGTCAGATGCCTGGTTTGGAATTGGACTGGTACATTATAATCAGCGTAAATATATCGATAGTGAGTATTTTCTGAAAAAAGCGCTCAAGATTGATCCGGAAAATCCGGAATACTGGTTCCTGATCGGGGAGGTTTATGATCAACTTGATCTTTTGGATAAGGCTTCCGGTGCATTCAAACGGACCGTTGAACTTGATCCGAATGATTATGAAGCCTGGATGGCATATGCAAAGCTTAAATTTGATAATAGTGATGTTAATTCGGCCATCGGCATACTTAACAGGGCTTATAAGTTTAACCAGGATGTATCTTCCCTGAATTACAGGCTTGCTGCATATTATCTGACTGCAAACCGGGGTTCGGAAGCAAGAAGATATTTTGAAAGGGCGTTATCTCTTAATTTCCCCGAACATCAGGAAGTAATAGCAAGTTTTCCGAAAATCAAAAAAAGCAGATCGTTTAATAAGCTGATCCATAAATATAAGAAACATAAAAAGTAGAATGGTATGAATATTCAGCTGCCCCACATGCCCCAACGTACAGATAAACGTCGTGAGCAGGGATTAACCATGGTAATGGATAAGGGATTAAGTTTACGACAAGTAGAAGGGTTCATTGAATCAAGTGGTGAATTCACTGATCTGGTGAAGCTTGGGTTCGGGACTTCTGCTATCACCAATAAATTGGCTGAAAAGATCAAGCTATATCATGAAGCAGATATTAAGGTTTATCCTGGTGGAACACTTTTCGAAGTCTTTGCAATCAGGGATAAGGTGGAAGAATTCTTGAAATTTGTCGGTAAATATAAAATGGATATGATTGAAGTTTCTGATGGCTCGATGCATATCGGGCATGAAGATAAGCTTGGATATATTCAAGAGATGGCAAGGTATGCCACAGTAATTTCAGAGGTAGGCTCAAAGCAACGTGGTATTGTGATACCTGACCGTACCTGGGTACAAATGATGGAATCCGAGCTGGAAGCCGGATCATGGAAGGTTATTGCCGAAGCCAGGGAAAGCGGCACAATAGGTATTTATAACAGTGACGGTTCGGCCAATCTACAACTGATAAATACTATTAGTGAGCATGTCCATCCTGATAATGTACTTTGGGAAGCTCCAACAGGAAAACAGCAGGTTTTTTTCATTAAGTTACAGGGCTGTAATGTTAATCTTGGCAATATTGCTCCCGATGGTGTGATTCCTCTTGAATGCCTGCGGCTGGGGTTACGTGGGGATACCTTTTTTCAGTTTCTTCCTGATGAATATAAAAAATATCAGCAATCGCCGGATGATTATGATTAAAAGCAGTATTCATGACTTTTATGAATAATCCCCCAACCGGCATAGCTTTAAAAAATCCTGAAATAATAATATGTTATTTAATTAGTGTCTGTCAATAAAGTAGGCAAATTGTTTAACTGGTAATAATATATTGGTTTTCTTTTGCTTTGTTTATTAAAAATAAATCTGCAGCAAGAGAAAAATAATGATATATTTGGGCCTGAATTTTAAAAATTTCCGCATGCACCGAATGAAATATTTCACAGGATTGTTCTTCAAAGGAATGGGAATGGGAGCAGCTAATGTTATTCCAGGAGTTTCAGGAGGAACTATCGCGTTGATCACCGGTATTTTTGAAGAGTTGATCAATTCGATAAAATCTTTTGATATGCAGGCAATACGATTATTTTTCACTGGTCGTTTTAAACAATTTGCACGACATATAAATCTTACTTTCCTGGTTTGGGTTTTTCTTGGAGTTATTGTGAGTATTTTTTCAATTGCAAAACTTCTTGAGTTTTTATTTTTACAATATCCGGTTTATATATGGGCATATTTTTTCGGACTTATTCTGGCTTCAGTATACTTTGTGGGTAAGACAATTGAACGGTTTAATCCCATGGTTATAATTATGTTGATTGCAGGAACCGCCATTGCAGCAGGTTTGTCTGTTTTGAATCCGGCCACGGAAAATGATGGTTTTATTTACCTTATAGTTAGTGGTGTTGTCGCTGTATGCAGTATGATACTGCCCGGTCTGTCAGGATCGTTTGTATTGATCCTGATGGGTAATTATGAGCTCGTGGTAATTGATGGAGTAGGTGGTGCACGTATGGATATTCTTTTCCCGGTATTTATCGGGATAGTTGTCGGGCTGATTGCCTTTTCCCATTTTTTATCATACCTGTACAAGAATTTCAGAGATCAAACAGTAGCAGTCTTAACAGGATTTATACTGGGTTCACTTAGTGTGTTGTGGCCATGGAAAGAGCCTAGATATCAGCATGATGTGCACGGAAATATTCTTTTTAAGCCGGATGGTGAACCCATTATACAAAAATGGGAGCGTTTTGTTCCGCGGGAAATAAACCGTGAAGTGATTTTGGTGCTTTTGGTTATTACAGGGGGGATTATTACGATCTGGTTGATTGAGAAATTTGCCGCGATAAAAACAAAATAAACAATTTTTTTTTAATGAAGAGGAAATTTGGTTTAATTGGTTATCCGCTCGGACATTCATTCTCAAAAGGATATTTTAATGAAAAATTCAGAAAAGAACAAATCCGGGAATGCGAATATAATAACTATCCGATTGAAAAGATTGATGCGATTCTGACGGTGATCGAGGAAAATCCCGGACTGATAGGATTGAATGTGACCATACCTTTTAAGGAAAGTGTTTTACAATACATGGATACCCTGGATGATATCGCGAAAGGAGTGGGTGCTGTAAATACGATTAAAATCGAAAGAAACGATAGCCGGGTTTTGTTACATGGCTATAATACGGATGCATATGGATTTTATCATTCAATAAAGCCACATCTTAAACAATACCATAAGAGTGCATTGATACTGGGTACGGGAGGAGCGTCAAAAGCTGTTTCTTATGCTTTTGATCAGTTGAATATCGATCATTGCTTTGTTTCCAGGACACCGAAAAAATCCAGTCATTTGTCCTATATTGATCTATGTGAAAAGGTAATCAGTAATTTCAGTATTATTGTGAATGCTTCACCACTGGGAATGTATCCTTACAAGGAAAAGAAACCCGATATTCCTTATGAGCACATAACTTCAAAACATGTTCTTTATGACCTGATTTACAATCCTGAAAAAACCTCTTTTTTACGGGAGGGAGAAAAAGGAGGTGCTGTAATTATCAATGGGTTGGAGATGTTGCATTTGCAGGCTGAGAGATCATGGCAGATATGGAATAATGAGATTGTTTGAGATGAGATCAGGGATAAGGAGAGAGCGATTTCGGACCGATGAGAAGTAAAAAAAAGATATACTGAAAAATCAAGCCTATAAATCAGTCGTCCATGGAGGGCGGGTTTCCACCCTTGTCAGATATATTGTTTTTTATTAAATCAGCTGTACGTCCTAATAGGTCTTATAAGCCATTTCGGTTAGCTTGGAACTCATTTTTATACCGGAAGCGGATGCATTTGCATGCTTCAGTTCGAACTTTAGCTTGTCACCAATTATTAAAAAATTAATGGCTGCACCATCATTTATGGCACCGTTTTTTTCAGTTACGAGCAGAGTGCTTTCACCGTTAAGTTGTGATTTGATATTATCTAAATCCTTTGTTTTTGAAAAAGGAACAAATAAAATATGGCAATTTGATATTTCCGAAGGTGAGCTGTAACTTTTTACAGCAATAGACTGGCTTCCGACTTTTTTACCATTTGTATAGATACTCAGTTCTTTTTCAATTTGTGAGTTGCCGTATATTCCGATCACAAAATCACCAGACTTGTAATTGGCAGGCCATTCGATCAACCTGGAAAAATTATAAATAAACATAGCCTGCGCCCTGGGGATTCCGGTTTGTGCAAGTGATGTGAATGTAATAATGAAAAAAATGATAAATAGTCCACAAATCCTTTTCATTTCCCAATAGTTTATGTTTCTGTTGACTTTTACGGCGAAATTCGAGAATTGTTATAAAATGTTTCAGGAATTCTGTTAATTGTTATTATAAGTTGATAAACATTAGTTTTTGGCATCATAAGAAATTTCTTTCGGGTATTTGGAATAATACAGAACACAAAAGTATTTGAAAATTTAAAATTTTGGCAGCAACGCGGATATCGGACATTATGAACAGACACTAAATAAAAATTTCTTCCGGATAATCTATATGATAAAGAAAAAGTCCGTGGGCAGGAGCAGAAGAACCGGCTTTGTTCCGATCTTTGCTATTAATGATCTCCCGGATAAATTCTGCCGGATATTTTTGCCTGCCAATCTGTATTAAAGTACCGACAATTGCCCTTACCATATTACGTAAAAACCTGTCAGCACAGATCGTATAGGTTAATATACCGTCTTTGGTTGTCCATTCCGATTTATGAATTGTACATATATTGGTTTTGACGCTGGTATGCAGTTTACTGAAACTGGAGAAATCCGAATGTTCTTTTATAATATTGGCTGCCTGATTCATTAAGCTGATATCAAGATCTCCTTTAAAATGCCAGGCATAGCGGGTTACAAAGGGATCTTTATTATTTGTAATGTAATATTTATATGTTCTTGATAATGCATGATAGCGGGCATGGGCATAATTACATACCGGAATTAATTTCCGTACAGCGATATCCGGGGGCAGCAACCCGTTGATCCTGTAAAGAAGTTTTGTATTATATTCAAGACCGGGTTCATGGTGATCGAAATGGGCTGTGAAATGCCGGGCATGAACTCCCGTATCAGTTCTCCCTGCCCCGACAGTCACTATTTTTTCACTGAGCACGGTTGATAATGAATTATTGACAATTTGCTGAACGGACTGTGCATTGGGTTGTATCTGCCAGCCATGATAATTTGTACCGTCAAACAGAATTTGAATAAAATACCTGTACATAATGTTTATAACAGTAATACGTGTTCGTGTTGAAACAAAACATTATCTTGTCCCGATTCTGTCAAAAATACGATTTAATTACCAGATTATGTTTTTAACATTTTTTAAGAAAATATAAAGCATATATTATCAGTTATTTACGTTAATGATTATTGAACTGTTTATTGTGTTGGAATAAAAATTATTACATTCGCATCGTTTTTTCAAAGGATTTTTAAATTTTTCTTTTATGGATGGATCAAATATCAATATTAAAGAATTGAATGAACGTATACAAAAAGAGAGTTCATTTGTTGATTTGATAAACATTGAGATGGGTAAGATCATAGTCGGGCAAAAGGAACTTGTTGAGAGCCTGATGATCGGGTTGCTTTCCGACGGTCATATTTTGCTTGAAGGTGTACCCGGACTTGCAAAAACACTTGCCGTCACAACACTTGCCAGTACAGTTAATGCTGCATTCAGCAGAATTCAGTTTACACCTGATCTGCTTCCTGCCGATCTTATCGGCACTATGATCTACAGCCAGAAGAAAGAGGAGTTCATGGTAAAGAAAGGACCGATTTTCGCGAATTTCGTACTGGCTGATGAGATTAACAGGTCTCCGGCAAAGGTTCAGAGTGCACTGCTTGAATCTATGCAGGAAAAGCAGGTTACGATCGGAAGTTCATCCTTTCAATTGCCACAGCCATTCGTGGTGCTTGCTACCCAGAATCCAATCGAACAGGAAGGTACCTATCCGTTGCCTGAAGCACAGGTTGACCGGTTTATGCTGAAAGTTGTTATTACTTATCCTTCAAAAGAGGAGGAAAAGATGATCATGAGTGAAAACCTGGGCAAGGAATTTCCGGCAGCATCTGCCATTCTGAAACCTGATGATATTATGAGGGCACGGGACATTGTAAAGGAAGTATACATGGATGAAAAGATTGAACAATACATTATTGATATCGTCTTTGCAACAAGGTTCCCGGCTGAATATCATCTTGAGAAATATGAAAATATGATCAGTTACGGTGGATCACCAAGAGCCAGTATAAACCTGGCAAAGGCTGCAAAAGCTTATGCTTTTATTAAACGGAGGGGATATGTAATACCTGAAGATGTAAGATTCGTATGCCATAAGGTATTGCGTCATCGTATCGGGCTTACATACGAGGCGGAGGCTGAGAATATTACATCGGATGATATTATTACGGATATACTCAAGACTATTGAAGTACCTTAACCTGCATTATTGGCTTAGCCGGGTTTAAGGTTCAGTTTTCGACACCTTACATCTGCCCTAAGCCTGATAAATGAATAATTCAGGTTGGGCTGTGGTATTAAAAAAACGCCTGAGTTTGAGCCATATTAATGAACAAGGCAATTGGTAACAGTGCAGTTATTTTAAATTTGATAATAGTATAACGAAATAGTAAAGAGTATTGTAATAATAACAATTATGAAGAAAGTGAAAGCCATATTTTTAATTTTTATATTAACTGCAGTGCATATGGAGGCGCAGCATTATATTGGTTTGCACAAGGATGATATTATGGCTTTCATGAAAACTGAAAAAAAGAACTTCAGAATTAACAATACTAATACCAATAAAACATATAAATACCTGAAGTATGAGGATAATATAAGCGAACAAACCATGCTCTTTTTTCTTGATGACAGAGATGAATGTACTTATGCAAGGTTAATGAGTGCTTATGGTAATTATCCAGATATTGTCGAAGCGCTGGATTCATTGTATTCAAAAGCAGATAATTCAAGCTGGACTTATATACAAGATGATGATAAATATATAATCCGTCTGGAAAAAGGAGAATGGTTTTTTACGATTAATTACAAAAAGGATAAGAATTAATAAAGCGGAAATGTAAAGTGGAAACAACCGAATTACTTAAAAGGGTAAGAAAAATCGAGATCAAATCGAAAGGGCTTACCCAGCAAATCTTTGCTGGTCAGTACCACAGTGCATTTAAAGGCAGGGGAATGGCATTCAGTGAGGTGCGTGAATACCAGTATGGCGATGATATCCGGAACATCGACTGGAATGTAACAGCAAGGTTTAATCATCCTTATGTTAAGATCTTTGAAGAAGAACGTGAACTTACGGTTATGTTGCTGATAGATGTCAGCGGGTCGCGGGAATTTGGCAGCCGTTCTGTCCTTAAAAAAAACATGATCACCGAATTATCCGCTGTTCTTTCATTTTCAGCCATTCAAAACAATGATAAAGTGGGAGTGATCATGTTCAGCGATAAGATAGAAAAGTTTATCCCGCCAAAAAAAGGACGTCAGCATATTCTTCGGATTATAAGAGAACTGATCTATTTTGTTCCGGGAAGCCGGTCCACCAACATAGCAGAAGCTTTACGTTACCTGACCAATGTTATCAAAAAGAGGAGTATCGCTTTTCTTATAAGTGATTTTATTGACAGAAACTTTGAAGAAGCAATACGAATAGCTAACCGGAAGCATGACCTGGTGGGAATAAAGATCTATGATACACGGGAACGCGAATTGCCTTCCATAGGGTTGATCAAATTGAAAGATGCAGAAACAGGAGAATATGTATGGGTTGATTCTTCCAACAGATTTATTCGTGACAGTTATAAAAATTCATTTGATGTAAGATCACACCAATTAAATGAATCTTTAACCCGTGAGGGAGTTGATTTTATTTCCATTTCGACGGGTGAGGATTATATCAAACCCCTGATTACTCTTTTTAAAAGGAGGTCATGATATATGTATATGTTAAGATCTATTTTGCCATATAAGAATTGTATTGCAGCATTTATCAGGATAAGCCTGTTGTTATTGGTTGGTGTCCGAACCACTCAGGCGCGGGATATCAGCGTGAAGGCTGTACTGGATACAAACCGTATACTGATCGGTGATCAGATCCGGTTGTCATTTGAAGTACTCAAACCTGTTGGTTTAAAGGTGGATTTTCCCTCCTTTGAAAATAAGATTGCTGAAGGCATTACACTGGTTTCATCCTTTGATATTGATTCTGCAAAGGCCGGCGATGAAGATCTCATGATGCAGCAGAAGCATTTGATAACGGCTTTTGACAGCGGCCTGTATTATATCCCTCCCTATCCTTTTGTTATCCATGGAAAGGGAAATCCGGACACAATTTTTTCTTCACCAAACTATCTTGAAGTACATTCTGTACCTATTGACACAACGGGGACTATTCGTGATATTAAGGATATATACAAGGCCCCGGTAAGTTTCGGTGAGGTGTATCCCTATATTTTGCTGATTGTTTTAATTACACTGGTGACAGGATCTCTGATTTATTATTTCAGGCGAAGAAAGCAAAACAAACCTGTATTTAAGCGGGAAAAACCACCTGAACCGGCACATATCCTGGCACTTCGTGATCTTGACAGGCTTAATGCACAAAAGTTATGGCAACAGCAAAAAACAAAGGAATATTACAGCCGGCTGTCAGTGATCATAAGGACATATATTGAACGCAGGTTTGGCATTATGGCTATGGAACAAACCACTATTGAAATTCTTGACGATTTTCATCGCTGGTTTTCTGATGAAGACATAAATTATGATATTCTGAGTAAACTGCTTGGATTAGCAGACCTGGTAAAATTTGCAAAAGAAGAGCCCCTGCCGGACGAGAATCTGACTCATATGGATAATGCATATAACTTTGTAAAATGTACTATGATCTCAGAATCATCAGGGCAGGATATGAAGCCGGAGCGGAAAGGTGAAAATTCAAGGGGAATTTCCGGGGACTCTGACCAAAAGAGAGCGGCTT
>Ga0307422_1000315_pt1 | contig 28262 bp, 29 predicted proteins | sample SalMarWE160290MG_FD_202153 | JGI IMG/M metagenome (GOLD analysis project Ga0307422, IMG submission 202153) | Salt marsh sediment microbial communities from the Plum Island Ecosystem LTER, Massachusetts, United States - WE1602-90 | ecosystem: Environmental > Aquatic > Marine > Intertidal zone >...
ATAGCCAATTTTAATAGTATTTTCAATTTCCTCAACATCAGTAAATCCGCCATCTTCGTAATTATCTATGTTATCTTGCCATCCTTCAAACACAAATTTAAATTCACAAACTTCGCCTTGGAAAGAATCGGCAATATCGTTTGGCACAACAATACTGTAATAAAACCATTGTTCTGTGCCATCGCTTGGATCGGTGTCAAACTGGTCATCAGGATGAGGGATGATAAAATCAGTATTAGTATATTTATCAAGAGCAGACAATTTTCCATTATAGGTTAGCCTCATATCCCTGCAGTCTTCGTAGCTTCCTTCGCATTGATAATGATCATACCAAATCTTCAAATCCAGTTGATTGCATAAATCCTCGTTGCCGTCTATAAGCTCATAGCTCACTCTATATTGTAAGGGTGAACTACCAGCTGTTTTTCCAACATAGATATCTCTATTGACTTGATCTCCCGCCACCATATTTTCCGCATTAGGGGTAAAATTGTTCTGTCCGGAACGAACAGTCATATCTAAAATTCCTGTTTGGAAACTATTACTTGCGGAATCCTCAGTATCAGAAAAATAAGCAAAGGTTTTGCCAACAGCCGAAAGCCCGGCCCAGTTAAGACCGATAATTAATAATATTGATAAAATTTTTATAAATGATTTATGCATTATCTTCTAATTTTGTGCTTTTATTCTCCTTCCTTTTTTTGATTTCTCCAAAAATCTTTTTTATTTCGTCATAAATAATCACAGTCGCCGGCACAAGAATTAACAGCATAAACCCAACCGGCTTTTTGGCAAAATCTACTGCATAACCCATATAAGGAACAGAAAACAATACCCTACCAATAACTTCTCTCTTTGTAATCTCTCTCTGGTCGGGAGCATTGTTAGCGTCGCCTTTAGTAATATAATAAGGTTCGCCGCCAGATACTTTAATATCGTTGATTCTATGAGTAGTCGGCGACTTAATTTTAGTCACTTCGCCAAAAGAAACGACATCACCAATTTTATAATCATTCACCGGCTTTACCATCACAATACTTCCCATTTTAATTGCCGGTGCCATTGAACCTGATTGAACAATAAATAATTTATAATTTCCGGTAATCGGAAAAACCGAAACAATCAGCAAAATCGCAATCACTGCAATTAAGGCAATAAAAATATAATAAATTATCTTAAATGATTTCATTGTTTCTCAAATCCTTTACAAGTTGCCCCAAATCAGCCACAAGGAAGCCTTGAGGCAACCGAAAAAGTTTCAAGAACTAATTATTTGTGTCTTCGTAAGTAATCAACCCAGTCTCAAACAGATAATCGTCAGGATTCCAAGCAGTCATCTTATTAGTATCGTAGTCGCTAGCCGTAACTAACCAAATCTTGGCACCTTCTGGGTAATTCTGGTCAAGTGAGTTTGGAAGATCCATTCCGAGTTCAACGCTACCGCTAAAGCTGATCTTTCTACTAACACTTGTTCCGCAACCAATCAAAGCACCAGGCTTATCTCCTGCCCATGGGTCGGCATAGTAGATTAAACAGTACTCAGTATCCTTCAGGCGTACTTTTCCAGTCAAATTATAGTCAAAAGTTGGACCAGTAAGATTGTAAGTTAAAGTAGCTTTGGGTTTGTCGTTTCCTATAATCTGCCAATCAGGATCTCCTGTTTTGTTTTCCAAAACAAGGGAACCGGTAAGTTGCTCAGCATAAATCTCAATATCAAACGTCATTGTGTCAGCCTGTGCCCAGTTTTTTGTTTCAGGAACTAAGTGATAACTCTGGGTTACTGTCATTTTTCTACGTGCCGGAATCATACCCAGGAAAATACTTTGGCCACTAATATCTGAAATTCTAACATTGTCCTCGTCTTTGTAGATAGTCTGGTACCAACCCTTTGGGTTGTCTTTAACATTGACCAAAACTGACAGGTCATAATTTATGTGAGGTGGGAGCCAAGATCGCTCATTATATTCCCAAGCTCCTTCTCCTTCACCTCCTTTTACATCACATTCTTGGTTGGTAGAATCCCACTTTCCTCCTCCGTACACACATTCCGGCTCCGTTATAACTCCATCATTAGTTTCAATGTTTTTAATCGTCTTCCAAACATTAACCGGGTTGTCTCCCGGGTTCCTGATATCAAAAGTTATATATCCAGTCTCGCAGGGTTTCATATCTTCAATATGCCAACTTCCTGTCCAAGGATTTTTGCGATTAATATTAATGTCAATAACCCCGGTACTGAAAGTATTGCCAGCACTGGTTTCAGTGTCTGAGAAATAAGCAACGGTTCCACCAATGGCAATTGCAGCAACAGCACCAATTACGCTCAAACTAATTAATATTTTTTTGTTCATAATTCTTTTGTTAATTAGTTAATTATTTTCTTTCGACCTTTGTAGGTCTCCACAAAAAATTCCATCGGGAGCTCAGCTCCCCATTAAGGGAGCTTTCACTCCCTCTTTTTAGAGGAAGCTCAACTCCCCACTAGAACCCTCCGTTATTTTTTTTATTGTGGAGTCCAAACCTCGCTTTTCTAATAAATAAAAAGGCGAAGTTTATACTCCGCAAAAACAATACAAACTTTCTTTCCAGAAGCTCTCAATTAAATTTTCGCTATAAAATTTTTGAAGCACAAATTATAAATTTAGCTTTAAAATGGATGGTATTATAATACCTAATATTAAAAGAAAAGTCAAGTTTAAGTTCTCCACAAGTTCTTCACAGCCACCAAAAAAACCACCGCTTAAAATCACTCCTCAATCTGATTTAGAAGTAAAAATTCCTTAATTCGCCCTCCACGGTGGTTATAAATCTTCTACTTTGAATTTAGCAAACCCAAATGACCTTGTCAAGTCTTAATGTCCTACCTCTGTCCTACCTACTTTAACTCTACTTTTGCTCCGGCTGTTTCAAGTTTCTTTTTCATCTCTTCAGCTTCTTCTTTTTTAACATTTTCTTTAATCACCTGGGAACCAGTAGCTACTGCATCTACCAAATCTTTGGATTCTTTTAAGCCCTTCTGGGTAATATCTCTGACTGCCTTAATTACTTCAATCTTTTTTTCACCTACTTCTTTCAGTTCAATATTAAAAACACTTTTTTCTTCGGCTTCTGGAGCAGCACCCGGAGCACCAGCTGCCGAAGCAGCCGCAACAGCTACAGGAGTAGCGGCTGAAACTCCAAACTTCTTTTCCAAAATTTTCACCAATTCTGCCAAATCTAAAACAGTCATTTTTTCAATTTCTGCTATCAATTTCTTAAACTTTTCTGGAACCTTAACGGGCTCTTTTTTCTTCTCCTCTTTAGGTTTTTCTTTCAGTTCTTCCTTTTTCTCTTCTTTAGGTTCTTCTTTTTTTTCTTCTTTTGGCTCATCCTTGACTTCTTCTTGTACTTTCTTTGGCTCTTCTTTTGGAGGATTTGTAGCAGGAGTAGCAGGCTCTTTCTTTTCTGCTTCCTGCTCTTCTTTTGTTTTTTCTTCTTTTTGTTCTTCTGCCATAATTTTGAACAAAGTGAAAAATTAGTAATTTTACATTTTAGCTTTAGATAAAATGTAAATCAGACCTTTAATGTTTCCTTCTAAAACATTGATAAAATTTGAAACTGGAGCTGAAACGCTCGAAATTAATCTTGCCAAAAGTTCTTCTCTCGTTGGCAATTTTGCTAATTCAATAATCTTTTCTGGCTCAACGAATTTATTCTCAGAAAACCCGCCCAAAATTTTTAAATTCTTATTTTCCTGGGAAAACTGATAAGCTGTTTTTGCTGGAGATGTCTCGTTTTGAAATCCAAAAATCAAGGCAATCTCTCCTTTTAATTCTTCTATATCAATTTTTAGCTTCTTTTCCTTAAAAACCAAAGCTAATAAGGTTTTTTTACTTACTTTTAATTCGCTGTTTACATTCTTCAATCTTTTTCTTAGGTCGAAAAGGTCTTTTACCTTTAAACCTGAGAAATTAACAAAAATAATTGCTTTTTGCCTAGCGATTTTTTCTTTCAAATCTTCAAGGATTTTTTGTTTTTGAGTTTTAGTTAAGGCCATTTCTTTAATTAAAAATCTGCGTTTTACCGCAGACAGATTACATAGCTAGAACCTATGTATTTTATCCTCGGCAGGACTTACATAAATTGCCTGCTGTCTGCGGATATTTAAGTATATGTTAAAGAGGTTGGTAATTCTTACCGCGAAGGAGTATTACCGATACACAAAAACCAATCTTATGGCGAATCACCAACCTCTTTGCCAGAATAATCAAGTTCCAGCCTTTCTTCCACTACCTAAGTCCTCCTTCTCGACTGGTCCCTGTGTCTATCCTATATCTATATTATAGAATGGCAAAAACTTTGTCAAGGGAATTTATCTTCCTAATATCTCCACAACTTTCATTCCAAATTCCTCAGCAGCAGCTGGACCATTTCCAGTAATAATTTTTCCATCTATTACTATCGGCGCATCTTGATAAACTGCTCCGTAATTTTTCAAAATTCTAACAGGCTCTTTATCCATTGAACTTGACCAGACCGTTGCCCTCTTTCCTTCCAGAACCCCGGCTTTGGCTAAAATAACCGGGCTAATACAAATTGAAGCTATTAGTTTATCTTGTGATAGAGTTTCCTTTGCCACCCTGTAAGAATCTTCATTATCAAGACATTTTAGACATCCTGGGCCTCCAATAAAAATTATCCCATCGAAATCGGCTGGATTTAAATCTCCAAGTAAAAGGTCAATTTCTACTTCTCCCCCATCAGCTCCGACAGCTGTACCTTCTTGAGTACTAACAGTTTTTATTTCAACTCCGGCTGCTGTTAAAATTTCTCTTGGTACAAAATATTCCTCATCACGAAAATCTTTAAAAGAAACAACTATGGCAATTTGTTTTCCTGTTAAATTTTTCTCAGGCATATTATTTTAAGTATTTTGCTTTTTTAATGTTGTGATCTTCTAGAGTTTCACTAAAATAAGTTTCTCCATTCGACGTCGACAAATAATACCAATAGTGACTACTTTTGGGGTATATTGCAGCTTCAATACTTTCAAGGCCCGGATTGCAAATCGGGCCCAAGGGCAACCCCAAATACTTGTAAGTGTTGTATGGAGAATCAATTTTAGTCTCCTCAATTGAGGTTTTTATGGTTTTTTTCCCAGTAATGTAATTTATAGTTGCATCAACCTGTAAGGGAATATTATGATTTCGCCTCTTCCACAAAATTCCCGAAACTAATCTTTTGTCTTCTTTTGTTTTGACTTCTTTTTCAATTAAAGAAGCCACAATTATTATTTCCCGGACCGTTTTGCCTTGTTTTTCAATTTCTCCTCGTAAATCTTGTGCTAGTTTTTTCTCAAAATTATCTCGCATTTTTTTAACGACTTCTTCTCCGCCTACCCTTATCGGAAATTGATATGTATCGGGAAACAAAAATCCTTCCAGATCCGTGCCGGGCAACTTTAATCCAAGTAGCTTTTCAATTTGTTTTACCGTAAATCCCTCTGGTATCGTCACCATCATTTTTGCTGTTTCTCCTAAAATGATTTTTCTGGCAATTTCAGTAATATTCATTGATGGACTGAAAAAATACTCCCCGGCCCGAAGTTCGCCCTGACCTCCCTTTATCAATACATAAAAATCAAAGAAAAATCTATTTTTAATTAAATCTTCTTTTTCTAAATTTTCGGCAATCTGAAAAAGATTTTCACCCTTCTCAACTAAAAATAATTTTTCTTCCAGAGAAGCAGGTGTTTTTGGAAAGTAAATTCCCCGCCAAAAGAAAACTCCTATAACAAAAAATAAAATAATAAATAAAATAATTAAAATTAGTCCCTTTTTCATTTTATTTTTCAATTAATGGAACAAAGACAAAGCCGGGATGTTCAGTTTCCTGAAATTCTCTTTCGTTTTTTTTAATTAAAAGCCAAATTGAGGAACCGAGCGAAGTAACAATTCTCCCACCGGTTTTTATCTGGTCTTTCCAGGCTTGAGGAACCTCAGTTTGGACACTGGCTGAAACTAAAATCCCATTAAAAGAAGCTTCTTTTTCGTATCCTTTTGAACCATCGGCACAGATAAATTGAACCTGTCCCTTTTTTATAAAATTATATTTTGAAACGTTTTTTTCACCGAACTCTTTTAATTCGGGAATAATTTCAATGGCAATTACTCTTCCTTTTGAACCTACAATTTCAGCTAAGAGAGCTGAGGTCCAGCCAGAACCAGAACCAATATCTAAAATTCTATCGCCTCTTTGAGGCTGAAGCAATTCTAACATAAAAGCTACTACCAGGGGTTGAGAAATAGTCTGGCCATAACCGATTGGCAGGGCTTCATTTAGTTCAGCTAAATTTTTAATATCCTCCGGCAAAAAATCCTTTCTTTTAATTTTTTTAAAAGCTTCAATAATTCTCGAAGTTTTCAACCAACCTTGTTCAATCAGATTATCAATAAGAGCCATATTTTTCTTCAATCTCTTTTAATTTTTTTCTAATTTTCAATCTCTGCCAAAAAGAAATCCTATCGATAAACAAAATGCCACCTAAATGATCAATTTCATGCTGTAATATTATAGATAGGAGACCTTCTGCTTTTGTTTTGTTTCCATTGCCATCTAAGGCGGTAATTTCTACTCCTTTTGCTCTTTCTACTTTCAGCCAAAGATCGGGAAAACTCAAACAGCCCTCTTCTATAATTTCTTTCTCTTTTGTTTTTTTGATAATTTCCGGATTAATAAAAGCCTTAGGCCCATAATCTGTCTGGGCAACGATAATTCTTTTTGAAACTCCAACCTGTGGAGCAGCCAATCCTACTCCATTATTCTTTTGCATTGTTGCTATCATATCATTAATCAGCTGTTTTATATCTGGAGTCACTTCCTTTACTCTTTTACATTTTTTTCTCAAAATTGAATTAGGATATTTTTTTATATCAAGAACCATAATTTATTCATGTCGTCTTAAAGCATCTACCGGTTTGAGTTTTGCTGCATGACGAGCCGGCAGGAATCCCGCCAGACAACCTACAAAAAGCGAAAAAACCAAAGCAAAAACAATCATCCAAGGAGAAACCGTGGCAGTGAAATAAAAAGAAGGGTCAGTCTGGGCGTAATAATTAATAACTTCGGCCAGGATGCTGCCCAGTAACAGGCCGCCGACGCCTCCTAGAATTCCGATAATACCCGCTTCTATCAGAAAAATTGAAAGAATTGCTGAGTTGGTGGCACCAATTGCTTTCATAATACCAATCTCCCTGGTTCTTTCCCTGACCGAAGTGAACATGCTATTGGTAATACCAATACCGCCCACCACGATGGCAATACTAGCAAAACCAATAATCACAACCTGGATAATGCCTAAAATATTACCGGCCAACTCTCCCATTTTTTCTGAAGTAATCACTGAGAAATCCGCCTCATCGGTGCCCAGCCGCCTCTTTCTGGTTTCTTTAAGGCTTTCTTCAATAGCTTCGGCCACCACGTTTTCCTCTGCTCCCTTTTCAATCTTAGCCATAGCGTATGAAGCAGTTCCCCGTTTCTCTCCGGTTAAATCCTGATATACGTCCATATTCATATAAACCATACTGTCGTCCTGCTGGCTTCCCAGGGAATTCAATATTCCCGTTGCTTCAAACTTCCTCCCCTTTATTGTTATTTTAGAGCCCGCTGTTATTTTTTCTGAAAAAATTTTATCGGCTACCTGCTGACCAATTAAAACCTGGTTTCCTTTACTCGGCCACCTTCCCTTTCGCAAACTCCATCCCTGAAAGATGCTAAAAATATCCAAAGCTTCTTTCCAAGGACCAAGACCAGCTATGGCAACTTGCTTTGATTCACCCTCGTACCTGGCAATAGTCCCTGTGTAAGAATATCCTATGACGATGTCCACGTCCTTTGCTTTTTGGATTGCCTCAATATCTTCTTTTTGTAATTTTGCTCCACCGAATATCATACTAGAAAACATGTCGCTACCCGGCATAACCATAATCATTTCTCCACCCATGGCCTGCAGTTGCTGATTAATGGTTGATTTTAATCCTTCACTTAAAGAGAGTAAGGAAATTATTAAAAACACACCAATAACAATACCTAAAATAGTAAGAAAACTTCTCAATGTTCTTGTTTTAATACTCTTTATAGCTATATTAAAATATTCTTTTAAGTCTTCCATAAATACTCTTGAGCGGTTTGATGGTTTTCAACTACTTGACCATCTTTTATGCTAATAATTTCTTCAGCGTAATTGGCGATTTTCGAATCATGGGTAACCACCACCATAGTTTTACCCTGCTTCTTATGAAAATCAGTCAAAGTTTCCATTATCATTTTGCCGGTAACCGAATCCAGGTTACCGGTCGGCTCGTCGGCAATTACTACTTCCGGGTCATTGGCAAAAGCTCTAGCCAAAGCCACCCTTTGTCTCTCTCCGCCGGAAAGCTCTGAGGGCTGATGAAAAATTCTTTCTTTCAATCCAACTTTTTCCAAAATACTTTGGGCTTTTTCTTTTCTCTCGGCCAAAGGCACCTTTTGAAACACCATAGGCAATATGACATTTTCTAAGGCACTCAAGTTGGGTAATAAATTAAACTCCTGGAAAACAAACCCCAATATCTTTCCTCTAAATTGGGCCAACTGACTTTCTGACATTTCTGAAATGTTTTTTCCTTTTAAATAAACTTTTCCTCTGGTCGGAAAATCCAAACAGCCGATCATATTCAAAAGAGTGGATTTCCCAGAACCTGAAGGACCCATAATAGTTACAAAAGCACCTGGAGAAATCTCCAGGCTTAATCCTCTTAAAGCGTGAACTTGAGTTTTTCCCAACTGATAAATCCTCCAGACATTTTCCAATTTTATAACAGGCTCTGGCATTTTTAATTCAAGATTATATATTTATACGATAGCGAATCAAGGTTCTCGAGCGAAGAGAGAGGTTCTTATTCGACAATCACTTTTTCACCTTTCGCTAATCCAGAAACAACCTCAATCATATCGTCACTACCCATTAAACCTATTTCTATTTCCCGGTTTTCAACCTGATTGTCTCGGAAAACCTGAACAATATTTTTGCCGTCTTTTTCCTGAACTGCATCTTCAGGAATAACTAAGACGTTTTCTTTTGAAGCAGTTTTAATTACTAAGTCTGCGGTCATTCCAGGTTTAGCTCCTTCCGGTAATTTCTTAAAAGCAATAGATACTCGGTAATAAACCACTCCTTCAATTAGTTTTTCAGCAGGGTCAATTGAGATTACTTTTCCTTCAAAAACTTGTTCAGGAAAAGCAACTAAGGAAATATCCACCTGGTTATCAATATTAATTTTAACCACATCTTCTTCATAGATATCTGCCTCTATACTAAATGGAACAACGGGTAAAAGAGAAATTATATTATCTCCCAACATAGATTGCTCCCCCACTTTTTTGTTTATTTTTGTTATCTGTCCTTGAGTGGGGCTTTTTAAGTGGCTATCTTTGATTTGGTTTTCTAAAAGTTTGATTTGGGCCTCGGCTTGTTTTAACTGAGCCTGGTATAAACCTGTAGTCTCTCCCTCTGATTGTAACTGAGCCTCGAGCGTGGAAACCTTAGCTTCGGCAGCATTGATATTTGTTTTATTATTAATTTTAATAGTTGAAATATTTTGCTGAGAATTAAGGACGTCATTGAGAACGCTGTTAATATTTAATTTTTGGGTATCTAAAGACGATTTATCAGTGTTTGAAACAATCTCGCGATAAACTGCATTCTCAGTTATGTCCCTAATTTTTTTTAAGGCATTACTTACTTTTTCTAATGCCGCCTTAGTTTCAGGAAACGCAGAGTCTATGTTTTCGTGTTGAGGATTACTTTTCATATCACTTACTAAACTTTTGACTTTTTTAAGGGAACTTTTTATTCTGTATTTTTCTTCGATAACTCTTAATCCATAATCATTAAGTGTATAAAAGTATGTTTTCTGAACATTGTATACCACATTAAAAGTATTATAGATTTTTAGATAAGCATCATCAAAAACGATGAGGGCGTCTTCATAAGCATTATTTAAGTCCTCCTCCGCTTTATCCTTTATATTATCCAAATCCTGTTTGGCATTTTCAAGAGAAACTTGAGTATCCGCTCTTTTTGCTTTGGCTACTTCAAGTGCGGCTTGAGCTTCAGTAAGTTGAATAAAAAGCTGGCTGGTATCAAGCTTAGCTAAATCCTGCCCGGTTATGACGTTATCCCCTACCTCAACATAAATTTTTTCAACCTTTCCCGAACTCTCAAAATTAAGGTTTATTTCTTCTCCTTGTTTAACTTTTCCAGTTTCAGAAACTTCCTGCGAAATATTTCCTCGAACCACCTCAATCAAAGTAAAACTCGGTTCTTCTTTTTTAAAAAAACCTTGCCAAACCCCAAAACCAACGATTAAGACCGCAATAATAATTATAACGATGGTTTTTCGGTTAAAATTTATCATTTTGCGGGGACTGAGGGAATTGAACCCCCGACTGAGCTTTTGGAGAGCTCTATTTTACCGCTAAACTAAGTCCCCTTTTTATTTCTTGGTTTCTTTATGCACCGTATGTTTTCTGCACCACTTACAGAATTTTTTCAATTCTAATTTCTTCTCAGTTATTTTTTTTGATTTATGAGTAAAATAATTAATCCTTTTGCACTCTGAACACTGAAGTTTTATAAATGGTTTTTTTGTTGGCATATTCCGTAGAAGAATTTCGACAAATTATTATTTATTTTACTACCCCGCAGCAGTCGAAATTTCTCTACGGGGCATATGAGCCTGAGGGCGGAGTTGCACCGCCGACCTTTCGCTTACCATGCGAATGCTCTATCTAACTGAGCTACTCAGGCATAAAAAGTTTGTGGGTAGGGAGGGATTCGAACCCCCGTAGGCCGAAGCCATGTGGTTTACAGCCACACCTCGTTGTCCACTTGAGTACCTACCCTTCTCAATTTTTTATTTTACCACAAAACAGTTATTTTTCAATGATTTTTCTATGTTTTCTTCGCCACTCTTCAATTTTTTTGTGATAGCCGGATAACAAAACCTTCGGAACTTTCCAATAAACTCCCTTCTTGGGCGAAAAAATCTCCGGTCTACTATATTGAAGATATTCAATAAATCCCTTTTCCTTGGTAATTCTTTCTTTTAATAATTCTGGTTTTCCTAAAACTCCAGGAATTAATCGAGTTACTGCCTCAATAAGCACCATTGCCGGTAATTCTCCTCCCATTAAATCGTAATCGCCAATTGATAATTCTAAATCGGCAATATATTTTGCCACTCTCTCATCTACTCCTTCATATCTGCCGCAAATTAAAATAAGTTGATTAACTTGACTAAGAGAAAAAGCTAATTTTTGATTAAATTTTTTTCCTCTTGGAGTAAACAATATTACTTTTGATTTTCCTCGCCTCGCCGAAACTTTAGCGGAGACATGTTTATTTATTTCTCTTACAGCTTTATAAATCGGTTCAACTTTTAACACCATTCCTATTCCTCCCCCAAAAGGTCTATCATCCACCGTATGATGGGCATCGGATGTCCATTTTCTCAAATCGTGGATATTAATTCTAATTAATTTCTTTTTTTGAGCGCGAGCGATTAAACTTTCTTTTAAATAGGAATTAAAAATCTCAGGAAAAATTGTAATAATATCAAATTTAATCATAAAATAAAACGAAAACCGCACTATCAATAATAGCACGGCTTTCAGATTTTTGTAAACTTAACGGAATTATGAGTTTACAACTTTAGCTCTTCGAGCTCTTCTCCTTCGGCAGGAGCTCTTTTCCCTCGAGTAACAGGAGGTCTACCACCAGCTGGTTCTTCAATCTTTAGGTTCACTCTGGCGTGATTTTTTAGACCAATAATCCGAACCAAAGACCTTATTGCTCTGGCAGTTGACCCGGCTCTTCCAATAATCTGACCCATGTCTTCGGGATTTACTTTTAAAGAAAGTAAAACTCCCATCTCATCAACTTTTCTATCAATCTTAACATCCTCTGGGTGATCAACTAAACCCTTAATAATATACTCAAGGAATTCCTGATCAGAAGTTGCTTTTGGCATATTCTTAAACTCCCCAAAATCGCTATTCGTATTTGGAGACTGCATTCAATCGCTTAGTTCATTCAAGTAGCCCGACCTTTGCTCCTCACCTAACTCTCTTTCTTTAAGGGGAGAATCGGCGAGACTGAAAAAGCTACTATTTTAATATTTTATCTCATCTTAAATTTTTGTCAAGAGTGTTGTAGGTATAATTTACTCTTTTTTGGCTTCCGATCCTTTTTCCGGCTCTTTGGCTTTCTCTTCTTTTGCTTCTTCCTTTTTTCTCTCTTTTGGTTTTTCTTCCTTCTTTTTCTCTTTTGGAACCTCTTCCTTGGGTTTCTCTTCTTTCTTGGGTTTCTCAGCTGGTTTTTCTGCCGCTTTCTCGGCTGGTTTCTCCTTTGCTGGTTTTTCAGGAACTTCCTCTTTTTTCTCTTTCGCTTTTTTGTGAACCGGAATCTTCTTACCTTCAATAATTTTCTCTGAAACTAATAAATTATAAATACTGGATGAAGGTTTAGCTCCAACTGAAAGCCAATATTTAATTCTTTCTCCTTTCAAAATTTTTTCTTTAGTCAGAGGATTATAATTACCTAACTCTTCCACAAAACGGCCACCCCTAGGAGGCCTTCTTTTATCAGTGACCACAATCTTAAAAAAAGGTTGATTTTTTTTACCGACACGAAATAATCTTATAACTAACATATAATTTACCAGTGTTTAATTTCTAGGGCATTTTTGGCTGCCTTTTCTTCTCCTTCCTGTTTTGAAGAACCTTCGCCTTCAGCCACCAATGTTTTATCAAGAAAAACTCCAACGATAAAGTGCTTGACATGATCTGGTCCCCACTCTTTTAAAACTTTATAAGTCGGAGTAGTCTCCACCCTCTCCTGGGCTTCTTCCTGAAATTGAGATTTGGCATCCTTAAAAAGCCGAGCCTTAATAATATGGGGCAGCTCTTTTATCAAATATTTTTTTATAAAGTTCTGGCAGACCTTGTACCCTAAATCAAGATAAATTGCTCCAATAACTGCTTCAAAAGTATCTGCTAAAATATATTGGCGAGCTTTGCCAATTTCTTTCAATTCCCCCCGGGAAAGTAAAAGAAAATCATTAAAATCAAGATTCTTGGCAATTCTGGATAACATTTTAGCATTTACTAGAGCCGCCCGCCAATTGGTCAACTCCCCTTCTGATTTTTTAGGATAAGTTTGATAAAGATATTCAGTGATAATTAATTCCAAAACCGCGTCGCCCAAGAACTCTAACCTTTCATTATTTGATAAATAAAAATCAGGATTTTCGTTCAAATAAGAACGGTGACAAAAAGCCTGAATGAGTAAATCTTTATTTTTAAATTTTAGATTTAATTTTTTCTCAAATAAAGAAAAATCTTTCATCGAAATAAATTGAAAATTTATTGAAGATTGAAATGAATTTTTAATTCATTGATCGTTTTTTTTCAACTTCCTTATACACTGTTCCCAATACACCATTAATAAACTTGCCGGAACTCTCTCCGCCGAAAGTTTTGGCTAATTCAATGGCTTCATTTATGGCTACTTTCTGGGGAACCTCCTCTTTGTTTTCATATAATAGCTCATAAAGCCCAATTCTTAAAACATTGCGGTCAACAATGGTTATTTGCTCTATTGGCCATTCCGGAGCTGCCTTTTCAATAATTTTATCAATCTGGGGAAGATGTTCCACAACACCGGTAATTAGCTGCCAGACAAAAGTCTCATCATCTAACCCTGGCCCAAATTCTTTGATGTTTTTCTCAACAATTTTCTTTAATGCTTCCGATTTCCTGCCAGAGAAATCCCACTCGTACAAACTCTGCATTACTATTGACCTTGATAAGTGTCTTGAGGACATTTTTGTTATTTTCTTGACAATTCTTCCATGCTTAATGGCTTTACTTTCTTTTCTTCCTTCTCTTTTGCTTTTATTTCTTTTTTTCGTTCTTTTTTCTCTTTTTTACTCAATTTTTCCAAAACATTAATTACCTCCCGGCCTTTGTAATACCCGCAACTCCAACAGATAGTGTGAGGCAAAATCAATTTTCCACATTTTAAACATTTTGTCAAAACCGGCATTTTGGTGTAAATATGCATTCGCCGTTTATTTCTTCTTGATTTTGTATGACGTTGTTTTGGTACAGCCATAATTTTATCATTTAATAAAAAAAACAATTCTTCTTTAAGATAGCAAATAATTCTTATGTTTGCAAGATTTTACTGGTTTAAAAGTTTTTCGGTGGATTTTGCAAGGTCCATGTTTTTTAAGCATTTTGCGGTGTTGCTTGGTTGGATATCCTTTATGTTTATCAAAGCCATATTGAGAATATTTTTTGTGATATCTCCGCATTATCCTGTCACGATAAACCTTGGCAATAATTGAGGCTGCAGCACAAGAAAATACTTTTTCATCAGCTTTGATGATTGATTTTTGAGGAATCGGTAAATTAAGTTTGAAATTACCATCAATTATTAAAAAATCGGGTAGGGGCCCACCCGCCGAAAGGCGGGTGGGAGGACGCGGTGGGTGGGTTGTAGTCTTTTTAAGTTTTTTAATTGCTTTAATCATTGCTAATTTCGTGGCTTCCAGGATATTAACTTTATCAATCACCTTTTCTGAAACTCTTCCTATCCCCCATTTTATATTTGGATTTTTAATCAATAGCTTATAAAGAGTTTCCCGTTTTTTTGGAGATAATTTCTTTGAATCTTTAATAACCAGAGAACCGTTCTCTGCCAGTTTGGCAGAGAACGGTTCTTTGCCACTTTTTAGGTTTTTTCTTAAACAAACTGCTGCCGCAACTACTGGACCTGCTAATGGACCGCGACCACTTTCGTCTAATCCGGCAACTACCCTATATCCCTTCCTCCGCAACTTTTTTTCTTCGTTTAAATTAGGGTATTTCATCTCAGTACTTCTATTTTAACATGTTTGACTTGCTTTTAGTAAAAAAGTAGAATAATACAATAGCTTTATGAAATTCACCCATCTTCATGTCCATTCACACTACTCTTTATTAGATGGCCTTCCCAAGATTGATGAGCTTTTGGATTATGTGAAAGAACTTGGGATGGACTCGATTGCCTTAACCGATCACGGGGTTTTGTATGGAGCGGTTGAGTTCTATAAAAAAGCAATTGAGCGGGGAATAAAACCGATAATCGGCGCTGAAATATATATGGCTTTAGAGAAAATGGAGCAGCACCGCCCAAATATTGATAACAAAAGATACCATTTAGTTTTACTGGTAAAAAACAAAGAGGGATATAAAAACTTAGTTAAACTTATTACCAAAGCCCATCTGAAAGGCTTTTATTATAAGCCAAGGATTGATGAAGAGCTCTTATCAAAACATGCTTCCGGTCTCATCTGCCTCTCTTCCTGTCTTATGGGAAAAATACCTCAGTTGATTCTGGCAAAAAAAATAACTGAGGCAGAACAGCTTTCTCTGAAATATCAGGAAATTTTTGGCAAAGATAATTTTTACTTAGAAGTCCAACATCATCCAAATATTAAAGAGCAAAAAATAGTTAACAAACAACTATTTCTTATTTCTAAAAAATATGGAATTCCCTTGGTTGCTACCAACGACGTCCATTATTTAAAATCTGAGGATGCCCAGGCTCAAGACATTTTAATGCTAATTAACACCGGCTCTGACCCGAACGACCCCGAAAGGTTAACAATGACACGGGATGATTTTTCAATGAGAAGTCCTGAGCAGATGATGAAAGATTTTAAACATTTACCCGAGGCGATTGAAAACACTCAAAAAATTGCAGATATCTGTAATTTTCAATTTGAGTTAGGGGAAATCAAATTACCTCAATTTGAAGTTCCTAATGGAAAATCGGCAGATGAATATCTAGAAAAACTTTGTTCTGAAGGAATAAAAAGAAAATACGGCAGTCATCCAAAAAAAGAAATTTTAGACCGGCTCAATTATGAATTAGGAGTTATCGGAGAAACTAACTTTGCTTCCTATTTCTTAATTGTCCAGGATTTTGTCAATTGGGCAAAACAAAATAGGATTGTCTGCGGTCCAGGCCGGGGCTCAGTCGGAGGGTCTTTGGTTGCCTATCTCTTGAACATTACTAATGTTGACCCATTAAAATATAATCTTTTGTTTGAGCGTTTCCTTAATCTTGGTCGGGCGAAAATATCACTTCCTGATATTGATCTTGATTTTACCGACCGAAGAAGAGACGAAGTAATAAACTACGTTGCTCAAAAATATGGTCGGGATAATGTGGCTCAAATTATTACTTTTGGAACAATGGCATCCAGAGCGGTGGTCAGAGATGTTGGCCGGGCTTTGAGCTATCCTTACAACTATTGCGATAAAATTGCTAAAATGATTCCTTTTGGCTCAACTTTAAACCAAACTTTAGCTACTGTTGACGAATTTCGCCAGACCTATTTAAATGACCCTAAAGCTCAAAAATTGATTGATTTTGCGAAAAAATTAGAGGGTTGTGCCCGTCATGCCTCAACTCATGCCTGCGGAGTCGTAATCTCTTCTGAACCATTAGACGAACTCGTACCCCTGCAACATCCCACCCAGAACGAAGAAAATATTATTACCCAGTACGAAATGCATTCAATTGAAGACTTGGGATTATTAAAAATGGACTTGTTGGGATTGAAAAATCTAACCATCATTGAAGATACTTTGTCCCGAATCTATGTGGTCCAAAATAAAAAAATAGATATTGAAAATATTCCCTTAGATGATAAAAAAACTTTTAAATTATTGCAAGCTGGTAATTGTGTAGGTCTCTTTCAATTGGAGTCAGAAGGGATGCGAAGATATCTCAAACAATTAAAACCAACCCAACTGGAAGATATTATAGCTATGGTATCTCTTTATCGGCCTGGTCCAATGGCTCTTATTCCTGATTACATTGCCAGAAAGTATAAAAAAAAGAAAGTTGAATTTTTGCATCCCAAACTAAAACCAACTTTAGAATCAACTTACGGAATCCCCGTTTATCAAGAACAAATCATGAAAATTGCGAAAGATCTTGCTGGATTTACATTGGTTGAAGCTGATGTTCTAAGAAAGGCCATCGGTAAAAAAATTAGAAGTTTACTTATGAATCAAAAAGAGAAATTTATTACTGGATGCAAAAAAAATAAAATTTCAGAAGATATTTCCCAAAAAATTTGGCACTGGTTTGAACCTTTTGCCAGATATTCATTTAACAAAAGTCATGGAACCTGCTATGCTCTTATTGCCTATCAAACCGCCTACTTAAAGTCACATTTTCCAGTCGAGTTTATGGCCTCTCTCTTAACCTCTGAGAAAGCCGATGTTGAAAGGATTGGTTTTTTAATTTCAGAATGTAGAAAGATGGAAATTGAGGTATTCTCCCCGGATATAAATGAGAGCTTGAAAAACTTCACGGTCGTACCAAAGCAAAACAAAATTCGCTTTGGATTAACAGCAATAAAAAATGTTGGTTCTAATGTAGTAAAGGCCATTGTTCAAGAGAGAAAGGAAAAAGGACCCTATCAATCAGTTACTGATTTCGTTAGCCGAGTTAATTCTAAAGATTTAAACAAAAAATCTTTAGAAAGCTTAATTAAGGCCGGAGTTTTTGATAAATTAGCCGAAAGAAACCAACTTTTATTTAATTTAGAAAGATTACTGGAATCTGCTAGAGAAACTCAAAGAGTTAAAGCTAATGGCCAAAGAGGTCTTTTTGATAAAATAAGTCAAAATACAAACTTCCGATTTAATCCGGTAAAGGAAGCTGGCAAAGCTGAAAAATTAGCCTGGGAAAAAGAATTGTTGGGTCTTTTTGTCAGTTCTCATCCTTTAGAAAATTTCAAAAGGGTCTTGGAAAAGAAAACCCAGTCTATTCTCAAGATAAAAACTATTTTGGCAAATCGTCCAGTTAAAGTTGGCGGCCTCATTTCTTCAATTAAAAGAATTATTACTAAAACAGGTAAACCAATGCTTTTTATGAAATTAGAAGACCTTGATGATAAAATTGAAGTAATTGTTTTTCCCGGAGTAATTGAAAAAAATCCAACAGCTTTTCAGGAAAATAAAATTGTCTTAGTCTCAGGTCGGGTTAACAACCGAGATGGCGTTCCAAAACTGATTTGCGATGATATCGAAGAAATCGTCGAAAATTCCTAATAACTAATTTCTAATTTATGCAAATAGACACTATTCGTCATTCCTTAGCCCATATCATGGCTTACACCGTTCAAGAACTCTATTCAGGAGTTAAGTTTGGTATTGGGCCTGCTATTGAAAACGGTTTTTATTATGATTTTGACTTAAAAAGAAGATTAGTTCCTTCAGATTTACCAAAAATTGAAGAAAAAATGCGAGAATTAATTGAAAAAAATATTATTTTCAGGAAAAAAATCATTTCTAAAACGAAGGCAAAAAAAATATTTAAAGAGCAAACTTATAAATTAGAGTTGATTGAGGAAATTCCTGAAAAAACTGTATCAATTTATGAAAGTGGTGAATTTGTTGACTTGTGTAAGGGCCCACATATTAAATCGACCCTTCAACTTCATTCAGGGAAAGCTGAAGAAGTAATTGATGCTTTCAAATTAATAAAAATTTCCGGTGCCTATTGGCGGGGATCGGAAAGAAACCCAATGTTAACTAGAATTTACGGAATAGCTTTTAAAACTAAAAAAGAACTCAATGAATTTTTAGAAAGACAGGAAGAAGCGGAAAAACGGGATCATCGAATTCTGGGACAAAAATTAGAGCTATTTATGTTTGACGAAGAAGTAGGAGCAGGACTTCCTTTATGGCTTCCGAAAGGAACAATTTTGCGTCATGTAATTGAAGATCATCTATATAAGGAATTAACCTCTCAGGGTTATCAATGGCTGGTCACTCCTCATATTGGAAAATTAGACTTATGGAAGACTTCTGGTCATTGGAATTTATACCGAGAAAATATGTATTCCCCCATCAAAATTGACCAGGAAGAATATTTATTAAAACCAATGAACTGTCCTTTCCATGTTAAAGTTTATAATTCTAAAGTTAGAAGTTATAGAGAATTACCTATATACCTCGCAGAATTAGGGACAGTTTATCGTTATGAAAAATCTGGAGTTTTACATGGCTTAACAAGGGTAAGAGGTTTCACCCAAGACGATGCTCATATTGTTTGCGAACCTGAGCAGTTATCGCAAGAAGTAGTGAAGCTTCTTAGAGCCGGCTTTAAAATTCTTAAAACTTTTGGATTCCGAGATTACGACATCTATCTTTCGACCAGACCAGAAAAATATGCCGGAACTTTGAAAGGATGGGAAAAAGCTACCAATTCTCTAAAATATGTTCTCAAAAAACTTAAATTAAAATATCAAACCGATCCCGGAGGAGGCGTGTTTTATGGACCCAAAATTGATATTAAAATTAAAGACTCTCTGGGTAGACCCTGGCAGTGTACAACAATTCAAATTGATTTTAACTCACCCGAAAGATTTAAAATGACTTATATTGGCAAGTCAGGTAAAAAGAAACGGCCTCTTATGATTCATCGCGCTTTATTAGGGTCTTTGGAAAGATTCATTGGAGTTTTAATTGAAAATTATGCTGGGGCCTTTCCTCTGTGGCTTTCTCCTGAGCAAATCTGGATAATTCCGGTTGGCTCTCACCACAAAAAATACGCCCAAGATGTTGGACATCGGATGTCCAACATTGGATATCGAACGAAGGTCAAAGATAAGAATGAGACCGTTTCCAAAAAAATTCGAGAAGGAGAAATACAAAAAATTCCTTACATATTAGTTGTGGGTTCTAAAGAGATGAAAGAGAAATCTGTAAGAGCCAGAGAAAGAAAAAAAGGAGATACAGGAATAATAAAACTTACGAAGTTTATTGAAAAGATTAAAAAAGAAATAAAAGATAAAAAATAACGATTTACTGTGCACCAATTATCCCAACCTACTCAAAAATTAATTTCCCATTATCAAAGATGGTATCAGCAGCTACAGCCAAAAGAAGGGGTGTCAACTATTCACGTAGATGAAGTTGCCTCAAAAGTGGCTGCTTTTTATGAAAAAATAAGAGAAATAGTTGACTGGAAAGAAGAACATCTGATGCGCCGAGCCGCTATCATCAGAAAATTAAAAAGAAGGTTTTTAGATTGGGAATTAAATAATCTTTCTAAGAGTAAAGAGATTGCAGAGCCCTTGGTTTTAGAATTAATCAGGGGCGGTCATTTCCCCAATGATAGAATTGAAGAAACGAAAATAGCCGATGTTCAAAGAGTAATTAACAAATATGTTTTTATTCTCAAAAACAGCCCACCGGCAAAATCAGGACGCGAAAAATTACAATTTTATAACTGGATTTTAGAAATTGCTGCCTGCGAAGTAGAAGATGTTCTCGCTCCCTTTATCAAGGAAAAAGCCTTAATAGGCTATATGTTTGAGTTGATGAAAGAACGAATCACTCTAAACGAAGGGGTCTTTGTTTTCAAGAGAATAAAAGAGGAAGGAAAAAATATTCAAATTTACATTGCAGTTCAGCAAGCTCTTTTCAAGCTAGACCGTCCGATTATAAGCTACAATCTTTTGAAATATAAATTCCCACAGTGGAATGACAAAAGCGGAGAATGGCTTTCTGGAATAACTAAAAATATATATACAATATGGAACGATATTGAAAAAGATTTATCTCATCCTCTCGGCAAAAAATTTTATACTATCTGTGAAAAATACGACACTCCATATTTGCTTTTGGGCGATGTGTTATCTGAAGAAAATCCTGCAGAAATTTCAAAAAAAATCTCTGAACCGGAAATTTTTGAGGGCCTTATCAAAAAAGCTTACAATAAGAGATTCTCTACTCTAAAAACACGCCTTTTTCGGGCGGCTGTTTATTCTACTCTTTCTATCCTGCTGGCTAATAGCCTTTCTTTATTAATCCTAGAAATACCTCTAGCCAGGCTGATTACCGGCCGTTTTATGCCCATTACGATATTGGTAGATATTCTTGGCCCTACTTTTTTAATGTTTCTTTTAGTAGTCACGATTAAGCCTCCCTCAAAAAATAATTTAGATTTAGTAATTATGGAAACAATGAAAATTATTTATGGTAAAATTGACACTTACGAAATAAAAATTCCTAAAAAAAGAGGGGTCATAATAAGATCTATTATTGGCCTCATCTATCTTTTGGGCGCTTGTATTTCACTAGGGGCGATAGTTGGAATTTTTAAACTTGCAAAATTTCCTCCGACTTCTGTTATCATTAATATTATATTTGTAGCACTGATTACTTTTGCAGGATTAGCAATTAGAAATAGAGGTAAGGAACTCACAGTAGAAGAGAAAAAGGGTGGATTTTTAGGGTTTGTGTTTGATATCTTATCTTTGCCCATGGCTTCTTTAGGACGGTGGTTGTCCAACAAGTGGAAAAAGTATAATGCTATTGCCGTTTTCTTTAACGTCTTGATTGATATGCCCTTTTTGGTTTTTGTGGAATTCCTAGAACAATGGAGGTATTTTTTGAAAGAAAAGAAAGAAGAGATTCATTAATTATATAAGAAAAATGGCCTTTTCAGGGCCGTTTTTCTATTGTAAAATATTGAATATGCCAAGATATTACATTATAACTTATGGGTGCCAAATGAATAAATCAGATTCGGAAAGAATTGCCACAGTTTTAGAGAATACAGGATATAAACCAGCTTCTGATATTTCTGAAGCTGATTTAATTGTGGTTAATATGTGTTCAGTCAGACAATCGGCGGTAGATAGAGTTTATGGTCTCGCACCAAAATTCAAAAAATTAAAAACCAAAAATCCAAGATTAAAAACTGTTTTGACGGGCTGTATTTTAAAAAAAGATAAAAAGAAATTTAAAAAAATTTTTGATTCAATTTGGGCCCTTAGAAATTATTTTGATATTCCCCCAAAATGCAAAAGTAAATCTTTAGCTTTCGCGCCGATTTCTAATGGCTGTAATAATCTCTGTACTTACTGCGTTATTCCTTTCACGCGTGGTCCTTTGGTCTGTCGTAATCATCAAGAAGTTTTAAGGGAAGTTAAAGATTTAGTAAAGAAAGGATTTAAAGAAATTTGGCTTTTGGGCCAGATTGTTAATGATTACCAATCCCCTCTTGATTCTTCAGTCGGTTTTCCAAAACTTTTAAAAATGATAAATGATATTCCTGGAGATTTTAAAATTCTTTTTACCTCTCCTCATCCCAGTAATTTTTCAAATGAATTAATTCAGGTTTTGGCTAATTGCGAAAAATTCGGAAAATATTTTAATTTACCGGTCCAATCTGGCGACGACAAAATTTTAAAGAAAATGAACCGAAATTATACCCTAAAAGAATATAAAAATTTGGTGAAAAAAATTAGAAAAAAAATACCGGAAATTAAATTATCAACCGATGTTATTGTTGGTTTTCCTGGAGAAACAAAAAAACAATTTCAAAATACAGTTAAATTGTTCAAAGAAATTAAATTTGACTGGGCTTATATTGCTAAATATTCTCCTCGTCCAGGAACAGCTGCTTCTCGATTGGAAGATAATGTTCCATTATTAGAAAAAAAGAGGAGAGAAAAAATTTTAAGAGAAATTATTGAAAAAAAATGGACAAAAAATTAATTGTTATTTTAGGGCCAACAGCTTCAGGTAAATCAGAGCTGGCAATAAAACTTGCTAAAAAATTCAATGGTGAGATTATTTCGGCTGACTCCCGTCAGGTTTATAAGGAAATGAATATTGGGACCGGAAAGGTAACTAAAAAAGAGATGCTGGGTATCACCCATCACCTCCTGGATGTAGCTAGTCCAAAGAGAAGATTTACCGTGACTCAATATCGAAAATTGACGCTTGGAGCAATAAGTAAAATTTTAAAAAAGGGGAAAGTGCCTTTTTTATGCGGTGGAACAGGATTTTATATTCAAGCAATAGTTGATGGCATTTTAATTCCGGAAGTTCCTCCTGACTGGAAATTAAGAAAAAATTTGGCAAAAAAAACAGTTAAGGAATTATATAAGATATTAAAAAAACTTGACCCCAAAAGAGCAAGAACAATTGAAAAGAAAAATCCCAGAAGATTGATTCGAGCTTTAGAAATTGTAATTAAAACAAAAAAACCAGTACCTACTTTAAAGAAAAAACCACTTCCCTACCCTGTTTTAATGATTGGAATAAAAAAGGGTAAAGAAAAACTCAGAGAATTAATAGAAAAAAGATTTTTTAAATGGTTGGAGCAAGGATTTTTAAAAGAAATTCTAAAATTGAGGAAATTTGGTATTTCTTGGCAGAAAATTGAAGAATTTGGAATACATTATCGAATAGCAGCTCAATATTTGCAGAATAAAATTACCGACAAAGAAATGATTGAAAATTCCCTGATAGAACTTAAAAATTATGCCAAGCGCCAAATAACCTGGTGGAAACCTGATAAAAGAATTCACTGGGTGAAAAATAAAAAGGTAGCAGAAAAATTAGTCGAAAAATTCCTAAAATAAATACGGGGAGAAGATATAAAATACCTTCTCCCCGCTTTGACTTTATAACCTTTCCCTCTCAATTTTGTTTTTTAAAAGCAGAAATTTATTGGGGTTATTTGTCTCGAGCGAAGTGTTTTCAATGGGTCCTACTGACTCATCTGCATACCGCTCACGAAACGTTACCTGTCCTTCGCTGGAATTCCACTGAATAGCTACAACCTCTTTCTCTTTTTCTCCCATCTTTTTCATCACTTATGTTTCCTCCTTTCTCTTAATCCGGAAGGAACATATACCCTTTTCCATTTATCTATTTTTTTAACAAAAACAGAACTCCAAAGATATCGTTCCATCATATGAAATTCTTTCCCTTTAAGGCCTCTGAGTTTCTTAGTTAATAGCTGATTCCATTCTTGCATGGTCGAAAAACAAAGATAATCATGAAACCTGAATATAACTACTTTATCTTTAAAATCTTCCCTATCCTTTTTGGGAAAGTAAAACCGTCCTTTTGAATCTATCGTATTACACTCTTTTACAATCATTATTACTTCCTTTTTAAAGATACTAATATTATAATTATATTACTTTATTTTAATTTTGTCAACCTCTAGCCTAATTAGACATGGGGATCAAGCGTTTATTCAAAATATCTTTAACTATTTTGGGATTGGCTTTTCCTTTTGTCTGAGACATTATTTGACCAATTAAAAATTGGATAGCTGTTTCTTTTCCTTTTTTAAAATCTTGAACTGCTTTTGAATTTTTGGAAATGACTTCTTTTATAATTTTTTCAATTTCAGCTTCATCAGTTATTTGCGATAATCCTTTTTCTTCAATAATATGAGAAGGATCGACACCTGTAGAAAACATTTCAGCAAGAACCTGTTTGGCAATTTTACTTGAAATTGCACCTTCATAAATTAGAGTAATAAATTCTGCAAAATTTTCCGGAGTAATCAGAAAATCTTCGCCGCAAACTACGGCTCCTTTTAATAAACCCTGTAAATCAGTAATCAAATAATTTGTCGCCAATTTTATTAATCCCAAAATTTTTTCTTGGGAAAGCCTTGGACCAAACTCCGAAACTACTTTCTCAAAATACTCGCCAAAATCTTTATTTTGAATAAAAACTTCGATAGTTTTTTCATCTATGTGATATTCTTTTTGAAGGCGCTCCCGTCTTGCCTGGGGAAGTTCGGGTATTTCTACTTTTACTTCATTAATATAATCTGCCACGCCCAAATGAAGCATTGGTAAATCTGGCTCGGGAAAATATCGATAATCATGAGCTTCCTCCTTCTCTCTCTGCCCTACTGTCACTTCTGCAATTTCATCCCAGCCCCGAGTTTCCTGAATGACTTTTTTACTAGATTTTAAAATTTCCGTCTGTCTTTTAATTTCGTAATCAATCCCTTTTTCTACTGCCCGAAAAGAATTAAGATTTTTAATCTCGACTTTAGTTCCTAATTTCTTTGTTTTTGATAAGGATATATTTGCCTCCACTCTGAATTGTCCTTTCTCCATATCAGCATTAGAAACATCTAAATACCTCAAGATTAACTGCAATTCCTCGGCAAATTTCCTTGCCTCTTTGGCTGACCTTAAACCTGGTTCGGTCACCAATTCCATTAATGGAATGCCAGCTCGATTAAAATCGACTAAAGAATAATCTTTTTTATGAATTAATCTGCCTGTATCTTCTTCCAAATGAACCCTTCTAATTTTAATTTTTCTATCGTCGATTTCTAAATAACCTTCTTTACAAAGAGGCATGTCATACTGACTTATCTGATAACCTTTGGGAAGGTCAGGATAAAAATAATTTTTTCTATCGAACTTGGAATATTCAGGAATTTGGCAATTCAAAGATAGGCCGGTTTTTATTGTTTTTCTAACCGCTTCTTTGTTAATCACAGGAAGACTTCCCGGCTGTGCCGTACATATTGGGCAAATATTAATGTTCGGGTGATGCTCATTTGGATCATTCAGACAAGAACAAAACATTTTACTTTTTGTCTTGAGCTCTACATGTACCTCAATGCCCAGGATTGGTTTATACATATTTTTTATGAATTTAATTTATAGATGAAATTCGTTCTTTAATTCTTCTAATGCAATCATCTACTGATTTATTGATTTTATATTCCTGAAATCTAAAAACTTTATATCCATTTTGTTTTAGAATAACACTCTGTTTTTTATCCCTATTTTTGACTAAAGACAAGCTATGCCAATAATCTCCGTCAGCATAGATTACGAGTTTAAATTTCGGCAGGTAAAAATCTGCTACAGTAATATTACATAGAGGAATCTGTTTTTTATAATAAATATGGTTTTTCTTCAACCCCTCTTCTATTTTTCGTTCGATTGTAGTATCTTGCCGTTTCATTTTGCCTGAGGCTAATTGTTTAACAGTTAATATGCTTAATTTCTTTCTTGTTTCTAGTGTATGATGTTTCCCTTTAAATGTTGAAGGTTTTCCTTTTAACGCTTCGCTTATATTTCTTATAGAAATACCAGATCTTAATAATCTTTTGCGTAAGGTTTCATGATGACAATTAAATAATTTTTTAATTTCTGAAATAGGTAGTTTTTTATCTACATATAAATTTTTCGCTTTCTCTACAGGAATTTTAATCCTATATTTTTCTGTATTCAATTCGGTTTTGCTCCTTCTTGGAATATTATAATACTTTAATCTGTTCAAAATGGTAACTCCGTTTACATTAAATTTCTCTCCAATTTGATAAATCGTCATTCTTTTTCTAACGTATAATTCCTCAAGGTCTTCTTTTTTGATTTCTACCTTTTCTTTTCTGATGGCAATATTATAATCATGAAGTCTCTGCGATATGGTTTTAGTACAGCAAGCAAATCTTCTAGCAATTTCGCAGATTGATAATTTATCATTTACATACAATAATTTTATCTCCTCGGGTATCTTAATCTTATATTTTCCTTTATTCGCTTCGCTCTTTGTTCTCACCTTAATACCCAAAAGACATAATTTCGTCCATATTGTGCTTGGACCACATTTAAATATTTTAGCAATTTTACGAATACTTAATTTTCTATCGATATACAACTTTTTTAATTTATCTTTTGTTATATCTGTTCTTCTAACATCGTGTCTTATTGGAATATTATATTCGTATAATCTACTATAAATAGTTCTTTCGCCACAATTAAACCTTTTTGCAATTTGAACTGAGGATAATTTTTTCCGCAGATATAAACCTTTTAATTTGTCTTTAGGTATTATTACAACTCTAGGTCTAGCCATTATTAAATTATACCAAATTTATACGAAAAAAATAAGGGTATAAAATACACAAAAAAGACCTGTCCACAAGTCTTTTTTATAATTCTCTAAAAAGAGATTAGCTCCTTTTTTTATTTTTTAGCTCTTTTATAATCTCAACTCCCGAACTAGTTCCAATAATATCTGCTCCGGCTTTTACCATCATTTTTAAGTCCTTTAGAGTTTTAATTTTTCCAGCAGCTTTAATTAAAAGTCCGGGAGCTGCTTTTTTCATAATTTTTAAATGAATAGCTTTTTCTTTTAATTCTCGGTGTTCTAAAGGTCCTTTTTCAGTTGAAGTTTTAACACAAATAGCCCCTGCTTTTTTAACAACTTCTGAGGCTTTTTTTATTTCTTCATCAGTCAAATAACCCGAACCAATAATTACTTTACTTGGTACAATTTCGCAGATCTCTTTTAAATCTTCTAAAACCTCATCCCACTTCCCTTGTTTTGCCACATTAATTTTCATTACTACATCCAAATTATCAGCTCCATCTTGTTTTACTTTTAGGCATTGTTCCATCCTCTTTTGGTGGGAACTGCCTCCTATTGGCGGATCTATTAAGCAAACAACTTTAATATCAGTTCCTCTTAATTCTTTTTTAACTAATTTTACCCATTTGGGATTTACGCAAACTCCCCTAAAACCATACCTTTTAGCTTCCTGACAAGTCTTTTTGATGTCCTTTGTCATGGCTTTAAGATTTATATTTGTGTGGTCAATAAATTTAGCAATTTTCATATTTTTAGTTCTTTCTTTATGATTTTTTTAACAAATCCTGCAACTTCTTCAATGGATTTTTCCCCATTAATTACGGAAATGTTATCAAAACGATTAGGAAGATTTTGATAGACCTGCCAAACTTTGGATAATTTCTCTTTTTCTTCAAAAAGAGTTCTTTCTTTATTTTTATTTCTCACATCAACTCTTTTTAGGCAAATCTCGGGAGAAACTTTTAAGAAAAAAGTAATGTCGGGCAAAAGAAAATCATTATTTATTTCAATTAACCACCCTAGATCAAGACCTGAAGTTGTACCATAAGCAAAAGAGGAAAAGAAATAACGATCAGAGATAACAATTTTTCCTTCTTTTAAGGCAGGAATTATGACACCTTCTAAATGTTCTTTTCTGTCCTGAGCAAATAATTCTTGTAATTTTTGAGGCTGAATCTCTGATTTTTTGTCTAAAACTTCTCTAATTTTTCTTCCATCTTTGGAATCTTGAGTCGGTTCTTTAGTCAAAACCGTTTGATAGCCCTTCTTTAATAAAAAATCTTTTAAAAGGTTTGCCTGAGTGCTTTGCCCCGAACCATCTAAACCCTCCATCACAATAAGTTTTCCCGTATAGGGATTTTGAAGCATTTTAAATTTGCTTTTCTTTTTTCTTAGTTGTTATTCTACCTCCTTGCCACTGTCCACGGTATAAATTTGATTTTCCTTTGACTTCA
>Ga0307422_1000319_pt1 | contig 28207 bp, 24 predicted proteins | sample SalMarWE160290MG_FD_202153 | JGI IMG/M metagenome (GOLD analysis project Ga0307422, IMG submission 202153) | Salt marsh sediment microbial communities from the Plum Island Ecosystem LTER, Massachusetts, United States - WE1602-90 | ecosystem: Environmental > Aquatic > Marine > Intertidal zone >...
GCCCGAAGGAAGGAATCCCTTCGTTTTCAACTTTCTATCGCAGTCCTGAGTCTCTTTTTTGTCGTTATCATCATTGCCTATCTCAACATGAGCGCCAGTAATCGTGAGCAAAAGGTTGATAAAGAGATGAACTTAGTTGAGACAAGGCTTGCTGAATTAGAAAAAATAGTGGGGGAGATAGACAAGTTAAAGCACGAAAAGGCCAAACTTGAGCAGAAACGGGCCGTTATCAGAGATTTGGATAGGGGGAGAAAAAGGGCGGCTTATATCTTGGACGAACTGAGCCAGCGGACACCGGAGAAGGTATGGATCGAGTCCCTGGAGAAAAGTGGAAAGAGCTTGAAGATTACCGGGGTGGCATTGGATAACGAGACCATCGCTAATTATATGGATACATTAAATCGATCCAAATATTTCGCGGGTGTAGAACTAGCGGTAACAGAACAAATTAGCAGGGGTGGAATGAAGTTAAAAAAATTCAGTTTGAGTTGTTCGACCGCCCTCTAGTCAAGGAACAGGAATGGCTGTATCCCTCGATAGCATTATCAAGTTACCCACGCCGCATAAGATAGGTATTCTCGCCTTGGCTTCGTTGTTGATCGTAGGGGTCTACTGGCAAGGTTTTCATCGACCACAGATGAGAAGGATCACGGCGAAAGAATCGAAATTATCTGAACTCACCTTTAAGTTGAAAGAACAAGAAAACATCGCCAAAAACTATGACAAATTTGTTAAAGAAACCGTAATGCTCAAGGAAGGTCTCAAGCATGATTTGGCTAAGCTACCGGATAAAAAGGAGATCCCTGCACTATTGAAAAATATCTCTAATATGAGTAAAGAGGCTGGTTTGGAAGTCCTGCTTTTTAAGCCCCAGGGTGAACAGCCCGCGCAATTTTATGCCAGGGTTCCAGTGGAGTTGAAATTTATAGGGTCATATCATAAAATTGGAGCATTCTTCTCTTATGTCGGCACCCTTCCCAGAATCGTAAACGTCGAAAACTTCAGCATAAAGAATGCTCAAAAGAAAAGCAGTAACGAGTTCCTCCTCAGCACCTCGTGCGTAGCAACAACCTATAGGTACAGAGAGAGTAAGCCGCCCCCAAAAAAGGGTAAGTAAAGGAGAAAACAACATTTTGTAAGGTATGAATATGAGTCGAGAAGGGGGGGTAAAAATAATATTTATTTTCCTCTTTTTAATCAGTAGTGCCTTGGGCGTTGGGGGATGTGACCAACTACCTTTTCCCGGTGGGAAAAAGGAACAAAAGGCGTCCCCCAAACCACCTCCAAAAGGTGTCCCCCCAAAGGCCACTCCAACACCCTCCACCGGACCTGTAGAGGAAGAGAAGGACTATGTCTATGATCCTACCGGCAAACGGGATCCCTTTCAGCCATTCATCGCCACGCAGACCCCTGTCAAGCCCGTCGGCGAAGAGGTGCCCATTACCCCCTTGCAAAAATATGACCTCAGCCAATTAAAACTGGTGGCCATCTTGGTAGGAACGGGAGAGGGGAGGGCGATGGTGGAAGATGCCGAGGGTAAGGGCTATATCATCGAGAAAGGCGTATATGTAGGGAGAAATTTCGGCAAGGTGAAGGCGGTCCTCAAGGACCGGGTGATCATTGAGGAACGATATAAGGATTATATGGGTCAAGTGAAGGCAAAAGAGATCGTGTTGCAATTACACCCCCCCGGGGAGGAAAAATGATTATGAAATCCCTACAAAAAAATAAAGCGGGTTATGGGTGGGTATTGATATGCTCCATTATTTTTGTGATGATGGGGTGTGCGACGGGCGAAAAAATGGAGCCCCTGCCAACGACAGTAGTCCCTCAAAATCTAGTTAAAGAGATAGCGGTAAAACCCAGTGAAGAAGGGAAAAAAGTAATTATTGAAGGGGCAACCCCCTTGCCTTATACTTTTTTTAGAATCATCCCGCAACCTTTGCAGTTGGTAGTCGACATCCCAGGGGCAGAATTGGCTCCCGCAGTCATCACGCCCATAGCGGTTGGCGATGAGGTAATCGATGAGATCACCGCCGTCCAGCACGAGGGAGGTATTGAGGTCTTCATCAGCCTGAATAAACTGGTCAAATATCAAGTCCAGAAAGAAGGGAATTTCCTCTATATCAATATGGGGAAACACGGTCCGCTCCTGGCGGAGGAGGAAGAGAAAAAAGCGGATATAGAAATCGTTAAAGAAATGCCGCCCCCTATAAGGGAGGAAGTCATCACCAAGGCATTGCCGCCCGCTCAGAATTTAGTCGATGTTGTGGCTGATTCCTCACAACAGGATAGGATTATTTTACAGTTAAAGGCGGACGGGACGGTGGGAGATTATAATACCTTTGACCTCAAGAAACCCACACGGCTGGTGATAGATCTCTGGAAGGTAAAGAGAAAGTTCGGCAAAAAAGAGCTTGCGATAAATTCACCGTATCTGAAAAAAGTGCGTTTGGGAGATCATCCTCAAAAGGTCAGGGTGGTCCTCGATTGCCCTCTAGAAACTCTCCCCAGTCATAGGATAGATCGCATCGGTAGTAACTTGGTGATTGTGCTGGGTAAAAAGGGAGCGGTAGCTGAAGCGATACCTGCAGACCTCATAAAGAAGGAAATAGCCAAGGAAGAAAAAGCAGGGGTAACCAAGGAAGAAGCAAAGGGTGCGCCTCTTCCAGTAGCTATAACCGGCGAGTTAACGGGCATAGATTTTAAGCAGCTTGAAGATAAATCCAGGATCATCATATCTACTCCCATAAAGGCGCCGTATGAAGTCAAAGAGGGTCCGGAGAATACCGTGCTGGTAGAAGTAAAGGGGATGACGGTCCCGCCAAAACTCAGTAGGCCGTTGGACACCCAAGAATTCTCTAGCCCGGTATCCATCATCACCCCCCTTAATGTAGCGGTCGGCGGCCAAAAGAGCGCCCAAATCTCGGTAAAGCTCCGGAAAAAGGTGGCCTACGACGTCAAGCAGGAAGATGACAGAATCTACGTCGATTTTGAGAGGACAGAGGAGTTCAAGGGTGAAGAAAAACCGAAACCAATCGAGGTGGTCACCGTCAAAAAGGCACCTACCAAAGAGGTCGCCGCTGAGCCAAGGGAAGTCCCGGAAGAAGAACCCGTAAAAAAATTAGAACCGGAGAAAAAGGAGGAAGTTACAGCACCAATACCGAAAGCTGAACCTACCATTCCACCGGCAGGAGCGATGGAGAAGGTCTATACGGGCAAGAAGATCACCCTCGATTTTAAGGATGCCGATATCGATAATATCCTGCGGCTCTTTGCCGAAGTGAGCGATCTGAATATCATTACTACCGAAGAGGTAAAGGGAACGGTTACCATCAGGCTGGTGGATGTCCCCTGGGACCAGGCACTTGATGTCGTTCTTGATGCAAAGAACCTGGGGATGGAAAAAATTGGCAACGTCATCCGTATTGCCCCCTATGAGACGATACAGAAAGACAGGGAGGCAAAGGCCAAGGCCCTCAAGGCCCAGGAGGAATTGGCGCCGTTTGTTAGCGAATTGATTCCAGTGAACTATGGCGAGGCTGCGGATCTTGCCTCTAAGGTCAAAGAGCTTTTAAGCGAGGGGGGGAGTATAACGGTCGATGAACGCACCAATACCCTTATCCTCAAGGACACACAAGTCAAAGTGGACAAGGCGAAGGAGCTGGTCCGCAGGTTGGATACCCAGACACCCCAGGTCCTGATCCAGGCGCAGATCATCGAGGCCAGCACCGACTTCGCCCGTGACTTGGGTATCCAGTGGGGCGGAAGGGCAATGAATCCCTCGGGTACTCAATACGTTGGTGGAGGTCTGGAGACAATAAACGGTGAGGAGTTGGTAGTTGACCTCCCTGCGGCGGTTGGTAACGTGAGTGGTGGCGCCCTATCATTCGCCATATCGAATTTAAAAAATACGAAATATCTTGCAATGTCGATCTCGGCTTTGGAAGAACAAGGGCGAGGGAGGGTACTTTCGAGTCCCAGGATAACGACCTTGGATCATAAGGAGGCCTCTATAGAACAAGGCCTACGCGTACCGTATCCAAAGAGCGTAGAAGAAGGCGGAGTCGTCTCCTACGAATATATCGAGGCCAACCTCAAGTTAAAAGTTACTCCCCATGTAACGGGCGACGGATTCGTTCGGATGGAACTTACCGTTTCTAAGGATAGTCCTGACTTTACCAAAACGGTAGGAGAGGTACCAGCTATTGATAAAAAAGAGGCCAAGACAGAGGTCTTGGTCAGGGACGGTGAGGTAGTGGTAATCGGGGGAATATATACGCATGAACAGAGCGGTCCCAACATATCAGGTGTTCCCTTTGTTTATAAAATTCCCTTATTGGGATGGTTGTTCCACAAGAGGACAAAAAGCGAGAGCAAAAAGGAGCTCTTGATCTTTATCGCCCCTTCTATTGTGCAACCGAGGAGGATCGCAACTCCCTAGCAAGAAGAACTCCATTTCTACGTTATATCTATACTTATATATATATACTTTTCAGAAGATCCCGAGCGATGTTGAAAAATGCCGTGAGATGCATATTCATTTTTTATCTGTTATGGATCTCAGCAACTCATTTCTTAGGTATAAGTCAGGTCCAGGCGTCTCAAGATACTCCCACTAAAAGCCTGGTTACCGGTATCAGGTACTGGTCAGGACCGACGCACACTCGCATTGTCATCGATCTCGACGGGGAGGTGACCTATAAGGATCATCTCCTGAAGAAGGACAATACACTTAAGAAACCACCGCGCCTCTATATAGACCTCACTGTTGCTAGACTCAGCCCAAATCTCAAAGAACCCATTCCTATAGAAGCAGGATTGCTCAAGAGGGTCCGCGCAGGACAGTATACCCCCGATACCGTGCGTGTCGTGCTGGATCTGGAGAGCGTTGCCGAATACAAAACCTTTCCGTTGAGTGATCCCTTTCGCGTTGTCATTGATGTCTTGGGAACTGCTCCTCCTATAGCCAAACAAGAAGAGGCCTCTCAACCGCCCCAGCCCCGGCAATCAAAATCCATCACCATAGTGATAGATCCTGGTCATGGAGGCGAGGACCCCGGGGCAATAGGGCCGACAGGACTTAAGGAAAAGGACGTCGTCCTAAAACTTTCAAAAAAAGTAAGGGATAAGATCAAAAAAAAGCTGGGATGGGATGTTATCATGACCCGCGATGAGGACCATTTTATCCCCTTGGATGAGAGGACAGCTATCGCCAACTCAAAAAACGCGGCCCTGTTCCTCTCCATCCATGCCAATGCCTGTACGGATAGGAGAATCTGCGGAATAGAGAGTTTTGTCCTGGGCACCACCACTGATAAAGTTGCCTTGCGACTGGCGGCGAAAGAAAACAACATCTCGACCAAACAGGTGAGTGATCTTCAGATTATTCTCGCTGACCTCAAGCTCAATGACCCCCATAAGGTAATCCCTTCAAATCTCTTAGCTGACTGTGTTCAAAGGTCTTTGGTGAAAGACCTCCAGCACTATGGACAAGTCAGAGACCTCGGGGTAAAACAGGCGCCCTTTGTCGTACTCATCGGGGCTGACATGCCTTCAATTTTAGTCGAGGTCTCTTTTATCAGTAACCCGAGAGAGGAAAAGAGGTTGCGGAATCCGCGCTACCTCAATGCATTGGCAGATGCCATTGTCGATGGCCTTAAACAATATGCTCACGGTGTCAAGATGATAACAGATTATCAGCCCTCATTGTCTGCTTCCACGGCCCGCAACTCCAATTGAAGTCTCCTTACCCCTTGCCAGTCATTCATCCGTGGATAAAAGGCTATCTTCAGCTCGGAAGAGAGTTCCGTGCTGAGCTCCCCCATCCCAAATCCGATGACCTCGTAGGTCTTTTTGCCCCCTCTCAGCTTGAATTTTAAGGTGTTTTTTTTAAAAACCCTGACATCGTGTGGCTTGAACCTATTTCTGGTAGCAAAGAGTGGTTTGGGGTTGGTCGGCCCATAGGGGGCAAAATATGAAATATGGCGCAAGAGCTCAGGGGTGATTTCTTCAGGATCTAATTCCGCATCGACAGAAAGTGTTGGGATAAGATCTTCTTCTCCTAAGTTTTTCTTGGCGACCTCTTCAAAGCCGTCCCGAAAGGCCTGCACGTTATCGCGACGTATGGTGAGGCCGGCGGCATATTTGTGTCCGCCGAAGCCAACCAGGTGACTTGCACACTCTTGGAGCCCCTTGTATAGGTGAAAACCTGCGATACTCCGCGCCGATCCCTTCCCTATATCCCCTTCCAGGGCAATGATGATCGTAGGGCTGCAAAACTCCTCAACGATCCTGGAGGCGACGATCCCGATGACACCAGGGTGCCAGTGGTCCGAACTCAGGACCATACTTCGCCGATTGAAAAGCCCCTCCCGCTCTATAATCTCTTTGGCCTCTTGATATATCCTCTCTTCGATTCTTTGACGTTCCCGATTGGCCTGATCTAATGATCCGGCAATCCGTTGGGCCTGTTCATGGTCTTCTGTTAAAAGAAGCTCAACCCCCATTTGAGCATTGGCTACGCGTCCACCTGCATTGAGGCGGGGTGCCAGGCGAAATGCCACCTGTCCGGTGGAGATCTCTTCTTTTCCTATGCCGCTTACCTCTTTGAGGGCCCTAAGGCCCGGACGAAGGGTTTCTCGTAATTCCCTCAGGCCATACGTCACTAAAACTCTATTTATATCCATGAGAGGAACAATATCCGCTATGGTTCCCAGGGCGACCAAATCCAGGTAAGGATTGAGGTTCGGTTCCGCGCCGTCTCGCCAGAACCCCTTTTCTCGTAACCTGCTGCGCAATGCTATCACCAGATAAAAGGCCACACCCACCCCGGCCAATCCCTTAAAGGGAAACGGGCAATCTGCTTGGAGGGGATCGAGTACGGCATAGGCCGGAGAGGGGAGGGGGGGTGGTTCATGATGATCGACAACGATGGTATCCATTCCCAATGACTGTGCCAACTGTACCTCCTCTCGGTCGCTGATGCCGCAGTCTACACAGATTAAGAGCTTCGTTCCTTCAGCAGCGATTTTTTTGACGGCTTCCGCGTTAAGACCATAGCCTTCATGTAATCTGTGAGGTATGTAATAAGAAGGTTGGTTCCCTGACGAGCGCAGGAAATCCACCAAAAGTGCGCAGGCAGAGATGCCGTCCACATCATAGTCTCCATAGATGGTGATTTTTTCCCCTTGTTCCAGTGCCGCTATTACCCTTTCGGCCCCCTTGCTCATGTCTTTCATGAGAAAAGGGTCATGGAGGTGTTTGAGGGAGGGAGAAAGAAATCGCTCTCCGTCCTGAGAATCCGTGATCCCTCGCTTGATGAGAAGCTGGGCAACTAAGGGTGGTATGTCGAGTCGTTTGGAGAGCTCATCGCTTAATGCAACGGGACAGGGGGATATCTTCCACCTCGCCTTCACAGCTTGAGGCTCCCGATTATCTCTTTGAGATCTTCGATCCCATTGTCATGGAGAAAGATCTCCAGGCCTTCAATGATCTCCACCATTGTCCGTGGATTGGTGAAATTTGCCGTGCCCACCTGAACTGCCGTGGCCCCCACTGTCAAAAATTCAAGGGCATCCCTATAATTCGTGATCCCTCCAACCCCTAGTATGGGGATCCTCACCGCTGACGCAACCTCCCACACCGCCTTCAAAGCGATAGGCTTTATGGCAGGCCCGGAAAGGCCGCCGGTAACTCCACCCACGAGCGGCCTCCTGCTGTCCAGATCTATCGCCATGGCGGGGACAGAATTAATGAGAGTAATGGCCTCCGCACCTTCCCCTTCGGCAGCTATCGCGATTTCCTTGATATCAGATACTTGAGAAGATAGCTTAATAATAATGGGCAATTTGACTGATTTTATTAATAAATTAGTTATTTCAGCTACCGACGTATAGGTGCTCCCAAAATGTATCCCTCCCTCTTTGATATTGGGACACGAGAGGTTTGCTTCCAGGGCAGCTACGCCTTGTAGGGCGCTCAGTTTTTCAGCAACTTCGACATATTCATCGATCGTATGGCCGAAAAAATTTACAATAACCGGCGCCTTAAATCGGCGCAAAAAGGGCAATTTCTCCTGGGCAAATATCTCCAGCCCCACATTGTGCAATCCGATGGAATTCAGCATCCCTCCACACATCTCCCATATCCGGGGGGGTGGATTACCTTCCTGGGGCACAAGGGAAATACCCTTCGTTACGATGGCCCCTAATTGATCGAGGTCGATAAAAGAAGCGTATTCTTCGCCATAGCCGAAGGTCCCGGCGGCAGGCATCACCGGATTTTGCAGCTCCAATCGCCCTACGTGTACGTTAAGGACCGACATCGTCTCTCCATACAATCTTTTCGGCATCAAATATCGGCCCTTCGCAACACACTCGCTTATATCCATCCGAGGTCATCACGACGCAACTCAGACAAGCCCCAACCCCACATGCCATCCGTCTCTCAATAGATACCCAACAGGGCGCCTTTTGCCCACGAGCAAAGCCTGTTACGGCCCGTAACATAGGCTCTGGACCGCAAACGTACAGTGTCGTTTCAACCTCCTCGCCTTTGTCTTTCTCTTGCTTCAAGAGTTGCGTGACAAGGCCTTGTTCCCCTCTTGTCCCATCCTCAGTGGTTATGTTAAGAGTGATGCCGTCTATATCGAGAAGTTCGGGGAGGCACACGAGGTCCTCCTGGGATTTTGCCCCGTAGAGAACGGTGATGGAGGACAGAGATACCTTCAGCCTCAAGACTAACGGGAAAAGGGGTGCGATTCCCATCCCACCGGCAATGATAACGGCCCTATATCCTGCTGGTGGATCAGGAAATCCATTACCCAAAGGGGCCAAAATATTTATTGGCGATCCGACCGTAAGGCGGGCAAGAAGAGCGGTCCCTTTTCCTACCACCTTGAAGAGAAAGTCCAACCAGAACCCCTCACCATCGTTGTCGAAGTTGTGTATGGAAAAAGGACGGGGTAAGAGTATATCCGTGGTTCCCTCTACACTTAACATGGCAAATTGTCCAGGGATAATGGGGCCAATAGATTGTGGGAGGGAAATGCTCAGGCGATGATACACAGATCCTATGCTTGTGTTCTCTCTGATTGCACCTTTAAGGTAGACGGGATTGCCCATCGCCCTGTCGTTCATATATGCGATCTCCGTAGAAAAGCCTCATGATGAGGGCGTCTTCGCCGGTGTCGGCGTAGTAATTCCTCCTGACCCGCCATGCGGCAAAACCAACCTTGCGGTAAAGGTTGAGAGCGGTCTGATTCCCTCTTCTGACCTCCAAAAGATACAATATGCCCCCCTTTCTAAGAGAAGTCCAATGCGAAGAGGAGAAGGGAGTGGGCAATTCCTTGCTTGCGGAAATCGGGATGGGTGGCCAAATTTAAGATATGGACTTCTTCCATAAGTATCCAAAAGATGACATAGTATAAGACCCGATCGCCCCCCGAGTCGTTCACAGTAGTTGCCACAAAATGAAAGGAAAAAGGGACGGTAATTTCGTACAGAAACATCTCTTTGGTCGGGGGTGTGATAAAGGATTCCCTCTCAATTTCCATAACTTGCGCTATATGTTCCCTCCTCATTTCTTCAATCGTCCATCGCACCATCAGCTATTTTCTCGCTTTACTTCTTTCAATTCTTTTAAAAGAACCTTGATGTTCTCTTTAAACATTTCATCCTGGGAGAGTTCGATGGCCTTCTTATATGCCACTCGCGCCTTTTTGGGATCTTTCAACAGGTGCTGGATGTTCCCCATCTCCAAATAGGCCATGGCTGCCAACATATCGTACGAGGACGTGTACCCCTCGATGAGTTTTTGATACGCATCCCATGCCTTTTTAAATTCCCCCAGATTGAAATGGATCTCGCCTTGCCAGCAGAGGGCATGTTTTGCTACTTCACTGCCTGCTGATCGTGCTGCGATAGTGAGGTAATCGAGAGAGGATTCGTAGTTCCCTCTCTCTGCCTTCCGAATGCCCACTGCGAGGGCCGCTTCATAAGACAAGTCATGATGGGGAAACTTTCTATACAGAACGTTAAAGTATCGTTCAGCACCCCTCATATCCTCTTCCTCCAATAGGAACGTTATCATTCTGTAAAGGGACCAGGGGTACCACGATGACTTTTTGTGCTCTCTGATGATCCTTTGGTAGGCCTTGCTCGCTTCAGATACATTTCCCAGTTCTCTGTATGATTCTCCTTGCATCCACAGGGCCTGATCCATGTTATAAAAATTTTGGTACTCCAAGTGTAACAGATCTATATTGACGAGACCTTCCTTAAACTTGTTTTCTTGAAAGGAGCAACCGGCTATTTTAAAAAGGGCCTCTTGGCGATACGAGGTATTGAGGAGATTGAACCAGTAAGGCATGGCCTCTTGACAATTCCCTTCGTAGGTATTGAGCTCGGCCAGGATATATTGTGCCAGTGCTTTTTCACGCTCATGCTCATACGGAGACAGTTTTACTATGTTATACGTTATCTCTTTAACCTGTGCGAGGTCTCCTCGCTTGAGATAACACCATCCCAGGTTCACCATGATTTGTGGTGTTAGTGGATCCTGTGGAAACCGGCTGAGAAACTCTTTAAATATCTCTGTGGCCTCTTGATATCTATCAAGGTCGATGTATACCTTCCCCATAAAATATAGAACGGAGGGGAGCAATGAGGTATGGAAGAAATCCTTCTGCAAGGTCAAAAGCCTTTGTAAGGTCTTTTCTTTCTTATCGGACATGTACAGACACAGGCTTTCTCCGTAGAGTGCATGCGCCGCAAAGGAAGACCGTGGGAAATGATCGAGGAGGGAGCGGAAAACCACAGCTCCCTTTTTATATTTTTTCAATTTAATATGCGTTTCTCCCAGCCAATACAGCGCCTCTTCGAGAAGCCCTTCGTGCAATTTGCAGTCAACTACGTCCTGTAGGAGGTCTTCAGTCGTTTCGTATCTTCCTTGTTCGTAGAGGGCGATTCCCAGCCAAAACTTGGTGCTGCAGGACAAAGAGGGGTCTATGGTACGGTCCTTGAGGACTTTTCTGAGGTACATCTCCGACCTTTTATACCGTCCCTCATGAAGAGAGAGCCTGCCGAGCAAGAAAAGGGAAGGGTGATACCAGAGACTATGGGGATACTTGGTGACAATGGTTAAATAGTTGTTTTGTGCATTAAGTAAATCCCCTAATTTTTCGTAGGAACGACCCAACCAAAAAAATGCAGCGTCGCTCGTTTGAAAGCCAGTTTGTGAAAATAGTAGGGTAATAAATGTCTCTTTTGATTCAGCAAATTTTTGTTGCTTGTAAAGCGCCTTGCCCAAGAGATACATGACATTCGGAAACTGGGAATGGTGAGGAAATGTCTGCAAAAACTCTCGAAACTGGGCCTCAGCTACCTGATAGAAGCCATCTTTTAAAGCCCCCGACCCTTCACGTAGGAGTTCTTGCGGCGATGAACCGAAAGAGGGGAGGGGGGCAAAGAGAACAAGGCAGATTACTAGTAACGATATATGCTTCAGATGGCCTCCTGCTTTTCCGTCCATGGAACACCTTTCAACATCTTCTGTATCTGGAAGAGGTCTTTTTTGGTATTGACGTTGATAAACGATGTAAAAGATGGATCGATCTCTTTGATTTCTTCTTCTTCGCAATATTCGACGTGTACCTCGGGAATCAACCCAGAAATCTTAAAATCACCCCTCTCTACAAGTTTTTTAATGGGCTCGATACACCGTTTTGAGTAGATAGCGTGAAGAGGTTCTAGTCCTTTCTTGGTGATGGGAATTACTACATCGTAATTGAATCTCTTCTCGATAAGATGAAAGATAAGTTCAGGTTTGAGGAACGGCATATCACAGGCCACGCAAAAGGAATGATAATTGCTCGCTCGCTTGAGTCCTGTGTAGAGGCCGCCTAAGGAACCAGCTCCGGGTATCTCATCTCCAACAACAGGTGTTTGGTATTCGATAAATTGATGGGGTTGATTGGTAACGATGATAATTTCGTTGAAAAGCTCCTGACACTTACCGTACACATAGTCGAGAAGGCGGATGCCTTCAACCTGTATGAGGGCCTTATCCAGCCCCATACGGCGGCTAGCGCCCCCTGCTAGGATGATACACGAGACGTCACTTACCATAGTATGTAAATACCACGATTGCCTCGTCTAATCAAGGAGGGACTGCGAGTTGACAACCGTAATGAGTTACCCTAAAATTCGGTACAATAGCTATATGTCAAAAATCTTGTTTAAATTTTAAGTATTTTGTTATATTATCCTCCTAATGGGTTATAATTATTAACAAAATGAAGCTTGGGATTATTTCCGATACACATCTTTCATCCCTCACCGGTGATTTTATCGCCTTGGTCAAAGATCGATTCGCAGATTGCGACATGGTAGTTCATGCAGGGGATTTTACCAGCCCGGAGGTCTATAGGTATCTTAATGAGCAGACATCGGGTAATCTGATAGCCGTGCACGGAAATATGGATCCTCCGGAACTGCGAAAGTTGCTGCCTGAAAGGGTGATCTTTGAAAAATCAGGCGTCAAGTTCGGTCTGACCCACGGATGGGGCGCACCTTATGATTTAGAAGAGAGGGTTGCCAGGCTTTTTAATAACGAGGATGTAAACTGTATCATTTATGGCCATAGCCATAATGGGGTGAGTCACAAACGAGATGGTATTCTCTTCTTCAACCCCGGCTCGCCTACTGATAGACACTTCGCCAAGTCTACCAGCATTGGGTATGTGAACATTGAAAATGGAGAAATTCGCGGAGAGATTGTTACTGTTTAAGGTATTTTGTTAAGCAGGGGAGGGGGGTAATAACGCAACCATATCAATTTCGCTCTTCGCTCTCTGGCCATATTACTTTCAGGTTGCTATCAAACCAAACCGCACATCGCTTGCCCAGACAGATATCCCCGTGGTGGTTAAACATATTCTTTGGAACAGACTCAATAATCGCCTTTTTCAACCATGGTTGGATGATGTAATCGTAGTTCTCCACGAACTCTGTTTCAGATTTTATTGCGATCTTTTCCTCCTCTCGCCATATCCAAAGAGGGTAGTTGAAGTACCGTGCCACTTCTTTTCTACGGTCACCCGCCACAGCCTCACGAAATGCCTGTATTGTTTGTTCAATCTTTTCGTCTTCGTCATATGATTTTGAAAAGGGATATCTCCCGAATCCCCTCGGTCCGGTGGTGGTGTGGGTCCATCTCAGGATAAACGGGAAGGATTTATTGCCTTCAACCCATACTCCGCTCAACACCTCCTTATCCAGTTTACCTTGGAACTTCTTCTCGGGATCCTCAGCAAGGAAACGCCCTTTGAATAAAGCTGTCTGCTTTCCTTTACAATCGTATTCTCTCAACTCGACAGTACCGGAACCATCCAAGTCGCCTTTTAAGTATATGTATTTCAGGTATTTCACATAGAAATATGCCCCAGTAACGTGCTCGCCATCAAAAGCCAACCACATTCCAATTTTGATACCATCGCCCATGGTACCTGAATAGCTTTGATATTCAATATCTTGAGAAAAAGCCTTCCTAGGTGCTAGAGCCTGAGAAAAGGCCGTGCCTAGTGCTAGGAAAAGCAGCCCAGTTATGAAAGCAACTTTTATTCTCAAGTTTCAATCCCCTTTTTCTTATCGCTTCATTCCAAGCTTATAACAGGGCTTATACGGATCCTTATAAGCCCTCATAATTTATGCGACAAATTATCCTTAGTTTTTTAACAACCCCACCTACTATTTCTTACTACCCCTCGTGGCAGGCATCAAAAAGTTTTGCAAGGCAAAACTCAGGTATGTGACCATTGAAAAATGTTTTTGGCATTAAATTAAATGTCCGGCGTCATTGATGCCGTGCAACAAAGTTTTACTTTTTCAGAAAATTAACCAGTATTTTGTTTACTGGTTCCGGATTTTCGTAATGAACCAGATGTCCGCCCCCCTCTATTTCATGATACTCGACAGACGGCATCGCTTTTTTAATGTTTGCGACTGAATCGGCCATAATGACTTTGTCAGCCGTACCCCAGGTGAACAGAACAGGAATTTTTGTCTTGGCAACCGCCTCATACTGTGGAGTAAAGTCTGTTAGAGAATCTCCGCGTAGATTGGAAAGCCTTGCGCGTTTGAATCCTTTATAAGTAAGTTGCTTTGTATAATTTTCCGTGAACTCCGCCGGGGTAGCCGCAGGATTCGCAAAAACTTTTTCCGGGTAATTGGTATTGACCCGGTCTAACAAAACGCTACCCAGATAATCGCCGATACCGGGAATTTTTATCAGTGTAATTATTGCTTTCATGGGAAGAATGTTGATGAACGGCGATAAAAGCGCCAGTTTTTTCACCTTTTCCGGATGATTGGTGGTAAAGTAAACAGCAATACTTCCTCCCTGCGAGGTGCCTACAAGATTGACCGGACTTTTTATGTTAAGCTTTTCCAGTAGTTCCAAAAGCTGACGGTCATAAAGCGCGCGGGAGTAATCAACATCCGGACGATCTGAGTAGCCAAAACCGTAGAGATCATATCTGATAACCTTAAAGCCCGCGTTGGTAAGCGCTTCCATGTTGTTGTTCCAGGAAAAGTAAGGCGCGGCGTTACCGTGAACAAGAACTACGATTTCTCCTTTTTCCGGTCCGCTGACATCATAGTGTACCATACCGTCAGTAAGCTGGAGAAACTTCAGGCCGAGTTCCTTTCTGACCTCGTCGTTCAGTTCCTTTTTCTCTAGATTTCCTGTTATGAAAGGGAGCGCTATTAAAATAAGCGCAATGACCAACACGGCAATTAGTAATTTTTTCATAAAATCCTCCTTTTGTGTTGACGTTTTAACTGAGCTGAAAAAAAGTAAACTATTAAAATAAACCTTACCCCTTTCTGTTTATGCGACAAATTATCATTTTTATTAACAAACCCATCTACTATTTCTTACTCCCCCCCGTGGCGGGTGTCAAGGAGTTTTGCAAGGCAAAACTACGGGTGGCTAGTAACTGGTAGCAACAAAAAGTTCATTCATGCCACGATGAACAGCATTGGATATGTGACCATTGAAAATGGAGAAATTCGCGGAGAGATTGTTACGGTTTAAGGTATAGTGTCAAGCAGGGTAGGGGGTAATAATTTCTATTTTTTAGTATATATTGACACTGCTAACGTGCTCTTCAGCGGGCGCGGTTTTTTGCGCTCCGCTGAAAGAGATTGTTGGGCGTAATCTGTGAGTGTGCTTTGCCACCTGACATGGCCAATCGAAGGAATTTTACCCATGGCGACCACGCCTGCATTTGCGGAATCGTTCCAAGCGATGCCTGCACAGTGGCAAGCGAGTCTTCAAGCAATGCATCATGCAGAGGCCGAATTATAAGGGGCCATGTTAAAAAGGCGGCGCCATGTATTGTCATTTCTATTGTATGCCGCAGGAACACAGATCGTTGTGTGCTCCTCACCACCTCGTATGTATGAAATCCATTGAATCCCCTCGGGCTTGTGAATTTGAACTTGATTGACTGTCCGGGGTTGAATGCCTCAACAAAATACCCGATCAGACCATGTCCGCCATCTGCCCCGATGCCAAGAGAACGATCGAATTTCATACGAGGCCACGAGTGGTTCGGCCACAGGCAATCTTCTTCGGAAGATAGAGAATCAATAAGCGCCCCGACTTGCTCATAAGTGGCGTCGAGTTCGCGTTCGTGAATATTGAGTACTTTCATTGTGACCTTTCAATTCGTGACGCCCAACAGGGCTTATACTGACCAGTATGAACCCCTTCCTGTTTATGCGACAATTTCACCTTTTTTGTTAGTAACCCTATTTAATATTCTTACTGATCCTCCTGTCTGATGTCAACCAAAAACTCATTGCTAATTAATCCTTTCGGGTGGCCCCCTCATAAAAAGAGACAACAAGCCAGCGAGAGATCGAACTACCCCGTGTCAGAGAGCGAATGTGACAGCGTAACAGTGCAAGTAGTTTCTCAAGAGGGTAGGGGCCTATTCTAACAGATTTTTAGTATATATTGACACTTTATGAGTATTGTGTTTATAATAAAGCGGGTTTTCCCAAATGTCATTCCAATGATTCAGCTAGATTAAGCAAATGTTACTTTTTTTACAATCAATGACACAGTTCTTCGCTACAATCATTGGAGCTCTTGTCACTTTACTTGCCGTTTTACTTACATTGCGATGGAATCAAAAAGCTCATGAAGAAAATCTCAAAGAGGAACGTGAGAAGAGAAAAGAAGAAAGGGAATTCTCAGCAAAGCAAGCAGCCTTACTATCGGCTGCCGAAGCAGTAACACGCTTTGTCGACTATTATAGCACATTGGCGGATAGAGTGCTCCCAAGAGATGGAATTGTTGCGCAAGAAATAACAGAAATGAATATAGCATTGAATCGACTTCATTTCTATTGCAGTCTTAAAACCATAGAAAAATCAATGAAGCTAGGGCAGATCTTGAGCGAAGCCGTTATTGAAACGTTGAAGGCAAAAATGCCATCAATGTTTGTTATTGAAGAACTAAATGGTATTGAATTTCAAGTTTCTTCCTTGGAAAAAATGAATATGAGTATACAAGAGGAGATTAAAGCCCTGCTTCAGTCTGACCCCCAAAACCCATTAATCATAGCACATCGGCAACAAATCTCTAAAAATTTCTCCGAAATAATTGGTTGCCATCAAAAAAGAGCAAAGCTATTTGAACAAAAATATATAGCAACAGAGAAATGTCGTGATGTTATAAGCAAAAACCTAAGAGCCATATTCGAGGGATCGAGAGACGTCTTATTACTTGCACGAGAAGAGTTATCATTTTCTATAAATAAAGCAAAATATAATAAATTATTTGATGAGCGTATTGAGTCTGTTGATAAAAATCTTAAGGCGTTTCATGCAGAAATGAGGAAACAGGTTGAAGAAAAAGTTGGTTACAAAGTAACTTGATTTAGTCGGGAATCTGGTCGGGAGTAAACGGAATTCTTTATGAGTAAAAAAGAGACTTTGGCAAGCATAGACGATTTCTGCTCATTTTTTGAGCGTCAGCTTAAAATAATTGAAAGGCTCGACGTTGACTGGGATAAAATAATAGAATTGTCACCTGAAGACCGCCAGGTCAGGTTCTATCGAAAAGCACTTGTTGTTATTGGAATCGACACATTAGCAGGGATAAGGTTTTCAAACAAATATTTTCCAGACCTTCGTCGTAAGAATCGTATACGATTTATCCGTTTTCTAAAGGAGGTTGTAAAATGGAAGGAGGGCGAAAGTGTCAGTTTTCCGTTTCTACTAGAGCGACTCAAAAAATATGGTTTAGGTGATGGAACTCTGAGCAATTATATCAAAAAGAAGCTCGCACACTTCGACGTGACTGCTGGGGGGCAACTCATGTTATCCCAAGTCGATGAACCTGCAGAGAAACTTATTCCCTACGCTACTTCAGAGAAGGAAGATGAAGCGGTAACTGATTATCAGCACTATTCTATGATTTATAGGTACAGAAATTACCTTGTTCATGGGTTTAGGGAACCTGGGAAAGCCATGGAAATAGATTCACTCAGTACTGAGCCCTATTACCATAGCTATTTTAATGATGAAAGGTGGTTTTTAGTTTACCCTATGCAAATGTTTTTAAACATCTTTCAAAGCTCTATACAGGGTCTGAAGACATACCTTGTTGAAAATAATATAGACCCTTACGGCTACGATATTCTTGAAGAAACTTCAAGATGGTAAAAGCTAAAAATTAAAATTATCATAGTCCCACTAATTGAAACATTAATAAATTCACCACACCCTACACAGATTACCTGAAATTCCGCCTTATTTAAGATCTGAGAAGCGCTAGACCTTCACAGGGTATGATCGTCCGTTCGCTGGCCTGTTGTCTTATTCCTAATTACCTATATCTTACGTCTGATAAGATATATTATGTAAACTAAGATATATATATCTAGTATCTAAGGGCTCATCTCACACCCCCAACGAGCGCCCTACTCTAGTCTCCTACATCATATATGGCGGTATTTTTGATGAAAGTGGACGTAAACATGCGGCTTCTTCTAAAGAAGGATTGACAACTCTCCGTCTATTAAAGCTTTTTACTTCCGCCAGAATTCGGGGAAAAGGAGGATAACGATGGTATATATCTCTAGTCTGCCGGCAAGCATACAAAAGATGAGTATACCTTTCCCCAACGCCGGAATATGCGCATAGTGCTCGGCAGGCCCTACCCTGCCCAAGCCTGGCCCTATATTCCCCAAGGCAGCTGCTACTGCTGAGATGCTCGTAATGATATCCAGCCCCAAGGCAGTCATAGCTATGGAAGCAAGGACAAATATCCCCATGAACAAAATGACCAATACCACGATCCCATTGAGGACAGCGGGCGTGATGGTCTGTTCCCCAACTTTAACGGTGATCACGGCGTGAGGGTGAATAATCCTCCGCAATTCCTGCTGGGCATATTTAAACAGAAGCATAATTCTGACGCACTTCATACCCCCTCCGGTTGAACCGGCGCACCCCCCTACAAACATCAAGAAGAGGAGAAGGTATTGACAAAACGCAGGCCACACACCGAAATCAGCGGTGGCGTAGCCGGTGGTGGTCATAATAGAGATCACCTGAAATGCCGCGTCCTCCAAACGATTGCCCCACCCTCCTCCAATTTCAAAGAACAAATAAACAAACATTATTCCGATCCCTGCAAGGATAAGGGTCACATAAAAACGGAATTCCCGATCACGCAAATACCCCCTAAAGTCCCCCCGCAGAAATCGATAATGGAGGGCAAAGTTGGTGCCGGCCAAAAACATAAAAAAAGTAATGACAATCCTATGGTAATGCCCATACGCAGCGATACTTGCTCCTTGGGTAGAAAAACCGCCTGTTGCCATCGTCGTGAAGGAATGACAGATAGAATCGAAAATACTCATTCCTCCGAGAAAAAGGAAAACAACCTCCAACCCCGAAATAAGGAGATAGGTTTGCCACAGTATCTTTGCCGTCTCGGCAATGCGGGGACGGAGTTTATCGAGAAAAGGGCCTGGTACCTCCGCGCGATACAACTGCATCCCCCCTACCCCCAAAAAGGGGAGGATGGCGATAGAGAGCAGGATAATCCCCATACCCCCCAGCCACTGGATCATGGCCCGCCAAAAATGGAGCCCCTTGGGGAAGGTATCGATAGCAGTGGAAGTAAGTACGGAGGAACCCGTGGTGGTGAAACCGGAGACAGTCTCGAAGAAGGCGTCAAGGGGATTGGCAAAGGTACCGGACAAGACAAAGGGGACGGCCCCAAATATACTGGCGCTTATCCATCCGAAGGCAACGATGGCAAAGGCCTGTCGCCTGGTTATGTCGCCCCGCTCTTTGGGAAAGGGGAGATAGAGCAACAACCCAGCCACAGCGGTGATCCCCACGGCGATGAGAAAGGAGCCGATCTCTTTTTCTCCATAATGCCAACTAATCCCCAAGGGGAAGAGCATGGTCCCGGCCAAAAAGAGATTGAGGATGCCAAGGATGGGGAGGATCCTGGTCACAAGCTATCCCTACCAATACTCCGGTTTCACCATCACCATTTTTTCTACTTGTTTCATGGCAGCGGATTCCACCACCATTGCCACCTTGTCTCCGGGATGCACAATGGTTTCGCCGTTGGGGATCAAGAGCTCTTCCCCCCTGAAGATGGCCCCCACCAATACCCCTTTTGGCATGCGCAAATCTTTCAGGGGCTTATTGACCAGATCCGAGGTCTCCAGCGCCTCGATTTCAATCACCTCGGCCTGGTCCTCAAGAAGGGAGGCAACATTGGCGATCTTCCCCCTCCTGATGTGTTGCAAGATCTTGTCCACCGCTATGAGGGAGGAACTTATGGCCACATCCACCCCGATATGATACACCAACGGCAAATAGGCGCTTCTGTTAATAGAGACGACGACCCGCCTGGCACCCATTCTCTTGGCGAGGAGGGCAATGAGGATGTTTTTTTCCTCATCCTCGGTGACCGCGACGAAGGCATCCATCTCGTGTATATTCTCCTCCTCGAGGAGCTCCTGGGAAGTAAAATCACCTTTTAAGACCATGGTCTTATCTAGTTCCGACGCCAGAAACTCACATCGTTCCTCATCGGGCTCGATGATCTTCGTATGTACCCCCTTCTTCTCCAGGGTCTTGGCCAGACTTAATCCCACCTTGTCACCGCCGAAAATCATCACCCGCTTGAGCGCGGAGTTGTGGTAGCAATTGAGGGGGGCGAGGATGGCGGATATGGTTGAGGGCTCGCCGATAATGAAGAGCAGGTCCCCTTCCATGACCTTATCTTTACCCGAAGGCACGCTCAGTTTGTTGTCGCGGTAAATCGCCGCGATGATAACCCTCAAATCCGGATAGAGTGTCTTCTTGAGATCCATCATTTTATTGCCGATGATGGCATTGCCTTCTTTGATTAAGACACTGGCCATTCTGATCCTTTCGTTCGCAAAATCCTCAACATCTAAAGCGCCCGGGGTCTCCAGGATCCTCGTGATGGAAGTCACCATCTCCTGATCCGTATTGATGACCAGATCGATGTCCAGATGGTCTTCACCAAGGATACGTACGTTTGAGGCATACTCACTGTCTCTAATCCTGGCGATCTTTATGGGGACAATGGCCTGTACGCCTGCCACCAAACAGGAGACCATGTTTACCTCATCGCTATTGGTGGCGGCGACAACGATCTCGGCCTTTTCTATGCCCGCCTTGCGCAGCACCGTCATGCTGCTTCCACTCCCCTGGATGGCATTCACGTCAAGGGTTTCGGAAACCCTCTTGATCTTTTCTTCATCTTTATCGATGACGACAATATCCACCCTTTCCCGCGACAATCTGCGGGCTACATTATATCCAACCTCTCCTGCGCCGATAATGATGATACTCATTGCCTCATACTCCCCTTACCTCAGATTGATCAACAACTCCCCTCTATCCTACACGTTTTAACCCCACGGGTTATATACTACAAAACACATCGATAAAATACCCCTATTATAAAGGACGTTTTATGCTATAAAAAAATATGATATAAATAGTCCCCAAAAGTCGTTGCTGCCTTTGTATGCGTTTAAATTCTCTTTAAATATCAATCAATACCCCCCCTACCCTCTGCAGCAAGTCTCATGTGTAATTCTGCGCCCACCTCTCCATAAAGTAATTGACAAAGACCGGGTGATTTTATATATCTTAAAGAACGTAAACATAGATGTATTATTTTTTTCCCGTGATTTTTACAGTTTACGTAAAGTGGGAAATATATGTATCATAAATTCCCTATTTCGCCTATTTCGAAGATGCACATATATATCTACCTCGCCGGTGTACAGGAGGTTAGGGCAAGAGGATGAACTTGGCTGAGAAGATCCTCAAGGGCGATATTCAGGCCGCTTCACGTCTCATGCGGGACATCGATGATGATGTGGAATCGGCGGTAGGGGAGTTGAGGCAGCTCTACCCCAGTACCGGGAGGGCCCGCATCGTGGGTATCACCGGCCCGCCGGGGGTAGGCAAAAGCACACTGATCGACATGATGATCGAGGCCTTCAGGAGAGAGGGAAAAACAGTGGGGGTTGTCGTCGTGGACCCCACCAGCCTCTTCAGCGGGGGTGCCATCTTGGGCGACAGGATCAGGATGCAGCGCCACAGTACTGATGAAGGGGTCTTTATCCGCAGTCTCGCCACACGGGGACACCTGGGGGGCGTATCCCGGTCCACCCATGACATCATCAAGGTGATGGATGCCTTAGGAAAAGAGATCATCCTGGTGGAGACCGTAGGGGTGGGACAAGACGAGGTGGACATCATTCATGCCGTTGATACCTCTATCGTGGTTTTGGTGCCCGGCTTGGGTGACGACATCCAAGCGATAAAGGCGGGGATCCTGGAGATCGGGGACATCTTCGTAATCAACAAGTGCGATCATGAGGGGGCGGATAGAATAGAGCGGGAACTCAGGACCATGGTGGAGATGGGGGGGGTGCGCCCAAACGGCTGGATACCACCTATTTACCGAACGGAGGCCATACAAGAAAAGGGGATAGCGGAATTACTGACCGGGATACAGCGCCACCAAGAAATTGTATATCAGAAAGGTCATCGTCAACAGCACGAAAAGGATCGGGCACGGTCGGAATTTTTGGAAATCCTCACGTCCTCTATAATAAAAAAGCTCCAACAGCATTTGAGCCAGAACGGAGAATTGGACCGCATTGAGGATACCATGGTAAAGAGAGAAAAGGACCCTTACACCCTGGCTGAAGAGATCATCCAAAAAATTTTGCCGGAGTAATGAAATAAAGGAGGTTAGGACGATATGTCCTTACGAGAGCGGCGGAGAAAAGAGTTAGAGGAGAGAAGGAGACTGGCTGAACTGGCCGGCGGTGCGGATAAGATTCAAAAGCAACATCAGATGGGAAAATCGACGGCCCGCGAGCGTATTGACCTCTTAATGGACAAAGGGACCTTTGTGGAAATAGATAAATTCGTGACCCACCGTTGTCACGACTTCGGCATGGAGAAGCGGAAGATCTACGGGGATGGCGTGGTCACCGGATACGGCAAGGTCAATGGCAGGCTCACCTTTGTCTTCTCTCAGGACTTCACCGTCTTCGGCGGTGCCCTGGGCATGGCCTTTGCGAAAAAGATTTGCAAGGTGATGGACCTGGCCATGAAGAATGGGGCCCCCCTCATCGGCCTCAATGACTCCGGGGGGGCCCGCATCCAAGAAGGGGTGGAAAGCCTGGCCGGCTACGCCTATATCTTTCTCCGTAATACCTTGGCCTCGGGTGTTATACCCCAGATCTCAGCCGTCCTGGGGCCGTGCGCAGGGGGAACGGTCTATTCCCCCGCCATCACCGATTTCATCCTTATGACTAAAGAAACCAGCTTCATGTTCATCACCGGCCCGGATGTCATCAAGGCTACGACCCATGAGACCGTCACGAAGCACGACTTGGGGGGCGCCATGACCCACAATGCGGTCAGCGGCGTGGCCCACTTCGCCCCCGAGAACGATGCCGATGCTATGCGGCTCATCCGGGAACTCCTCGCCTATTGCCCGCAGAACAACAGAGAAAAACCCCCCCGCGTGGAGCCCGAAGACGACCCCAACAGGATGGATGAAGAACTGAAGACCATTGTTCCTGATAACCCCAGAAAGCCCTACGACATGCATCAACTCATCCGGATGGTGGTGGACGAAGACAGTTTTTTGGAGGTCCACGAGCACTTTGCCAAAAATATCATCGTCGGCTTCGCCCGTCTCCATGGTATGTCGGTGGGTATCGTAGCCAACCAACCCAATTACCTGGCTGGCTGTCTGGACATCAACGCCTCGGTAAAAGGAGCGCGCTTTGTCCGTTTCTGCGATTGTTTCAATATACCCTTGGTGACCTTTGTGGATGTGCCCGGCTTTCTTCCGGGCACGGCCCAGGAATTCGGCGGGATCATCAAACAGGGGGCCAAGCTCCTCTACGCCTTCTGCGAGGCCACCGTCCCCAAGGTGACGGTGATCACCCGAAAAGGCTACGGGGGGGCCTACGACGTGATGTCCAGCAAACACATCCGAGGCGACATAAACTATGCCTATCCCCTCGCCGAGATCGCCGTCATGGGACCTGAAGGTGCGGTGAACATCGTCTTCCGTAAGGATATAGAACAGGCCACGGACCCCGATAAGACCAGAAAAAAGCTGGTAGACGACTATCTGGATACATTCGCCAGCCCCTATCGGGCAGCGGAGCTCGGCTATGTCGATGAGATCATCGAGCCCGAGGAGACCAGGCCGAAGTTGATACAAGCCTTAGAGATACTTCAGAACAAGGTGGACACCAACCCCCCGAAAAAGCACGGGAACATCCCTCTCTAAGGACAGTTGGTAAGGGATGCGGCGTATGGAAAAAAGAGAGGATTATGTATGAAGGGTAAGTTCGACGTAGAGAAAGAATATGGCCGGTGGCAAGAGACCGCCCTCAAAAAGGCCTTGGAGCGATCCCCCGAGCGCAGAAAGTCCTTTCAGACCACCTCGAACATCGATCTCAAACCAGTATACACCCCCCTTGATATAGAAGGCTTGGACTACCTGAAAGAATTGGGGTTTCCGGGAGAATATCCCTTCACCAGGGGGGTTCGACCGACCATGTACCGGGGGAGATTCTGGACCATGCGGCAGTACGCCGGTTTTGCTACTGCTGAGGAAACCAACCAGCGGTATCATTATCTCCTAAAACAAGGGCAGACGGGGCTGAGCGTGGCCTTTGACCTCCCCACACAGATCGGCTATGACTCCGACCACCCCCTCTGTACAGGCGAGGTGGGAAAGTGCGGTGTGGCCATCGATTCCCTGGCAGATATGGAAATCCTCTTCGAGAAAATCCCCCTGGACAAGGTGAGCACCTCCATGACCATCAATGCAACCGCTGCCATCCTCTTGGCCATGTATTGCGCCGTGGCCGAGGAACAAGGGGTCCCTCTGGATCACCTGAGGGGAACCGTCCAGAACGATATCCTGAAGGAATATACGGCCAGGGGCACCTACATCTACCCCCCCAAAGAATCCATGAGGATCATCACCGACATCTTTTCCTATAGCAAAGACCACCTCCCTCAGTGGAACACCATCAGCATAAGCGGGTATCACATCCGCGAGGCGGGTTCTTCAGCGGTCCAAGAGGTGGCCTTCACCCTGGCCAACGGCATCGCCTACGTGGAGGCGGCAATTGCGGCGGGATTGGATGTGGACTCCTTTGCCGGGAGGTTATCCTTTTTCTTCGGTGTCCATAACAACTTTGTGGAGGAAATCGCCAAGTTTCGCGCGGCCCGGAGGATGTGGGCCCGGATCATGCGCGAGCGCTTTGGGGCCAAACAACCCACCTCCTGGATGCTGCGCTTCCATACCCAAACCGCGGGCTGTACCCTCACGGCGCAACAACCCGATAACAATGTCGTGCGGGTGGCCTTTCAGGCCCTGGCCGCCGTGCTCGGGGGGACCCAGTCACTCCACACCAATTCCCGGGATGAGGCCTTCGCCCTCCCCTCCGAGGAATCGGTTACTATTGCCTTAAGAACTCAACAGATCATCGCCCATGAAAGCGGTGTCGGTGACACGATAGACCCCCTTGCGGGCTCCTATGCCATCGAGGCGCTCACCGACAAGATCGAGAACAAGGCCTTCGAGTACATTAATAAAATAGATGAGATGGGGGGGGGCATCAAGGCAATTGAGTCCGGCTTTATGCAGGGGGAAATCGCCGATAGCGCCTACCGGTATCAAAGGGAAATCGAACATAAAGAGAGAATTGTCGTCGGTCTCAACGAGTTCACCGCGGAGGAAACACCCTTTACCGATATCCTCAAGATAAGTCCCCAGGTGGAGCGATATCAAAAGGAGAAATTGGATAAAGTACGAGCTCAGAGAGACCCTCAAAAAGTCAAGGATGCCCTCGAGAAGCTCAAACAGGCGGCCCAGGGCACAGACAACCTTATGCCCCCCATCCTCGAGGCGGTGAAACGCTATGCCACCTTAGGGGAGATCGCCGATGTCCTGCGGGAGATATATGGGGAGTATAAGGAGCATACGATCATCACGTAGGGGAGATGCCAATGGGAAAGCGGAAGATCAGGGTCTTGATCGCCAAACCCGGGTTGGACGGACACGACCGGGGGGCGAAGGTAATCGCCCGTGCCCTGCGTGATGGGGGGATGGAAGTCATCTATACGGGCATCCGCCAAACCCCGGAACAGATTGTCGCCACCGCCATCCAGGAAGGGGTTGATGTCGTGGGGCTCAGCTGCCTCTCCGGCGCCCACAACCAGCTGTTTCCGCAGGTGGTCAAGCTGCTCCGAAAGCAGGGCGTAGATGACGTCCTGGTCATCGGGGGGGGGATCATCCCCTACGATGATATCCCCGCTTTGAAAAAGGCAGGGATAGCGGCGGTATTTCAGCCCGGCACCCCGACGGAGGAAATCATCACCTTCATTAACGAGAGACTGGGAGATCATCATTGAGCGATCAAAAAAGGAGGATCTATGATTAAAAAGATCAACCATATTGCGGTAGCGGTTCCTCACCTGGAGGAAACGGCCGCACTGTATGAAGAGTTTCTCGGCCTCAGCCTTGAAGGAGTAGAAGAGGTTGAGGGGATGGATACTAAGGTGGGATTTTTCCCCCTCGGCGAGACCACGATCGAACTGGTGCAGCCCACTACTCAAGAAACGGGATTGGCGAAATTTTTGGCCGCTCGAGGCCCCGGCATTCATCACATCTGTCTGGAGGTGGATGACATCGAGGCCGATCTCAAGGCCTTTAAGGACAAGGGGATCAAACTCATCGATGAAACCCCCAGAAAAGGGGCTCATGGGATGCGGGTGGGATTCATCCACCCCAAGGCCTCCGGAGGGGTACTCATCGAGCTGTGTGAACTTCCCCATCCGACAGGAACACATAAGGAGGGACACGATGAAGGTGCATGAATATCAAGCAAAGGCTTTGTTCGAACAGTACGGCATCCCCACCCCTCGGCGGAAGATGGCCACGACAACCCAGGAGGCCCTTGAGGCCGCCAAAGAGATCGGTACTACCCCGGTAGTGCTCAAGGCACAGGTACACGCCGGGGGGCGCGGCAAGGGGGGTGGAATTAAGGTAATTCAAGAGATGGCGGACGTGGAAACCGCTGCCTCTGAACTCTTGGGAATGCAGCTGATCACCCCACAGACCGGGCCGGAGGGAAAGCCGGTTGGGTCCATCTTGGTGGAAGAGGCCTTGGAAGTAAAAAAAGAAGTCTATCTGGGAATCGTGATCGACAGGTCCCGTGAGTGCCTGGTGGTCTTGGCCAGTGCTGCGGGTGGCATGGAGATCGAGCAGGTAGCTGCACAGAGCCCGGACAAGGTCCTTACGGAAATGGTAGACCCGGCGGTGGGACTTCGTCCTTTTCAGGCCAATCGGATCGTTTATGCACTCGGAATCGAGCCCTCCCTTGCACGAAAGGCCAGTCAGATCATCTTAAGGCTCTACCAGCTCTTCATTGAAAAGGACTGCTCCTTGGCGGAGATCAACCCCTTGGTGATCACCGAGAAGGAAATAGTCGCCTTAGACGCCAAATTGAACTTCGACGATAATGCCCTCTATCGACACCCTGATATCCTTTCCTTGTGGGATACCTCTCAGGAGACCCCCCTGGAGATAGAGGCGAGAAGACACAATTTGAGCTACATCAAGCTGAACGGAAATGTGGGCTGTATGGTAAACGGGGCGGGTTTGGCCATGGCTGCTATGGATCTCATCAAGGCGGCGGGCGCCGAGCCGGCCAACTTCCTCGATGTGGGGGGAGGGGCAACAACCGATATGGTCAAGCAGGGATTGCGCATACTCCTTGCCGACCCCGACGTGCAGGCGATTCTTATCTACATCTTCGGCGGCATTCTGCGGTGCGACACCTTGGCCGCCGGGGTTACCGAAGCGGCCAAAGATTTGGAAGTCAGGCTCCCCATTGTGATCAGGCTGGAGGGGACCAACGTGGAGCTGGGACGCAAGATCCTGGCCGATTCCGGTATGCAGTTTACCGAGGCCACGGGGATGACCGATGCCGCTCAAAAGTTGGCGGAAACATTACAACGATTGTAGCGCAACGTCATGACGCATCTAGAGAAAACACACCGGAGCCGGCAAGCATGAAGAGATGTTCTATTATTTTTTTCCCATGCTATGACAGTTTACGTAAAGTGGTTAATCGCCACCAGACACCTATAAAAAAACCGAGGAGGAGTTATGAGCATCATTGTGGATGAGCATACCAAGGTAGTGGCTCAGGGGATTACGGGTACTGAGGGCACCTTTCACACCAAACAGATGTTAGAGTACGGAACCAAGGTGGTGGCAGGGGTCACGCCGGGCAAAGGCGGTCAACAATGTAACGGCATCCCCGTCTTTAATACCGTAAAGGAAGCCGTAAAGGCGACCGGCGCCAATGCATCGGTCATATTTGTACCCCCTCCCTTTGCCGCTGATGCCGTTATGGAGGCGGTCGAAGCGGGTGTCGATGTCGTCGTCTGCCTCACGGAGGGGATTCCCACCATGGACATGATCGCCGTCCGGCAGTATATGAAGGGAAAAAATACCCGCCTGATCGGACCCAACACGTCTGGTATCATCGCGCCGGGTAGATGCAAAA
>Ga0307422_1000320_pt1 | contig 28205 bp, 19 predicted proteins | sample SalMarWE160290MG_FD_202153 | JGI IMG/M metagenome (GOLD analysis project Ga0307422, IMG submission 202153) | Salt marsh sediment microbial communities from the Plum Island Ecosystem LTER, Massachusetts, United States - WE1602-90 | ecosystem: Environmental > Aquatic > Marine > Intertidal zone >...
CCTGGTTGTCCTGCGGGCTAAACGGCGGGCAGGGGTAATTCCAACAAAAGATACGAATTAAACGGTTAAAAATCAATAGTATCTGAATATTTTATTAATTACTACTACTCCCGCTGGCGTGCTTTTGTAAAGGGTGCCGTGATTATTCATCCGATGACTCTGAGTCATCGGATGAATGGGTTTTTTATGTAATCACTGGAATAGCGGACATCCTTTTTTGTTTTTGCAAAACAAAGCACGGATCACAGATCCGCGCTAGCGGTGGAGTACAAAAACACGAGGTTCATCTTTTGCAGTCGCAGCTATGCAAAACAGTGATAACAAAATAAAAAGAACATTTTTTAACAGGTAATTTTTCAAGATTATCATTTTATTTGATTTCTTACTTTGCAATAATAATCTATTGATTATCATTATTTTACACACCAATCAGCACGCTCCCTGAACTCAGTCTGAAAGTCGTTCTTCCACCTGGAAATCGACGATCCGCCGGGCCCGTCGACGTAATGATTTGTAGAGCTAACGCGTTCGTATTGTCCTCCCCAACTGAGTTGAGTCGGATCTTCGGGGTTATTGATCCCCCGATTTGCGCTCACAAGGTACAGGAATGCGGGCGAGTCTCCTTCAATTACTCCAGGGCCAGCTATTGCTTTGGGTGGGTATATAGCACAAAGAGGACCATGGTTGTTGATGATATTTTTTTCGGTCCACTCCTGGCTGTCACTGTGGAACATACCCTGGTAAGTCTTTCTCGATTCGATGATAAACAAGTCGGGGAATTCATTCATAAGCCACTCATGGGTAGCATCCTGACACGCAATAAGGAAAACCCGGAGCTTGCTGATAAAGGCTTTGAGCTCTTTTTCGCTGCGTGTATTTTTTACATCCCATATTGCCTGGGCAACCTCTCTCGGGCCACCCCAAACACCAATCCATATTGGCCGCGTGTCGGGTTTATCGGCAGCTGCAATAATCGCATTCGACGCTTCGCTGTCCATGCCCTTGCCAATAATATCAGTGTGCGATTGTTTTCCACATCCCCATTGAATTTTAATGCCATTATTGTTACCCTTGCCCTCGTATGTGACAGCACGTAAGTCATCAGCAGTTGGATATTTGGGATCATGTTTTCTCAGGTTTTCATCAACCTTGTCGTATTCGTTAAGCGCAGCCAGAATATTCTTCTTTTCAGCCACCATTCCGTATGTACCTGCCGAAGCAATCAAACCCTCCACATCAAATTCATTGGAATATAGCAGGAACCGGACCATAGACTGCACATCATCTGGGTCGCTGTTGGTCACCGGAAAGGGTGGAAAGTCAGATGAAACCATGATCCGGTATTGAGAGAATCCAATTTTAGTGGTAATCAGTATTATTGAAATCAATAAAAATAGTCGAAACTTTCTCATAATTTCTATCTTAAGGTATTTATTTTGTTGGTTCAAAAATTACCCTTCGGTAACTGGTCAGGTTAGGGTTTCCATCATCTCTCACCTCGCATATTACATGAATTGTTTTTCCAGCTGAATCGGCAGGTATTTCTACGCTGGCAACATGTGTGTTGCTGTTTGAGATATTCACATCCTTCGTATAGGAACCTGCTTCCTGTTGAATCCACCATTTGAAAGTCAGGTTATCCCCATCCGGGTCGTACGATTTTGAAGCGTCGAGAGTGACTTGTGTCCCTGCTTGGGGATTTTTTCTCAGGATTTCAATGCCCTCATGTTTATTCATACCTACGATTGGATTCCGGTTTCCTTTGCCTTCATTCGCCCAGTCCATCCGGGCAGCGAAATTGTTGAACGTTGCCGGGTAGAAATGATCTTCATATGACCAGCACTTGGTATAGACGGATTCTGAATGGTTCGTATATGCTTTTGTTATCGTATCTTCACATTTCCCCCACTCGAAATAGCCACCCCAGCCCGCCTGGGTTGGTTCGTTCGGGTTATTAAGTCCGTTGGGAAGGATATGAAGAAAAGAGGGAGTGTCGCCTTCCACTCCGTATTTGTATTTCGGATAGACCTTTCCCAGGTTGCCATGTTCCTGAATATGGGTTTCATATTGATCCCAGTTGCTTCTTCCTGTACCATTCTGAAATTTCCATGCACATTCATCCCAGATAAAAAACAGGTCTTTTTCAAACTCGCGGCGCATCCATTGATGTGAGCTGATAGCAAAATCGGTTCGTTGGTCACGGTCCTGGTCGGTGATGGTGTAAACACGAAGTTTCTGCAGGAATGCTTTGAGCTCCCCGGGGCTTCGATCCTGCTGAACATGCCATATTGCCTGTGCGAGCGTGTTTCCGCCTCCCCAGACAGTTACCCAAACCGGACGGTCGTCCTTTTCATCAGTCCGTTTAATAATCAGCTCGCTGCCGGGTGAATCATTGTATTCTCCAATAAATTCGAACCCCCTGTTTTTGCTTCCAAACATGGTATGCTCCCGTAAATATCCGGGACTGGGCCAATAACCAATGATCTGCCGGGATTCATTCTTTAAAAACTTCTTTTGTCCGGAACGTTTCATAAGATTGGGTACATCTTTTTCGTATGCATCTATTGCATCGTGAATTAACTGAAAGAAATCATCCCTTGTTTTATCCAAACTCCAGCCGGTTGTAAATACCAGTCCCTCAATTTCGAAAAGATCGGCATGGACAAGGAGGCGCACCAGCGATTCGCTGTCGTCGGTTTCCCAGGTGGATACATCGGTTAATACTACCACACGGGGTTTCAAGGGTGATTTCTTTGATGATGCTGAAATACCCAGTGTAATACATGAAGTTAGAATCAGAGAAATAAGTGTTTTCATTTGTTTAAATTTTTATAAATTATTGTATTGTGTTTCATCATCCTATGGATTAAATAGAAACCCACCTTCTTTGATGGTGGATTCTTTATAATATTTCATTATTCCCTGGAATTAGCCTTTTCAATAACTACCGCCAGAAGGATTACCAATCCTTTAATTATCTGTTGCCAAAATGGAGAAACATTCAGCAACACCAGCCCGTTATTCAGGATGCCAATGATCAGAGCTCCCTGAACCGTGCCCATGATGGTTCCCTTACCACCAGAAAGGGAAGTTCCCCCGATTACTACGGCAGCAATCGAATCGAGTTCAAAACTGAGCCCTGCATTGGGTTGGGCAGAATCAAGACGGGAAGTAACAATGATTCCACCCATTCCGGCCAGGGCTCCTGCAATAGAATAAACGATCACTTTTACTTTTCTGATTTTGATACCTGAAAGTTTAGCTGCGGTTTCATTTCCGCCAATGGCATAAATATGCCTTCCGAGTTTTGTCTTTTTTGTCAGCACAACCGCAGCCAGGACGATCCCTGCAGAAATCCAAACAGGCATTGGAATGCCAAGGAACCATCCCGTCCCGATAAAAGCCATGTCATTGCCTAACCCGGTAATCGGGAAACCACCGGTCCAGAGCATGGTCAGCCCACGGGCAATGGTCAGCATAGCAAGGGTAGCCACAAAGGGCGGTACTTTAAAACGGGTTATGGTAACGCCGTTAAACCATCCGAGGAACGTACCTGCCAGCGTGCCTCCTACGAGGGCTCCGATGAGGGTAAATCCCAGGTAGATATTCCAGCTTTCGAATTCTGCCCCGAATTTTAACATTCCGGCTGTAACCGCACCCGCCAGGGCAAGAATGGACCCTACCGATAAGTCGATCCCCCCAGTGAGTATAACCAATGTCATCCCCACTGAAATGACCACATTGACCGATATCTGACGCATAACATTCCACGCATTTTCACCTGTTAGAAAACGGTCGGAAAGGAAAGTTAAAACAATGCACATGATCAGTAAGGCAATGATTGACTGGAATCGAATCAGGTATTGTTTCAGGTTTTGGATATGCATAGATTATAGATTATTCATTCATAGTTGTAAGATGTAATGATATGTAAGTCGGAAGACCGGAGACCGGAGACCGAAGACCGGAGACCGGAATTTTATTTTAGGCTTTATCTTCTGTCTTCCGACTCCCGACTTTTTTCTATTCTTTTTCTCTTAAAGCAGCTTTCATTATTAATTCTTCTGTGGCTTCTTCCCGTGAAAGTTTAGCGGTTAATTTTGATTCCGACATGACCAGAATGTTGTCGCAGACAGCCAATATTTCAGGCAATTCCGATGAGACTACGATTATTGCCATACCCTGGGTAGCCAGCTTATTGATAAGGTTGTATATTTCTGCTTTTGCACCCACATCAATCCCACGTGTTGGTTCATCGAGCAGGAGGATTTTAGGATGGGTAGCCAGCCATTTTGCAATGACAACCTTTTGCTGGTTACCCCCGCTTACCTTTTCAACTTCCATGTTTGATGCCGGCACCTGGATACGGAGTTTTTCTATGAATTTTTTGCTTAGTTGCTCCTCGTCTTTCCGGCTGATAAACCCATATTTTGAAACCGCATCGAGATTTGCCAGGCTTGTGTTTTTTGCTACGTTCATATTCAGGATTAAGCCCTGAAGTTTCCGGTCTTCCGGAACAAGGGCAATCCCGGCTTTTATAGCATCGGGAACACGCTTAATATGGATTTCTTTTCCTTCAATGTAAATCTTTCCCGAAGAAAATTTTGGAAATAATCCAAATAGGGATTCAAGTACTTCAGTCCGCCCGGCACCCATCAGCCCGCTGATTCCAAGCACTTCGCCCTTCGACAAAGAAAAGCTGACATTGTTTACCAAATAATTGTTTTTAATATCGGGGTTTTGAAGGCACAGGTTTTCGACTTTCAGTATTTCATTTTTTATGGAAGAGTTTTTATTCAATCTGCCGGCAATATCTCTCCCAACCATCATCTTAATCAACTGGTCGTGGTTCACATCTTTCATAAAACCGGAACCGATTTTTTTGCCATCTCTTAATACTGTATAAGTGTCAGCAATTTCAAACAACTCGTTTAATTTGTGCGAGATATAAACAATTGCAACTCCATTGCTTTTTAGCTCAGAAATAATTTTAAACAACAGCTCAATTTCATGGTCGCTGATGGCCGAGGTTGGCTCATCCATAATCAGAACCTTTGAATCGTTCAATAATGATTTGGCTATTTCAACCAATTGTTGCTGGCCTACTCTTACCTGGTATAAAGGGGTGGAGGGATTAATATCAAGTTGTAGTTTCCCAAGGAGTTCCTTTGCGGTATGATTCATTCCGGGGTAATCGAGCATTCCGAATTTATTGGTTAGCTCCTGTCCAAGGAAAAGGTTTTCTGTAATGCTCAGATAAGGAATCAGATTTAATTCCTGATGGATTATGGATATACCTGAATCAGTTGCCTCCTTTGGATGTTTAAATAAGACCTTTTCTCCTTCAAAAAAAATATCTCCTTCATAATCGGCATATACACCGGAAATGATCTTCATCAGAGTGGATTTCCCTGCGCCGTTTTCACCGATGACTGCGTGTACTTCACCCGCGAATACCTGCATATCGATATCCTGCAGGGCATATACTCCTGAGAATTGTTTGGAAACGCTTTTGGTTTCCAGTACAGGTGTAATTATGGTTTGTTTATTCATGGATTGACGCATCAACAGGAATGATCAGAATTTCTTCAGGATTTATATTTTCTTCATTCATTTCGAAGGCTCCGGTGAATGTAATTTGTCTCCCGGGGCTTGCATCTTTTTCAAGGCCTGGAATCACCTTTTCTTTGACCCGTTTATTCAGTTCCACTGAAACATTGTTAAAATCAGTCATGTTCACAAAATCGTCAATATTAACCAAACCTGATCCGTCGCGAACTGCATTGCCAAAAATAAAATCAGTTGCTATCCTGACCTTATGCTGGTTTCCCAGAAGTATCACGATAAATTCTTCTTCAATCGTTTCAATGGTTCCGGTTCCGTTTACCATAAAGTACCGGGTTTTCGAAATCCCTAGTTTTTTTGCGCTTTCAAAAGCTTTCTCCGGATTTGTATATAGAAGTTTGATAATCCATTCTATATCATTACTGTTTTCTGCTTTTTGAAGTTGGGTCCAAATGTTTACGGCATATTCAGCAGCATTAAATTCGGAATTGGGTTTGTTGCTTTTGTATGCATCCAGTTTTTTTATATCCAACGATAGGAAAACAATCAGGATTAATCCCAGCATAAGAACAATATATTTGAGTATTTTTCGCATAGTTATTTAATTCTGATGTAGAAATTGTTGAACATTTTCAGGGGTAACCAGCACAACTTCCACCGGAGTTTTTCCCTTCATATCCTTGTTCCCCTTTAGGTACTGATCGGCAAGTTCAGCCGACATTTGTGACATAAGCACAGGGAATTGCATTACTGTGGCTTCTATTTTTCCATCGGCAATTCCCTGGATTGCGTCAGCTGCACCATCAAAACCGAACACTTTAATTTTACCGGTTTTACCGGCAGCAAGAACTGCCTGGTATGCGCCCATAGCCATGGCATCATTCCCGCAGAAAACCGCATCGATATCGGGATTTGCCTGCATGATGGTTTCCATCACGTCCATGGCTTTGTTCCGGTCGAAGTCGGCACTTTGCTGAGCCACCATCTTCAGTTCAGGAAATTGATCTACCACACTGTGAAACCCGTTTGAACGGTTCCATGTGTTGTTATCACCTACCAGACCAAGGATTTCAACATAGTTGCCTTTCTTATTCATTTTCCGCACAAAGTACTGTCCGAGTTTTACACATCCCGTAAAATTATCGGAAAGCAGTTGGGTTGCAGCGGCCTCTTTTGCGTTAATCTCCCTGTCCATGCAAAAGGTCGGAATTCCTGCTTCTTTAGCACGCACTACATTGAGAACAGAGCCATCGGCATCGGTGGGATTAAACAAGATGGCGTCATACCCCATGGCAATGATATTATCGAAGTGTTCAGCCTCTTTAGCCGAGTTGTTCTGAGAATCAAAAATGTTAGCTTCATACCCCAGTTCCCTCGCCCGTTCGGCAGCCGACTCGCCCAAAACCACAAACCAGGGATTGTTCAGGGTAGAAATAACCACAGCCATTTTCTTTTGCCCTGCATCTTTCTTATTGCAGCAAAATAAACCCGGGATCAGTAACAGGATGATAATTCGTTTTGTAATGTATGTTTGCATCGTTGTAAGGTTATGGCAATTGTCAGGTTTTCATGGATGTGTCAAAGCCCGTATGGTTCGTTTCTTTATATTCGTTTGATTGATTTTTGTGCCAGTCCTGTTGCCGTTATTCCGTAGTGATTAAAAATTTCACTCTGCGATCCGGTAACAGTAACTTCATCGGGTATTCCAACAATTTCAAACGGAACATAAATCTTTTCTTTCATAAGCAGGGCAGCACAGGCTTCCCCGAGGCCTCCGTGGATGCTGTGTTCTTCCACTGTGATTACTGCCCTGCATTTCCTGGCTGAATGGATGATCGCTTTTGTATCAAGTGGTTTTATGGTATGCATGCTGATCACCTCTGCTGAAATGCCTTTTTCTTTAAGAATCCGGGCCGCTTCGTAGGCCGGTGCAACCGTTTCCCCACAGGCAATAAATGAAACATCCCTTCCCTGACAAATGATCGAAGCCTTTCCTATTTCAAATGAATTTTTCATTCCCGGAAGGATTGGCATAGCCTTTTTCCCGAATTTCAGGTAAACAGGTTTTTTTGATTGAGCAGCAGCTGTTACGGCCTGCCTGGTTTCAAAATTATCGGCCGGCACGATGATGTTGATATTGGGTATGGCCCTCAGGACAGCCACATCGTGGATCGAATGATGGGTTGACCCGAGAGCTCCGTAGCTTACTCCTCCGCTGATGCCTGCCAGCGTTACCGGAATATCCGAATAGGTGACATCGTTTTTTATCTGCTCCAGCGAACGGGTCGTTAAGAAACAGGCCGGAGAAACCGCAAACACCTTTTTCCCGGTGGATGCCAGTCCAGCAGAAACCCCCACGAGGTTTTGTTCTGCAATTCCAACTTCCACAATCTGATCCGGGAATTTCTCCGCAAAGGGTCCCAGTTTCCCCGAACCACGGGAGTCACTGGTGACAACTATTATATCCTTATCGTTCGATGCCAGTTCAATCAGTGTTTCTGAAAACACCTCGAGATTAGCTTTTCCTTTATTTAGTGTTTTTAATGTCATTAATTCAGATTGGATTTTTTTGACTTTGCGTTTCTTTGCGGATTCTTTGTGACCTTTGCGGTTAATTAAAATTTTATACCACAGCGTGCCATAAAGAATTTACAGCGTTACACAGAGTTTGTCCTAATTAACTTTAACTATTCAAAACTTCCATAGCTTTATCTAATTCTCTCATCGCTATTTCATACTGTTCATCCGAAGGCACGCCATGGTGCCATTTTTTTTCATTCTCCATAAAGCTAACCCCTTTGCCTTTTATGGTGTTAGCGATAATCAGTGTAGGTTTTCCGGGAGTAGCCGGGGTCTTTCTGAAGACATTTCTTAATTCCGCAATGTTGTGCCCCTCGGTTTTCAATATTTTCCATCCAAAAGCTATAAATTTTTTATCAATCGGGTAGGGGCTGCATACCACGCGGTTGGGACCGGTAATCTGTAACGTATTGTGGTCGAGTATTGCCACCATGTTATCCAGTTTATAATGGGAGGCCATCATAGCGGCTTCCCAGTTTGATCCTTCGCCAAGTTCTCCGTCGCCCAGCAAGGTAAAAACCCGGTAAGGGGCATGATCTTTTTTACCTGCCAGCGCTATCCCCGCACTGATGGGCAATCCGTGGCCGAGTGCTCCCGTATTGAATTCGATGCCGTTGACTTTCCGGGTCGGATGGCCTACATATTTCGATTGGTATTTACACAGGGTTTCCAGGTCGCTTTCAGGGAAAAATCCGGCATCTGCCAGAACCACGTACAAGGCTTCCACGGAATGCCCTTTGCTCTGGATGTACCGGTCGCGGTTGGGATTGGTAAAATTCGCCGGCGAAACATTTAAGATGTCGTTGTATAAAACATTCAAAATGTCAACACACGATAAACTTCCACCCGTGTGCCCGGCATTGGCCAGTTTAATGTACTTTAACAGGGCTTTCCGGTAATGAACCGATTTAAGCTCCAGTTCCTTATTTGTATATTTTTGCATTTTATGCTTTAATTGTCACTTTGCGTCTTTGCGCCTTGGCGAGAAAAAATCTCACGCAAAGGCGCCAAGGCGCAAGGATTTTTACTCTCTCTATTCATGTTTATAAAGATCCCATCCCATGTAGTTTCCGACGGCTTCTTCCAGAATATCTGCCACATGTCCCCGGACCATGGCCACATGGTGTTCAAAGCCATTTTTGCACATGTATTTCATGAGATTTTGGAGATTGGGGATCTGGCAAACCGCAATACCGCCGTCCATATCATAGGGATCATCCGTTATGCGGCCTTCGCCGAGGTATGATTTAATCACCCCGCGGTTATCGTCGGTTGAAAGGCGGAAGTAGGTCATGTTGCCGGGAGCCACTTTGCCTTTTACGGCCCCGAAAGTATCTTCGCTTCCGAGCACTGTTCCTAACACATCGAGGCTGCCGATTTCAATATCATTTTGGAAAAACGATTTCGGATAATTGCTGCAATGGGTGCCAACCACCTTGTTGCGGTCTTCGCCGAAGTTGTTGTTCCAGTCGAGCAGGGCTGAAGGCTGCGAGGCTGCCAATGCCAGGGCATACATGGCAATGGCCCCTGCGATGTCTACTTCACAGGCCGATGGCATTCCCTTTTCGCCCATCATGCTCATGGTGACGCAGGCTGCACAGCCGTAATTCTTTTCAAGAGAATCCCAGCATTGAATGGCTGAAATATCCATATGGTTTTTTCCCATCCATTGTTCTACCGCCAGTCCGAATCGTGCCTGCCGGGTAATTTTGTGATAGGCTACAGAGGAACATTTTCCATAGGCCTGTATGGCTTCGGCTTTTTCTTTAACGAGCGGATTCTTTTCGTCCATTTTATTGGCGACCGCTATAATTTCTGACATATCGATCGATACCACAGTAATCCCGTATTTCTGCAACAGTTTTTCACTGATCCGCATGGTCTGGAATCCGATGGGGCGTGTGCCAATAGCTCCTACACGCAGATTTTTCAACCCTTTTACAACCCGGCAGATGGCAGCAAACCGGTTTATGTCGGCTGTAAATTCTTTGCTGTCCAGGCTGTACGTATGAAAAGTCGTATCCGTAAATTGAATGCCATACTGATAAAAATTATTGCAAACCGACAGTTTTCCACAGAAAGCGTCGCGCCGGCTTTTTACGTCCACTTTATCGTTTTCGTCATCACAGGCCTGTACCAATACCGGGATGTTCAATCCTGAAAGCTTAATGGCATTGACCACACCCAGTTCGTCGCCGAAATTAGGAAGGATTACGATAATCCCTTCAATAATGTCGCTGTTCCTTTTGAAGAGTTCAGCACATTTCACTGCGTCGGCATAGCCTTCAATGTTTCCTGTGGGGGTTTCGCTTTCAGGGAGAATGACATACCCGAAACCCATGCTGTCAAATTTTTGCAGCACTTTTTTGCGGGCTTCGACAGCCAGTTTGTAATTAAAAATGTTCCGGGTTGCAATGATGACTCCGAATGTTTGTTTTTTAAGTTTCATGATATTTTGTTTTTGTTGTTTTTTTGTATCGATGTTATTCAATAACTGTTGGCTAAAGCCGGACTGCCTGCCCCGCTGAAAGTGGGGGCACAGGAAATTCTATCCCCTTGTGCGCGCAACGGCTTTTTTCCAGCCGGCATACAATTCTTCTGTTTCAGAAGCGGGCATTTCAGGGTTAAACGTTCGATCCATCTTTTTAAAATTTTTGATTTCTTCCAGGTTTTTCCAGAAACCAAAAGCCAGCCCTGCAAGGAGTGTGGCCCCCAGTGCAGAAATTTCTTCGATCCCCGAACGGATAACGTTGCCCCGGATCATATCCGCCTGGAACTGCATCAGGAAATTATTCCTTGTGGGGCCGCCATCCACATTCAAATCTTTTAGGCTTATTTTTCCCTGGCTTCCCATCAGATCCACGAGATCTTTCACCTGGTACGCAATGCTCTCAAGGGCAGCCCTGACAATATGGGCTTTGGTTGTATTCCGTGGCATTCCAGTAATCGATGCTCTTGCGTTGTTATCCCAGTAGGGTGCTCCCAAACCGACAAATGCCGGCACCAGGTATACTCCATTGTTGTTCGTTACCGATGTAGCAAGTGGCTCTGCTTCTGAAACATCGCTTATCAGTTTCAATTCATCTTTCAGCCAGTTTAATGTATCGCCGGTACAATGGATGTTTCCTTCAAAAACATACTGGATTTGTTTATTGCATCCAAATCCAATGGAGGTAACCAGACCATTGGGAGGGGGCAAGGGATTGGTTCCAATGTTCATCATAATGGAGGAACCGGTGCCATACGTTGCTTTTCCCATGCCGGGTTCAAAACATTTTTGCCCAAACAAAGCTCCGTGGGAGTCGCCGATCAGTCCTGCGATTGGAAGGGGGGCATCAAAAATAACCCCAGGATCCGTATATCCGAAAATTGAGTCGCTGAATTTTACCTCAGGAAAAATAAGTTCCTTCAAGTCAAACAGTTCAATCAGTTCTTTGTCCCATTCCAGGGTATGAATATTGAAAAGCAGGGTCCGGCTGGCATTGGAATAATCGGTGGCATGAACTTTCCCGTTGGTAAGTTTCCATAAAAGCCAGCTGTCCATGGTTCCCAGCAACAGATTTCCTTTGGCAGCTCTCTTTTTTAAGCCGGAGATATGGTCCATGATCCATTTTAATTTGCTGGCCGAAAAATAGGGATCAATAATCAATCCGGTTTTTGCCATTATTGTTTTGCCGTATCCTTTTTCTTTCAGGATATTGCAAAATTCTGTTCCCCGCAAGCATTGCCAGACCACTGCATTTGCAACCGGTTTACCGGTTTTTTTATCCCAAATCATTGCTGTTTCGCGCTGGTTGGTGATGGCAATTCCCGCAATGTCGGTGATTTTAATTTCCGCTTCCGAAATCACCCGTTCCAAAGCTGTCAACGTATTTTGCCAAATCTCTTCGGCATCGTGTTCCACAAAACCGGGTTGCGGATAATATTGTTGATGAGGGAAACTCAGGCGTTTTATCAGCTTGGCCTGTTTGTCAAACAACAAAACTTTAGAGGCAGAGGTGCTTTGATCGATAGTTATAATATATTTATAATCCCGGGCCATGTTTCTTTAAATTATTTAGGAATAACATTTACAATTACCCTTTGATACCTTGTAAGCGAAGGTTCTCCATCATCGGTGACTTCAAGGATAAAATGCATGGTTTTTACCATATCAGTTTTTGGCGCTACAAAAGTCATTTCAATTTTATCGTAATTTTTCATTTCGAGCCTGTTCGCATTCATGGTACCCACTTCATGGTAATGGATCCAGTTGTATGAAATGTTGTTTTTATCAGGATCTGATGAGCCTTTTCCACTCAGTGTGACTGTTTCCCCTGATTTTACCGAAATTTCATTTGAATGGCCCAGTTTTGCAACAGGAGGGTGGTTTGCCTTTTTGTAATCAGCTGTATTACTCCAGTCGATACGGGCAGCAAAATCATACTGATACGCTTCCCGCCAGCGCCAAATGGTTGCATGGTTGCTGGTATGGTACCGTTGTGTAATTTCACTATAAACCTCATCTTGGACATCGGTCCAGATTGGGCGTGTTTCAGGTTCGTACATATACTTTTTGAAGGGTGGAATATACAATTCATATCTTCCGCCCCATCCTCCGTAATCAGGGTGTTCAGGGTCATTCAGCCCATTTTTTACCAAACCAAGGAACGACGGTGTGTCGCCTTCCATGAGATATTCGGTGTGCGGGTGTTCAGCACCCAATGGGCCATGGTTGTTCCTGATGTGTTCATCAAGCCATGGATTATCGACAAGTGAAAAATCCGGCCCGTCGAAACGCCCGTGGAATTTGTCGCCCGAAATGCCCGGCCAGGTAGCATAATGGTATTGTCCGCCACCATTTTCTTCATACCCCGGGCTTACCACATAAAAAATATTAGGAAAATGGTTTCTTATCCATGGACCTGTGTCGTCCTGGTCGGAAATTGTGTAAACCCTTATTTTGCTGATAATTTTATCGAGTTCTGATTTTGATTTTGTCCGTTCCATTTTCCATAAAGCCTGTGCCAGTACATTGGCTCCTCCCCATGCCTGGATATAAACCGGACGGGGATCGTCTTTTTCAAGGCATTGGATTAACCAATCGGAACCTTCGGAGTCATTGCCTTCACCCACTCCTTCCATCCCGAATTTGGGGACTCCTTTTTTTATGATACTTTTTATGTATTCATACGTAGGGTATCCAGGTTCATGTTTTTCAAGGTTGTCCCTGACTTTCCCATAGGCATCCACAATTTCATGAATACGCCATTCTGCCGTTTTGTTTCGTTGCCAACATGAGGTAGTTGCAACAATCCCTTCCACATCCCAATGATTTGAATAGGTTAGAAATCTAACGAGGGATTGCGCATCATCCGGTTCATTTTCGATATCGGTCAGGACGAATACCCTGTATTTTTCAACATAGTCATTTGCCCGGCAATGAATAGTTGTAGTTGTCAGAAACACTACAAGGAGAAGGTATTTAGCTTTTTTCATCGGTATAAATTGTTAAATGTGACTAATCCAACAGGTAATTCTTAAATAGGTATTATTTTGGCAAAATGGTAACAATTACTCTTTTATACCTTGATAATGCGGGTGTACCTTTATCGGTCATTTTTAAAATAAAATGAGCCGTTTCGGGTTTGTCAACTTCCGGAGCGATACAACCAGCACTATGTATGTTTTCGGCACCATCGACATTAATTGGCTTTTTATATGATCCGGCTTCGGGGTAGTTAAACCACAGAAAACCGAAGCTATCGCCGTCAGGGTCATACGATTCAAATGCATCCAGGTTAATCCTTTCCCCTGATTTTACAGTAAATTTTTCAGGATGGCTTAGAACCAGTACCGGTGGATGGTTGGCTTCTTCAACGCTTTTGGTACACCAGTCCATGCGGGCAGCAAAATCGTTTTGAAAATCGTCGCGCCACCTCCATAAGGTTTCTTTATAACCCTTGAATGAATGATTTGCCTTTTTTGCTACACGCCCATAATCACTTTGTATATAGGGGGTGAAAGAATCAATGGCATTGGTCCAGATTTCCCGGGTTTCAGGGGCAATTTCAACTACCGAACCACCTTCCCTTGTTTTTGAAAAATCGGGGATGTACAGCTCGTAGCGGCCTCCCCATCCACCCCATTCAGGATGTTCGGGAGTATTTAACCCATTTGGAATTAAGGATAAGAATGAAGGGGTATCCCCTTCCATCCCCCAGGCTACATCCGGATAGGAAGCACCCAAAGGTCCATGCCCCTGCTGGATGTTTTCTGCAAGCCAGGAATTGCTGATGGTTGTATTGTCAATGCCTTGTATTACGGAGTTGATAGCTGTCCAGGTTGCATCACCGTAATTATCGCCCGGGCTTACTATATAAAACAGGCCCGGGAAATTGTTCCTGATCCAGATCCCACTGTCGTCCTGGTCGGAAATTGTATAAACCCGAAGTTTGGAAATCAACCGTTTTGCTTCTTTTTTGCTTTTTGTTTTTTCTATTTTATACAAGGCCTGGGCAAGTGTGTTTACTCCCCCCCAGGTAGGGATCCATAAAGGGCGGTCATCGTCTTCTTCCAATACTTTAATGATCCAGTCTGAACCCTCGGAATCCATACCATCGCCTACTCCTGTCATACCATATTTTGGTATTCCTTCTTTTACCAACAATAGAAGAGTTTTATCATTTGGGAATCCGGCGTCATGAATCAAAAGATTTGGATATACTTTGCCGTACGCATTTATGACTCTTATTATAGATGCAGGATTTACAACATTCTGGTGCCAACAGGATGTTGTAGCAATGAGCCCCTTAATGTCGATTTCATTGGAATATAAAAGCAGGCGTACCAGCGATTGCGTATCATCCGGGTCGGCTTCAATATCGGTTAAAATAATGACCCTGTGTTTTTGTTCCGTTTGTGCGTAAATATTAATAGAATTAATAATCAGAAAAAGTAAAAGCAAGTTAAGTAGTGTTTTCATTATCTTTATATTTTGTAGTTTTTATTATTCTTTGTCTGCAATTATCAGTTCAATTTCATGATCCCTAAATAACTGCATGTGTTCAGGATCAATATCGGGATCGGTAATGATGTAGTCGATCAGCGAGAGGGCTCCGAGGCTGGCAAAGGCATTTTTCCCGATTTTTGTGGAATCAGCCACCAGATAAGTCACATCGGCAGCATCGATCATGGCCTTTTTCACTACGATGTCGCTGATACTTGGATAGGTCAGTCCCGATTTAAGGGAAATTCCTGCGGTTGCCAGGAACAGCTTGTCCACATGGATGCCTTCAAAAAAGCTGGCTGCTTTCTGCCCGGTTAACGAAAGGGTGGGAGGTTTGAATTCTCCTCCGGTAACAATCATCTCGATGCCTGGTTCAGCCCCCAGCATTAAGGCAATGTTCAGGGCATTGGTGATTACAGTGATCCCTCTTTTACCCGTAAGGTTTTTGGCTATTTCGGTAACAGTAGATCCTGAATCGAGTATGATCGTATCCCCGGTTTCGACCAGTTCCGCAGCTTTTTTCCCTATGCATAGCTTTTTGTCGAGGTTGTCCTTGTTCAGCGGAATAAAGGACCGTACACTGTCTTCCACATTTTTCAGATAGGCTCCGCCGTGTTCCCGTGTTATAAATCCATCGCCCTCAAGCTTCTCGAGGTCCTGCCGGATGGTTACTTCAGTCACTTTAAAAATTCTTGCCAGGTTGTTTACCTTGGCCGAGCCGTCTTCCCTGATGAGTTCCAGAATTTTTGCCCGTCGTTGATTTGCTAACATTTTTATTGCTCTTTAAAACAAAGATAAACGAAAATAAACGAAAAGAAATAGAAATAAAACAAAATTTTTGTATCTTGCATTGCAATGAAAAGAAACAGGTAACATGAAGGAACCCGAAAGAATGAATATCCATAAAATAAACCTTTAGAATCACATGAAAAACATTCAACTTAGAATATTGATAGTAACAGGCTTTTTCATCATTGCAAGCCCTGTTTTTTCGCAGTTTAAATTCACATCCAGTGAGGTGATCGGGCAGGTTCTGACTGTTGATACAATACATGGTACCGGAACCTTACAGGTTCATTTCAACACATCAAGCGACAGCAGTTATTGGGCATACGACGATGAATCCCAAACTTCGTTCACGTTGAATATAGCCAAATGCCAGACCCGAAAGGGACTTGAAGTAAAAGTATTTGATGAGAACGGACTGGAAGTTGAGAACAAAGATTTTGAGTGCAACAATTTTGGGGGGTACCGGAATCCGGTACGTGTATCCAATGTTGAAACTGTAATGGAACTTCTGCAAAAAAGCAAAGAAATAAATGCAGGTACAGAGGATTCCTTACGAAATATTCCGTTTTATCCGGCAGCTTGTTTGTTCGATCTGGATGAATCCGGCCATGATCAGGCTTTTGGAGCTTATCCCGGGAAATTCAAAAGGGTGGAATATGGGTTCAGGTTTAACTTTGAAGGGGTTTCCGTACTGGATAATGACATTGTTTTTGAGATGGATACCTATGACGAAGGAAATACCGGAATGACGGCGGCATATACTTTCCTGCTTGCCATCGGACACAAAGACAGTGTGGTTACGGAAATCCCCGGTTTTTATATCAGCGGAAGCGGGAAAAGAGTCGTGAAGGTTGCTGAAACAGCCGGAATGCCGGTTGCTGAATTTGCGAATGAGAATGTCTATTTTTATTTGAAGACGACAGGTACCGGAACCCAAATAGCGGAAAGCAGCATGGATCCCATTGTTGTTTTCGATAATTTTTCTGTTTCATACCAAATGCCCATGTGGATTGAACCGGAGGCCGGAATTAACAACAACGGGGAATACAGCAACGAAGACGATATCATACAGGCTGAGACAGGGAAAGATTCGCTGGTTTCCATTCATCTGAAAACCAGTGGACGCCTGGGGGATTTTGTGATCATCAACGACAGGGTGGAAGAGGAAACCAAGCTGATCAGTCTGTTGCCCGAAGGGGGTGTGAAAGCCAACGACGGAAACGGAAATTATTCGGTGAATATCCCCTATGATTTCACCCCCGGAGATATAGAAACAAAAGCAAAAATGGTCATTGCCGCTCCCGGAACAGGAACCATCGACGATGACGTACTCCTCTACGTTAACGTGAAACCCGGAACATCAGAAGTTCAGTCGGGAAGACTGGAGCTTGACTGTGGCGTACGGATCTGGTACGACCTCTTTATGCAGGGAATACCCGCTACATCGGCACAAAGCATTGGGAACAGGAAGGCAGATGTGAAAGTGTATCCAAATCCGGCCAGTGAGAAAGTATTCATTTCTGTTCATGAGCCAACCAGAATTTCGGTTTACAGCATTACTGGAGACCTTGTAAAATCTGAAATGATTCATTCCGGAAACGATTACATCGATGTAAGCGATTTAAGTAAAGGTGTTTACTTCATAAAATCACCGGGGAATAAAGCGTTTGTCCGGAAAATAGTATTAAACTAAAACTTTCTTTGCACTCATTCGATTTATTTACGGACGATTTTTCCCGTAACGATCTGGTTGTTGTACTTGATGCGGTACAGAAAGATTCCCGGTTCATTGTTTTCAGGAGTCCATTTTATTTCGTTGTATCCCAAGGTTTTAAATCCTGAAAACAGGGTAGCGATCTTTTTCCCGTCGATGTGGTAAATATTGATTTCAATCTCACCGTCAGCCGGCAGGTTAAACGTTATGTTTGTTGTTTTGCGGAACGGATTGGGATAACTTCCGGATGAAATTTTTCTGTTTTCTGCAAATGTTTCTGTTGAAGTGGTAAAATCGAAGGTTGCTTCCGTAATGGGCGACCATTCGTTTCCGGATATTGCCCTGGCTTTTACCGTCACATTGGAAGAGAGCAGGATCTCCCCTGAATAGAGTTGCGCACCGGATGCAATGTTTGAGGTGATTTGTTCGCGCGGGTCTGTTCCGTTGGTTGTAAAATAGATATCGCCATAATTGGTGGTTATTTCCAGATTTATTGCCGAATACATTTCCCCTCCGTTGTGGCTGAAAACCGGGGCTTCGATGGTTGGGAAAAGTCCGCTTTGCCGGAATTGTTCAACCACAATATCGGTCCGGTAAGGAAAATAATTTGTGAGCAGGCTTTGAAGTTTGGGAACCCAGTGATCATTTTTTGTGTAGAGGACTTTGGTTCCGTCGGAGGGGGCTACATCCTTCCGGTAGTCTCCCCAGCGGGCCGATTCTGCGATAATAGCCAGGTCGATCTGGTTGGCCAGGGCCAGGTAACGGTCGGTTGCGGCTTCCGTGCTTAAAGGGCCGTTTTGGAAGAAGTTTCGCTGGATATGGTCGGCAAACAACATTCTGAAATCCGCATTTCCCTGCATTTTCTGATAAAACCAGCTTGGATTTTCTTCGTTGTTTTCATCCACATTGTTGTAATGGACATCGGTCATCGATGTTTCGGCATCCCATGCAAAAAACCGGAATCCTGCATCGTTGGTCACCCGGTTACGTGCAGCAATCCAGTTGTTGTGGTCCCAGTCCTCGTTTCCGATGTACATGTTGTATTGCATATAGTCGATCAGGTTTTCCACGTCAAGGAGGTTTTCAAGCGAAGGATTTAATGTTCCGTCGGGATTTTTCCCCTGGACTTTCTGATACGCTGTATTGCCTGCCAGGCCTGATTTAGTCTGGTTGTAGAGCCGTGTCCATGCGGCCCAGTTGCCGTCAACGGTACCCCCATGGTCTTTGATCACATCAAAATCATCTTCCTCGCCGGTGAGGTACGCTTCCATAAAGTCGTTGGTCAGCTTCTCCGAAACATTGTAAACCCCCCAGTACAAACCGTTCAGATAGAGATGTACAAAACGCTGGTGTGCGGAAGGGTGCCCGAGTGCCAGCTGCGTAGTTTTTGCAAACGGGTCCTGGAGGTACTGGGCATTGTTTCTTTGATTGGCAGCGTTTTTAACCCATGAATAATTGTATCCGGCACGCAGGACCAGGGCATTGAATTCATTGGCAGCACTTTCTTCATCAAAAAACCGGAAACGCAATTTGGAGGGGCCGTACATGCTTCGGAAGGAAATCCGGAAGGAATGCTTCTGGCTGTTCTCAGGTACACGGCTGTTCCCGCCATGCAACCGCAATCCGCAGTTTACCTGAAATTCCTTGTGACTGTCCGGGTCGAAAAATTCGACCGATGCAGGCCGTTCCCATTCCGATCCCATGCCCCCTTCCCCTGTCTTGCCCGTATAAATATAAATGCCTCCCTTTTCCTGATCCTGTTCATGAGAAAAAAGGTACCCTATATTTGTGACAATCGACAAGGTTGGAATGGATAACAGGGCATCATCCATCAGGTCCTGATACTCCGGATGATTGCATATCTCCGGGTCCATTTCATAATCTGCCGGAGCATTGCCGGAACTAAACCGCAATGGGCTCCAGGTGGAAGGATAGCCTTCCGGGTTGTTGGGTTGCTGTAGAATGTCTTCAATAAACAAATAGGTTTGGGTTATGATATCGCTGGCAATACCGGAGGGATTATAGGCAACGGCACTTAATGGAGTAGTTGTGGAAATGGGTATGGCACCCTGATATTTTGTGCCGGTTTGTTTGGTAGGCCGGGTTCCGTTTGTGGTATAATATATTTCTGTGTTCTCACCAGGGGAAGAAAGAGAAACGGTAAATTCCCTGTCGTAAAATCCACGCGTATGGCTGAAAAGAGGAGCTACGGGCAAATCACCCAGGGTATTTTCCGCACCGGGAGTAGGCTCACTGAAAAAGACAAACTGTTCATGATAAATTCCATAAGAAATATCCTGGCGTTGTGCAGGGTACCAATCGTCACCAAATGAAAAGGAAAGGGTCGTGCCATCGGGTTCCACAAGGGCCAGGTATTCACCTGATCCGGAAAGCTTAAAATTGGTATGCAGGTTTTTTGACGGGTCGGTACGTTTTTTCCCCGAACAAAAAATGACCATGTATTGATCTGCCTGCAAGGTTATATCCGGGATCTTCCATTTGGTCAGGTTGTCCTGTTTGTCGGTTAAATACCAGCCTTTCAGGTTTACATCCGTTTCTCCGGGATTGTACAATTCAAGCCAGTCGGACGATTCGCCGTCTTCATCCATCAATGTTTCGGAATTGATCGCCATAAACTCAGAAATGAGGATCTTTCTGCTTTCGGCAAAGCTTACCAGTGGAATCACGGATAGGAGCAGCAGTAGTGGTAATTTATTGGTCATTTTCAAATAAAAAAAGACAAAGGTACAGGATTTATTTGTTTAACTCAAGAGCAGCCAGGATAAACGGGGCGACTCCCTTGCTGTCGTTCTTAACGATTCTTTCGTTGATATAATATTCGTAGGAACCGTCGCGGTAGGGATTTCCTCCCAGTCCGCAACTTCCGCAGATATTGATAATAGACGGAAGCCCGTCTTCATCGGTGATCACAAAGGTTTCCACGATATCATCGAAAGCTTCCTCTGCAATATCCCGGTATTTTTCGGGCAGATACCCGTTTTTTGCTCCTTTGGCAAAAGCATAGACATACATTGCTGATCCGGAGGCTTCGGGGTAATTGCCCTCTTTGCCTGCCATGTCAAGCACCTGGTACCATACGCCGCTTTCCGGATCCCGGACGTTCAGGAGTGCTTCGCAGGTGTTGTTAAGAATCCGGATTAATTCTTCCCGTTGGTGATGGACTTCGGGAAAATAGTCCAGTATATCGACCAGGGCCATGAGGTACCATCCCATGGCTCTGCTCCAGAAATGGGGTGACTGCCCGGTATCGGGATGGCTCCAGGGCTGTTCCCGGCTTTCATCCCAGGCATGGTATAAAAGTCCGGTTTGCGGATCCCGGGTTTTCTCATAAATATGGATCACCTGGTGTGCAACCACATCAAACCACTGAGGCTGGTCAAACTCAGCTGCATACCGGGCTAAAAAAGGAGAAGCCATATAAATCCCATCGAGCCACATTTGCCAGGGATACCGCTTTTTGTGCCAATACCCGCCCGATTTGGTTTTCGGATGGTTTTCCATCTGAGTGATGAACTGCCCCAGTGCTTTTCTGTATTTTTCATCTCCGGTTTTTTTATATAGCTCCAGAAGGTTATTGGCCGGCCTGATCAGGTCAATGTTGAATGCCTCCATATCGTATCGTTCAATGTGCCCGTTTTCATCGACCAACAGATCGATAAAGGTCTTCATGTAGTTCGAATAGGCAGGGTTAACACTTCCCAGCTTATCGATTGCCGTACCAAGCAGGGCCACATCATAGGACCAGCCTGCTGCGGTCCTGCCATTATAAAAGGCAAGGCTGACGTATCGTTGCATAACGGCATCCGCCATTCGTATGCTCCATTTTTCCTGCTTCTCTTTTTCAGCACACGAAAGTCCCGACAAAAGAAGCATGATGATCACAATTCGGTGGTTTATGTTCCTCATAATTTTATCAGGTTAATTATTTGTTGTAATCTGTACAGGCTTCAGCAATCCGAAGGGAATATGGTTGTATGCATCGGTCCAGATAGCCAATTCTGAATGTGTCTTACGCAAATCGTACCAGTCTGATTCGCCCCGTCCATCGGGAAAGCCTCCGGCTCCCGTGAAACTGTCTGGTCCCACTTTAATCAGTTCTCCTCCTTTATGATGATGGGGGCCCAGCAGGTTGCGCAGTGAATTTACAAGGGTAATCTTCACTTCATTTCCTCCTTCCTTCAGGAATCCGGTGATTTCGGTTCTGTAAGGAGCCCAGCATAAGGTGTCAACAATCCGGCCATTTAGTTCAATGACCGACACAACCGATTCGCAATCGGGGAGTTCAATATAGTATTTTTTTGATGGGTTAACTGCTTTTAAAACAAAATCCTGTTTCAGTTCAAAAGCCCCGGCATAGAAGGGATAACCTTCCATTGTGAGGTTTCCGGCAAAGGATTTCTTTTCGGAAGCTATCGAAAAATGGCTGAACTGATAAACCGGCCGGTTAAGAAAGTCTCCGGTATGGTTTCGCTGGGTTTCCATGGTTTCGGCTATAAGATTTCCGGTAACTGCAAAATCTCCGGTCAGGTAAATGCTTTCGATCTCGGTTCCATATCTTTCCTTTGGGACTTCGCTTAAGGGGTTGGGTGCAATAAAATCAAGCGACAGCTGAATTTCATTTTTTCCTTCTTTCAGGAACCCGGAAACATCTGCCGTATGGAATTTATGGTCGATGTAGAATTCTTCAGTTTTGAATGCTACCGTATGATTATTCACAGCAATCTGTTTATGCATTCCAGGTTGTTCAACCACCAGCGTACAACCGGGAGGGATGTTGTCGATTGAAACAGGGTAGTTCAGAATCAGTGGTCCGGAATATTTCTCTTTTGAAAGCCGGTTGAAGATTCCGATCACCGGTTCCGGCAAACTGTAGGTTCTGCCGTTGTCCATGGAGTATGAAGCAAAATCCAGGGTGATGGCATTGGGATTCAGCCGCTTGCCCTGCCACTTATTGTCCAGTGTGAATACCTTTTCTGTTTTTGGCGCTACGGAATACATTCCGGAGCTCTTTGCCTGGCTGCTTAATGACCCCGATGTGATCCAGATGTTGGATGCCGGAGGCAGCATAAGTTCAAGTTCACCCTTCTCGTTTGGCATCAGGCTGAAACACTCTCCGGGGGATGGATCCCACAAGACCACATCATGGGTGAATAATCCGGATTGTATCCGAAAGTGTATTTCATCGGTATTCGAGATGTTGCTGATCTGAAGCAAGTGTCCGTTGGGAACACTCCTTAGTTGGGTCCATATTTTATCGGCATTTTCGCCTGTTATGGTAACATGGGCTTTACCCTTTTCATTTAATAACCCAGCTATTTCTGGAATATCCGTATGAATTACCGAATTTTTGAGTTTTCTAAGTTTTTTTCCTCCGGGCAGGCCATCGACAAACGCAGGGAACCTTCCGGTATTGAATATCAAACCACCCGATTCAGAAAGTTTTTTCAGGAGGTCGATCGTTGTTTCCCGTATGGAGATCATGTCGGGAAGTATAACAATTCTGTAATTCATGGCACCGATACAAAGTCCTTCCTGGTTTATGGTTGCTGTATCAGCCATGATCTGTTCATCCCCGATATCGTAATCGTAGTGTATTTTTTGCAATGTTTCCAGGAGGGTTAAAATGCCTGAAGTAAATTCACCCTCCTCATGGTTTTTTATATATTCGCTTTCCAGGGGGCTGATGACCAGCAGTTGCGGATTATAGTGTCCGATGGTTGTGGCGTAGGCAATTCGGGCCAGGTAATCTTCAATTTTTTTGTTGTATTTCCAATACGGTTGGTGATACGAGAAGGTAGGAGGGTAATCTCTCTTTCTGGCGCCCATCATGCTGTATTGGGTAAGGTGGGGGCAAAAATGGTTTATGCCGAGAATGCTGTGCCAGCCAGCGATCCATTTCCGGTCCTGGAAATTCATGTTATGGCCGCTGATCCCGAACAGTTCACTGAGCCTTTTGGGGGTTGCATACTGGTTTGCTACACTGCTCAGGCGCCTGGCTGTAATCAGCCTGTTATCAATCGTAAGGCCCAGGTGGTCGATTCCCGGTTGCTGCATGTTCCGGTAGTGAAGCATTGAGTTGCCAATCCGGTCGCGTACCTTTTCCAGCACATCCTCACCGAGAAAATGCCCGGTGAAGATCATTCCGTTTTCCTGGCAAAAATCCGAAATCTGTTTCGTAAAGCTTTCTTCAAACTGTAACGCTTTTGCCCGGTAATAATGCATCCGCACCTGGCGCCAGTTCTCTTTTTCTTCAAACAGAAGGGAGATTTTGTCAACCAGATTGTACCTGTACCGTTCTGTAAATTTTTTCTCCAGCCATGGCGACCAGGAGAGAACTCCCTGGTCGGGCGTATTTTTGTCGAAATAGCGCGCGTGGATATGCGGCTCATCCGTAAAAATTCCAAAACGGTAACCGGTGATGCGGGCTCTGTATTTATCCACATAGGGACGGTATGCAATATTTATGAATTCACGGACCATCTCCGGATTAAACAGATCAACGTAACAGGTTCCGTTAAAAATGTCATACCCGAATTGTGTGGTATACAGGACATAATTGTAAAGGCTGTCTGCCTGAATAATTTCTGCTCCTTCGGGGAGGCTGGTTTTTTTATTGAGTCTGGCCAGTGATTTTGCCCGGTACTGTTTATCCATTCTCGGAATAATCCCTCCGGCATAACCACTCGGCCATTTGTCTTCGTCGTAAAACATGGCATGCAATCCTGCTTTGTCAGCAGCATCTACCGCTGCATCCATAACCCTCCACCAGTCATCTCCCAGGAATCCGGTAATTAATCCCGACCGGCTGTGGAGATAGAATCCGCCTAATCCTGCCTGTTTAAAATCAAAAATCTGTTTTTTTATCTCTTCTTCGGTCAGTGAATCATTCAGGGAATAAAACGGGAAGGAACGATATTCTGCCGGAGGGTTTCTGAATTTCCGGAAATTAAGCTCCTTTTCAAACTCCCCTGCACTGGCAGATGTCTCTTTAGGGTTGTTACATCTGCCTGTGAGCAGTACAAACAATAGGAGTAGAAGGTAGATCCCCCATAGGGTATAAAACCTTGATTTTGTGTTGTATCTTTTGGTTTCAGGCATTTGCTGTTTCTGCTGGCATAAAAATAGGATTCAAAAATAGTAAGTTTTTTATAATATGTAAACGTTATCAAGAATTATCGTTCCCAAAAAACCAACGACGATTCGCTTGATATAAAATTTTTTTTAACAGCAAAAATCATTGAATTGTCAGAATTTCAAATAATTAATAAATGTTTGTTTCCTTTTTTTGAAAAATACCTGTTTAAGAAAAGGTGTGAAAATTTTTATTTTATTTTGAAAACGTTTACATTGCAATCTGCAAATTTAAGCAAATATAAAAAAGCTTTTTATGACAAGTATGAATGATGTTGCAAAAAGGGCCGGGGTATCTATTGCTACGGTTTCACGGGTGCTGAATAACAACAGCAACGTGAATGATGCAACACGGGCTAAAATATTAAAAGCAATTAAAGAATTGAAATACCAGCCAAGCCGGGTTGCCAAACGATTGAGGTCGAAAGGTATTTCGAGTCATTTGGTAGGGATTCTGGTTCCTGATATCAGGAATCCGTTTTATGTAGATGTTCTTGAAGGGATCGAAGAGGTTGCCTATGACCACAATTATGCATTGATCATGTGCAATTTTGGTCAGGATGAAAAGAAGGAGAAGATGTATCTTGAGATTCTGCAATCAGAAAGCATCGATGGGTTAATAGCTGCTCCTGCAAGTGAAGATGATCCTTTGTTACGGAAAATGGTAAAAGAGGGTCTGCCGGTTGTGTGCGTCGATAGGGGATTAAATGGGGTAAAAGTCGATGTGGTCCTTGTGAATAATGAACGGGGAGCTTACAACGCAGTGGACCATCTTGTGAAATCGGGCTACAAAAGGATTGCTTTTATTGCTGGTTTATCAACCATTCCAACCAGCCGCTGGAGGGAAAAAGGATACAGAGAGGCATTGCAAGCCAACCATATTCCCATTGACGAGGAATTGATAAAATTCGGGGACTCATCCCATGAAAGCGGCGTGAAACATTGCAGTCAGTTGTTGAAAATGACCCATCCGCCGGATGCCATATTCGCCGGTAATAACCTGATTACACTGGGAGTTTTGGAGACCATTCATAAAATGGGGCGAAAAGTTCCGGAAGAGGTTGCAGTTGTGGGATTCGACGATATGTACTGGTCTAATTCCCTGAACCCACCCCTGACAGCTGTCAGGCAACCGGCTCATGAAATAGGCAGACGGGCCGGTGAATTGCTCTTGCAACGTATTAACGATAAGGAACGTCCCCATATTCAGATGATTCTGGAAACGGAACTGATCGTAAGAAAATCAACCTGATCAATTTTAAATAGTTGAGAGTTAAACAGATAAATTTAAAGAGTACTAACTAAAAAACTGATGTTATGAGAAAGATTTACTTATTGTTTTTTGTTTTATTAAGCATGACCTGGCCGGTAATGGGCCAGAACATTGCTTTGATTACGAACAAATCAGATGTTTCAGCGCTTCCGAGTGAACAGCATATCTACGATGCCCTTACCAGCTGGGGATATACTGTCACTGTTATTGAAGATGACGAAGTCAACAACGGAACAGCTGATTTCTCTACTGTAGATGCCATTGTAGTGAGTGAGGTAGCCAGTTCCGGCAAGCTGGTTCCCCTGCATACGGTGTACAAATTCCCGAAACCGGTGGTGAACCTGAAGGGATTCATGATGCGGTACGACAAGTGGGGGTGGACCATTAATCCGGATCCTTCGACCTATGCCAACGCAGGGGATTATCCCACGTTTCTGGAAGACCGTGAAAGCTGTGGCATGGGCACCCAGGATATGGAGATCCTGACGGCCGATCATTACATTACGCAGGATTTCACTTCCGGGCAGGCCATCACCTGGTCCACCGCACCGTGTGACCTGGCCAAAACGCCCTTTGCCTATGGATACGATCTCCAACAGGTTAGCGGGGCTATAGCTCTTACCAAGAACATGAGCATGAACATGCCGGAAGGGTACAACAGCATTTATGCCATCCCGGCCGGATCAGAGATCAAAGGGGCTGTGGACACGATAACTACAGAGAACAGAATTGTGGTTATCGGTGCGCACAACTTTGCCCTGGCCAATGAAGAGGGCGATGACGATCCTCCGGGGAAAAGCTACATGACCGAAGATTTTCTGAAACTGTTTGAACGCTCAGTTGAATGGGCCCTTTATGGAGACGAGGGACCCTCTTCCGGCGGGCCGAAAGTTGCTTTGATCACCAACAGAGCGGATGTTTCAAAACTTCCGAGTGAACAGCATATCTACGATGCCCTTACCGGCTGGGGATATGATGTTGTGGTTGTGGAAGATGACGAAGTAAACAATGAGGTAGCTGATTTCTCCGGTGTGGATGCCATTGTAGTGAGCGAAGTAGCCAGTTCCGGTAAACTTGTTAAGTTGCATACATTTTACAAATTCCCGAAACCGGTGGTGAACCTGAAGGGATTCATGATGCGGTACGACAAGTGGGGGTGGACCATCAATCCGGATCCGGCGACCTATACCAACGCAGGGGATTATCCCACGTTTCTGGAAGACCGTGAGAGTTGCGGCATGGGGACCCAGGATATGGAGATCCTGACGGCCGATCATTACATTACGCAGGATTTCACTTCCGGGCAGGCCATCACCTGGTCCACCGCACCGTGTGACCTGGCCAAAACGCCCTTTGCCTATGGATACGATCTCCAACAGGTTAGCGGGGCCATAGCTCTTACCAAGAACATGAGCATGAATATGCCGGAAGGGTACAACAGCATTTATGCCGTTCCGGCCGGATCAGAGATCAAAGGGGCTGTAGACACGATAACCACTGAGAACAGGATCGTGATTATCGGAGCGCACAACTTTGCCCTGGCCAATGAAGAGGGCGATGACGATCCTCCGGGGAAAAGCTACATGACCGAAGATTTTCTGAAACTGTTTGAACGCTCCATGGAATGGGCTATTTACGGCGATGCAGGAAAACCGGGGAAGGAAACACTGGCACTCATCACCAACAGAGCGGATGTTTCAAAACTTCCGAGTGAACAGCATATTTACGATGCCCTTACCGGCTGGGGATATGATGTTGTGGTTGTGGAAGATGACGAAGTAAACAATGAGGTAGCTGATTTCTCCGGTGTGGATGCCATTGTAGTGAGCGAAGTAGCCAGTTCCGGTAAACTTGTTAAGTTGCATACATTTTACAAATTCCCGAAACCGGTGGTGAACCTGAAGGGATTCATGATGCGGTACGACAAGTGGGGGTGGACCATCAATCCGGATCCGGCGACCTATACCAACGCAGGGGATTATCCCACGTTTCTGGAAGACCGTGAGAGTTGCGGCATGGGGACCCAGGATATGGAGATCCTGACGGCCGATCATTACATTACGCAGGATTTCACTTCCGGGCAGGCCATCACCTGGTCCACCGCACCGTGTGACCTGGCCAAAACGCCCTTTGCCTATGGATAC
>Ga0307422_1000321_pt1 | contig 28184 bp, 21 predicted proteins | sample SalMarWE160290MG_FD_202153 | JGI IMG/M metagenome (GOLD analysis project Ga0307422, IMG submission 202153) | Salt marsh sediment microbial communities from the Plum Island Ecosystem LTER, Massachusetts, United States - WE1602-90 | ecosystem: Environmental > Aquatic > Marine > Intertidal zone >...
GCCGGATATGAGCCCAACGCGCTACTCCCGATTATTATCGGGACTCCACCCCGCAATATATTATGAACGTATAATTTCAAAAGGACTCGAACCTGTGTCTGGCAGCTGCCGGATATGAGCCCAACGCGCTACTCCCGATTATTATCGGGACTCCACCCCGCAATATATGTTCATGTAATTAAAATCTGTGAACGCGGATGCAAATATAATTACTTTTCACGAACTGACAAAAACAGGAGGATTGTTTCCTTTCATTGCAGGGCTTTGATTTCCACCCCCAGCCATTCGTAGAGTGTGTCCAACACTTTCTCTTTCTGGTATTCCGGCAGGTTGCTGATCCGGGTCCGGTGGTTGCCACCGGGTTTGACGATCTTCAGGAGGTTAGGCTTATCCGGGATGCATACTCCTGTAGCGGTCCAGGGATCGTACACTCCGTAGATGAACAGCATCTTTTTAGCGGTGGTATTCAGGAAGTGCTGTACTTCACGCATAGCCTTCTTTTTGTAGGGTATTTTCATTCCTTCGGGCAGGAATATTTCCGAAAGGTAATTCCGGGCGTTTTTGATCTTCAGGTATTTTCTGAATGGCCGGGTATCGTAGCCGTAGTAACCCAGTTCATGGGCTGCCTGCACAAAGAAAGAACGGGTGCTCTCGGCCCCTTCGATGGAAAAATAGTCCGGGGATGAAGGGGTGAAAAAATGGTTGAAAAGCACGGAATCGGGGGCCGTAGTATCCAGACTGTCCACAGGACCGGAGCCAAACTGCCAGAGAATAAACGAGTATTCCAGAACGCAGTAATCATACACCTCTTCAACAGGAATCCGGAAGGTATACCCTTTGGTTTGAACCAGATCCTGAAACATCGGAAAAAGGGTTTCGCGGCGTTTCAGAACTTCGAGTTGCATCTCCCGGACTTTCTGCCTCTCTTCGGGAGTTCCCGGCACGTTTTCTATGAACGGTTCGTGTCTGCCGTCTTCCACGCCAAAATTCACAGGGCCTACATAGGCTACGGTTACATCCACATCATCGGGGTAGAGGGTGCGGTGTGAAATGGCGGTTTGCCCTCCTTTGCTGATGCCCGTATGGATCCATTTGCCGGTATAGTATTTTTTGAAAAGCTCCGTGATCCGGTGGTGGTCGGCAGCTGCATTGGCTACGGTCAGGTACTGCCAGTCGGGATCAGCAGGCCATGATTCGCCAAAATAGCGGTGCTCCACATCAATCTGGTTGGCTTCCAGGAGACTGGACAGCTCACTGGTATAGTTCTCCCGTGCAGCCTGCGCAGCTGTGTAGCCCTCGGTGATCAGAACCACCGGAGCTTCTTTTGAAAGGTGGGATACATACACCCGCTGGGTGAAAAAACCGGCAGTGGTATCCCCATGATCCACCGGTTGCCTGAACCGGAGTTCGTAGGATTCCTCAAAAAGATCCCCTCCTTCTATCTCTTTAATGTTTTGAATACTGGGCTGCGACTGCAGAAAGAGTAAAAACTCAGATTGCCGGGCATTCAAATAAAAGGCCTGAAATAACAATAAAAGAAGAACCGCAGATTTACGTATGTTCATTTTAGCTGTTTTATTCTGTTCATTTTCCGGCCGGGAGATTCCGGCTGTTTCTGTTGCGGTCCAAAAATAAGAAAATCTTTAAAATTATACAGATAAGAAGTTGCTTTGGAATTTTCGTTGAGGGTTATTCTTCTCCTTTTTTCCTGCATGGTATCTGCAGGAATGAGCCGTTCTTTTTCAGGTTATGCTGCGATGTGATCAAAGGCTTCAGCCAAAATCTCAGGATACATCTCTCCAAAATTTTCCTGACACCATCTCCGTAACTCCTCCAATTCATCCTTTTCGATCCATCCGATGCATTTGTATAATTCTTTTCTGAAAAGTTCCTCACTGAAGGTCACCTTGGGTAAAATTACTTTTGCATATTCTATCATGGCCTTTTGCTTTTAAACTCCTTTAATATAACCATAGAAATCCAATTCTCGTATGCTGTAAAATATGTATTAACACTATTTAACGATTCTCTTTCCTGTGATTCATTGTAATTCCGTTGAAAAGGAACTGTTTACCGGTTAAATTGTCTAAACTGTTTAACAACATATGGTTACAAAATTACTCATTGATGAGTACAACCTATTCTTAAACCAGGACCTTCTTGTCAGAAGAATTCCGGTAACTTTTCTATAGGAACAAAACAGAACGACACGATGTTCATCCGGTAATGGATTGTATAAATTCCGGGATGGTTTTCTCCGGGGGAGTCTCCTTTTTTAAAGCTTTGATAAATGCGGTTCCTATAATTGCGCCGTTGGCATATTTGCAGGCTTGCCGGAAGGTACTCCGATTGGCAATGCCAAAGCCGATCATACAGGGAGAGCGGACCCCCAGTTTCTGAACCCGTTCGAAATAATCTTTATGAAGATCTTTTGCCTTCTGGTTTTTTCCGGTAGTTGACGAGGATGAAACCATATAGATGAATCCGGATGTTTTGGTATCAATTTCATGGATCCGGGAGTCGGAAGTCTCGGGAGTGATCAGGAAGATGTTGTGAAGCTTTGCCTTTTCGAAAAAGGGTTTACAGCGGGTTTCATATTCCCGCAACGGAAGGTCAGGAAGGATCACTCCGTCGATCCCTGTTTCTCTGCATTTAAGGCTGAATGCTTCAATTCCGAACCGGTAAACCGGATTGAAGTAGCCCATCAGTATCAGGGGAATGGATATTTTTTTTCGGATTTGTGCAAGCTGGTTGAAGAGCAGTGTAAGGCTCATGCCGTTTATCAGTGCCTGGTGGTTGCTTTGCTGGATGACCGGCCCATCGGCGGTGGGATCTGAAAAAGGAATCCCTATTTCAACCATGTCAACCCCTGCTTTTTCAAGTTCTGAAAGGATAACCGGCAGGCTGTCCGGTTGTGGATAGCCGGCTGTAAAATAGACCGACAAAATGTTTTTCTTTTTTTTCTTAAAAAGTTGATCAATCCTGTTCATGGTAGTAAAATTGTTGTTTTTTCTGGATGGTTCTGTTTTCTCAATAGCCGAAATACCTGAGGTATGTTTCCATGTCTTTATCACCGCGGCCGGACAGGTTAACGACTGTCACCTCTTCTTTTTTAAAGCGGATCTGGGTTAATGCAGCCAGTGCATGGGCTGATTCCAGGGCCGGGATGATCCCCTCTTTTTGTGTGAGCAGGCGGGCAGCCTCCATCACTTCCTTATCGGTTGCGTACAGATATTTTGCGCGTCCTGTTTTACAGAGATGGGCATGGAGAGGTCCTATTCCGGGGTAATCAAGCCCTGCAGATATGGAATAGGGTTCTGTAACCTGTCCGTCTTTGTTTTGCATGATTATGGACATGCTGGAATGCAAGACTCCGGGCGAGCCTACAAACAGGGTAGCTGCTGTTTCAGCGGTATAAATTCCTTTGCCTGCTGCTTCCACCCCGATCAGTTCCACCTCCGGATCATCCAGGAAATGGTAAAAGGCGCCGGCAGCGTTGCTGCCCCCTCCCACGCATGCTATAATTCTTGCAGGCTTTTCACTTCCTGTTTTTTCAGCCAGCTGAGTTTTTAGTTCTTTGCTGATCACAGACTGAAAACGGGTAACCATGTCCGGATAGGGATGAGGACCTACCACCGATCCAATGATATAATGCGTATCCGACGGATGATTGATCCAGTCGCGCATGGCCTCATTGGTAGCGTCTTTCAGGGTTTTGTTGCCTGTATGTACCGGGATTACCGTGGCTCCAAGCATTTTCATCTTTTTTACATTGGTCTCCTGACGCTCCATATCCAGGTCTCCCATATACACAATACACTCCAATCCTTTTAAGGCACAGACGGTTGCTGTTGCCAATCCGTGCTGCCCGGCTCCTGTCTCCGCAATGATGCGCGTTTTTCCCAGCTTCAGGGCCAGCAAAACCTGCCCAATGGTATTGTTCAGTTTATGGGAGCCTGTATGATTCAGGTCCTCCCGCTTCAGAAAAATCTTTGTATGATAATATTCTGATAACCAATGTGAAAAATAGAGGGGCGTAGGCCTGCCCGAATAGTCGCTCAGAAGCTGCCTGAATTCAGATTCAAATTCTTCAGAATGAATGATATCCAGGTATCGTACCCTTAGTTCCTCAATATTGACGTACATCATTTCCGGAATCCAGGCTCCCCCGAATTTGCCGTAATATCCATCTTCATTTACCTGATAGTTCATGGTGGTCATTTTTTTCAACTTTTTATCATATGAATAAATGCATTGATCGTACGAAGATTTTTTAATCCCGGTTTATCTTCAAAACCGCTGTTCAGGTCAAATCCTGCCAGTTTGGGATGCCTGAATTCGCGGAGGACAACCGCATCTTCGGGTTGTATACCTCCGCTCAGAAGAAAAGATTTCTCCCCCTGGTAACGATCCAGAAGGCTCCAGTTGAATTTTCTGCCTGTTCCTCCATAGGAGGGGGCCTTAGTGTCGAAAAGGAAATAGTCGGCTGCTTCGGTATAATCGGCTGTTGCTGCAAAATCGAATGCCTCACTGATCCCAAACGATTTGATAACCCTGAATCCTGCATCTCTGACCTCGCGGCAGTATGCAGGACTCTCATTGCCGTGCAGTTGTATATAGGCTAATCCGTATTTTTTTGCCGGAAGCAGTACGTCCTGAATTTTTTCATTGACAAAAACACCCACTCCGGGCACAGGGCTTGCGAAGAGCCGGATTTTTTCCCCTTCCGGCAAATTCCCTACGTATCGTTTTGACCGGGGATAGAATATAAATCCCATAAGATCGATACCGGAAGCGGTTAATGCTTCCCGGTTTTCCGGGTATTTAATCCCGCATACTTTGATGAGTCGGTTGCTGGTCATTTTATGGGTTTAGTTTTGAGATAAATTGTTTACAGGCTTCTCCCGGATTCCCGGTTTTCATGAAGGTTTCACCGATCAGAAATCCCTGGAACCCGTAAGCTTTTAAAAGGGTAACATGCGAAGGTTCTGAGAGACCACTTTCTGAGATTTTTCCATATTTCTCAGGAATCTTTTTCGCCAGCCTTAAGGAGGTTTGGATATCCACGTTGAACGTGTCCAGGTTTCGGTTATTGATTCCCACAAAGTCTGCCAGCGGCGGGATTTTACTGAGCTCCTCTTCCTTATGGATCTCAACCAGTATTTCCATTCCCAGTTCTTTCCCCAATGCAGCCAGGCTGTATAACTTTTCTTCCTGGAGGCAGGCCACAATCAACAGGATCACATCCGCTCCTTTGGCTTTTGCTTCGTAAACCTGCAGGGGATCCAGGATGAAATCTTTCCGTAGAAGGGGAGTAAAAGGATTGGCTTTCCTGGTTTTTTCAAGATCTTCGAGGCTCCCTCCGAAAAAAGAGCGGTCGGTTAAGACTGAAAGTGCAGAGGCTCCGGCTTCGGCATAACCCCGTGTTACATCCTCAATCCGTGCGTTTTTATTGATCCTTCCTTTGGACGGAGATTGTTGTTTATATTCCGCAATGATTCCGGGCCGGTGGTCCTCTGCCAATGCCTTTTTCAAAGAGTTGCATTGTCTCTCAAACAAGGGATATTCCCTGAGTAAATCTGCAGAGGTGGTTTTCTTCAACCGGGAGATTTCTTCTTTTTTTGTTTGTAGTATTTGTTCTAAAAAGGCCATTTGTTGGTTTTTTATTGGAGAAAATTTTTTAACGATTGAAGGGCTTTTCCGCTTTCCAGGGATTCGGAAGCGATAGCCAGGCATTCGTCCAGCTGTTTTTCAGGTTCCAGGCACTGAATTGCCAGGGCTGCATTAGCTGTTGCCACCTGGTTTTGTGCGGTTGATCCTTCTCCTGAAAGGATAGCGATAAAAATTCCGGCAGCGTCTTTCACCTGGTTTCCCCCGAACAACTCTCGGGAACGGATCCGGGTAAAACCGAAATCTTCCGGTTTGAGTTCTCCTTCCTTCGTGTTGGAAGCAAAACGGATGGCATCGGTTAAGGAAACCTCATCGTACCCATCCAGGCTGTTGATGATCGTATAACGGATATCGGAGATTTTGTACACTTCCCTGTACAGATCGAATACCTCCTTGTTGTAGACGCCCAGTACCTGGCATGCAGGTGAGGAAGGATTGGTCATCGGGCCAAGAATATTAAAGAAGGTTTTTACTTTTAAGGCTTTTCTTGCCGGTGCGATATATTTCATGGCAGGATGGAAGAGGGGAGCATGGAGGAAACAGAATCCTGCTTGCTCCAGTTTCTTTTCAAGGTCCTGTTTGTTGTTGGTAAATGTATAGCCGAGGTATTCCAGAAGATCGGAAGATCCGCTGGTTGAAGAAACAGCATAATTTCCGTGTTTTGCAACTTTATAGCCTGCTCCGGCAACGATAAAGGATGCCAGGGTTGAGATATTAAAGGTGTTTTTCCCATCCCCCCCTGTACCCACAATATCTATGGGATGGTAAGCCGAGAGGTCGGTATGGAGGCAGAGCATGAGCATGGCCTCCCGGAAACCGGCCAGTTCTTCGGAAGATACCGGCCGCATGAGATAAACCGTTAATAAGGATGCAAACTCGATGTCACTATGCACGCCCTGCCCAACCTCCAGGAGTACCTCCCTGGCCTGTTCACGGGTTAACCGGTTTCCTTCATACAGGTAGGTAAGAATGTCTTTCATATTCCTTGTTTTTTTAGTTTGTAAGCCAGTTTTTAATAATCTGTTCCCCAACAGGGGTCAACACCGATTCCGGATGATACTGAACTCCCTGCACATCATATTTTTTGTGTTTCAGAGACATGATCTGTCCGCTTTCGTCCAGGGCTGTAACCTCAAAACAACCGGGAAGATTTTGTGAATCTACAATCCAGGAGTGGTAGTGTCCGGCCTCAAAAACAGTGCTGATATTCTTATACAGACAGGTATTACGGCTGGTGATCCTTATGGGAGTAGCAACTCCATGAAGGGCCTTTTTGAGGTTCAGGAGGTTGGCTCCAAACACTTCTCCGATTGCCTGATGGCCCAGGCAAACTCCCAGGATACTTTTCAGGGGACCATACCTTCGTATGATCTCTTCCAGAAGACCCGCTTCAGCAGGGATTCCCGGTCCGGGAGAAAGGACAATTTTGTCGAACTCCTGAATTTCCGTCAGGGTGACTTCATCGTTTCGAAATACCGTTACCGGCTGGCCGGTAATTTTTTTGATGGCATGGACCAGGTTATACGTAAAGGAGTCGTAATTGTCAATAACTAAGATTTTCATTTTGAATGGTTTAACAAATATTCTCAGCCAGGTTGACGGCTTTTTTTAAAGCGGCCAGTTTGTTATTCACTTCCTGGAGTTCATTTTCTTCTATGGAACCAGCCACAATACCGGCTCCTGCCTGATAAAAAAGAAAGTTTCCCTTGCTCAGAAACGAACGGATCATGATGGCGTGGTTTATGGTACGGTCAAAGCCAAGGTACCCTATACACCCTCCATAGTACCCCCGGTTTTGGTTTTCATAGGTGTCGATAAGCTGCATTGCGCGGTGCTTGGGTGCCCCGGATAGGGTTCCTGCCGGGAAGGTTTCGCCCAGCAACCGGATGAGGTTGGTGTTTTCGTTTATTTCTCCTGAAACCCGGGAAACCAGGTGGATGACATGCGAGAAAAACTGGATCTCCCGGTAAGCCTCTACCACCACCTTTGCCGCACTCCGGCTCAGGTCATTCCGGGCCAGATCAACCAGCATGATGTGTTCCGCATTTTCTTTGGGATCATGGCTCAGTTGTTCTGCCAGCTCCCTGTCCAGTGCCTCTTTGCCTGTACGCTTAAACGTCCCTGCAATGGGATGGATATAGGCTTTGTTATTTTTTACCCTTAATGCTGCTTCCGGACTGGAACCAAAAATTTTATAGGTTCCATAATCAAAATAAAAAAGGTAAGGCGAAGGATTGATCGATCGCAAGGCCCGGTATACATTGAAATCATCTCCCTCAAAAGGCTGCCTGAACTGCCGGCTCAGAACAACCTGGAAAACATCCCCACGGGAACAGTGCTCCCTGCCCTTTGTAACCATGTTTCGGTAATCATCATCCGTGATGTTTGACAATTCCGTACCGGTCCGTTTAAACGGACCGGAAGAGAAATTGAGATCTACCATCAGATGATGGATATAGTCTATATGGGATTCCTCATTTTCAAAAAGGTTTTCAATGATGTGAAGGCTGTTGCTGTGATGACCAATGACGATGACATATTTATAGAAACAGTATTTGATTTCCGGAATCTTATAGGCTTCCTGGATCGGATGAATCCGTTTCAGGTTCTCAAACCAGGGAACAGCATCGTAACTCATATATCCAAATAAACCGTTCGCAGGAAGTGCTTCATCCGGCTTCTCCGCTTTGAATGACCGGAAGTAAGCATCCAGTTTCTCTTCAAGGCGGTTTTCTGCAGTTATATCAGATTTATAGATTTTTCCTCCCGGCGCCTGGATGGTGACTTTCCCTTCTTCAACGGTAAAGGATGAAACCGGATGAAAACAGATAAAGGAACAGGCATTTTCCTTTCCCCGGTAATCGGAACTCTCCAACAGAATGGATTTTGGGTATAATGTTCTAACTCTCAGGTAAATACTTACCGGAGTGACCGTGTCGGCCAGGATCTCCCTGGCATTGCTTTTATAGGAATAACGATTCATTCTTTTCATTTTTTTTTGTCTGTACGGTACCATTCATATCAAAAAAAAAGCGGCTTACCATGATCCGGTAAGCCGCTTTTTTAGCATAGCGAAACCTGTTCACGGTATCATGTGAAAAGGAGGGGCCACCACCAGCTATGTACATTGTTGTGCTTCATTTTTCAAACATTAAAAAAGCCTGCTTTGATGAGAAGCAGGCCCTGTAACTATCTTTTAAAAATTACAATATGGCTATAACTTCTCACTGTTTCCAGTAAAAAGACCCCACCAAGGCAGCCATATTGTATTTTTCTGTTTCATAATTGTCTCTTTTGAACAAACAAAAGAAAGAAATATTTTTATCAAAAGCAACCCTGTTCAGAAAATTTTTATTGCGCTAAGGTAAACCGGAAGCTAACCCCGAAATTCGTATTGGCAGTACGATAGGTATTGGACGTGAAAGGTGTATTGATTATTTTATCAAAAAACAACCGCAACTGAAACCGGTCGCTGAGCATATAGTCTGCAGTGGCTTTAATGCTCAATACACTGGTGCCTGCGGTTATCTGGTTATCGTCTTCCACCAGTTTTCGCAGTATGGTTTTATTCTTCCTGTAGCTAAGATCTGCTGCTATATTCAGATCGTTGGAGTACGATTGCTGGGATTTTTTGGTTTTGATGATAAGGTCCATATGTTCAAACCGGTATCCGAGACCAAATCCATATTCATTGCTCAGGTTTTCTGTCAGCTGGTTGTTGGCAAACGACATATTCAGCGTCCGGTTCCGCCTTATTTCTGCCCGGGTAGAAAGATCATTCACCCACATAAGATCCACATTGATCAGGGGACTGAACGCTTCTGTGATGGTAACCGAATTGAACTCATAAGCCGGGATAAAGTTGTTCTGAATATCTCTAATATAGCTAAGTCCGTCCTCTTCTGCCAAATAATTCAGGTTGGTCAGAAACGAACCCACGGTATAGGATGACCGGTAGGAGTGTGAGAAGTTCAGAGATTGTAAGATACGGTTCAGTCCGGGAATCTGATTAATCATGCCATCGTAAGATATTCGCCAGTTTGGACGGATGTGTTTAATCGATGGGAACATGTTCAGGGAGACCTTGTTGGGGTCCTGATTCTGGTAGGCTGCCAGGAACGCCGGTACCATTACCTCAACCGATGTGGGGCCGTACCCATCGGGGAATGCTTCATTTCCCCGGGTGTACCCTTCTGAGGACGCTTCAACACGTTGTTCAGCAAGCCGTTCCGCAATGATTTTGCGGTATGCATTAAAATTATCAAATGCTTCAGAACGTTTCACTTCGCTGTTTCCAATGGCAAAAAAAGCGGTACCCCATGTAAAGGTTGACATGGTGAAGGTCCCTCCTTCTGAACGGCTGGTTCCCTCAAAAATGTCTGTGCTGTGATTGTAGGTAAAAAATTCCCTGAGGTTTCTGGCCATGGTACGCTCTGCATTGAGTTCAATCCGAAGGTCAGGAAGCGGTTCAATTGTGGAGCGTAAGGTGAATCGTTCGGTTTTATTGATGGCATACGGAGTGTTGAGCAGTGAGTCTGAGGTGATCCATCCGTTTCGGGCAGCTTTCATGGGGAAACGGTCATCCTGCCACCCGAAGAGAAACGGTACCCCCGGAGCAAAACTCTCCGTAACAGGATAGGTCGAAAGTTCCGGTCCCGGCACGTACTTCCCGCCTCCAAACACTTTAGGCTCAGGAAGGTATCCGGGCAAAGCTGTCCCTCCCGAGATGCTGTAATTGGCCGATATATTCTGCACCCCAAGAAGAATACGGGTACTCAGGTCCAGGATTTTTTTCAGAACATTGCTTACGGTTTTCATTCCGGTTACTTTGAGGGTTACCCCGGTTGCATCAACCGGGGTAGTAAACAAAATGCTGTTTTTATCCAGTACCTCCATGTCGCCCTGAATGGTTAATCCTTCGGCATTTGTGGCCTTGACTGTAATATCTTCGGTATTGAGCTTATGGTTGATTCGTTTGGCTATATTGGCCATAAACGTTAAACCGTCTTCGGTATAGGTAACCTCTTTTTGTTCTTCAGGTTTTTGGGGTGTTGTTTGCCGGGATGGTTGAGCTGCTGCAGAACGGTTCTGTGAACCGTAACGCCGGCCAGTGCGCCTGTATTTGGAATTTATCTCTTTAAAATACGGAACCAGGTTATAGATCTGGGTCAGGTTCATGTTGGTAAGAAAATTCCAGTTCATGGTATTTTGAACGGTATTTCCCAACCGGATGGTGTCGGCTGTAACCGGACCTGCCAGCCATCTGTACGTTCCCCGGTATTGAGTTGAAGCACTCATAAACCGGAGCAATTTGAATTTATTGATTGGTAGCTGATAGGAAATATTCACATTGTGGTTGTAAATCGTGGGTCGTCCCATATCATACAGGTTGTTCAGGATAGAATCCTTTTTCCACTGGTAATCATCGTCGTGTCTGTTGATCCGGCCTTCCGGTTCATCAATACGGGATGTGCTGTTTGACGAGAAATCAAAGCGCAGCGTTTGTGTAATGTTATACCGAAGATCAAAATACCGGTTCCACAGGAAATCTTTTTGGTAGGTTGTCGGAAGTTTCATCTCCGGATTGGTTACGTTCCGGGTCTGAATTTCATTGTATCTTCTTGAAAGATCGGTACGGAAGGAGATCTGTGTGGGTAAGGGGTAAAAGCCGAAATCGCCGATCAACCTGAGAGGCCCTTTCTGAAGAAATGATATTTTCTTGAACGGGGCAAACAGCTCGGATCGTTTGCTGAAGTTGTAGGAAAACATCCCCCGGTAATTCTTATTGAGATTGTATTCTGTATTAATATTTCTGGCAAACGTTTCACTGTACGAGTAGGATAAGGCAAAATTCCGGGGCGATAGTACGCCCGGTTCTCCGGTGGCAGATTGGGGTTCAATGCGTATATTATTCAGATTGATGCTTTTACGGGTGACTACATCCTGAGAAATATTTTTTATCGAATCACGAATTTCAGTTGTTTCTGCATTTCTCAGCGATTCTTTAAGCTCTATATCCGGGTCCAGCGGGTTATATTTTGGGTTTTCCATGCTTTTGGAATACCCAACGTAGAGAGGCAGTCTGACCCCTATTTTTTCCGGGAAGAACTTACCCAGGTCAACCGAGGAGGTTATGTCGTATTCAACCAGATCTACCATGCTTCGGTTATTGATCGAACTTTCGATGCCTCCGAAACCTGCGGAACGACTTCTGCCGGCAAATGTTACCGATCCCAGGTCGGCCAGTCTGGCTGTTACTCTTCCATTAGCTGCCCAGCCCCCTTCTTCATCAAAATCCGTTAATCTCAGTTCGTTGACCCAGGCCTCAACCGAGCGGGGCCCGGTATTGATCGTCTTTTTCGGATTTTTTATCCCGATCATAATGACCGCCACATTGCCCAGGTTTGGATTTCCTTTTATTTTAACCCGGTTTTTTCCCTCAAACCATCCTTCGTGAGACACATCGAATATATCCTGCAGACTGAGGGTAGATCCTTCGCGGCGTATTTCAGCGTTTCTTGCCTGCTTGACGTCGGTAAACAGATCCAGGGATACGTTGAGGCGGTTTTCATCCGGCCACACAATATAACGGTCTGACACAAGTTCCCCGTTATACCTGCCGGATGAATGAGGAGTAAGTTTTAAGGGGATCTCGTATTCATAGTAGTTGAAATTGTAATCGGAACCCAGGCGGATGAACAGTGATACCTCGTTGTCTTCCAGTTCATAACCTTCGATCTGTTCGGCATGTACTTCCATCCGGAGCCTTTTGTATCTTCTGAAATCCATGCCGATGTTTTTATAGGAAGCCCTGGCATCCCCCTGTTCAAGGTTTATAACCTTGAGTACCATTGATTGTTCATTTAGCTGCCGGAGCTGAGGATTTGCCGGATCAATTACCCGGTTAATATCGGGAGGTAAGATGTAATTGATGGGCTGACGGCTTCCGTTTTCCTCAATGTTTACCGCTGACACATCAAATTCTGTGGCCGGTGTTACAACCGCGTCTTCGGAAAGGTCCCGTGTGTACCTCCGCCAGTCAGCACGCACCAGGTTCAGCGTGGCAAAACGCAATACCACCGGATCGGAAAAATGGGTCAGGAACATACGCATGAAACGGATCGATTTAAAATCATTGATTGATCCGTAAACTTCATCGGGATTCTTGACCGGGATTTTAAACTGGTACCATTTCACATGCTCTGTTTCTCCGTTTTTCAACTGCACATTCGCCTCGCGGATATCGGTAATGTAGTTTTGCCCAAGGACCATATCCTCTTTCCGGAGGCTTACCTGATACTGATAATACCGTTCGTATTCATTCAGGGTGTTGTCATCATTAATGTCTTCGATATCAGGCAAGGTATAGGACGATGTGGGATAAGATTCGGGTGACATCTCCGTAGTGGGAGAGTTGCCATCCATTCCGTTGTATTTTTTATACCGTTCAAGGATGCCCAGTTGCTGGTCGTCATATTCTGATCCGCGGTAATATTGGTAGTTATCGGCAGAAGGATCTTCCGCGATGATTTCATATGCCTGGGGATCCAGGATATTCCGGAGGGTTTCAAGGTACGAACTGAAAAAGTCCTTTTCGTCGTCATCCCCTAATCCGTCTAATCCCACATCCTGATATTGCCTGGTTTCCGTACGGGCATCAAAGGAATTGACGAGGGACTGTTGGGTTGGCACCCGTCCCCAGATGGTTGTATCTACGTGAACCACCTCGCTGGAAGTAGGCAAGCCGTTTTCAAAGGTTTTTTTTGAATCTTTCAGAATGTCTTCTGAGATTTCTCCGAGGTTAAAGTACAGGTCCCCTCCCGTGTGCGTTCCTGTTTCATCGTTGATAAAAGGATCCATCATCCAGAATTCAATGAATTCGATGTTCTGGCTTTCAAAGTCACTGGATTCAATTTCCCGCATGATTCCTCCCCAGCGGGATTCCGGATCGCGCAGGGTTCCATCGGGATTTAATCCTGCGGAATAGGCCGTAGGTGCACTGTCATAATTGTAGGGTCCCCGCTCGGAGGGATAAAAAGCCAGATCCAAAACGGAAATATTGGTGGGTTGGCCCACCGGTGATTCTTTGGCCGGGAATATCTCTTTTTCAAAAATCTCCCGGACCAGGTGATTCGATTGCAGGTCTTTGTCATTCTTGATGTGGTTGGGAGTCAGTGCGTTATTTCTCAGAAACAGCGGATCGATGACATACCAGGCTAACAGGGCCCTGTTAAACCCGTAGGCAAGGGAACCGGAAGTATTTGCCTCGGCAAACTGTTGCTGATACTGAGGAGTACTGGCCATTACCCATTTTTGCTTGGTCCGCATGTCGATATTGGTTTTGGTACTCTCAAAGTCATCGATATAGGCAGTTCCTCCCTTTTCAATGATTTTGGAGTGTCCGGGGAACAGGCGTGCAACTTCACCATCGACATTAATGCTTGAAGGGGCTTTGGTATCATAAAAAGGCAGGAGATCCACCATTTTTGTCAGGAATTGGCTTTGGGTGTTGTATCGGGCATCGAAACCCACAATTGTGTTTGCAATCGGATCTTCTCCATAGTCTACTTTCTGGGTTAAGGGTCGTTCCCGCATGTGTAACATGGTGGCAGCGAGGTTAAAATTATCCGAAAAGGCGTAGTTGGCATGAGCCCCCAGCATGGTTTTTCGCTGCATGGTGAACAGGTCTTCACTTTCTGTTGAGATCTGAATCGGGGTCCCGGCCTCAAGCAATCCCTGGTTAATGATTTTTACACGCCCCAGAGTATAATCAACGGTATAGTCTACATTTTCAACCAACTCGCGGCCCCCGGCTGTTACTTTAACAGATCCCTGGGCCAGGTTGATGGACCCGATCGAGATCTCTGAGCCTGAAGAACCTTTGAAACTTCCTGTGATCAGGTATTTGTTGTGCTCGGCATCCTGACCGGCAATGGTCTTGGTTGAATCGTACAACGATTGAAAAACATATTTTTCAATGAACCGGGGTTCCCGGATCGAATCAGCCAGGTTTTGTCCGAAAGGCTCTACAACCGGAAAAATGATATGGGCAGACCTTGATCGGGCTGTAATCCCTTCGATATAATCGAATACTCCGTCTTTATAAGGATCTTTCTGTTTATTCAGCTTATCCAGGTTCATCACTTCCAGAAGGATGTGCCCTTCGATTCTGCTTTCGGGAAGGTAGTTGATATAGGTGCCTGTAGAATCGTTTTGGTACATGACGTTTAAAACAAACTCATCGCTGGTCAACTGAAATGCGTCCAGCTTGTAAATATTTTTCATCATCAGGTCCCATGTGGGAAGCGAAGGCGAGAGGTTGGTTCCTTTGAGAAGTTTCACAATAAGGGTTTGTGGGGCATCAATCCCGTCGGTCGAGAATTCCCCTACCTGATAGGTTTTCCCGTTGGCTGTAAAATTAAAGGCTATGGCCAGTACCTCGTCGGAATTTAAAGCGTGGTTCAGCGAAATATACCCCAGTTGTTCATTGACTGTGTATTCATTGCTGTTTAATTTTCTGGCATTTTCGAGCTTTTCAAAATCTTTTCCTCCGACAAATAAACTACCCAGCAAAGCCATGGTTGAGGTGATGTTCTCGGCATCCCGAATGGCCCCATAGGTACTTGTCATCTGTTGGTACATGCCGTTGGCTTCGTTGGTGGGGTACAGGTTGTCTGGAAACGGAAGGCCTGTGGTTTCCCGGAAATCCGTTACTTCATTGTATATGTGGGGTTCTCTTTCACCCAGGTCCTGCAATGCGATCAGGTTTCGTGAATCGGTAAAATTGCTTGTTTTGTTCGTTACCCAGACCTCAACTTTGTTGATGGTTATGTTTGACTGAATGAACTGCAAATTTCGCAGGGCTTCGTTGTAATGGTCCCGGAAATATTGAGCCAGGAAGAAATGCCGGTTGGCATCGTAATCATGGGCTGAGAATTCGAAATTTGTGATTTGCGCACCGCCCTCTGTTTCCATCGATTTTGTTTCCCCTTTATGCTGGGAAAAAAGGGTTGTCAGGGTAAGTTTCCCAAACTGCATTTCTGTTTTAACCCCGAAAAGGTTGGATGCTCCGGTGATTAAGGAGCCACTCAGGGGCAGGGAAACATTCCCGGCTTCAATTCGTTTAATGATCTCATCTTCATCGCCGGTGTATTCAATGTTCATTTTGTTTTCGTAATCAAACGATGCTTCGGTATTGTAGTTGACCCGCATTTGCAGTTTGTCCCCGATTTCACCCATTACATTCATTTGTATCTTTTCATCAAAATCGAAGGTGGGAACTTTACGCAGCCGTTCAGGGATCGCGGGATTTTCAGTGGCATTCATCTGGTATCCGAAGCTTACCTCCACGTATCCCTGAGGCCGGATGTTTACCGTGTTGCCTCCGAAAATGCGGTTAAATGCTTCGCCTCCGATGGTAAGCTTTGGAATCAGTGAATTCTGGTACCGGGCATCCTGAATTTCCGAACGCTGCTTCCAGTAATCTTTGATCGATTTCTCGAAATCATACTTCATGTAATCATTAAGGGTCATGGATCTGGGAAGCCGGTAATTAAAATCGCCGATTTTCTGGTAGAAGATATATTCACCGGTCAGCGGATCGTACTCAATTTCGTACCGTATGTTGTCCGGTTTTTCCAGGAATAATTTGGAGGTATCTTCTTCGGCAATGGAAAATGCCGGCTGGTCCTCAAAGGGAAAAGGCAACCTACCGGTGGTATCTCTATCTGTCGTATCCTGGGGTAAAAAAAGATAATCCCGGGGACCTGACGGGTGCTTAAGGTGCGACCGTGCATACAGGTTCATCCCCAGGAAACATACTAAAACGGTAAAGGCAAATATAGTACGTACGAATCTTCTCAAGTTTACAGTCTTTTTAACGCTTGTTTGATTACCTTTTCAACAGTCAATCCTGGTTCTTCTTTCAAGATGTTGTCAAGTACCTTCTCTGCATCTCTTTTTGCAAAGCCTAACATGACTAATGCAGATAACGATTCATTTCGTATTGTATTGTCTGAAGGCGTTAAAATATGGCTGGTATCGGCGATTTTCCCAAGTTTGTCTTTCAGGTCGATGAGGATCCGCTGGGCTGTTTTGGCCCCTATTCCTTTTATGCTTTTTAAGGTGTTTACATCGTCGGTTGAAATAGCGGATACAATTTCGTCGGGGCTTAACGAGGAAAGCATCATGATCGCCGTATTGGCTCCTACGCCGTTTACAGATATCAGATTCTTAAAAAGTTCCCGCTCTGCGTCCCCGGCAAATCCATAAAGCAGGTGGGCGTCTTCCCGGACAATCTGGTGGATTAGTACTTTTGCTGCTTTTTGCGTATGTAATTGAGTATAGGTATGCAAGGAAATTTTAACGGAATAACCGATGCCTCCGGCTTCAATCACTAAACCTGCCGGGTTTAGTTTGATAATTTCTCCTTTAATAAATTCGTACATGGCTTACAGGATTTATACATCGGAATCTTCTTCATTCGTTTCCATATCGATGTTTTCATCAACATGATTCGGATTGATGTCGAATTTTTTTAAGGGGTTTTTTGATATTTCAGCATATAGTTCCCGGTTTCTGCAGATATCAATCGCCAGGTACAGGGCTTCACGGAATGATTCGTGAGATGCTTTTCCTTCACCGGCAATATTATAAGCTGTTCCGTGATCGGGAGAGGTTCTGACGACAGGTAATCCTGCGGTGAAGTTTACTCCTTTTTCAAAGGAAACAAGCTTAAAAGGAGCCAGTCCCTGGTCGTGATACATAGCCAGGGTTGCATCAAACCGGGCATAATCGCCTGAACCAAAAAAGCCGTCGGCAGGATAAGGACCCATAACGATTATTCCTTTTTCACGGATTTCCTGAATGGCGGGGATAATGATTTCCTGTTCTTCGTTTCCAAGCAAACCGTCGTCCCCGGCATGTGGATTGAGCCCCAGCACAGCAATCCGGGGTGACGTGATCATGAAATCCTCAACCAGGGAGCGGTAAAGAATGGTAAGTTTCGAGAGGAGCACCTCCTTCGTGAGGTGTTCAGAAACCCTGGCCAGGGGAACATGACCGGTTGCGACACCAACGCGTAACTGCTCACTGACCATCAACATCAGGAAATCCGTTACCCCGAATTTTTGTGTCAGATATTCTGTATGCCCCGGGAAGGAGAATTTCTCACTTTGTATATTGTTTTTATTGATGGGAGCTGTAACCAATGCATCAATATCCCCGTTATGAAGGTCGTTAACGGCTCTTTCAAGGGCCATATAGGAGGACTCTCCGGCCATGGGTGTGGATTTTCCCAGTTCTACCCTGATGTTCTCATCAATGCAATTAATGATACTGGCTCTTTTAACGGCTGCTTCCCCCGGATGTCGGATATGGTTAAAACTCAGATTGTCAATGTTAAGTGCTTTCCTGTGGTATGCTGCTACCTTGGGTGATCCGTAGATGATCGGGGTACACAACTCCAGGATATGCGGATCCAGAAGGGTTTTCAGAATAACCTCGTAACTGATCCCGTTTATGTCCCCATGTGAGATCCCGACTTTAATTTTGTCTTTTTTTGTCATCTTTTTAGGGTATGAATATGGATTGAATAGCCTGTTTTATTTCCGGTCCAAAGTTAATTTTTTATTTGTGAGACTCAAAGCTTCCTGCCAGGTTAACAAGATGGATTTCTTCTTTGTTAATTAGGTGGATTTACGTTGCATGGTTGCTGTTGAAATCTGTATTTTTGAGGAAATGAAACAACAACCGGGTTCCTGTTCCGGTACCCCCTTCGCGCCTGTATCCCTTGTTTTCTCTGATAAAAGCCGATCCTGCAATATCGAGGTGTATCCAGGGATAACCGGTAAAGTGTTCCAGGAATTTTCCTGCTATGGAAGCCTGGCCTTCGCGTGACCCCAGATTTGAAAGGTCAGCCACCGGGGATTTTAAGGATTCTGAGAATTCTTCCCACAGGGGAAGTTCAACGATCCGTTCCCAGGTTTCTTCCCCTGAATTTTTCAGCGATGCCAGGTACCGGGGTGTATTTCCCATCGCTGCGATGCCCACATCTCCAGTGATCATTTCTGCTGTTCCGGTCAGTGTGGCAATGTCAATCACCAGAGCCGGATTGTATTTTTTTGCATAACTCAGGGCATCAGCAAGGAGGAGCCTTCCTTCGGCATCTGTATTCTTAATTTCCACTGTGGATCCGTCATGCATGGTGATGATGTCACCCGGTGTAAGGGCATTTCCGACAGGCCGGTTGTCGGTCGCCGGGATCAGACCGATGATATGCAGCGGGATATTTGCCCGGGCAACCGCGGAGAGGACTGCTGCTACAACCGCTGCCCCACTCATATCCGATTTCATATAGTCCATGGAGCGAAGTGTTGGTTTCAGGCTTAATCCTCCGGTGTCGAACACAACGCCTTTGCCTGCCAGCACCAACGGATGTGCATTGACCTTATTTGCAGGATTCCATTCCAGTATGGAGAATGTAGGTGGATCCACACTTCCTTTGTTGACGGCCAGCAACCCACCCATTTTCAGCGCTTCTATTTTTTGTTTGCCGAGAATTTCAGTGGTAAACCCAACGGTGTCACCCACTTTCCGGATCTCTTCAGCAAGCCGGTTGGCGGTTAACGTAATAACCGGCTCATTCACAAGATCACGGGCAAAGAAAACTGCGTCTGTTAGAATTTGAATCTCCTGTAATTCAGCATTACTGATTGAATCATCCAGAATAAACAGTTCCGATAAGACCCTGCTTTCTTTTTCTTTTTTATATTTATTAAACGAATAGGTGGCAAGAAACAAGCCTTCAATAAAAGGAAGGGTCCATCTCTTTTGTCCATAATTCAGGATCTGTATGGAACCGGATTTTTCCTTTTTCAGAAGAGGGTATAAACAGGCACCTGCTTTCCTTGATTGCTCGGCCTGGGCCCCGTAAGAGCCATCTTTGTTGATTTTGTAAAAGAACATAAATTCCGGATAACGGAAAATAACCGCTTCCGGTTCTTTTTCTGTTGTTTTTTCGAGGTATTTGAGTTCCCGGGAGTTCAGCATCCCGGCCGGCAATTCAGAAGTCCCGGTGAAAAGTACGGCCAATGATCTGTTTTCTTTTAATTCTTGTATTTTTGTGATTTGTGGTTTCATTTGTTTCATTTTTGTAAATCAGATTGGAATCAGATTGGTAAAAATAACACATAATTGGGATTAATCATTAAAAATACAGGCAAGGGATGGATACCGGGAAGATTTTAAAGAAGGCGCTCAACCTGGAGGAATTATCGGCAGAAGAAGGGCTGTACCTGTATGATACGCTTTCTACGGCTGAGTTGATGGCCGTTGCCAATGAATGCAGGCAAAAGCAGGTACCAGGGAATACGGTGGGATGGATCATTGACCGGAACATCAATACTACCAATGTGTGTATTTCGGGTTGCAGTTTTTGCAATTTTTATGTAAAATACAACGATAAGGGAGCCTATATAACTACAATTGAGGAATATACACGTAAAATTGAAGCGTTATTCAGGGCAGGAGGCAATCAGATTCTATTGCAGGGGGGGATGCATCCCAAACTGGGACTGAAGTATTATACCAACCTGTTTTCTGAGTTGAAGCGGTTGTTCCCCGGGTTGAAATTGCATGCTTTGGGGCCCGCTGAGGTGGTTCACCTGGCGCGGATGGAACGCAGGTCGTACCGTGAAGTACTTGAAGCCCTTGTGGAATCGGGTATGGACAGTTTGCCTGGCGCCGGAGCTGAAATTCTCTCGGATCCTGTCCGCAGAAAAATTTCACCTGCGAAATGTACTTCCCTTCAGTGGCTGGATGTGATGCGGGAAGCCCACAAGATGAACCTGGTAACCTCGGCAACCATGATGTTCGGGCATGTTGAATCACGCCGCGATCGCATCGACCATCTGGTAAAGCTCCGGCAGGTGCAAAGTGAAAAACCCCCCGGAACCTATGGTTTTGTGACCTTTATCCCCTGGCCTTTTATGGAAGAAGGAACAACCCTGCAGAAACAGGGAGTAACCAACCAGACAACCATCACGGATTATATCCGTCTGATAGCCCTAAGCAGAGTGATGCTGAATAACGTGAAAAATATTCAGGCTTCATGGCTAACCATGGGATTTACAGCTGCTCAGGTATGCCTTTATGCCGGAGCAAACGATTTTGGGTCGGTGATGATGGAGGAAAATGTAGTTTCAGCAGCCGGAGCATCCTACCGAACAGATGCAGGAGGTATCCGAAAAGCTATACAGGAAGCCGGCTTTGAACCGCAATACCGGAACCAGGCCTATGAACCACAGGAGATGCCTCAAAAAAAATAACGCATCCGGCAATTCTGTTTTTATGGGTTCCGGATTTTTTATTCGGGCGAAGTACACTATTTTTACATCCAAATTAAAATCAAAGAAATATGTCACGGATCCTGGTCATTGACGATGAACGAAGCATACGGAATACCTTAAAGGATATTCTGGAATACGAAAAGTACGATGTGGAACTGGCCGAAGACGGGCAGCACGCATTGGAGATTTTCAGAAACGGGGAATTTGATATTGTTCTTTGCGATATTAAGATGCCCGGGATGGATGGAATTGAAGTGTTGGAGAAGCTTGCAGCCCTGAATCCCGATATCCCGGTTGTGATGATCTCAGGCCATGGAAACATTGATACGGCTGTGGAATCTATAAAAAAGGGAGCCTATGATTTTATTGAAAAACCCCTGGATCTGAACCGGATGTTGATTACCATTCGGAATGCCATGGATAAATCCAACCTGGTTACCGAAACCAAAATATTGAAAAAGAAAGTCAGCAAAAAATATGAAATTGTGGGAGAGTCGGCTGCAATAAAAAAAGTGGTGGAGATGGCCGACCGGGTTGCACCCACGGATGCACGGGTACTCATAACCGGAGCCAACGGCACCGGAAAAGAGCTGGTAGCCCGGCGTATTCACGATATGAGCAACCGTTCTTCAGGCCATTTTGTGGAAGTCAATTGTGCCGCCATACCTTCCGAATTGATCGAAAGTGAACTTTTCGGACATGAAAAAGGAGCGTTTACTTCAGCTGTCAAACAACGGATCGGAAAGTTCGAACAGGCTTCGGGAGGAACCCTTTTTCTGGATGAGATCGGTGATATGAGTTTGCCGGCTCAGTCAAAAGTCCTGAGGGCTTTGCAGGAAAATGTGATCACCCGCGTGGGCGGCGATAAACATATCAAGGTAGATGTCAGGGTGGTGGCAGCGACCAATAAAAACCTTTCGGAGGAAATCGCAGCGGCAAAATTCAGGGAAGACCTGTATCATAGGATAAGCGTTATTTTAATCCGGGTTCCCACCTTAAATGAACGAATCGAGGATATCCCATTGCTGACAAATCATTTTCTTACCCTGCTTTGCCAGGAGTATGGAATGCCTGTGAAAACCATTACCGATGATGCAATAGCCGAACTGCAGAAGATGACATGGACCGGGAATATCCGTGAGTTCAGGAATGTCATTGAACGAATGATCATACTCTGCGATCAGACCATCGGAAGAGAAGAAGTGAAGGCCTATGCTGCTCCGGTCAAATAGCCCGCATCGGCCCGAAGAGAGGAAACTGCCGAAGGGATGAACAGGCATCAAAAGAAACATTCATTTCACTCAGCGATGGGACCAATCATTAAATTTGCGATATTTGCATTTTTATTGCTATGGATAAACGAATTGCTGTAATCGACCTGGGTACGAATACCTGTAATATGGTGATAGCAGAATTGAATGGGGTAGACTATAAGATTCTTTATCAGGGGAAAGAGCACGTAAGGTTGGCGGGGACTAAACATGAAAAAAACTGGATCAGCGAAAATGCTTTTTTAAGAGCTTCGCAGGCAGTGATGAATCTCATCAAAAAGGCCGGTGACTATACCACAAAACAGATACACCTGGTTGCCACATCAGCTGTCAGGGAAGCGATCAACCGGGATGAATTTATAGCCTTTATACAGGATAAAACAGGACTTCTTGCAGATGTGGTGTCCGGAGACCGGGAAGCCGAACTGATATTCAACGGCGTGTTGCTGGCATTCGGAACCATCGGGCAACCTTCGCTGATTCTCGATATCGGGGGAGGAAGCAACGAATTTGTTGTCACCGACGGCACGGAAATAATCTGGAAAGACAGCATTACTGCCGGGATGGCACGGATTTTACATCTTTTTAAGATGTCTGATCCTATCCGTCAGGAAGAACTTCGTGAGCTGAGACAATTCTTCCGGATGCAGAATACGGAAGCTTTGAGCCAATGCAAAAGCGCCGGAATAAAAAGATTGATTGGTTGTTCCGGAACGTTCGATACCCTTGCCGATATGATCGATAAAGTGAACCCCGGCACAAAAAAACGAATTACCCAAAAGATCGAATGGTATGATTTCCTGAAAGTGTATAAAAAGCTAATCGGTTCTACCCGTGCTGAAAGAAAAACAATGAAAGGCATGGACAGCGTACGCATCGACCTGATTGTTCCGGCAGTTATCCTAATCAAGCAGATCCTTTTGGATGCCGGTATCGATGAGATCTATCAAACAGGATATGCCCTGCGCGAAGGGGTTCTGTATGAAATGATGTGAGGGTTGTCGGTTCCCGACAGGAAATTGGGACTCTGCTTCGCTTCGTATCAGTTGACGGTTGTCAGTTGACGGTTGACGGTTTGATTGTCTGAAAATCCGAATATCCGAATATCCAAATATCCAAAAATCCGACTCGTGACTCATTGCCGGGTGTCACTGAATCGGTTGTCAGTTAAGCACCTTTCTGTTTCCGGAAAAATTCGATAAGTTGCATTTAACAGGTCAGGTGAAGAATCAGGTTGGTGTCCGGGTCGTTGATATGTTTAATTGCTTCCGGAGTACTCATGACAAGCAGTTCTACTTCTTTTTGGGCAGCGATCCTGTAGATTTCATCCATAACCGGCAGACTGAAGTTATGGCCTGTTCCGATAACCAGGAGCCTGCAATCCCATGGGATATTTTCATCCGGGGAAAGAGGGGTATGCCCGAACATTGCTCTGTATTTTTTTGATGCAGCCTTTTTTCTTTTTTTTACTTTCCCCTTTTCAATAACCACATCCTTCCCGTAGGTTTTCCCGTCAATGGTAACCGATCCAAATGAAAGACTGTTTACGATCATATGAATGATTCTTTTTTATTCCAAATAGAAACCGCATAACGCCTATAAATATACGAAAAAATCCAACTATATTGTGTTGTTATATAGTTGGATTTTATTGCCTGGAGGTCTCTGGCGGATTCGAACCGCCGTACACGGTTTTGCAGACCGTTGCCTAGCCACTCGGCCAAGAGACCTTTTTTAGCCGGACTGCAAAACTACTATTTTTTACCTTGAACTGCTCATAAATAGTAAAAAAATATGAAGAAAGTGCTTTGGTCAGCCGGCGGCCGTTATGGATTCTGTTAATCCGCAGGGAAAGCTTTATCCTAATAAATCCGTTCCTGTACGCAGGGAGAAAAAGGGAGGGTAGGAATAACCCCGATGAACAAACAACAACAAATTATTATTGAAATGGTTGCATGTTTTCCCGCAAGATTTTGTATCTTTTTCCCGCATTTATCCTGTCTGACAATGAAAACACAACCAACGCTTTCATCTGAACGCATTGTTTCCCTGGATGTGCTTCGGGGATTTGCCGTTTTGGGGATCCTGATCATGAATATTCAGAGTTTTTCCATGATCAGCGCTGCCTATTTTTTTCCGACGGCTTACGGTGATTTTACTGGCATTCATAAAGGAGTCTGGATCTTCAGCCATATTTTTGCCGACACCAAGTTTATCACGATTTTTTCCATACTGTTTGGTGCCGGGATTGTTCTTTTTACCGAACGGTTAAAGAGGAAAGGCATCAATTCGGTGGCACTCCATTACCGGAGGATTTTCTGGTTGCTGGTCTTCGGATTGATGCATGCCTATCTGCTGTGGCATGGCGATATACTGGTTCCCTATGCCCTGTGCGGATTTCTGGTAGTGCTGTTTCGAAAAAAAACACCCCGTACTTTGTTTATCCTGGGATTGGTATTCATTGCCATTCCTTCGCTTTTTTACCTTTTTTCAGGAACAACCATGCACTACTGGCCTGAAGAACAAGCCAATGCATTTATCCGATCGTGGCAGCCTCTGATGGAAGACATACAACATGAACTGGAGGTCTTCAGGGGAGGCTGGTTGAAACAGATGGAAATCCGTGTTGAAGAGTCGGTTTATATGCAAACCGTTGCATTGTTTTTCAATACCGGATGGCGATGCTTTGGACTGATGCTGATTGGTATGGCCCTGTTTAAAACCAGGGTGTTGTCGGCCGAACGAACAAACCGGTTTTACCTAATTCTGGCTTTGGCAGGGTTACTCGTCGGTTTGGTGCTGGTGATAACCGGGGTGTATAAAAATTTTGAACATCATTTTGCTGTGGAGTATTCCTTTTTCCTGGGCTCGCAGTACAATTACTGGGGAAGCCTCGGTATTTCAATGGCGTATATAGCGCTGATTATGCTTCTGACCAAAGCCTCAGCCAACGGATGGTTTTTGAGAAGCCTGAAAGCAGTGGGACAAATGGCATTTACCAATTACCTGCTGCAAACCATTCTTTGTACCTTTATTTTTTATGGCCACGGACTGGGTCTTTTTGGAAGAATTGAGCGATTTGGACAGATCCTTATTGTAGCTGGAATCTGGGTTTTGCAGATGGTCGTCTCACCCCTCTGGCTGAAGTACTTCCGATACGGACCGCTTGAATGGGCATGGCGAAGCCTGACCTACTGGAATCTTCAGCCCTTTAAAAGGGAAACGGAAAACTTATAATCCATTGGGAAACTGTAATTTCTTCCATCGTTGATTGACCGGCGTATCTTTTTTTCTGGTAATCCATGGATGGATCCATTGACCCGGAAGGCTGTTGCTTCCGGGATTCCTGCCTTCTCTTATCTCCATTTTTTTTCTCCCCGATGGAAATAAAACCGAACCGCCCTCATTAAAATATTCTGTGTGTAAAAACATCGAACAATAAGTTTAATTGTTCAAATAACGAACAAAAATCATGCGTAAGTAGTAGTTTTTAATGTGTTATACAACAATTTTTGAGGTTCTGATCGGGATTTCTGAAAGGGTGATTGTTGGGTAATCCGTATTCAGAATGTATACAAAACGTAAATTTTTTAATCCTTACAAAGTTAATCCGGGAACCTGTATCGCAAAGGTTAAATCATTTTGTACTTTTGCTTTGTCTGGTCGTACAAAGAAATTTCAAATGTTGCCCGGAAGGATTCGGAAGTATTCGGGCGTTGAAACAAAACAAGATGATTAAGAATAGGGTTGAAGATCCACAGAAAAAAGGGAATACCACAAAGCCTAATTTCATACACCTGCAGATAGAGAAAGATTTATCGGAGGGAAAAAACAACAGGCGTGTACATACGCGTTTCCCTCCTGAGCCAAACGGGTATCTGCACATAGGGCATGCAAAGTCTATCTGTTTAAATTTCGGAATTGCCGAAAAGTATGGAGGCAAGTGTAATCTGCGATTTGACGATACGAATCCTTCCAAAGAGGAAACAGAATATGTGGAATCCATCCTGAAGGATATTCACTGGTTGGGTTTTGACTGGGACGACCGGTTGTTTTATGCATCCGATTATTTTGATAAGCTTTATGAGTTTGCCGAGACACTGATCAAAAGGGGGAAAGCCTATGTGGATGATCAGGATTCTGAAGCCATCGCCTTACAAAAAGGAAGCCCCACCCGTCCCGGTACGGAAAGTCCGTTCAGAAACCGTACGGTTGAAGAGAATCTGGATCTTTTCAGGAGGATGAAAGCAGGAGAGTTTGATAACGGTGCCAAAGTGCTGCGTGCGAAAATTGAGATGGCTTCCCCCAACATGCATCTCCGGGACCCGATTATCTACCGGATTATTAAAATGCCCCATCATCGCTCTGGCAATAAATGGAAAATTTACCCCATGTACGATTTTGCCCACGGGCAAAGCGATTTCTGGGAAGGGATCACCCATTCGGTCTGTACCCTGGAGTTTGAAGTCCATCGGCCTTTGTACGACTGGTTTATAGACCAGTTGCAGGAAAATGATTACCGGCCCCGGCAGATCGAATTTGCCAGGCTCAACCTTACCTATACGGTGATGAGCAAACGCAAATTGCTGGAGCTTGTAAAGAAGAAATATGTTAACGGGTGGGACGATCCCAGGATGCCTACCCTTTCGGGTTTGCGGCGGAGAGGATACACCCCGGAATCAATCCGTACCTTTTCCGAACGCATCGGAGTGACCAAAGTAGATGGTATGGTTGACGTATCGCTGCTGGAACACAGTGTCCGGGAACACCTGAACAAAATGGCCCAGCGGATCATGGGAGTCCTACATCCCCTTAAGGTTGTGATTACCAATTATCCGAAAGGCCAGGAAGAAGAACTGGAAGCCATCAACAACCCGGAAGATGATAAAATGGGAACACGAAAAGTACCCTTCTCAGAAGTGATCTATATCGAACGGGATGATTTTATGGAAAATCCTCCCGGGAAATTCTTCCGCCTTGCACCGGGACGGGAAGTACGTTTGCGGTATGCCTACTTTATAACCTGCCACAAAACAATTAAAAATGAAAAAGGGGAGATCACCGGGATTCATTGTACCTATGATCCGGCTACACGGGGAGGCAATGCCCCCGATGGCAGAAAGGTGAAAGCTACCCTCCACTGGGTGTCAGCAAAACATGCGGTAAAATCGGAAGTTCGTCTGTACGACCGCCTGTTTTTCGATGAAGATCCCGCCGGACACAAAGAGACCGATTTTAAGGAATTCCTGAATGAAGATTCGCTTACGGTATTGCCCGAGTGTTATCTTGAACCCTTTGTAAAAGGAGCACAACCTTTCAGCCACTTTCAGTTCGAGCGACTGGGGTATTTTAATGTCGATCCGGATTCAGAAGAGCAGAAACCGGTATTTAACCGAACAGTTTCCCTCCGGGACTCCTGGGCCAAAGTCAAAAACAAATAACTGGAATTTCACACTTTCTGAATCATCTTATCAGGATACTATTTTTTACTATAGTATAGAAATCCACATCCTGTCCGTGTGTCGCTAAGTCCTTCGCGGTTTTATGATCTTTTCAGACATCCTCACTCCTGAGTGATAATTCGTATGCTCGTTTCATAATCCTATGGTTTAAATAGAAACCCCCCTTCTTTGATGGTGCATTCTTTATTCAAAATAATTTACCGATCCCAATGGCTATAGGGATGCCACGGAGATCGTCAACTTTAAGGATTTTCTTTTTTCCTCCGCCAAAGCGGTAAGTTTCCATATTTGAGAACATTGTCCCGTTGTGGGACACATTCGCATGAACAAATACTTGCTACATGGCTCATATTCAGCTACTTTCGTCTTTCTGGCACGCCCTTTGCACTCTCTATGGCATGAACAATAAAATGAAAAAACAAACATTAAAAATA
>Ga0307422_1000325_pt1 | contig 27980 bp, 18 predicted proteins | sample SalMarWE160290MG_FD_202153 | JGI IMG/M metagenome (GOLD analysis project Ga0307422, IMG submission 202153) | Salt marsh sediment microbial communities from the Plum Island Ecosystem LTER, Massachusetts, United States - WE1602-90 | ecosystem: Environmental > Aquatic > Marine > Intertidal zone >...
CGGTGGTCGTAAACAGGCCTGCCTGTTTTCGGCTCAAACAGAGGGGAGGCAAAAGCCTGATCACATGATCACCCGATACTCCGGTGAATATTTTATGCCTGGTCAGCATTTCCGAGCGAATTTCTTTTACCGTATGCTGAAATTCCAGTCCGATCATCAGCCCTTTTCCACGCACGGTAATTCCGGGGCCGAGTTTTTTCAGTTTTTCCATCAGAAAAACCCCTGTTTCAGCCGCATTTTCTATCAGTCTTTCGTTTTTAAATACATCCAGCACAGCAATAGCTGCAGCACAAGCGAGATGATTCCCTCCAAAAGTTGTTCCCAACATTCCATGCCAGGGTTTTATTTCCGGGGCTATCATCACTCCACCAATTGGAAATCCGTTGCCCATTCCTTTGGCGGTTGTAATGATGTCTGGTTTAATACCTGTATACTGATGAGCAAAAAATTTACCGCTTCGCCCGTAACCTGACTGGATCTCATCCACAATCAGGAGGCTTCCTTCCCGGGTAGTAATTTTTCTGAGTTCCGTCAAAAAATTCCTCTCCGGAATATGAATTCCCCCAATCCCCTGGATTCCTTCAATGATCACGGCTGCAACTTCATGCTCTGAGAAAGCTTTTTCAACGGCTTTCAGATCATTAAGAGGCAGGATCAGTGCATTTTCAGTCTTATTCACAGGAGCTACAATTTTCGGATTATCCGTAAGTGCCACTGCTGCCGAAGTTCTTCCGTGAAAACCCTTTGTGAAACTTAAAAACTTTTTCCTCCCCGTTACAAAGGAAGACAATTTAATGGCATTTTCGTTGGCCTCGGCACCGGAATTGCATAAAAACAGCTGGTAATCATCATACCCTGAAAGCTCCCCCAGCTTGCCGGCAAGTTCAACCTGAAGCGGGTTCTTTACTGAATTGGAATAAAAACCGATCCGATGCAATTGTTCAGTAATGAGCTTCATATAGTAAGGGTGGCTGTGACCGATTGAAATGACCGCATGGCCCCCATAGAAATCAAGGTATTTGTTTCCCTCTGAATCCCATACATTACACCCTGATGCTTTTACAGGGGTTATATCAAATAATGGATATACATCAAATAAATTCATATGTTTTGATTTTCTACATTTCTTTCAGCGTAATCTTCTCATTTTCCGGGGAAACAAAGAAGATCTGTACTGAATCAAGTGCCCCATGCAATGCTAAAACACAACCGGTTTAAGGATCAATCCTGTTTCTTCAGGTAAACCAAAAAGCAGATTCATATTCTGTACCGCTTGTCCTGAAGCTCCTTTTAACAGGTTGTCTGTGAGGGACAGTACGATCAATTTATTTTTCTGTTTTTCAAGGTATAAGACCGCTTTGTTCGTGTTTACCACCTGTTTCAGATCCGGATGTTTTTCAGCAATAAAAACAAAAGGATGGTTTCTGTAATAAGCTGAGTACATCCTCCTGGCTTCTTCCTCAGATCCTGAATAGCTGGTATATACAGAGACAAAAATGCCTCTTGTAAAATTGCCCCGAAAGGGGATAAAATTCAGATCTGAATTAAAACCCGGTTGTAATTGTTGAATACTCTGGATAATCTCTTCCTGGTGCGGGTGCTGAAACATCTTATATGCTGAAAGGTTATTGTGTCTCCAGCTAAAATGAACTGTAGCCGACAGGGATTGTCCGGCACCGGTGGATCCTGTGATGGCATGAACATGCAATTCATCCCGGATCGAACCCTTTGCAGCCAGTGGCAGAAGTGCCAGTTCAATGCCGGTGGCAAAACACCCGGGATTCGCAATCTTACGGGCCTTCCGGATCGCTTCCCGGTTAAGCTCAGGAAGTCCGTAAACAAACCCCTGGTTATCCGGTTTCAGGCGGAAATCCCGGCTCAGGTCAACAATCTTTACTCGCTCAGGAATTGCATGGCTTGTCACAAATTCTTCGGATCGTTTATGTCCCATGCATAAAAACAGAACATCCACAGCCTCCAAATCTGCAGATCCGGAAAAGCGCATGCGGGTTTCTCCGAAAAGACCGCTATGCACATCGCTAACCAGATCCCCTGCATGGCTTGTACTTTGGATAAATTCCGTTTCCACCCCGGGGTGATTCAACAGCAGCCGTATCAGTTCCCCTCCGGTGTAACCGGCTCCTCCTATGATTCCTGCTTTTATCATTGATCCCATTTTGTATCCTGTTTGTTTACTGCATAAAAAATTCTTTGGGGGGTTGCCATAATATGGGTATATCCTTTGACATCCTCGCCGGTCCATGCTCCGCTTTGTTCTCCATAAGCGCCAAAACCGGATTCCATCAGATCATGTTCCGATTCAATCCCGAGCAGATCAAAATGATACGGTTTTAATCCAACATATACTTTCCCGGTTACATTTTTCTGACTGCTTTCAAGGAATTTCTCCATATCCCGCATCACCGGTTCGTGGTATTGAGATTCGTGCAGAAACATCCCATACCAGTTAGCCAGTTGATCCTTCCAGTACATCTGCCATTTGGTGAGGGTATGTTTTTCCAGCAGGTGGTGTGCCTTAATAATGATCAGTGGTGCAGCGGCTTCAAAAGCAACACGCCCCTTAATACCCAGCATCGTATCACCCACATGGATATCACGCCCAATGGCGTAGGGGGTAACTATTTTATCCAACGCCTGAATGGCCTTAATCCCGTCGGGATATTTCTTCCCGTTAACAGCCGTTACTTCTCCCTTTACAAAATCCAGGTCCATTGTCTGACGGTCCTTTTTCTGTAACGGGTTGGGGTAAGCTTCCTCCGGCAAGGGATCTTTTGAAGTCAGTGTTTCTTTCCCCCCAATACTGGTTCCCCAGAGCCCCTGATTGATCGAATACTGCATTTTTTCAAAATCCTCCTCAATCCCATATTTTCTGAGAAATCCGATTTCCTGTTCTCTGCTTAAGGAAAGATCACGTACCGGAGTAAGTATTTCTATTTCAGGAGCCAGCACCTGAAAAGTCAGATCAAACCGGATCTGATCATTGCCTGCACCAGTACTTCCATGGGCTACATAACGGACCCCATTCTTTTTTGCATACTCAATAACAGCCATTGCCTGAAAAACACGTTCAGAACTTACGGAAACCGGATATGTATTGTTCCTCAGTACATTTCCATAGACCATGTACCGGATGCATTTTTCATAATATGTACCGGTAATATCGAGCGCCACATGCTCCCTGGCTCCAAGCCGGTATGCCTTCTTTTCAATCTCAGCCAGCTCCTTCCGGGAGAACCCTCCGGTATTTGCCAGAACTGTGTATACATCAAATCCTTTTTCTTTGGATAAATATTTTACACAAAAGGAGGTGTCTAATCCCCCACTGAATGCCAACACAACTTTTTCTTTCATAGAAGATATTTCTTGCTTTATATTTTAAACAGGGAAAAGATCATCGGTAAAAATTTAATCCCTCCCACTTTGTTGTTTTTCCGTTTTAACTTATTGATGCTATCCAGAAGGGACCGTTTTCTGATTTTGCCGTTTTTTTTGCTTTTCTCCCATGCCGGATCGTATAACATACCGGTACATAAGCATTTTGTCCTGCCGGTACGGACCAGGATGTCGTAGTTTACACATCCGGAACACCCTTTCCAGAAGGCATCTTCATCGGTCAGCTCGGAAAAGGTCACCGGCCGGTATCCCAGTTCATGGTTAATTTTCATCACAGCCAGGCCGGTTGTCAGACCGAAAATTTTCGCTTCCGGATATCTCCTGCGCGATAAGGCAAAAGCCTGGCGTTTGATCTCTTTTGCCAGTCCCAACCCTCTGTATTCCGGTGTGACAATAAGTCCGGAATTGGCAACAAACCGGCCATGCCCCCATGTTTCGATGTAACAGAATCCGGCAAACTTCCCGCCTTTATCCGTGGCAATGATCGCTTTTCCCTCTACCATCTTTTCTTTCAGGTATTCATAAGTCCGCCGGGCAATCCCTGTCCCCCGCTCCTGTGAAGCATCTTCAATAGCCTGATTAATGGTATCAATGTACGGGATGTGAACCTCGTTTGCTATCTCTATTTTTATTCTGTTTTTTATTTCTCGTTTCATGTTGCTCTTATCTGTTCTTAACGATACATTCAATCGTACGAACCTGCATATTCTGCATGCTCTTTTTATGTTTTTCCGGATTTATCCCAGTTTCTTCTCCAAAGCCGGCATAATCAGAATCAACGAATCCAGTAGTTCTCGTTGTGAAACACCTTCTCTCAAAACAATCAGAATGGTATCATCCCCGGCAACTGTCCCCATAATGCCCCATGAACCGGCATTGTCGATAACCGAAGCAATGCTGCTTGCATAACCCGGTAATGTCTTTATGATCCCAATATTCCCTGAAAAATCAATCCCTTTAAAACCATCCGCCAGAAAATTTACCTTTTGCAACGTTTTATTCCCCGGGGATCCTGCTTCCGGAATAAGATAGGTATACTCCCCGGACGGGTCCGGCACTTTTGCTACCTTCAGGTTCTTTAAATCACGCGACAAGGTTGCCTGGGTCAGATCAAAGCCCAGACGCCTTAACTGATCCAAAAGTTCCTCCTGACTGTGTATGTGACCATTCGAAATTACTTTCCTGATCGCTACCTGACGCTGCAATTTATGTTTCATTAAATGTATAAATATGCATTTTTTGTGCAAAAATATACATTTCTTTATAAAATCAAATTATTTACGGTAAATATTTTTATTTTTGCAGCCAATTCGTAAATGGTGAAGCGAAACTAAAAGAGATGAATCAGATCAACGGGAAAAAGAAACCGCAATAGGGATGCGTTTGAACTACATAAAATAGTACAGGCGCATTTTTTTTAACAAAAAACGGAAAAATGGTACGATGCAGACAAGCAAGGTTAGTTTTGGAAGACGGCACAGCATTTATTGGTAAATCGTTTGGTTCTGATCGATCTGTGGCCGGGGAGATTGTTTTCTATACCGCCATGACCGGTTATCCGGAAAGCCTTACGGATCCTTCCTATACGGGTCAGATTCTTGTTTCGACCTACCCGATGGTTGGCAATTACGGAGTTCCTGAGAACACAGCTGAGAATGGGATCTTCCGGCATTATGAATCCGCCCGTGTTCATGTTCTGGGATTGATCATTTCTGATTATTCTTTTGAATACAGCCATTGGAATGCCATTAAAAGTCTGGGTGAATGGCTTAAAGAATCGGATGTTCCAGGTTTGTTTGATATTGATACCAGGGCGCTGACAAAGATTCTCAGGGAGAAAGGATCCATGTTGGGGAAAATTGAATTTGACGGAGAGGCAGTAGCCTTCCGGGATCCGAACAAAGAAAATCTTGTTGCCAGGGCGAGCATAACGGACCGGCAGGTTTATGGCAGGGGAAAACACAAGGTTGTATTGGTGGATTGTGGAATGAAATACAACATTATCCGTTGCCTGCTGGAAAGGGATACTACAGTGATCCGGGTTCCCTGGGATTATGATTTCACACGGGAATCCTATGACGGTATTTTCCTCTCCAACGGGCCGGGAGATCCCGCCATGTGCGGAGAAACGATTAAGAACATCAGAAAGGTTCTTTCAGACCCGAGACCCATTATGGGAATCTGCCTGGGCAACCAGCTTCTTGCCAGAGCGGCCGGAGGCGACACCTACAAGCTGAAATACGGACACCGAAGCCACAACCAGCCTGTTCTCCTTGCCGGGACGAACCGTTGTTTTATCACTTCACAAAACCATGGCTATGCCGTTTTACCGGAATCGTTGCCCGCAGACTGGGAACCTCTTTTTATCAATGTGAATGACCAGACCAATGAAGGAATCAGGCACAAAACAATGCCGTTTTTTTCTACACAGTTTCATCCCGAAGCTTCCGGCGGACCTACCGATACGGAATTTTTATTTGATGATTTTATTGAAAATATTAAGGCATCAAATCGAAGGTTAAATCAAACTAAACCTAACGCGTAATTCGAATATCGTATCTCGTCAATTCAAGATTGTTATGATAAAAAATAAAATTAGCAAAGCCCTCATTCTTGGTTCAGGAGCTTTAAAAATCGGGGAAGCCGGAGAGTTCGACTATTCGGGGTCCCAGGCATTGAAAGCACTTAAGGAAGAAGGGATTGAAACCGTTCTGGTCAATCCGAATATTGCGACGATTCAGACCTCAGAGCACATTGCTGACAAGATCTATTTTCTTCCGGTGACTCCTTTTTTTGTAGAAAAAGTAATTGAAAAAGAACGTCCTCAGGGCATTTTGCTTGCTTTTGGCGGGCAGACGGCACTGAATTGCGGAGTGAAACTTTTTGAAACCGGTATCCTTGAAAAATACAACCTGAAAGTACTCGGAACGCCGGTTCAGTCAATCATCCAGACCGAGGATCGTCAGCTATTTGCCAAAATGCTGGGAGAAATAGATATCAAAACACCGGTAAGCATTGCCTGTAAATCGATTGAGGAAGCGAAGGCTGCGGTTGAAAAACTGGATTTCCCGGTCATCCTCCGGGCTGCCTACACCCTGGGAGGAATGGGAAGCGGATTCTGTGAAAACAGGGAGGAGATGGAGAAACTGGCTTCCAAGGCTTTGTCCTACTCTCCGCAGATCCTGATTGAAGAATCGATCAAGGGATGGAAAGAAGTGGAGTATGAAGTGGTCCGTGACCGCTACGACAACTGCATCACCGTATGCAATATGGAGAATTTCGATCCACTGGGAATCCATACCGGCGAAAGCATTGTAGTGGCCCCATCGCAAACATTATCCAATGCTGAATACCATAAACTGCGGGCACTCTCCATAAAAATAATACGGAAAGTGGGGGTCATCGGGGAATGCAACGTACAGTTTGCCCTTGATCCTGAATCGGAAGATTACCGGGTCATTGAAGTAAATGCACGGCTTTCGCGTTCGTCGGCACTGGCATCCAAAGCTACCGGCTATCCCCTGGCCTTTGTGGCAGCCAAACTGGGCCTGGGATACGGTCTCTTTGAATTAAGAAATGCAGTCACCAAAGTAACAACAGCCTGCTTTGAACCTGCCCTTGACTACATCGTCGTAAAAATCCCCCGATGGGATCTCAACAAATTTACGGGCGTTTCCAAAGATATCGGAAGCTCGATGAAAAGTGTGGGTGAGATCATGGCCATCGGACGGTCGTTTGAGGAGGCGATCCAGAAAGGAATTCGGATGGTGGGTGTGGGCATGCATGGTTTCGTTGGCAATACAGGCACAATTCCCCCGGACGAAGTCGATAAGGAACTGGTTACGCCCACAGACCGCAGAATCCTGGCAATCGCCGAAGCATTTAAAAACGGCTATTCGATTGACCGGATCTATGAAAAAACAAAAATCGACCGCTGGTTTTTGCAAAAACTGAACCATATCTACAGGATCAGCAAAATGCTGGAACAGGTGCCTTCGATTGAAACCCTTTCTGAGGAACTTCTGATCACAGCCAAAAAAGCCGGTTTTTCTGACTTCCAGATAGCCCGGCTTGTGGAAGACAGCCCCAATGAAAAGATCCGGAACGATCTGATCCGCGTCCGCAACCGAAGAAAAGAAAAAGGAATTCTCCCCGTAGTGAAACAAATTGATACCCTCGCAGGGGAATATCCTGCACAAACCAACTATTTATACCTCACCTACAACGGAACCGAAAATGATATTGACTATACCGACGATAAAAAATCGGTTGTTGTGCTTGGATCAGGAGCTTACCGGATTGGAAGTTCTGTAGAATTCGACTGGTGCAGCGTAAATGCCATAAACACAATCAGGGAAGTAGGCTACCGTTCGGTTATGTTGAACTATAACCCGGAAACCGTAAGTACCGATTATGATAGCTGTGACAGGCTCTATTTCGATGAACTATCCTTCGAACGCGTCATGGATGTGATTGATCTTGAAAAACCCTTCGGAACCATTATTTCAATGGGGGGGCAGATCCCCAATAACCTGGCCATGAAACTCTATCAGATGGGTGTGACGGTATTGGGAACTTCACCCGTTAACATTGACAATGCCGAAAACCGGGAGAAATTTTCATCGTTACTCGACAGGCTCGATGTTGATCAACCCCGATGGGCAAGGTTATCCACAACCGAAGGAATCCATAAATTTACAGATAAGGTGGGTTATCCGATCCTGATCCGGCCCTCGTATGTTCTGTCAGGAGCTGCCATGAACGTAGTATCCAATTCCGATCAACTGGAACATTTCCTTATGCAGGCAGCCAACGTATCAAAGGAATATCCGGTGGTTGTAACCGAATTTATTGAGGAGGCCAAAGAAATTGAAATAGATGCCGTGGCCCGTGAAGGTGAAATTATTGCGTATGCCATCTCAGAACACGTCGAATTTGCCGGAGTGCATTCAGGCGATGCAACCATTGTTTTCCCCCCTCAGAAACTGTATATTGAAACCATCCGCCGCATAAAAAAGATCGCCAGGAAAATTGCCAAAGGACTTGAGATTTCAGGTCCGTTTAACATGCAGTTCCTGGCTAAAGATAACGACATCAAAGTAATTGAATGCAACCTGCGGGCTTCGCGTAGTTTCCCCTTTGTATCAAAGGTCATGAAGATCAATCTGATCGATATCGCTACAAAAGTAATGTTGGGCATACCGGTTGAGAAACCCGACAAATCGTTATTTGAACTCGATTACGTAGGAGTAAAAGCCCCTCAGTTCTCCTTTGCCCGCTTACTGAATGCCGATCCGGTACTCGGAGTGGATATGGCTTCTACAGGGGAAGTCGGATGTATCGGCGAATCCTATTACGAAGCGATCCTGAAATCAATGCTGTCGGTAGGATACACAATCCCGGAAAAAAATATACTGATCTCATCAGGTCCTTCCCGGTCGAAAGTGGAATTACTCCAAAGTGCCGGTATGCTGGTGAAACGAGGATATCACCTGTTTGCCACCGAAGGAACCCATCGTTTCTTTAGGGAAAATGGAATCGAAAATACGTTGCTTCACTGGCCCGACGAAGAAGACAGACACCCCAATACCCTGGAATATATCCGTCAGAAAAAAATTGACCTGGTCATAAACATCCCGAAAAACTATACCCGACGGGAACTAAAAAACGGATACCAGATACGACGGGATTCCATAGATTTTAATATTCCCCTGATTACCAATGCCCGGGTGGCGAGTGCCTTTATTTATGCATTCTGTAAACTGGGGGAAAAGGATATTTCGGTGAAAAGCTGGGATGAATACACCAACTGAAAAAGAAGCTGTCTGAAAAGAGAATAGAACAGCTAAGGACAAAAAGCTACCGCAAAGGACGCTACGTTATCTCCTGTTGATTGTGAATTCTCTATGGACGTTGCGCCTTTCTGGCGAACTTTGCGGTTAATGAATACAATGACTTATCAGAAAGTCTCTTATAATTTCTTGCAGGTCGATTAATTTAATACAAGCTTGAAAGACCATTCAATGGTTTGGCCTTCTTCCGTTTTTCTGTCCCCTGTTACTTTTACCGGTATTCTGATTTTTACTTTCCAGACTTTTGTTTTTACCTGCTCCATATGTTCTGTTTTCCTGGCTTTATTATTCTTCGTAAACCAACAGCAAATATTGTTCCAGATTTATTCTACAATATAGGATATTGGATGCAGGATTTAACCAAAAGGTTGCGCTGATCACAGAGAACTTATTAACAGCACTGTGTTTGTATCGGACAAAAAGAATTAAATCTTTGTTTTCAGCAGGGCAATATCCAGGACATCCATAATGGTTTTTACAAAATGGAAGGTAAGTCCCTTTACATAGTTGGTCTTAATTTCCTCGAGGTCTTTTCTGTTAACTTCCGACAGGATGATGTGATTGATTCCCGCCCGTTTGGCTGCCAGTATTTTTTCCTTGATTCCTCCTACGGGAAGCACTTTCCCGCGCAGGGTTATTTCGCCGGTCATGGCTAAATTTTTCCGCACTTTCCTTTTCGTAAAGGCTGAAGCCAGGGCACTCACTATGGTGATCCCTGCCGACGGGCCATCTTTCGGGATCGCTCCTTCCGGAACATGAACGTGGACGTTCCACGTTTCAAATACTTCAGGCTTAAGGTCCAGCGTGTTGGCATGTGATTTTAAATATTCATGGGCAATAATAGCCGATTCCTTCATCACTTCTCCCAGGTTTCCTGTAAGGGTTAAGGTTCCTTTTCCTTTGCTGAGGCTACATTCCACATACAGTATTTCCCCTCCTACGGCGGTCCAGGCAAGACCGGTTACGACCCCTGCAAAATCATTGCCCTGGTACTTTTCTTTGGTATATTCAACAACCCCGAGATATTCACGAATATCGGTCCGCGTAAGCCTAGGATCATAGGGTTCTTCGAAGGCTACTTTTTTGGCTACCCGTCGGATCACTTTTGCAATCTTCTTATCCAGTTCCCTCACACCTGATTCGCGGGTATAATTTTCTGTAATATGTTCAAGTATCTCCTTTGAAAACTTCACATCTCCCTTTTTCAGGCCATGATTCTTAAGTTGTTTAGGGATCAGGTGTCGTTTGGCAATTTCCACTTTTTCCTCTACCAGGTATCCACTTACTTCAATCAGTTCCAGCCTGTCGCGAAGGGCCGGATCAATGGTATTCAGTGTATTGCCGGTAGCAATGAAGAGAACCCGGGAAAGATCATAATCAAGCTCCACATAATTATCATGGAATCCGGTATTCTGTTCGGGGTCGAGCACTTCAAGCAATGCCGATGCCGGATCTCCGTGAAACTGCCTTGACACTTTATCGATCTCATCCAGAATAAATACCGGATTGGAAGATTTCGCTTTTTTAATATTCTGGATAATCCTTCCCGGCATAGCCCCAATGTAGGTTTTTCTGTGGCCCCGGATCTCCGATTCATCATGCAGTCCGCCCAGGCTGATCCGCACATAATTACGCCCAAGCGCCCTGGCTACCGACTTCCCCAGCGATGTTTTCCCAACACCCGGGGGCCCGTAAAGACACAGAATGGGCGATTTCATATCCTTTTTCAGTTTCAGAACTGCCAGGTGCTCCAGGATTCTTTCCTTGACGGTTTCCAGACCGAAATGATCTTCATCCAGGATCTTCCGGGCACGGTTCAGGTCAAAATTATCGTCGGTATATTCATTCCAGGGAAGCTCAAGCAACGTCTGGCAATAGCTAAACTGAACCGAATATTCACCGGCGGCCGGATTCAACCGCAGCAATTTATCAACCTCCTTTTCAAAATATTTAGCCGTTGTTTTATCCCACTTTTTCTTCCTGGCTTTTTCTTTCATTTCATGTATTTCCTGCTCAATCGGATTCCCTCCCAGCTCATCCTGTATGGTTTTCATCTGTTGATGCAACAGAAATTCGCGCTGTTGTTTATCCATATCGGATTTTACTTTCGATTGGATATCATTTTTCAATTCGAGCATCTGGACTTCCTTAACCAGGTAACTGATCGCCTGCACTCCGCGTTCCCGGAGTTCATCAATCTCAAGGAGGCTTTGTTTGTCCTGCACCTTAAGGTCCGTGTTGGAACAGATAAAATTGATCAGAAAGGTACTGTTTTCGATATTTTTCACTGCAAAGGTTGCTTCCGGAGGCACATTGGCAGCAAACTGGGCAATTTTAATGGACAGGTCTTTGAGCGAACCGACAATTGCATTGAACTCAGCACTATCACCCCGGTGTATTTTTTCATTCAATACATCGACCGTTGCCTTGTAATAGGGCTGGTTTGTCACCATCTCCCTTACCCTGAACCTCCTTTTCCCCTGAATAATTACCGAAGTGGAACCATCCGGCATTTCGAGGATTTTCAATATCGCAGCCACCGTTCCCACCGAAAACAGATCCCCGGGAGCCGGATCATCCCGATTGAAATCCCTCTGTGCCAATGTCCCGAGTAATTTACTTCCCTCATTGACATCCCGGATCAGCTGCAACGATTTGCGGCGCCCCACGGTGATCGGAAGAACCACTCCCGGAAACAAAACGGTGTTTCTCAGAGGCAGTATGGGTAAAATATCCGGAACCTCTACATCGCGCAAATCACTGTCGTCCCCATCCGCTATAATCGGAATAAAATCCGCATCATCGGGTAACCCATCGGATAAAATAATATTTCGAAAGTTGACTTCGTCCAGAATTCCCATAGTTCGAAATTAATAAAAAAAGCCCCTTGACGGAGCTTCCTGATTCGTTAGCACTCGCTAATTCACTTTTTTCTCTTTTCCATATGGCTTTTATACCGGGTATTAAATTTATCTACGCGTCCTGCCGTATCAACCAGTTTTACCTTTCCGGTATAGAAAGGATGGGAGGTATTTGAAATTTCAATTTTCACCAAAGGATACGATACGCCATCCACTTCGATCGTTTCCTTCGACTGGGCTGTTGATTTATTTATAAATACCTGGTTATTCGACATATCTTTAAATGCAACCAACCTGTAATTTTCCGGGTGTATTCCTTTCTTCATTGGTCTAAATTTATAATTCTTTATGGTGATTCATCTTCCTGAGATTCATAGGGCAAAAGACACCTGCCTTTCCTGTTCATTGGATTCCGTAAGCCTGTGTGTGCCATCACTCCGGGATGTAAACCCCTGTCCTTTTAATTTTTATACGGCCTGCAAAGATAAGTATCCCGGATTAAAATCCAAAAGTTTTTAATTTATAATTTATCTTTTTCGGTCATCTTTTCAGCGTCAATAACGGGAGCCCTTTTAAAAGGTTTATTCCGGTCGAACAAATACCGGCATGTATGATGGGTTTTTACCCGCTTCCCGCCTACTGACTCGTACAGTGAAATGATCTTCGGATTAAAATCTCCGGCCCATGATAATTCAACTTCCTTATACCAGGGCTTGTGTTTCATTAGCTGATCCTGATGCCAGAAAATTGCGGATTCAATTCCCGATCGCTGAAATTTCGGAACAACCCCCATGATCAGGATCCTGGTCCGCGTCATCACATGTTTTCTTTTGTAATAGAGAAACTTTAAAATGCTTATCCAATTCAGTTTGCCATTCAACCGGATCAGGATCTGATTCAGATCCGGAATCATCACGAACAATGCGATCGGTTCCCCTTCATGATAAGCAAACCAGATCATCTCCGGATCAAGAATGGCTTTTGACTTTTTCATAAAGTCCCTGATATCATCCGGATCAAGGGGTTTGAAATGTTCATGAAAACGCCATGCTTCATCGTAGATATAACAAAAATCGGAAACAAATTTATCCGCTTCCTCATAGGTAAAATGCCTGAAACTGTACTGCGGTTTCTGAGCCACCCAACCGGCAATTTTCCAGAACCTTTCCGGGAACGGCACGGAATAATCCAGGTGATAGGAAAATTGTTTGAAATAGACCTGAAATCCGTAGTTCTCAAAAAGTTCCCGGTACCAGGGTGGATTGTAAGGCATTCCGTACCCCTGCGGCATGAATCCGTCAACCAGAAGGCCCCAGTTCAGGTAGTTTTCCCCGAAATTTACAGGCCCGTCCATGGCTTCCATACCGTTTTCCCGGTTCCATTCACGGGCTATGTCAAATAACATTGTCGCTGCTTCCTGGTCGTTGATACATTCAAAGAAACCACAACCTCCTGTGGGCTGTTCGTAGGTATAGGCTTTATCAAAGTTTATAAATGCTGCAATTCTTCCCAGGAGTTCACGGTTCTCACCGATCAAAACCCACCTGGCCGCTTTCCCGTTCTTAAAGGCGGAATTTTTACCGGGCACAAACGTCTCTTCAATCATCCCTTCTATCGGGCACACCCAGTTCGGGTCATCCTTATAGATCAGGTGGGGTACTTTATGAAACAGTTTTCTGGTTTTTTTATCGGTAACTTCGATTAACTGCATGCTATTTTTTGTTTCGAATAAAGGTAAGACAAAAAATGATTTTATCATTCTGTTTGCAAAAGGCAAATTTCAAAAACATAGGGCATCGCAGCCGATTGACTGCCAACAAGCGAAGCCGTAACGCTGTCTGAACAGGGTTTTCTTTCACAAAACGCACTGAATATTAATTCCTTAAGATTTATTCAGGAGCCTAAACCCTGTTAATCCTCAATAATGGGCATCCTCACAAAAGGTTTTTCCCGGTCGAAAAGATATCGCATGGTATAATGGGTAATATCATGATCGGCACCGAACGATTTAAAGAGTGCATTCATCCTGGGATTAAAATCACCCACCCAGCTCATTTCCATTTCATTATACCAGGGTTTCCGTAACATTACCTGTTTTAACTGATGGAAGATCCCCGATTCAATACCAGAACGTTGATATCTGGGGGTCACCCCCAAAACAATCACCCGGCAACGAGTCATGGTTTTCTGGTATTTAAGCAGAAAAAAACGGATCATATGTATCGGTCCAATTTTTTTTGTATTCAGTTTTTTCAGGATCTGGTTCAGATCAGGTAACATCATAAAAAAGGCTACGGGATCGCCGTTGCTATACGCATACCAGATAAATTCCTCATCCAGAACAAATTTTGATTGTCTGATCAGTTCTTTGAGACCCTGCCGGGTTGCCGGTTTGTAGTTGCGGTGGTTTTTCCAGGCCTGCTGATGAATGGTGATGAAATCGTTAATGTATTTATCCTGGTTTTTTACGGTAAAATGTTCAAAGCTCAGACCGGGCTTTTTAGCTACCCAGGCCGCAATCTTCCAGAACCGTTCAGGAAGGTCGGGATGGGTTATATCCATTCTGTAGCTTAGCTGCTTATAGTAGATCTTAAAGCCGTAATCCGTAAAGAGTTTCTGGTAATAGGGAGGATGGTACTGCATTCCGAATGTTTGCTGTTTGAATCCTTCGGCCAGCAATCCCCAGTTGAAAAAGTTCTCCCCAAAATTCACCGGCCCGTCCATGGCTTCCATACCACGGCTTCTGAGCCATTCGCGTGCCGTGTCGAAAAGCAGATCTGCAACCTCCTGATCATCGATGCATTCAAAAAAACCGATGCATCCGGTAGGCTGTTCATATGAGCGTGCCATGCTTTCTTCATAAAAAGCGGCAATTCGTCCAACCACATTCTTCTCTTTTTTAACAATCCACCGGCGAGCATCCCCGTTTTTAAATCCGCTATTATTGTGTGGATTGAAAATGTTCTCATGCATGCTTCGCACCGGAGGAACCCAATTTGGATCGTTTTCATAAATTTTGTGCGGAAGATCATAAAATTGATTTAGGGATTTCCTGTTCATTACCTCAACAATATGCATGAAAAATCAGGTTATATGGTTTCCCCGAATATACTATTTATTGCGAAACAAAAAAAGCAGAAACAAAGATTCCATCTTTTTGTAAGAGATGGAATCTTTTATCCTTTGTCACAGTCTCTTTGCTACAGGATAACCAATCATTCCCATGATTATCCACCCTGAATTACCAAAATCACTCCTTTGGGCTTACGTATTCCGGCCATAAGCATTACATTTGTCTTCAGATATATATAGATCTCCTCATTTGCATGAAAAAAACGTATTTCCGAAAATATGTAACCAACATTTCAGGGCTACAGGCTTTTCAGCTGATCCGGTTCGGATCCTTCTTCCTGATCAGTATTATCTTCACCAAAAGCAGCCTTACGACCGAAGCCATTGGGTCCTTTGAAATATTCCTTTTCCTGGGCACCCTGCTTTGTTCTTTTTGGATCAACGGACTGATTCAATCGTTCCTTCCCCTTTCATCCGACAACAAAACCTTTGGGAAAAGTTCAGATAACCGGTCACCCGAACTGTTTAATGCCTTCCTGCTGATCACGCTGTTAAGTATGGGGGTAATTCTGGCCCTTCTTTTTTTCAGGGAACTTCTTGCAGGGCTTTTGAATCCCGGGGGCGACATACCCTATTTCAACCTGTTTTTGCCTTACATTTTTTTCAGTTGTCCGGCCTACCTGATCGAATACATCTACCTGCTGAGAAACAAGCCAGGGTGGATCATCCGGTATGGGGTTATCACCTTTTCAGCCCAGGTAGCCATCATTTCATTGCCGGCCGTACTGGGGTATGATATGGTGTACAGCATTGGAGGGTTGGTTATCCTGTCGGCCTTTCGTTATCTATGGATAGCCTTTCTGCTTTTCAAATATGCCACCCCCCTGTTTTCTGCCCGTTTTATCGGAGAACATCTGAAAATCGGGTTCCCTCTGATTGTGAGTGCACTTCTGGCCAGTTCTGCGGTGTATGTTGACGGAGTGATTGTGTTGAACGCCTATGATGCAGCCACATTTGCGGTCTTCAGATACGGAGCCAAAGAACTCCCCTTTGTTGTGTTGCTTGCCAATGCATTCAGCACAGCCATGATCCCGGAATTTTCGCAAAGGGGAAAAATGAAGGAAGCCCTCAGGAGCCTGCGTAAAAAATCCGAAAACATGATGCATTACCTGTTCCCGGTGACTTTCATTTTTCTGCTTACCAGCTCCTGGCTCTACCCCCGTGTTTTTAATGAAAACTTTGCTGAAAGTGCAAAAATCTTCAATATTTATCTTTTGTTGATCTCTTCACGCCTGGTTTTTCCGCAACCCATTCTTATCGGATTGAAAAAAACAAACATTGTGATGGTTGCCTCGTTGGCAGAATTCCTAATCAATGCAGCCCTGAGTATTCTTTTTGTTCGGTTCTGGGGTATGGAAGGGGTCGCTTTCGCTACTGTGATTGCTTACCTTTTACAGAAAATTATCTGGGTCTGGTATAATAAAATCACCTTAAAAATAAAACCTTCACAATATATTCCGGTAATTCCACTGGCCATATACAGTGTGATCCTGACTGTAATTTTTATTGTAATGTATTAATTTTGTACTGAGAATTCCAAAGAAACAATGGTCACAAATTATACCATACTGAAAGGATTGATCCGCTGCCCGGTGTGCCACAGCCCGGGACTCCAGGCAACAGAAAAGGGATTAACCTGTCCGGGATGCAACCTGTTTTATCCGGTGGAAAACGGAGTCCCGGCAATGATTGCTGCCAATAAAACCGTAAGCAACAAATCGGATCTTCATACTGTTTTTGGGACCACCTTTGATTACTTAGACCATTACCGGAGGGATGCCCTTGAATATGATTATTTCCAGGAGCAACATGGCGCAACCCACCATAGTGAACGAAGGCTAAGGGAATTTATCTCCCGGAAAATTCCGGAAAAAAAGGGAGTAATTCTTGATGTCGGCTGCGGAAGTGCATGGGTGGCAAAGACATTCTGTTCCAAAGGGTATCAGGTTGTATCGTTTGATATTTCAGAAAAAAATACACAGGAAGCGCTGAAACGATACCCTTCGGATAACCATGCTGCTGTCGCAGGGGACATATTTTCACTTCCTTTCAGGAAAGGCAGTTTTGATTACATCATTGCGTCCGAAATCATTGAACATGTCACCGAGCCGGACACATTCGTAAAAAACCTTTTTGTCATTTTAAAACCCGGAGGTATTCTGGTTGTAAGCACTCCCTACAAAGAAAAAATTGAATACTCTCTTTGTATCCACTGCAACCGCCCTACTCCCCATTCAGCCCATTTGCATTCCTTTGATGAAAACAAACTGACAGGTCTCTATAAAGGCAGCGATCTGAAAAAGGTTGAATATGTAAAATTCAGCAACAAAGCGCTGGTTTATTTGCATACCCATGTCATCCTGAGGCTGATGTGTTTTACCCTGTGGAAGTGGATTGACAGGCTGTCAAACCTGATCTGTAACCGCCCCTTACGGATCCTGGTAATATGGCACAAGCAGGAAAACAAACCGGAGAATGCAAATAGGAAGAATTAATCTATCTTTGTTAAAAACAAAATAACTATGATTGCTTTCAAAGGCAGAACCCGCACTATTCTTCTGGGCCTTGGTGCCCTGATCCTGCTTTTTCTGATGTGGTACTTCAGTGCAATTGTTACCTATATCATCCTATCCGTTGTTTTATCTTTTCTGGGAAGGCCGGTTGTCAGGCGTCTGAAACGTATCAGAATAAGAAAATTCACCATTCCGGGCAGTCTGGCTGCCTTCCTGACCCTGATCCTTCTCTGGGTGGTCTTTATAACCTTTTTCCGTTTCATGATCCCCCTGTTGATCAACGAATTTGATACCTTCTCCAACCTGGATCTGGATGCCCTTATGGAGTCTGTTCAGGAACCAATCCGGCGAATCAGCCATTTTCTTACAGGGGAAAGCATTGAGATAGGCGGAAAGACCTTCTATGATATCCTCCAGGAACAGCTAAGCACCCGCTTTGAATTTTCCCGGTTTTCCACGATCCTCGGATCGATTGCCGGAACCCTGGGCAATATCTTTATAGGCTTCTTTTCGATTTCCTTTATCACTTTCTTCTTTCTGAAAGAACAGGACATGTTCAAAAATGGCGTTCTATTGCTGGTTCCGAGTGAAATGGAGGAGAAAGTTGGAAAAATCATGTCCTCTATATCGTATCTTCTCCGCCGTTATTTCATCGGACTGATTTTAGAGGTCTTAATGGTTATGCTGCTCGACACGCTGGGATTGACAATCGTTGGCATTGAGTTTCACCACGCTGTGGTTATCGGATTGTTTTGTGGCCTTTTTAATGTGATTCCCTACCTGGGTCCGTGGATGGGTGCTTTTGTGGGGCTGCTTATCGGAACAGCGATCAACCTGGATGCTGATTTCATGAGCTATACCCTTCCTTTGCTGGGCTGGATGACGCTTGTATTCATATCCGTACAGGTTATCGATAATATTCTTTTCCAGCCCCTCATCTATTCCAGCAGTGTAAAAGCCCATCCCCTCGAGATTTTCCTGGTAATCCTGGCTGCCGGCAGCATGGCGGGTATCATTGGCATGATCCTGGCTATTCCGAGTTATACCATTTTAAGGGTTATTGCCAAAGAATTCTTCGATAACATGAAACTTGTAAAAAAACTCACGGAAAGTCTGAACCAAAGCAATAAACAATGAGCCCGGAGTTACGCATCAAACGGTAATACAGTCCGTGAAAAATTCTGTTTGCTAATCCAAAAGTTCAAAATCGCCCTTCAGCATCCGGATGCAATTTCGCAGGGCCCTGAAATTGTGATAGTTCACCTTCCAGTCTGTGGCTTTGGGTGAAGTAACGCGCCAGGGGCTGTTATCCAGGCCTTCTTCGAACCATCCGCCCTGTTCATGATCAATCAGATAGGCTTTTATATAATTCCACTGTTTTCTGAAATAGATGCGGTATATTTCCTCTTCCGGAAACAATTCGGACATCAGCAACAGGGCATTCAATGCTTCCGCTTCGCTCCACCACACTTTTGGATCGTGCATGATGGTTACCGTATCGGCCCCTTTAAAATAATATCCCTGGTCATAAATACCGCCGTTCTTTTGATCCCATCCGGTATGGATCGTGTGGTCCACCATCTTTTTTGAAAGTGCCAGAGCCTGTTCATCCATCTGCCCCAGTGCATGGGCAGCTTCCAGCAACAGGAATCCTGTTTCGATATCGTGGCCGAACGAAATATGGTCACTGTAGATATTTCTCCGGATCACAGCTTCTGAAGAATCACGGAACGTGATGGGCTGCCAGTCGCGTGTTAAGAACAAAGTCAGATAGCCTTTTTCCGTTACGATCTTTTCAGAGATCAGTGTATACATCTCCTCCAGTCTTTTTCGCATCAGTGGTTCGGGCCATACTTTATACAGTTCAGTAAAAGCTTCCAGCAGATGAATGGAAGTATTCTGGTCCTTCTGGCTTATGCGTTCATACCCGGGAAGATCCTCAGGAAGTCCTTTCAACTGTTCTTTGTTCCCTTCGCTTAACGGAGAGCCATTCCGCTGAAGGCTGTTGAAATAACCTCCGTAAACCGGGTCATGGCTATATTTTTCAAGCCACATGAAGGTTCTCTTTGCCAGTTCCAGTGCTTCCTCATTTCCGGTCAGGTTATAATAGGCAACCAGCGCATAAATGGCAAACGCATTTCCGTAGGCCATCTTTGATCCGCCAAAATCGGTTTGCCCCGGACTCCCTTCACGGCTTAAGGTAGTGTAAAAACCACCACATTCCTCATCCCACTGAACATCCTTTAAAAAAGCATAGGCATGATCGGCAATTGCCTGGTATTCATTGCTCCCATAGAACATGGCTGCTTCTGAAGAAGTCCAGAGATGCCGGGTCTGGGTAACCACCATTTTATTTTGACTGCCCTGAGGCTTCCAGTCATAGGTAAAATCAGCCAGAAACCCTCCGTGAAGCGAATCAAGGGTCCCTGGATACCAGGCATCCAGTAATTCGACCCGGAGAGAAGTATCCATTTCATCGATCCATATCTGATTTTCCTTTTTTTCCGGAGAACAACACAGAAAAAAAAATGCGGGGATTATGAACAAGAAAAGTGTCTTTTTCATGCGATTATAATTGTTTATTTTCAAAAGCATCCTATGCCTTCCTGTTCGGATTTGCTCCGCTGACTGCGCTTTCGCACAGCCGCTACAGCAGAATAAGGAGCTATGCGAAAGCGATGCAGACAGGGAAATCGCCCCCGTTCCGAAAAATACCCGGATCAGGACTCGTATTCATACAGGTCTTGTTCGCTGCTTACACAAAAACGGTAATCTCCTGTGCGAATATCTTCCGGAATAAAGATAATAACATATATACAATCTGATCTGCAGATGAGCAGTATTTTTTGTTGCTGGGGTAATGACAGCTCTGGATCATTTGTTCATACAACCTGAACTTTCTCTGACAACCAGGGTTTGATAAAGGAACAAACTCTTTATCTTTACAAAAAATTATGGTTATGAAGAATAGATTACCTGGCACCGACATTTCCTTAACCCCACTTGCTTTCGGATCCTGGGCGATTGGAGGCTGGCTCTGGGGTGGAACCGATGAAAAACAAGCCATTAAAGCGGTGGAGGAATCCATCGATCTTGGCATTACAACGATTGACACGGCTCCGGTTTACGGATTCGGATTAAGTGAACAACTGATCGGTAAAGCGATCCGGGGAAAACGTGATAAGGTACAAATCCTAACCAAATTTGGTCTTATCTGGGACCGGAATGAAGGCGAACTGCACTACAAAGATACCCCCATGAATGACGGCACCCTGACCGATATTTACCGGAACGGCCGGAAAGAGAGCATCATCCGGGAGTGTGAGGAATCATTGAAAAGGCTGGGTACTGACCATGTTGAACTGTATCAGCAGCACTGGCCCGATCCGACTACACCGATGGAAGAAACCATGGAAGCCCTGGAGATACTGAAACAGCAGGGTAAAATCCTGGCCTGCGGAGTAAGCAACTATTCCGTGGAAGAGTTGAAAAAAGCGGTTCAATACACCCGGCTTTCAACCAACCAGGTACCTTACAGCATGGTATTGCGCGATATTGAAAAAGAACTGGTTCCATGGAGCCTTAAAAACCATGTGGGGATTATCGCTTACAGCCCCCTGCAGCGGGGTGTGCTCACCGGAAAGATCAAACCAGGGCATCGATTCGGGGAAGGCGACCACCGACCCAACACACCCTTCTTCCGGGAACCTAACCTCTCAAGGATCAATCATTTTCTTGATTCGATCAAACCAATCGCGGATAAACACGGAGTGACCCTCGCCCAATTGGTACTCCGTTGGACCGTCCGCCAGCCGGCTATCTCCTGTGTACTGGCAGGATCAAGAACCCCCCAACAAATCAGAGAAAATGCTGTGGCTCTTCAGTTTGAATTAACAGACAAGGAAATAAAAACCATCAATTCCAAACTGGACCAATTAAAACTCCGGGATTAAAAAGAGAGCAAAAAAGAATACAATGCCCGGTAACAAGTACCTAGGAACTGCTATCAATCGTTATAATTTCAGCAAATTTCTGAAGGAACCTTTGTTTTTTTATCCATAGAGATTAATTTCACCCGTAATTTAATGGGCATTCCCAATACAAATACAAAAAAGCGATCCATATGGAATTTTTCAGTGCGCATCATATCGATAAAACCTTTTCCTCCCTGCAGGCCCTGACCGACGTCACCCTATCGGTTGAGAAAGGGAGTATTTTCGGATTGCTGGGTCCCAACGGAGCCGGTAAAACTACCTTGATCCGGATCATTAATCAGATTACAGCTCCCGATAAGGGAGAGTTGTTTCTGGAGGGGCATAAATTAAAAGCTTCCGACGTTGAAAAGATCGGATACCTGCCTGAAGAACGCGGACTATACAAAAAAATGAAAATCGGAGAACAGGCTATTTACCTTTCCCGCCTCAAAGGACTTTCGCATTCCGAAGCAGTTCAGAATCTAACCTATTGGTTCAGAAAATTCGAGATCTTACCGTGGTGGGACAAAAAGGTTGAAGAGCTTTCAAAGGGGATGCAGCAAAAAGTACAGTTCATAACCACCGTTGTACACAAACCCAGCCTGTTGATCTTCGATGAACCTTTCAGCGGCTTTGATCCGATCAATGCCAATCTGATCAAACAGGAAGTACTCAAACTCAGAGAAGACGGAGCAACGATCATCTTCTCCACCCACAATATGGGATCGGTAGAAGAACTATGCGACCATATAGCCCTGATCAATAAATCCAAAAAGATCGTAGACGGGCCGACCGAGAAAATCAGGGAAGCGTATAAATCAAATATTTTCAAAATTACCTATCAGGGAGACATGGATAAAGTGACCGGCGCCCTGAAGGAATACCGCATTCTGAAACATAGCGAAGACAGGGAGGTTAAACACCTTACAGTTCAGTTTACCAATGGCAGTACCAACAACGAACTGATTCAGGCGTTGATTCCGGTTGCCCGGATTATTTCGTTTGAGGAGGCCATCCCAAGCATGAACGATGTTTTCATTAAAGCCGTGGAATCATCCAATAACAACTAAAACAAAAAACCCATGAATAAATCCTTTCTTATCTTAAAACGTGAATACCTCACCCGGGTTAAAAAGAAATCATTTATCATTACAACATTGCTGGTACCCTTCTTTATGGCGGGGATCATCATGATCCCCGTCTGGCTGGCAATGAGAGGAGACAAGGAGGAAAGAGACATTGCAGTGTACGATGAATCAGGCCTTTTCCTCGGAGAGTTGGGGCAGGAAGGATACACAAAATATACATTTATACCGGAAGATTTATACCGCGAACTGAAAAACAACATCCGGAACAACAGCTATTATGCCTTGCTTTATGTTCCGGCAAACATATATACCACCAACACAGCAACGCTAACATCAGATAAACAGGTCCCTTTTGAACTGATCGAGGAGATCGAATCCAGGTTAAGCCGTTTCATTGAGAACGACAAAAGGCAGAAAGTCATTGAGGAGACCCGGGTTCCCGACCTGGAAGAGAGGCTGGCAGCCACCCGCACCCGCGTGCAACTGAACAGTGTAAAAGTTACCGATACAGGCGAAGAGAAAAAAAGCAACTCCTTTGTGGCCTTTGGTGCCAGCTATATTATGGGATTCATCATCTACTTTTTTGTATTTATGTATGGGTCGATGGTGATGCGGAGTGTAATGGAAGAAAAAAAGAACCGGATTGTGGAAGTGATTGTTTCTTCCGTTAAACCTGTTCAGCTAATGTTTGGGAAAATAGTTGGTACGGCCCTGGTAGGATTAACCCAGGTAGCAATCTGGGTCATTATTGGCCTGGTAGCTGTTACCATACTTCAGGGATTTTTCTCACCCGAGCAGGCGCAGCAAATGGGACAGAGCATCATGGAAAGTCAGCAACAGATCAATCCGGCAGCCAGCCAGGCAGCAGCCCAGGAAGGCTCACAGAATCAGCTACTGGAGATTATTGAAATGATTGGCAACCTGAACCTGCCCCTGATCCTTTTCACGTTTGTGTTCTATTTTCTGGGGGGATATCTCCTTTATAGTTCCCTCCTGGGAGCTGTAGGCGCTGCAGTGGATAACGATGAAGACAGCCAGCAAATGGTCTTTCCGATTACCTTTCCGTTGATTCTCTCGATTATTATTCTTTTTCCGATAGCCAGAAATCCCGAAGGATCCATCGCTTTCTGGGCTTCAATGGTGCCTCTGACTTCCCCCGTAGCCATGCTGGCCCGGATCCCGTATGATGTTCCTCCCTGGGAGCTGCTGCTGTCTATGGCATTGCTTGTAATAACTACCGGAGGAGCTATCTGGGCAGCCGCCAAGATCTATCGCATCGGAATCCTGATGTACGGGAAAAAAGTAAACCTGAAAGAACTGATCAAGTGGCTCCGGTATAAAAACTAAAATTCTGTAATCCTGGCAGAAAAAGCCAATAAGAGGTACAATTTTTGATGGTTAACTCCATTTGAAAATCTGTAAACCAAAGAAATTGAAACCGTTCCTTTGTATCTTTTTAATCCTGTTTGCTTTTTTCAGCGTCAAGAGCCAACAGCTAACCGTTTTTGATGCGGAAACAGGAAAACCTTTACAGGGAGTTCTGTTGTATTCGGAATCTTCTTCCACCCAGACTGACGGCCTGGGAAAGGCGAGCCTGGATTGTTTCAGGAAGCATGAAACCATACACTTCAAACACTCCTCATACCTTACGTATAAGGCGGATTTTAAACAACTGACATCACAAGGGTATGTGGTCTTGCTGGTTGAAGACCCAATCCGGCTGGATGAAATTATCATTTCTGTAAGTCGCAGAGAACAGACGAAAAGCGAAGTTCCGAACAAAGTTATGACCCTTGGGATCGAGGATGTCTATACCCTGAATCCGCAAACTACGGCTGACCTGCTGGGGAGCAAAGGGGGCATTTTCATACAGAAAAGCCAGATGGGTGGCGGAAGTCCGATGATACGTGGTTTCTCAGCCAACCGGGTTTTAATCATGGTCGATGGCGTCCGAATGAACAACGCTATTTTCCGAAGCGGGAACCTGCACAATGTCATCTCACTGGATGCCCATTCCACGGAACATACAGAAATTATCTTCGGCCCCGGATCGGTCATTTACGGCAGCGATGCCATGGGTGGGGTAATGAGTTTTCATACCCTGACACCCCGACTCACCACCCTCAATGAAAATAACTTTTCGAACCATATCCTTGCACGCTACTCCACAGCCAACAGAGAAAAAACCGTTCATACCAATTTTAACTACGGATCAAAAAAGCTCGCATTGCTGGGCAGCATTACGTACAGTAATTTCAACGACCTGAAAATGGGATCCCACGGCCCGGAAGAATATCTACGTCCTGAATATATTTCAGAGGCCCGTTTTGATGGCGTGGATGAGGTGATCAAAAACAAGGATCCGCAAATTCAGCATTATACAGGATACGCGCAACTGAACCTCATGGCAAAAGCCCGCTACCGTCCGGATCATTCTTTTGAAGTAACCGTTGGCAGCCACTATTCCGGCTCTTCCGATATACCGCGTTACGACCGGCTTATCGTTTATTCAGGCGAGAAACTGAAATATGGTGACTGGTATTACGGTCCACAGGTGTGGGCTATGCAAAACCTGAACATCCAATGGAAAAAGGAAACCTTTTTATTCGACCATATACATTTCATTGCCGCCTACCAATATTTCCAAGAAAGCCGGAACGACCGGAAACTGAATGACCCGGAACTGCAGCGACGGGTGGAAAAACTCCATGTCACCTCCTTCAATCTCGATTTTGATAAACAATTCAATGAAAACAACCTGATCTTTTACGGATTGGAAAGCTATTTCAACAAGATCCATTCAACGGGTGAAACCATCCATCTGCCGGATGAATCCTCCGTGCCGGCACCATCGCGTTATCCGGATGGTTCCCGGTACCGGAGCTATGCCGGCTATCTGACCTATAAACGGCATTGCGGAGCAAAAATCACCCTGCAGTCAGGATTCCGGTATACCTTAACCCATATAAAGGGGAAGTTCTCAAAGGATTTTTACGATTTCCCCTTTTCAGAATTCAATTCAACAAATTCCGCTGTGAACGGAAATGCCGGGATCGTCTGGCGCCCTACCGAAGCGTGGCAGGTAAACCTCATGGCAGCAACCGGGTTCCGGTCCCCCAATGTGGATGACATAGCCAAGGTCTTTGATTCCGAACCGGGAAATGTTGTGGTTCCGAATCCCGGTCTGAAACCGGAATATGCACGGGGCATTGAAGTGGACCTCATCAGAAGCTGTCTCCATAAAGCACGCTTTGAACTGAATGGGTTCTACACCCACCTGAAAAATGCCATGGTCAGGCGGGACTTCACACTTGGGGGACTTGATTCCATCCTTTACGACGGGGAATTAAGCAAAGTGGAAGCCTTAACCAATGCAGAATCAGCCCGTATTTACGGAGGGAGTTTTACGTTTGAATATATCCTGAATAATTTCCTTCGTACCCGCCACACGATCACTGTCACAAAAGGCGAAGACTCGGACCACAAACCCGTCCGGCATGTAGCTCCCCTCTTTGGAAATTCCCATCTGATCTTCCGGAACCGTTCCTGGCTGATTGATCTCTATGCAGCCTACAGCGGCAGGATTGATTATCAAAACCTGGCAGAACCGGAAAGAGATAAACCACACCTCTATGTACCGGACGAACAGGGAAATCCAACCTCTCCCGGCTGGTGGACCCTGAATATCAAATCATCGTATAAAGTGAATAACCATTTACGGTTCAGCGGAGGCATGGAAAACATCCTTGACAAACGCTACCGGCCGTATTCTTCAGGAGTTGTTGCACCCGGTATGAATTTTATTTTTTCTCTTATTGCGGACTTTTAGTTTACAAAATACCGTGATTAAGGTACTAATTCAGGATAACCAACCGGCTTATCCTGCTGATATTTCCCGATGTCAGCCGGAGCAAATAGGTTCCGTTTGTTAATTTTTCGCAGGGGAATGTAACCTGATGGGATCCTGCTGTCCGGGTTTCGTTCAGAACGGTATTCAATATTTTCCCGTCCATGTTTACTACCTGGAGAAGGACTCTTGCTGTTTTCTCCAGTTCAAATGGCACAGTTACTTTCCCGGTAGCCGGATTGGGATAATGCTGTCCCAGGGCCAATCCGTCTTCCACAGGGATTTCCGTAACGGATGTGGTTGTATGCCATGGGTTAAACAAAACATGGTCGGTCACCTTATTGCCCTGGCCGGATGGATTGAGTGTGGGATGATATGGCCCTGTAGAGTGTCCCCACCAGTTATTCCGGGCATCAACATCAACTGTACCATCGGCATTGTACACCCCGTAATTCCCGTTATCAACGATCTGGTTATGGGAGAGGGTTGGCAATGCCCCGGATGTGGTGTAAATTCCATCGGTTTGGTTATTCGATATTTTACTCCGCTGAATCACCGGATTCGCGCCTGAGATAAAGAATCCCCGTTCTACGGAATAACTCACCTCTGAGCTGTCTACCGAAACATTGGAAGTATATACATCTATGGCTGCTGAAGTTCCGGCTCCACCAGCATAGCGGACGATTGCATTTTTGAGTATATTCCCTTTGCTTATGTCTCGGAAGAAGATGCCGGACCAATCACCGGGTGATGGCTCTGTGGCATTGCCATCGCTGTTGCTGTCGCCGCCGAGATGGTCATCACTCAGAGAAGTGAAATAGATAGGATGGCTATAGGTGCCGGTGGCATCCAGTGTTCCGGAAACATCCATTCGGTCCCAGACTGAGTTGAACTTAACCCCGGTGCCTTCAGCAATAGTCAGTTTTTTCCCTTCCCGGACGGTTACGGATCCATTCACAATAAACGGAAAATCAACCTGACCTGTTAACCGGATATTTCCTGCTATATTCCCGTACAGGCCAAAACCGTTGTGTGCCGATCCTGAGCTGATGTTTCCCGACAAGGTTATATCGGCCGAATTTTCTTTCAGGTTGCAGTTTACCGCCCAGTTTACGTTATCCGTAAAAGAGTTGTTAAAGAAATTCAGGGTTTTGGTTGCATCCAGCCCATGAATGTACATACCATCGGTTTGATTGCCGGTAAACGAACAATCATGGATATCCGGGGAACAACCATAAATGTTTATTCCCCGTTCTACAGAATAATCAATTTTACAGGCATTTAGTTCTGATTGTCCGG